>Ga0065723_100013_pt1 | contig 43179 bp, 35 predicted proteins | sample TheenrcuSG05Z960_FD_59110 | JGI IMG/M metagenome (GOLD analysis project Ga0065723, IMG submission 59110) | Thermophilic enrichment culture from UC Davis - Sample SG0.5Z960 | ecosystem: Engineered > Solid waste > Grass > Composting > Bioreactor | place: USA: University of California, Davis
GGGCGGCCCGCGCCGCGGGTTCGCCCACCGTCGCTCGCGGCGCCGGGGGCAGGTGGCGGCCGGCGATATGCTGGCGCGCGTGAAGGGCCCCCTGCGCTTCGCCGTGTCCGCCGTCCTCCTCGTCGCCGCCGGAGCCGGGGCCTACCTGCTGGGCGCCTGGCTGCGCCCGGAGCCCCCGCCCGCCGGCACGGCGCTGCAGAACCCCGTGCCGATCTCGGGCTTGGCGCTGGTCGACCAGCGGGGCGAGGGGTTCCGCCTCGCCGAGGACATGCGCGGCGACGTGGCGCTCGTCTTCTTCGGCTACACGCGCTGCCCGGACGTCTGCCCGCTGACGATGTCCCAGCTCTCGAGCGCCTACACGGCCGCCGGCGAGCCCGAGGACCTGCGGGTGGTGATGGTCAGCGTCGACCCCGAGCACGACACGCCCGAGGTGATCGGCGGCTACGTCGAGCGGTTCCACCCGTCGTTCGTCGGCCTGACGGGCACGAACCCGCAGGTGGCCGCGGCCGCGAAGGCGTTCTTCGTCGGCTACGGGGGATCTGGCGTCGACCTCGTCCACACCGAGTACGTGGCCGTGCTCGACCGCGAGGGGCGCCTCCGGTACGTCTACGGCACCACCGCGGTGCCGAGCCTGGCCCGCGACATACCGCGGCTCCTGCGGGAGCTCTAGCCCTTCCCGGCGAAGACGTTCGCGAGGGGAGCGCGAGGGCTCAGTTGAGCGAGGCCTCCTGCGCGTAGGCGCGCAGGGCGCGCGGCAGCACGAGGTAGCGGCCGCGCGTGCCGGCGATCAGGCCCTCGCGGCGGAGCTGCTGGACGGCGGCGCTCGTGGTCTCGCGAGCCGCGCCCACCAGCGCGGCCAGGGTGTCGTGCGTCAGCGGCAGCGTCAGCCGGACCATGCCGTCGGCGACCTCCTGGCCGAACCTCTCGGCCAGTCGCGCGAACGCCAGCGCCACGCGCGCCACCACGGGGGTGTCCTCCTCCTCGAGATGCTCGGTCAGGCGCTCGAGGCGCTGCGCGGCGGCGCGGTCGAGGAGGTCGCGCGCGACCTCGGAGCCGGTCCCCAGCGGCACGGCCACGACGCGCGTGTCGGGGCCCAGGGCCGTGGCGGTGTCGAGGTAGCGCTCCTGGCGGCCGCTCACGGCGCCCACGACGTCGCCGGGCCCGGCCAGGTCGACGACGCGCTCGCGCCCGCGCCCACCCCCGACGGCGAGCGCCAGCAGGCCGGACGAGACGAGGAAGGCGGACTCGACCTCGTCGCCCTGCCTGTACAGGGTCTCGCCGGCCGAGAGCGTGATGCCGCGCCCCAGCTCCTGCAGCGGCAGCAGGACACCCTCCGCTCCGGCCTGCGGCTGGGGCGGCACGACCTCCTGCGGCGCGAGGCCCGTGGCGGCGTCGTAGACCGGCGTCATGCGCAGATTCTAAGCCTCGCGAGGGCGGGAGGGAGTGTGCCCGGCCGCATGCCGACCCGGTCTGGGCAGGCGTCCAGGGCCGGGCACATCGCTGGAGCGGCCGGGCGTCAGCGGCCGCGCTCGCCCCGCGAGAGCCGCCGCGCGCCCGCCCCGCGCTCGCGCCGCCGCGTCCCTAACCCTCGTCCCGGTGCACGAGCCTCCCGGCCACGACCGTCGCCACCGGCCAGCCGCGCAGCGCCTCGCCCTGCCAGGGCGTGTGCTTGGCCTTGGTCCGGAACCGCGCGCCGTCCACCGCGCGCTCCGACCCGAGGTCGAGGACCGTGACGTCCGCCGGCGCGCCCGGCTCCAGGCGCGGCGCCGGCCAGCCCATCACGCGCGCCGGCCCGTCCTGCAGCAGCCACAGTAGGCGCTCGAGCGGCAGGGCGCCCCCCAGCACCAGGCGCGTGTAGAGGAGCGGGAACGCGACCTCGAGGTTCGCGATGCCGAACGGCGCGGTGAGCATGTCCTGCTGCTTCTCGGCCAGCGTGTGCGGCGCGTGGTCGGTGCCGATGGCGTCGACGGAGCCGTCGGTGAGGCCGGCCCGCAGCGCGGCGACGTCGTCGGTGGTGCGCAGCGGCGGCGCCACCTTGTAGACGGGGTCGAAGCCGCACAGGCTCTCGTCGGTGAGCGTGAGGTGGTGGGGCGTGACCTCGACGGTGATGGGCGCGCCGCTCGCCTTCAGCCAGCGCGCGACCTCGAGCCCGCGCCGCGAGCTCACGTGCGCGATGTGCACGCGTGCGCCGGTGAGCCTGGCGACCTCGCCGTCGCGGAAGACCATCACCGCCTCGGCCGCGTCGGGGTTGCCCGGCAGGCCCAGGCGCTGGCTCACGGCGCCCTCGTGCATCACGCCGCCGTCCCTGAGCGTCGGGTCCTCGGAGTGCGTCTGCACGACGAGGCCGAGCTCGGCGGCGTACTCGCAGGCGCTGCGGAACAGGCGCGAGTCGGCCACCGGCACGCCGTCGTCCGTGACCATCACGGCGCCGGCGGCCTTCAGAGCGGCGAAGTCGGTGAGCTCCTCGCCGCGCAGGCCCCGGCTGATCGCCGCCGCGGGCCTGAGCCTCGCGCCCTCCACGCGCGCCGCGCGCGCCACGAGGTCGGCGACGATCCCCGGGTCGTCGACCACCGGGTCGGTGTTCGCCATCGAGACCACGGTCCCGTAGCCGCCGGCCGCGGCGGCCGCCAGGCCGCTGGCGAGGTCCTCCTTGACCTCCTGCCCGGGGTCGCGCAGGTGGACGTGCAGGTCGAGGAACGCCGGGGTCACCAGCTTCCCCTCGGCGTCGACATCGACGTCCACCGGCCCGCCCAGGTCGAGGCCCTCGATCACGCCGTCCTTGACGTACAGGTCGTGGGTGCCGCGGTCGCCCGCCCCGTCGAGCAGGCGCCCGCCCCTCAGCGCGAGCCTCACGACCTGCCCACCAGCAGCGCGTAGAGCACGGCCATGCGCACGGGCACGCCGCTCGCGACCTGGCGCTCGACCAGGCTGCGCGGGCCGTCGGCGAGCTCGGTCGCGACCTCGACGTCGCGGTTCAGGGGCCCCGGGTGCATCACGAACGCGTGCGGCTTGGCGAGCGCGAGGTGCCGCTCCCTGAGCTGGTAGCGCGCCACGTACTCGGCCAGCGAGGTGAGGCGCCGCGGGCCCAGGCGCTCGCGCTGGATGCGCAGCGCCATCAGGGCGTCGGCGCCGGAGGCCGCCTCGTCGAGGTCGGTGGTCAGGTGCACGCCGGGGAGCCTGCCCAGCTCGCGCGGCAGCAGGGCGGCGGGCCCGCACAGCACGACCTCGCCGCCCAGCAGGGTGAACAGCTCGGCGTTCGAGCGCGCGACCCGGGAGTGCTCGATGTCGCCGACGATCGTCAGCCGCCGGCCGGCGAAGGGCCTGGCGCGGTCCTGCGGCGGCAGGCCGGCCTCGGTCAGCGCGGCGCGCAGCGTGTAGGCGTCGAGCAGGGCCTGCGTGGGGTGGGCGTGGCGGCCGTCGCCGGCGTTCACGACGGCGCGGTCCGTCCAGCGCGCGATCTGGTGCGGCACGCCCGCCGACGGGTGCCTGACCACGTAGAGGTCGGCCTGGAGCTGCTCGATCGTGCGCAGCGTGTCGCGCACGCTCTCGCCCTTCTTCAGGCTCGAGGAGCCGGCGGCGAACGAGATCACGTCGGCCGACTGCGCGCGGGCCGCCCGCTCGAACGACAGGCGGGTGCGGGTGCTCTCCTCGAAGAACAGCGTCGCGACCGTGTAGCCCTGCAGCGCCGGCACGCGCTTCACCGGGCGGGTCAGCACCTGGGCCATCACGTCGGCCGTCTCCAGCAGCGAGACGACCTCCTCCGCCGTCCACCCCTCGAAGTCGAGGAGGTGGCGGTGGCGTCTGGCTGCGGCTGCCGGCGGCGGTGCGGGCGGGACGTGAGCGGCGGCGCCGGTCACGCCGCGCGCTCCCACAGCTCGACCCCGTCCTCGCCGTCGACCTCCCGCAGGCGCACGTGCACGATCTCCGACCGGCTCGTCGGCACGTTCTTGCCCACGTAGTCGGCGCGTATGGGCAGCTCGCGGTGGCCGCGGTCGACCATGACGGCCAGCTGGATCGCCGCCGGCCGGCCCATGTCCACCACGGCGTCGAGGGCGGCCCGAGCCGTGCGGCCGGTGTAGAGGACGTCGTCGACGAGCACGATCTTCGCGCCGTGCACGTCGAAGTCCACCTCGGTGCGCTTCACCACCGGCTGCAGGGCGATCTCGGTGAGGTCGTCGCGGTAGAGGGTGATGTCGAGCTTGCCGACCGGCGGCCGCGTCCCCTCGAACATCTCGACGAGGCCGGCCAGGCGCTCCGCCAGGGGCACGCCCCGCGTGTGGATGCCCACGAGGGCGACGTCGCCCACGCCCTTGTTGCGCTCGATCACCTCGTGGGCGATGCGCTTGAGGGCCCGCTCGAACTCGGCGGACGTCATGATCCGCGACTTGAAGGTGAGGTTGGAAGGCTCGTGCATGCAGCTCCCTTCCCGGCCTCGCTGGACCGGATTAAAGGCCGAGGCAGCATACAGCCCCGAGCGCCCGCGGGAGCGTCGGCCCAGGTCACCGTCGCGTCACGTCGACGCTAGGTCTGGCTTCAGTTCCAAGTCAGTACTTGTCATGCAGAGGCGAAGCTTGGGCCGTTGCTCGTTCAAAGGGCGATTGCTAGAGTCTTGAAGTGCGCCCACACGTCCCGGCACTAACGAGTGTTCGCTTCTTTGCCGCCCTCTACGTGCTGCTCGTTCACTTCGGAACTCACATATTCGCGGGTACGCCCCTCAACGGGTTCGCTGAGCTCGGCAGTACGGGCGTAAGCATGTTCTTCGTATTGAGCGGTTTCATCCTCACCTACAACTATGCCGGTCGGCCGATGGCGGCCGGAGCGTTCTGGTGGGCGCGCTTCGCGCGCATCTGGCCCGTATACCTGGTGAGCCTCGCCTTCAGCCTGCCCGCCTACTGGTCGCGCATGCGCAACTACCTTGAGGCCTATGGGGACTCGCCGTGGCACTTGGCTATCCGGTACCTGACGGCGACGCAAGCTTGGACATTCGATGGCGATGCTATCCGCATGACGGCGGCACTCAACAACCCCAGCTGGTCGATCTCGACCGAGGTGGGCTTCTACCTGCTCTTCCCACTCCTGCTCCCGGCCCTCTGGCGCCTGTCGACGAGAACGTTCCTCACGGTCGCCGCAGTGGGTTGGGTATGCACGACCCTACCTGCGTGGTTGCTTTCTTACGGACTCACCTTGGGGAACGTCAACGAGGAAGTCGTCTACAAGATGCCCGTATTCCGGCTAGGGGAGTTCCTACTGGGGATGGCGGCAGCCACGGTCTTCATCCGGCACCCGGAAGAGGGACGGCTCCGGAGGCTTGGTTGGCCAGCGTGGGCGTTGGCGTGCGCGTTCTTGGTCGCCGGGCTGGCTATCGGTCTGCCGCGACGCGCCTTGGTGAGCGGTGCACTGGGTCCGGTGTTCGCCCTAGTGGTACTCACGCTGGCAGCGGGTGGCGGTCCCTCGAGACCGCTGTCTTGGAGACCTCTCGTGTTCCTTGGCGAAGCCTCGTACGCCTTCTACCTGGCGCACTACCCTGTGGCCCTCTACATCGATCACTTCGTGGTCCCTCGCGACACCAACGCGCACTTCCTCTTGACTCTGTCTGTGACGCTTTGCGCCAGCGTCGTTGCGTACGTGGCGGTGGAGAAGCCCACTCGAACGTGGCTCAGGCGGCTGGTGCCCGCGCGTCGTGGCGCGGTGCCAATAGCGCGTTGACCCTTCGTGTGGTTGGACATGTGCTCGGGGATCGCCTCGGAGTGGTGGGCCCGAACGCGACGACCACCTCTTGCGGGTCTAGTGTCTGGATATTTCCGCTCCCACCGGGCCGTTCTGGGCGACGGAGGCCCATTGGGCCGGTGGTATCGTGCGGATCATGACGGAGACAGCGACGAGGGAGCCTGGGGCGGGCGCCGCCAGGACGTACGGCAACATCATCGGCGGGCGCACCGTGTCCAGCGAGAGGACGTTCGCCTCGCGCAGCTCGAGCCGCCTAGCGGACGTCGTCGGCAACTTCCCCGAGGCCACCAAGGAGCAGGTGCGTGAGGCCTGCGAGGTGGCCAGGGAGGCCTTCAAGACGTGGTCGCGCACCCCGGCGCCCATCCGCGGCGAGCTCATCGGCCAGCTGGGCAAGGCGCTGGAGCGGGAGAAGGAGTCGCTGGCCCGCCTGGTGACGCGCGAGATGGGCAAGACGCTCAAGGAGGCGCGCGGCTCGGTCCAGGAGGCCATAGACACCTGCCACTTCTTCCAGTCGGAGGGCCGGCGGCTCTACGGCCAGACGGTGCCTTCCGAGATGCCCCGCAAGGAGCTCGCCACCTACAGGCGGCCGCTGGGCGTCGTGGGCATCGTCACGGCGGGCAACTTCCCCATCGCCGTGCCGTCGTGGAAGATCGTGCCCGCGCTGCTGACCGGCAACACCATCGTCTGGAAGCCGTCGGAGGACGCCCCGGCGGTGGCCTACGCCTTCGCCAAGCTCATCGAGGAGGCGGGCGTGCCGGCGGGCGTGCTGAACGTCGTCTTCGGCGGAGGCGCGGGCGCCGCGGGCGAGTTCCTCGTAGAGATGATGGACGAGGGCCTGCTCGACAAGTTCGCGTTCACCGGCAGCACGGCCGTGGGCCGGCGCATCGGCGAGGTCGCGGGGCGCAACCTCATCCACCCGACGCTGGAGCTGGGCGGCAAGAACCCGCTCATCGTCATGCGCGACGCCGACCTCGACAACGCCGTGCAGGGCGCCGTCTTCTCGGCGTTCGGCACGGGCGGCCAGCGCTGCACCTCGGCGGGCAACCTCATCGTCGACGCCCCCGTCTACGACGAGTTCAAGCGCCGCTTCCTAGAGAAGGTCGCGGCCATACGCATCGGCGACCCCAGGGAGCGCGACGACGTCCTCTACGGGCCGTTCATCAACCAGCGCTTCTTCGTGCGCTGGCTGGAGCACTACGACTGGGGCCGCGAGGACGGCGCCACCCTGCTGTACGGCAAGGGGCGCATCGAGGAGGGCAACGCGCCCGCGGGCTTCGTGGGCGACCCCACCGCTGGCTACTACGGCTGGCCCACCGTCTGGGAGGGCGTGAAGCCGGGGATGAAGGTCTTCCAGACCGAGGTGTTCGGGCCCACCATCAACCTGGTGAAGGTGGACGGCATCGAGGAGGCGGTAGAGGTCGCCAACTCGGTGGACTACGGCCTCTCCAGCGCGATCTACACCAACGACCGCGAGTGGGCGCACCACTTCAAGGAGAACATCGAGGCCGGCATGTCCTCGATCAACAACACGACCGTCGGCGCCGAGGCCCACATGCCTTTCGGGGGCGTGAAGGGCTCGGGCAACGGCACGCGCGAGTCGGGCATCTGGGTCATCGACGGCTACACCTACTGGCACGCCGTGAACGACGACGTCTCCGGCCGGCTCCAGCTCGCCCAGATGGACACGGCCTACGTGGAGCCCAAGGGCCAGGTGGACGTCGCCGGGCTGTTCTGAGGGGACGCCGGGCTCATAAGGGGCGCGGCCCGCGCAGGGCCGCGCCCCTCGCTGTGGCGGCCATCGTCCCGGCGTACGCCCCCGGGATGTAAGGTGAATGTAACAGGAGGCGTCTCATCATGGGTGAAGTGACGGCTCCGTCTGTAACCCGGATTCGCGAGCTGCGGGAGTGCGCCGGGCTCAGTCAGGAAGCGTTGGGTGAGCGGGTCGGCGTCACGCGCCAGACCATCGCGGCCTGGGAGCGTGGCGAGCGCGACGTCGGCCTGGCGCAGCTAGCTCGCGTCGCTAGGGCCCTCGGGGCGCAGCTGGACGACCTCTTCGAGGACGCTCCCGAGGATCAGCCCAGGTTGCTGTTCCGGGCTGACGACCCGAAGGCACTGACTCCAGCGCTGCGTGCGGTCGTCGACCGCAAGGTCGGTGACTACGTGGCGATCGAGAGCCTGTTGGGGGAAGCTCCCTTCGTCCCTGAATCCAGGCCTATGGAGGGCTTCGACCCCGACGAGGTCGAGGAGGTCGCTGAGCGCGTCAGGGACAGCCTGGGAGCGGACGACGCGCCGATCGACGACGTGATCGAGCTCCTCGAGTCCATCGGGATGAAGGTCGTGCGTCACCCTCTTCCGAACCCCGTGTCGGGTTTCTCCGCGTTCCGGGAGGACTGGGGCGGTGTCATCGTCATCAACGCCTCCCACCCCATCGACCGCCAGTACTTCACGGCGCTGCATGAGCTCGGTCACCTGATCTTCCACAGACGGGAGTACTCCGTCCCTGGCTCTGGCACGACGAACTCCAAGGACCCACGGGAGAAGGTCGCCAACCACTTCGCCAGCGCGGTCCTCCTGCCTAGGAGAGCGCTCCTGAAGGACCTGCGTCGTCTGCCCCTTCCATGGATCCCCGATCCCGTGCTCGTGGACCTACGCCTGAAGTACAAGGTCAGCATGAGGACCATCGTCCTCAGGGCGAAGACCCTGGGGATCATAGAGGGTCGTCAGGCCGGTCAGCAGATCGGCGTCCTCAACGAACGGTTCGGCAGGGACAGGGAAGAGCCGGAGTTGCGCGGACCGGAGGCTGGCCGTAGAGGCAGGCTCGAGGTGCTCACGTACCAGGCGTTGGTCGCTGACCTCATCACGGGGTCGCGTGCGGCCGAGGTCCTCGGCAAGCCCCTGAGCGAGGTTCGTGAGGAGCTCAGGCGCTACCTTACCGATCCGGTGTCGGAGGCTGTCGAGGCTTGATCTTGCTCTCCGACGCCAACGTGCTCATCGACCTGGCGCACGTGAGCGGTATCGACGTACTGCCGCGCATAGCGGCCACAGAGGTTCTGGATGTCGTACTGGACGAGTGCGTCGATGATCGACAACCCGATATCGCGAGAGAGATACAGCTCGCGGGCATCAAGGTCGTGAAGGCCGAGGCCTCGTGGCGGACCGAGTCTTCGCGGTTCAGATCAGCTGCGCTGAGCGTGGTCGACACTTTGAACCTGTACTATGCCCATTCGCGCGGCCGCATCCTTCTCGCCGCCGACAAGACGCTACGGACCAGGGCCGAGCGTGAGGGCGTCGAGGTGCATGGCTCGCTCTGGGTGGTCGAGGAGGCTCTTAGCAGGCGGCTGAGAAGCGCGGCCGACCTATGTGACTGGCTAGCCAGGTGGTCGACCATCGGCAGCCGGCTCCCGGCGCCAGAGGTCGGCCGGTTGCGCTTGCTGCTCGGCTGTTGACGCCGCGGCAGGCGCTCGTCCTGCCGCCGGACCACAGTTCCTGATCCACTCATCCCCTGGCTACCGGCTCGTTCAGGAGCTCCTTCAGCCTCTCGTCGGCGAGCAGGTCCTTGATCTCCTGGACGCGGTCCTTGTGCACCAGCAGGAGCGCGTGGCCGCGCTTGACGATCACGAGGTCGTGGACGCCGAGGGTCACGACCACGTCGCCGTCGTCCTCGGTGTAGACGATGTTGCCCGAGGCGTCGCGGCCCACGTGCCGGCCCACGACGGTGTTCGTGCCGTCGTTCTCGACCAGGCGCTCCAGCGCCACCCAGTCGCCGATGTCGTCCCACTCGAAGCTGCCCGGCACCACGTACGCCCTGTCGGTGCGCTCCATCAGCGCGTAGTCGATCGAGATGCGGGGCAGCGCGGGGAAGACGTCGGCCACCTTGCCCCTCTCGAACGCGTCGCGCAGCGGGACCATCAGGTCGGGCGCGTGGCGGTCGAGCTCGGCGAGGACGGCGTGGACGCGCCAGACGAAGATGCCGGCGTTCCAGAGGTAGCCGCCGGCGGCGAGGTAGGCCTCGGCGGTGCGGGCGCTCGGCTTCTCGACGAAGCGCCTGACGCGGTGCGCCGGCCCCACGGTCTCGCCGGCCTCGATGTAGCCGTAGCCGGTGGCGGGCCGGGTCGGGGTGATGCCGACGGTGACGAGCCCGTTCGTCTCGGCGGCGACCCGGGCGGCGGTGCGGATCGCGTCGTGGAACCCCTCGCCGATGCGGTGGTCGGACGAGAAGAAGCCGGTGACGACGTCGCCGTGCCGCTGCGCGATCGTCAGGCAGGCGAGGGCGATGGCGGGCGCCGAGTCGCGCGATGTCGGCTCGACCAGCAGGTTCTCGACGGGCACGTCGGGGAGCTGCTCGCACACGAGCCCCACGTACTTACGCGCCGTCGCCACGTACACGTTGGCGGGCGAGCCCGCCAGGGGCAGCACCCTGTCGTAGGTCTGCTGGATCAGGGTGCGGCCCGAGCGCCCCAGGTCGAGGAACTGCTTCGGCCTGTCCGGGGTCGAGAGCGGCCAGAAGCGCTGACCCTGGCCCCCCGCCATGATCACAGCGCGGAATCCGGGGATGGCCCCCCGCCCGGCCGGCGCGTGCTCGCTTCGCTTCACCGTCCGTACCGCCTCTCGCGGGCCTGGAAGTCGCGCAGGGCCCGCAGGAAGTCGACCTTGCGGAACTCCGGCCAGTTCGCGTCGCAGAAGTAGAACTCGCTGTAGGCCGTCTGCCACGGCATGAAACCGGACAGCCGGATCTCGCCGGAGGTCCGGATCACGAAGTCGGGGTCCGGCATGCCGGCAGTGTAGAGGTGCGCCGTGAGCTCCTCGGCGCACACGTTACCGGCGACGCTCTCCAGGGTCTCCCCGGCGGCGAGCCGCGCGAGCAGCAGCTTGTTGACCGCGTCGATGATCTCCTCGCGGCCGCCGTAGCCGAGCGCGACGTTGACGTGGAGGTTGTCGTAGTCCTTCGTCGCCTCCTCCATCGCCCGCAGCGCCTGCTTCGCGTCCTCGGGGAAGTCCGACGTGTCGCCGATGATCCGCACGCGCACGCGGTTCGCGTGCAGCTTCTCGTCGGTGAGCAGCTCTCGCGCCTGCTGCGCGAACAGGGCGTGGAGGTGGGCGACCTCGTCCGGGGGACGCCCGCGGTTGTCCGTCGAGAAGCCCCACAGCGTCACGTGGGTGACGCCGAGCTCGAGGCACCAGTCGAGGACCTCGCGCGCCTTCTCGGCGCCGTGGTCGTGCCCGGCCTTGGCGTCGAGGCCCACGGCGCGGGCGAAGCGCCGGTTGCCGTCCATGATGATGCCGATGTGGCGCGGCAGCCTGCCGCCCGCGCGGATCGCCTTGACCAGCCGCCGCTCGTAGAGCCAGTAGAGCGGCCGCGACAGCGCGTTGAAGACCCTCAGCGTCCCCTTCGCCGCCTTGGCGCGCCGGCCGGTCCTGTGGGCAGCGCTCGGCCCGGCCGCGCCGGCCGTCGGGCCCGTCGACCGGACCCCGACCGCGGCACGCTCGCCGGCGCTCTCGGGGCCGACGTTAGCCGCCCCCGCGTCGGCTTCGGTCTCCACAGCGGGCACGGGGAAGAGTCTACCGCTGCCGCGACGGCTACTTGCCGTTGGGCGAGAGCATCACGATGGGCGTGCGCAGCAGTATCTCCAGGTCCCACCACACCGACCAGTTGCGCACGTAGTGCGCCTCCATGGCCTGGCGTTCCTCGAAGCTGACCTCGTTGCGGGCCTCGACCTGCCAGTAGCCCGTGATCCCCGGCCTCGCCAGGAATATCAGGTCGCGCTCCGGGCCCATGTCCTCGAGCTCGCTCACCAGGTACGGCCGGGGGCCGACGAGGCTCATCTGGCCCAGCAGTACGTTCACGAGCTGGGGGAACTCGTCGATCGAGAGGCGGCGCAGTACGCGCCCCACCCGTGTGATGCGCGGGTCGTTCGTCAGCTTGCGGTAGCGCCCGTACTCCTCGCGGGCGGCCGGGTCGTCGGCCAGGAGCTCCTCGAGCCGCTGCTCGGCGTCGCGGTGCATGGTGCGGAACTTCACGCAGCGGAACGGCCGGCCGCCGCGACCTACCCGCGGGGAGAGGTGGAAGGGCGACCCGGGCGAGTCGAGGCGGATCACGAGGGCGACGAGCGCGAGCGGTACGGCCAGCGCCGCGAGCATGATCGTGGCGAGCACGAGGTCCATCGCGCGCTTCACGGCCCGGTTCGTGGGCGAGGCGAGCTGGTTCCTGACCTCGAGCGCCAGCGACGACCCCAGCGGCGCGGCCGTCACCGAGCTCGCCGGCAGCCCGCCGAGGTCGGGCAGGTACTGGACGTAACGGAGCTGCCTGTCGGCGTGCCTCAGCACCTCGTCGAACGCGAGCTCGCGCGCGGCGTCGGGCGCCACGATCACGTGCTTGACGTCGTGCTCGCGCACGTAGCGCCAGGCGTCCTCGAGCCGTCCGAGGACGGGCGGGTCGTCGAGGTCCCAGCCGGAGGCGCCGAACGCGGCGACCGGGTGCAGGCCGAGGCCGGGATGCCGCGCCAGGTGACGGGCGGTCCGCGCCGCCGACGGGCCGGTGCCGAGCACGACGACGGCCCTTCCCCACAGGTGCAGGGCGCGTAGCGCTCCCTTCACGAGCGCGCGCACGCCGGGAACGAGCACGACGCTCGCCGCCAGCGTGACGGCCAGGGCGCCGGCCGACAGCTCCAGGGCGGGCAGCAGCACCGTCGCGCCCGCCACCAGCAGGGTGCCCATCGCCGCGACGTTCACGGACCCGGCCAGCTCCCGGTGGCTGGGGCGGCCGTAGGCGGGGTAGTGTCCCGTCAGGACGCCGACGAGCGGCCACGCCAGGGTGGCGAAGGCCAGGGCGGGGGAGAAGCTGCCGGCGTCGCCCTTGACGACCATCAGCGCCACCGCTGCCGCCGCCGCGCCGGCGACGGCGTCCCCCAGCGCCAGCGAGGCCCTAACGGCGGCGGCGCTGAGGAGTCCGGTCTCGGCGCGCGCGAACGCCCGGTGTCCGACCGCGCGCCAACCGAGGACGGCGGCCAGCGGGTAGAGGATCGCGCCGGTGAGCAGCGTGGCGTCCAGGGAGTTGAGCAGGAGGACGCCCAGCAGCACCACGGCCGCGGCCTTGTCACGCTGCTGGACCGCGCGCAGGCCAAGCGCTACGAACAGCGCGGCGAGCCCCACGACGCCCACGGCGCCCCTCTCCACCCAGACGGCCAAGACCATGTTGTGCGCGTGGGAGGCGATCGGCCGCAGGCGGGCCTGGTCCCCTTCGAGCGCGTTGACGGCCTCGGGCAGCCCTCCCGTGCCCCAGCCGAGGAGCGGCCGGGCGCGGATCGCGTCGAGCGCGTCGCGCCATATGGGGTAGCGAGACGCCCGGAGCGAGGCCACGCCCCTCTCGGCGCGGCCGGGCACGTACGGTACGGGCACGTCGGTGGCCGTGAGCTGCAGCTCGGCGAAGGCGGTGCTCACGTTCGTGAGGTTCGACCTGTCGGGCACCACGCCCACGTACCAGGCGAGCGGACGGTCGCCGTCGTACCTGAACGTGACCTGGGCGCGCACCATGCCGTCGTCGAGGGCGAGGGCGCCGGTGGAGAGGACCGTCAGGCCGCCCGTCGCACGAGCGTCGTGCACGCCGTTCACGAGCGTGGTGCCGAGGTTGGTGGCGACCTCGGCGCCCGGCTGGATGCCCCAGCCGTCGAAGCCGGGCCGGGCGTCGCCCATCGGCCTCAGCACGGCGCTGAGCGTGTACGTCTGGCCGGGCTCGAGCGTCACCACCTGCTGCAGGCGGGACCACGGGTCCGTGGAGCGCTTCGTGACGATGATCGCCGAGCGGAGCACCCCCTCGACCTCCAGCGAGGACGGCGTGTAGGTGACGCCGAGGGGGAACCACCAGTCGCCCTCGGGGACCTCGGTGCCGCGGAAGAGGTTCGCGTCGGCCGGCGCCGGCTGGAAGGCGGTGAGGAAGCCGGTGCGGCCCACGCCGAGGGGGGCGAGCAGTCCGGAGGCGAGGAGGAACATGACGGCCAGGAGCGTCCACTCGGCGGCGCGCGTGCCGGCCGTCGCGCGCCTGCCGACGAAGCGCAGCAGGAACGCCACTGCGAGCCAGGCGAACATCGCCTCGCGGGCGCCGGAGAGGACGACCCCCGCCGCGCCGATCGCCAACGCCACGACGCGCAGGCGCGGCGAAGGCACCACGACAGCGAGCAGCGCCGAGAGCACGACCATCATGTGTCCGAACGTGGCCGGGTGCGACTGCCAGGTGATGGCGTCGAGGGGGGTGCGGGCGGTCTCCCAGCGGAAGCCGTCGAGCTGTCGCAGGCCGACCAGGAACGCGATGCCCAGCCCGACGACGAGCCCGGCGCCGATGACGTCGGCGAGCCCGTGCGGCGCCAGCCGCTCGCGGAGCGCCGTGGCGGAGCGGAACAGCAGCCAGGCGGCGAGGACCTGCGCCACCGTCTCGGCGGCGGCGACGGCGTGGCCGGTGAGCAGCAGCGGGGCGGCGAGGAGCGCGGCGGCGGACCACCACAGCTGGTCGGCCCTCTGGAGCTGGAGGCGGCGGTTCAGCCAGGCGAGCAGGGCCAGGAACGGTCCGGCCGCGGGCACGGCGGCGAAGCCGACGCCGGCTAGGAACGCCAGGCCGCCCGCCACCCTCTGGGCAGCCCGCGTCAGTTGCATACGCCACCTGCTGGAGGCGTGACGACGCCTGGGAGCGGAGACGACGCGGGCCCCATGCCAGGTCGCAGTCTAGCCGGTACTTCCTGCGACTCCTCTGCACCGCAGGCCACATGAGCGCGTCGGTTAAGGGCACGGGCGGCTGGGCAGGCTGTCGGCAGCGCGATAAGGTACCTGTGGTGAGCGCAGCGCCTTCCTTGGACTTGCGCCTCTCGGTGCCGCGCGCGGCCCTCTGGCTCGTCGCCCTGAAGCCGTTAGTCGACGTGTTCTTCGAGAGCGGTCCCAGCGTCACCCTCGACCTTGGGGTGGCCTACACGGGGCTGGGGCTCATCCTCTTCGCCTTCTGGCTCGCCACCAAGCGCCGGGCGCCATGGGCTACCTGGCTGGCAGTGGCGTCGACCGCCGCCCTTGTCGTCATCTCCCTCGCCCTCACGGTCGTGGACAGGGACTTGGCGCCTCTCGTCGAGGGCTCGCGGGTGGCGGCCGGCCTCGTCGTCGGCCTCATGGTCCTCCCCTGGGAGAAGGACGCGCGCCACCGCCTGCCCCTGACGCAAGTGCGCGTGTTCCTGGCGGGCGTCGGCGTGCACGTCGTCGGCGCGTTCCTTCAGGCCGCCGGCAAGATGGAGATGACCTACTTCCAAAGCGGTAGCGGCCGGCCTTCCGGCTTCTACTACCACCCAGTGTCCCTTGGCTTCGCGCTCGTGGCCTCGCTGCTGCTGGTGGGAGTGCTGCACACGCGGCGAGTGATCGGCGGGCTGGCGGCTGCGGGCCTCACCGCCATCATCGTCTTCGCTTGTGTGCTCTCCACGCACCGGGCCAGCCTCGTGGCAATGTCCGTGGTCCTGGTGAGCTGGGCGGTCATCGCCTTCCTGAACACCAGGAGGGTCCAGAGCCGGTCCGTGGCGGTGTGGGCACTGCTGGGCCTCGCTGCCCTGGGCGCTGCCGCCGCCTATGGCGATGCCATCATCGAGGTCGCCGAGGGGGCAGCCGAAGGGGTGGCCGGGGTGATCACGGAGGAGGACCTCGACCCCACGAGCTCACGCTTCCTGCGCGGCCGCGGCGTCCGTTGGGCGCTGGCCGTCGACGTCATCTCGCAGGCGACCTTCATGGAAGCCATGCTCGGCTACGGCTGGCAAGTGGTCGACCCTCACTCGGATTACCTACGGCTCGCGCTCGTGCACGGAGTCGTAGGCTCACTGCTCGTGCTCTCGTTGCTGGTCTACTGGGGTACCGCCGCCTCACAGGGCGCCGACCTCGTCGGCCGCGCCTGGGTGTTCGTCGCGTTGGCGACCATGGCCGTCTACGCGATCACCGCCAAGCCCACCAGTTACCCGTCGTTCATGTGGGCATGGGCGCTGGTGCTGTGGGTGGCTAGGTCCAGCACGCCGCGCGCGGCTGCGGGGGCTGCCACATGACGACCGAGCCGCCTCTCGTCTCCGTCATCGTGCCCGTCTACAACGACGCTGCGCGGCTGGCGGCATGCCTGGACGCTCTGGCGGGGCAAGAGGGCGGCGCCGGCTGCCCCTTCGAGGTGATAGTCGCCGACAACGGCTCCACCGACGACGTGGCCGGCGTCGTGAGGCGCTACCCGTTCGCCCAAGTGGTGCGCGAGCCGCGACCCGGCTCGTACGCGGCGCGCAACGCGGCAGCTCGGGTCGCCAAGGGTGCGGTACTGGCCTTCACCGACGCCGACTGCGTTCCCGCGCCCACCTGGACCTCCGCCGCCGCAGCAGCCACTGCCGATGGCACGCTCGACGGTCTGGTCGCCGGCGAGATAGAGGTCATGGACCTATCAGGGGACGTGGACGTCGACCCGGCCGTCGTGGCCTACGAGGCAGCCACGGCGTTCCGGCAGGACTACTACGCGCGAGTCCACTCGTTCGGCGCTACGGCGAACCTGATCGTGCCGGCCCACGTCTTCAGGGCCGTTGGCGGGTTCCGTGACGAACTGAAGTCGGGCGGCGACAAGGACTTCGGCAAGCGCGCAGCGGCCAAGGGCTACCCGGTCAGGTACGACCCCAGCGTGAGGGTCGCGCACCCTCCGCGCCGCACTGCCCAGGAGCTCGAGGGGAAGGTGCGGCGTGTCGTGGGCGGCGACTTCGTGGCTAGCCGCGGGCGGCCGGCGAAGAGGATCTACGACGTCCTCAGGTACGCCTTCCTAAGTCCGGCCAAGTCCGTCTGGCAGGTCCTCCGGTCCCCGCGGCTCGACGCGGCGCAGAAGGCCCTGGCTGTAGCCGTCGTCGGGAAGGTGGCGGCATGGCAGCTTCACGAGTCATGGCGGCTGAGACGCGGAGCCGCCCCAGCGAGGTAACAGGCATCGTATGCCCGGCCACCACCACGTCCTGATCATCGTCGAGAACCTGCCCGTGCCCTTCGACCGGCGCGTGTGGCTGGAGGCCAACGCCCTCAAGGGGGCTGGGTACGAGGTGACGGTCATATGCCCCACGGGTCCTAGCCACGAACCGGGCAAGGAGGTGATCGACGGCATCACCGTGCACAGGCACCCCTTGCGCGAGGCCAGGGGCGGCGCTCTGGGCTACCTGAAGGAGTACGCCTCGGCGCTGGCCTGGGAGACGCGGTTGGCTTGGCAGGTGTGGCGGTCGCGCCGCTTCCACGTCGTCCACGTGTGCAACCCGCCCGACCTGCTGTTCCTCGTGGCGCTGCCGTTCAAGCTGCTGGGCGCGAGGGTCGTGTTCGACCACCACGACCTCGGACCCGAGCTGTTCGTGGAGAAGTACGGCCGCCGCGGGCCCATCTACTGGCTCATGAGGGCGGCGGAGCGGCTCACTTTCGCCGTGGCCGACCACGTGATAAGCACCAACGAGTCGTACGCGGCTATCGCCCGCCGGCGCGGCCGCAAGCGGCCTGAGCAGGTGACGGTCGTGCGCAGCGGCCCGCTCCTGGACACCTTCCGCCGCGTCGAGGTCGCGCGCGTCCCCGGACGCGTGACCCTGGGATACGTGGGCGTGATGGCCAAGCAGGACGGTGTGGACATCTTGCTGCGGGCGGTGGCCCACCTTGTGCACGACATGGGCCGCGCGGACGTGAGGCTGGTGCTCGTGGGCGATGGACCCTCCCGCGAGGAGCTCGAGGCGCTGGCCAAGGAGCTGCGCATCGAGGGGGCCGTCGACTTCCTGGGGTACCGCACGGGTGACGAGCTGCTACGTGCCATGTCGACGTTCGACATCGGCGTCGTGCCCGACCCGAAGAGCGATTACAACGACAAGTGCACGATGAACAAGGTGCTCGAGTACATGGCGCTGGGCATACCGCTCGTGCAGTTCGACCTCGACGAGGGCCGGCGCAGCGCTGGCGACGCTGCCGTCTACGCGGGCACCGACAACGACCCGCGCCACCTGGCCGCGGCGATAGTCGAGCTCGCCGACGACCCTGAGCGGCGCGCGCGGCTCGGTGAGATCGGACGGCGTCGCATGGAGGAGGAGCTCGAGTGGCGGCACCAGGCCCCGCACCTGCTGGAGGCGTACCGCGAGGTGACGCGCTGAGCGCACGCCTCCCCGCCAAGGTAGCCAGCGCCCTGCTGGGCATGGGTCTAGCGCTGATGCCGCCGGTGGCGCTCGTCCAGCTCCTCGCAACGGGTGCCTTCAGGGGCCGGCGGGCTGCATCTGGCTCCGGTGTAGGGCGCATCGTCGCGCTGGCCGGCTGCCTGATGCTGGCCGTTCCGGTCTGGCTCACGGGTCACGTGGACGAAGCCCATGTGAGGGAGACCGGTCAGCTCGCCCTGGGGGCTCTGGCTCTGTTGGCGGTGCCGTCACCGGCGCTGCTGCCCTGGTTGGAGAGGCGGTACGCCAGGTGGGCGGCGGCCTTCGCATTCGCCGCCTGGACAGCGTCGGCCGCTGGGCGCTACCTGGGAGGGGCGCACCGGGTCGCCGACCTCTGGGGGCACCCCAACGTCATGGCCGCCGTGGTGGCTGCCAGCGCCGCCGCCACGGTGGCGCTGCACCGGGGCGACCGGGGCCTGCGCGTGGGTCCTCTCCTCGTCACGTACGCAGCCGCGCTCGCGCTCGTGGCGCTGTCAGGGTCGAGGACGGGGCTAGCGTCGCTGGCCGCCGGGCTCGTGGTGGCGCTGGCGGTGCACGCGACCGCCGTCCGGCCCCGGGCCACCTGGCTGGCTTGGGCGGCAGTCACGACTCTGGCCGCAGCGCTGGTGGTGGCGTACTCGCCGCTCGGGGATCGCCTGTCCCTAGGAGCGGAGCCCGTGGAGGTGGTGAACAGGCTGGCCGCCTCGGAGGAGCCGGCGAGCGGGCACTGGACGCGGCGCGACGTGCTCGTCGAGACCATGCCTACCGAAGACGGCGCCGCCGTCGCGAGGGTGTCCAGCCTCGTGGACGATGGCCTCGCGCGCCTTCACCAGCGGGCGGTGCTGCGCCCCGGCGAGACCGTGACGTTCTCGGTGGAGGTCCGCGGCGCAGAACCCGACTTCGGCTTGCACGTCTTCGCCGACGGCGGCGGGCGCCTCACGGTCGACGCAGCCGGCCGAGCGATCGTCTCGAGGCCGCCACCGGAGCTAGTAGCCGCCGGCGCTCGCGCCCTCGACGGTGGATGGACCCTGCTGTACGTGACCATGTCGAACGCCGGCGGTGAAGCTCTGGTGGTGCGGCCCGGCGTGGCGCCGAGCCTGACGGGCCGACCAGGGGCCGCGGTCCTCGTGCGGCGACCGTCGCTGGTAGACGGCACCGAGGTGACGCCTTACGTGCCCACCACCGAGGCCGACCTCCACCGGGCGCGGGCCGCCCTGTCGGCCAGGCAGCGGCTGCGGTACCTCCCCCTGGCGTTGACGGTCGCCGCCGAGAGCCCGTGGCTGGGCCACGGGCTGGGAGCGCGCTTCGACGAGCTCGTCGATCGCGTGTCGCCCGGCGCCCTGGGTCCCAGCGACACGCCAGCGCACCCTCATTCGCTGGCCGCTCACGTGCTGGTGGAGAGGGGCGTAGTGGGGCTGCTGGGCCTCGTGCTGCTGGCCGCAGGCTGGTGGTCGCTGCTGCCCGGGGCGGCGCGTCCCTACGCTGCCCCATTGGCGGCCACGTTGCTGGTGAGCAACCTGGGCGACTCCACTCTCATGGTGCTGGGTCCGTTCGCGGCGGCCTTGGCCGCCCACGTGCTCTTGAGGGCCCAGACTGTCCGCGGCGCGGCCTAACGTCGCTTCGGGCGCAACTCGTACGCCTCGACGAAGCGTGCCTCGACCCGCTGCCAACGCGACAGGTCCACGCCGCCGGCCAGCGTCTCGGTGAGCAACTCGGCGACGAGCTCGGCTGACCTACCGTCGTAGTGGGTGCCCACGGTGGCCGAGTACCGGCGCAGCACCGCCTCGTCCGGCGTGCCACGGGACGCGCGCAGTGCTTCTAGGGCCTCGGCGGCGCCGCCTACCAAGCGCACCAGCCCGGAGCCGATGAAGCCGTAGTGGTCCTCGCCGCGGCCATCGAAGTCGAGGGTCAGGGGCAGCACGCCGACGAGCGCCGCCTCGAGCGCGATGCTCGATGGCCCGCAGACGATGGCGTCGACCCTGTCGAGGAACTGGAAGGGGTCCTCGGCGGCCGGGTCAGAGCGGTCCATCCCTGACAGGAGGCGGTCCCAGTCGCGCGTGTCGCGTGGGTGCGGCCGGTAGACGACCTTCAGGTCGGGGGCCAGGGACCTGAGCTCGTTCGCGAAGGCCACGACGGCATCCTCGCGGTCGAGGGGGTTGAGCGCAAGGCCGAGCACCGACGCGCCGTCGCGGTGACGTGCCTTCCTCCGGGCCTCGTCGCCCTTGGCCATGCCGGTCAGGAACGCCCGGCTGCCGGCGCTGCCCGGCAGGTCGTACTTCTCGAGGGCGTCGAGACCGTCGAGGAATGCCACGTCGAACTCGAGCGGAGGGAAGCCGTGCGTGACCGCCGCGTGCTGCACGTAGGCGGTGGGCAGGCCCAGCCGCTGGGCGGCGCGGAGCACGGCCCGGTTGAGCAGCCAGTGGTCGTTGGAGAGCAGCACGAGCCGGGGCGATACCTTCGCCAGGAGGCGTTCCGCCTCAGCGACGAGCCCGTGCGCCAGGACGAACCGGTCCAGGTGCCGCTCGTAGGCGAGGCGCGCGTACCCCTGGGCTGCGCGGGCCGCGGTCAGGGCCTGGGGAAGGCCCGCCAGGCCGCCAAGGTACGCCCTGAACCCGGGGAAGGTGGGTTGGCCCGGCGCCCCCTGCAAGGGGAGGACGGCTGCGCCCTCGACGTGCGCCAGCACCGGCTCCACAGCCCGCAGCTGGTTGAGCGACGCTACGGGGGACAGCACCGTCGGTCGCGACGGCAGGTCGGGGCGCGCGCGTATGTCCCTGAGCGCCGCTCGCAGCGCTTGGAACGCGTAGATGGCCAGGCCCACCGCCGCGCCGCGACGCCACCGCGGGTGCCGCCGGTAGTTCAGCACGCCTAGCTCGGGTGAGACGATCAGGTAGTTGAGGTCCTCGGGCGTGGCGGGGTCCGCGGGCATGCCACGACACGATACGTGCCTGCGTCCCGCCTCTCCAGGGCGGGGGTGGCGGAGGTAGATTGCGGGTCGTGGATCCTTCCTGGAGGCAGGGAACGCGAACCTGCGTCAGCCAGTCGCGCGGTCGACCTGGCGCGCCCCTGGGCCGGCCGGCAGCACGAGCGGGGCGTACGTGAGCGGGCCCTACCTCGGAGCAGTCGGACCGCTGGTCGTGCGCCTCGAGGGCGACGGCCCAGAGCGGGCCGTCCTCGAGCGCGAGCTGGCGCCTCTGACGGCGGGCGCCTCGCAGGACCGCGCTCCTGACACCGTCATCAGGCTCGTTCCAACGGGTGAGGTTCGAAAGCTCTTCAGGCCCAAAGTGTCCTCGGCCAAGCACCACATGGGTTTCGACGACCGCACCTACTTCTGGGATCGGCCGGTGCCCCACCTAGTCGAGGGCCTCTTCGGCGACGGGCGGGCCACGGTGACCATAGGGACGAGCGCGCCGACCCCGCTGCGCCGGGCGAAGGCCGCCCTCTCAGGGCACATGAACGCCTCGCCCGTCGCCAGTTACTCGCTCCTCTGGTACCTGATGGCAGTGCGCTTGCTGCGGGCCGGGACCGTGTTCGTACACGCCGGCGTGGTGTCGCGGGGTGGCAGGGCACGGTTGTTCACGGGCACTGGCGGCTCGGGCAAGACGAGCCTGGCCTTCGAGCTACTGAGGCGTGAGGGGTACGCGTACCTGGCGGAGGACTTCGCGATGCTTGGCCCGGGCGGGACCGTCCACCCGAGCCCGAAGACCTTGTCGGTCTACGACTCCGACGTGCGCACGGGCGGTGACCTCTACGGCCGCGCCCTCGATCACAGGACGCCCTTGCAAGCGGCCGTGTGGGCTGCCCAGCGCGCCCGCGGCCGGAACCCGATGATCAAGGTGCCGGTGGCCGCGGCGCTGCCTGCGGGGAAGTTGGGGCAGTCGTCCGCGCTCGAGCACGCCGTGCACGTGGTGCGCTGCGACGCGGAGAGTCCGAGGGTCGAGGAGGTGGACCCGCGCGAGCTGGCCGCGAGCGCGGTCAGAGCCAGCATGAGGGAGCTCAAGCACCTCGTGGAGCTCCTCTACCTGGTGGGCGCCAACAAGGAGCCGGCCTGGGGCTACCCGTCGGTCGCGGACCTCGAGGTGGCGATGCTCGACGTCTGGGTCAGGGCGCTGGAGGGCGCGCGGACGTTGCGCCTCTACGCCCCGTTCCGGGCCACGCCCGCTGAGCTCGTGGCCCCACTGGAGCCCTTCGGCGTGTGAGTGCGGGCGTGACCGTGCCGCCCGCCGTGCTGGAGGGGATCGGCCTCGAGCCCGTCCATACGCTCCTCGCCAACGAACGCAAGCGCACCGTGGTGCTCCTCGTGCGGCGCGATGAGGAGACTGCCGTCCTCAAGTGGTGTGCCCCTGACGCCCCTGGCGAAGCCCGCGCCGACTTCGAGGCCGAGAGGGCGGCCTACACATCGGGCCGGTTCGCCGGTCTGGCGCCTCGCCTCCTGGGCCACGGGCCCAACCACCTGCTGCTCCAGCGCGTGGAGGGCGAGACGCTGAGGTCGGCCCTAGCGGGAGCCGTCGCTCGCGGGGATGCCGGCGACGCGGTGGGGCGGGCTTACGAACGGCTGTGCGCGCGCCTCGTGGAGGCGTACGGACCAGGGATGCGGTCCGCCGACGCGGACCCTGCCGGCGCGTCGAGTGCGCTCTTGCGCCTTTACTGGGTACTGGCGTCGTCAGGGCCCATGGCCACGAGCCGGTCGGCCGCGGCGCGGGCTGTGTCCCGGGGGTTGGCCCGGTTCGGCCGTCCGCTTGCGGAGCGTGCGCTGGCGGACCTCCTGCGGGCGCACCCCGAACTGGCCGCCAGGGGCCCGGCGCACGGCGACCTGCACCTCGACAACGTGATCTTGGACGGCCACAGGAGCGCCTACGTCTTCGACCTCGCTCGCTCGAGCGAGGACGGCTTCCCAGTCGCTGACCTGGCCTATCTCCTCTCGACCACGCTGGTCCTGACCTCCCCCGCGCCTGACCTGCGGCAGCGGCTGGTGCAGGCGGCGGCGAGCAGGCTGGCCGCCATGGGACCGGCTTGGCCGCGCGTCCTGGACGTCGCGCGCCTGCTCGCCTGCGTCGGAGCGGCGAACCGTCGCTTCAACAGCGAGGCCGGAGCCGTCGCTGTGGCGAGGGCCGCCGCTACCTTCCCGTTCGCGCTCTCCGCCGCCGCGGCGGGCCTGAGGCGAGAGGGGCCCGCCTAGTCCCGGCTACGCCGCAGCGCGGCCAGCCATGGCATGGGGTGGACGCGTTGCACGTAGGCGGCCACCAGGACGAACAGGAGGAGGTAGGCGGCGAAGGTGGCCTGGGCTGCGCCAATGGCCCCCACGCGCTGCACGAGGAAGAACGTCAGCGCCACGTTCATCAGGGCTACCGAGAAGGTCACTGCGCCTAGGTACGCGGTCTTGCCGATGAGTACGAGGTGCGGGTGTAGCAGCGAGTACATGCCGAATAGCGCCAGCGCGAAGGCCACCCAGCCCACGTAGGCGGTGGCGCCGTGGTACTCGGGCGGCGTCAGGACCGGCAGTAGGAATCCTGCCGCCAGCGTCACCAGGCCCGCCGTCACCAGCAGCGCCGCGGCCACAGCCATGGTCGCGCGCGCCACCCGCCGGCGCGCCTCCAGGGTGTCCTGAGCCAGTTCCTTGTAGAACCATGGCGACCAGGTCCGGCTCAAGGCAGTGACGACGAGTTGCATGATCGTGCCGAACTGGTACCCCACCGTGTAGACGCCGGTGGCGGCAGCGCCAAGCGTGCGCTCCAGGACGACTCGGTCGGAGAAGGAGATGAGCGCGCTGCCCAGGGCATGGGGCACGAGGGGCAGGGAGATGCCGAGTATCGAGTTCATGTGGGCCCTGTTCAGCCCGGGCCTCACGTGGCCGGAGCGCCACATGCTCACGAGGCTTGCCAGCGCGACGGCGGCGGAGGCCACCGCGATGCCCACGGCCCGGCCTTGCCAGCCCAGGCCCACCGCCACCACGAGCAGCAGCGTGAGGCCGAAGTCGAGGGCGGTCCTCGAGAGCTCGTAGCCCGCGAACGCCAGTGGTCGCTGCTGATTGCGCAGGATCGTCAGGTTCATCTCGCCGACCATGTTCGTCACGGCCAGGAGCGGCAAGGCGAGGAGCCATGAGGGCGGGAGCCCGAACACGGGCCCTGAGACGAGAACGACCGCCCCCAGGACGGCCAGGCCCAGCGCCCCTGAGACCAGCAGCACGACAAGCGCGTTGTAGACGACGCCGGCCGTGGTAGCGAGCGGCTCCCGGAAGTAGACCCGAGTGATGTTGGCGTGGAGGTTCATGCCGATGACAGGGACCAGGAACGCCATCAGGGCCTGGAACACGGACAGCAGGCCGTAGTCCTCGGGCGCCAGGTAGCGAGTGAGGACGGGGAGCAGTAGGAGCGGAATCGACCTGTTGAGGATCGACGACGCGAAGTAGGCGCCGAAGCCCTTCAACAGGGGGTGCTCGGCGACGGCCCTGAGCCTGCCGGTCATAGGACCCAAGCCACGCCGAGCGTACAGCGCCTGGCCTCGGACACGGCGCTTAGCCGGCCCGCGGGCCGTCCGCCAGAGGCGCGCCAGTGCTCAGAGCAGGTCCTCCCACGTGAGCACCTGGTCCTCGTCGAGGTCGCGGGCGGCCACGCGGCCCACCACGGAGTCGATGTCCGCGGGGCTGATGCCGCGCGCGGGCCGCTTCCAGGTCAGGTGCTCCGCCGCGATCACGGTGCCGGCACGGATGGGCACAGCCGTGACGAGGCTCCGCCGAGCGTGGCTGCGGCTCACCTGCTCGTGCTCCAGCATGCCTAGGTCGAAGCGTCCCACCAGGGTGACGGCCCTGTCGAGGCGCGCCACGAGTCGCGCGAGGAGCTCCTTATCGACGGCGTGATAGTGGTCGTTGCCCTTCAGCGTCCTGTCGTGTGTGAAGTGCTTCTCGATGACGCAGGCACCGAGGGCGGCCGCCACCACGAGGGCCTCGAGGTCCGCGGGCAGCGTGTGGTCCGAGTAGCCGACGGGGACGTCGGGGAACTCCTGGCGGAGCGAGACGATGCGCCCGAGGGCAGCGTCCTCCTCCGCCGTCGGGTAGTTAAGCACGCAGTGGAGGAGCGCCACGGGCGTACCATGCGCGTGTATCCAACCCACTGCCCTCCTTATCTCCTCGAGGTCGCTAGCGCCGGTCGAGAGGAGGATCGGCTTGCCGTAAGAGGCCACCTGATCGATGAGAGGCTTGTTCGTGAGGTCGCTCGAGGAGATCTTGTGGACGTCGACCAGCTCGTTGAGGAACTCGGCCGACCGCGCATCGAACGGCGTGCTCATGAACGCGATCCCGCGCTCGTCACAGCGACCCTTCAGCGCTCGGAACTCTTCCTCGCCGAACGAGTCGAACTTCTTGAACAGCTCGTGCTGCGTCCTGGTCGGTTCTTGGCGGAGGTCCCAGTAGGCCGGCGAGTCCTTCACCGCCAGCGTGTCCGCCTTGTACGTCTGGAACTTGATCGCGTCCGCGCCGGCGTCCGCGGCCTCGTCGATCTGCCGGAAAGCGGTCTCGAGAGAGCCTTCGTGGTTGACGCCCGCTTCCGCGATCAGGAACGGGCGGACCGCGAGCGGCCGCCGGTCGAACTGGGGTGAGAAGAGCTGCGTGACCTGGCGCTTCATGCGTTCCTCACGACTTCCTCGATGATCCTCAGGACGTTCTTGCGCCCCTCCGTCATGTCCACGGCCGCCATGCGACAGAACAGCCTACGGCGACGCTGGGCGTCGTCCACCAAGGCTTCCAGGCTCTCCCTGATCGCGCGGTCGGACGCGTAGCGCCCCAGGCCGAGGTTCACGAAGCCGTAAGCCTCCGAGGCGAAGGTGTGCATAAGCTCGCGCTCGTTCTGAGCCAGGACTATCGCGGGCGTGCGAACCGCCGCCAGCTCGAACAGGGTCCTGCCGGCCGACGTGAAGGCGACGTCGGCGTGCCACATGTAGTCCGATATGTTGCTGACCCCGCGGTGTACCCGAGCGTACGGCCTGTCGGTCAGCCTGTCAGTGCCGATGCCCGGACCGGTCACCACGTCCAGCTCGATGTCCCGCTCCTGACACCAGCCCTCGATGGCGTCGAGTACCCGCTCGGAGTTGTGGTTGGGGTCGGTGCCTCCGAAAGTCACCAGGACCCTACGCACCTCGTCCCTGAACTCCTTGGGGTCCAGCGTCAGGAACTCGTCCCTGAGGCAGGCGTAGCGATGCCCGAAGTAGGCGTTCCGGCTCGTGAGAAGGTCGGGGTCTTGGTACAGGGCGTTGATGACCGCGTCGGCCAGGCGAGCCCCTTCGCCCAGGTCCTCTATGTTCACGGTCTTGACGCCCAGGTCGCGCAGCTGTTCCATGTAGTCCCGGCTCGTGTCCAGGCGGTCGTTGACCACGACATGGGGCGAGATCCTGGCCACGTCCTCGACCAACGTCGCGCCCCTCTGCATCTCGACAGGGAAGTTCCTGGAGCCGATCACCCGATGCGCCAGCTCGCTCTCCTTGTCGACCAGGAAGCGGACCTCGTGGTCCATCAAGTCGTTGGCGAGCAGCAGCGAGTTGTACACGTGGCCGAGACCGAGCTGCGGCGTGCCGGTCACGACGAAGAGGATCTTCCGCCGCCTGAGGTAGTAGCTGCAGAGGCCCCAGTCCTCGTGCGAGTCGATGTCTATGGACTCGGGCGGCTCGAGCACGAAGAGGCGAACGCTCGGGCCTATCCGGTTCGACGCCGTGACGTGCCGTCGGCGCGTGATGAGGAAGCCTCCGGTCTCGCGGAACGTCCTAGGGAGCTGCTGCCGGTTCAGCCTCGCCGCGTAGTTGGGTACGAAGCGGTCGCCTTCCAGGCGCCAGGTCAGATGCGTGTCGTCCACCGCAGAGATCACGGTGTCCACCTGGGGGTCGTTCCACAGCGTCGCGAGCCCCGCGTCGAGCGAGCTCGTCGTCAGCAGCGGCGAAGTGGGCTGCACCGTAGCGACCACGTCGAAGCCCGCTCCAGTCCCCCTCTCCGCGGCCTCCACGGCGTCGTAGACGACCGGATCCAAGGTAGTCTCGTCCTGACCGAGCTCCGGCGGGCGCATGTGGACGTGCGCTCCCAGGCGCCGGGCGGTCATGGCGATCTCGGCATCGTCCGTGGAAACGAGCACGTGCGGCGCGTACCTCGAGGAGAGTGCCGTCTCGATCGTGTAGCTGATGAGCGGTCGTCCGGCCAGAGCGCGGAGGTTCTTGCGGGGGATGCCCTTGGAGTTGCCCCTGGCGGGGATGACGACAAGGACCTTCGGTTGATTGTCCATTTCTACGACCGTTCGCCCGACGCCTCACGCGAGGAGGGCCTGGGAGTGCAGCGAATACGGCGTTGCAGAGACTCTTGCCGTGCCTCTGGACACGGATGCTGAGTCGAGGACCCCGCCGGGGCCACTACTCAGGCGAGGAACGACCTCCTTATCGTTGGCTCCTCGGCGGGCTAGATGTGACACGGGAAAGCGCTGAATCATCACCGGCCAAGGTTACCTGTCGACCCTCTACTGGTTGATGTACCGGGATGTCTCACCGCTATCTCGCCGTTCGCGCCCCGGTCAGGAGATGAGTGCTTCGGCCAAGGCCGCAACGACAGTCTGCTGGGCCGTCGGGTCCAGGAAGGGACCTATTGGGAGGCTCAACACCTCTCCAGACAGGTCGTCGCTAGTCGGGCAGTACGCGCCAGCGTTCGCGAACACCGGCGAGCGGTGAATCGGGGCTGGGTAGTAGACCATCGTCGCCACGCCTGCCCGCTCCAGACGCTCCCTCACGGCGTCGCGCCGGCCGCCGAGGACGCGCACCGTGTACTGGTGGAAGACGTGCTCGGGCGTGATCTCGGGCGCGACGACGTCCGCTATGTCGGCGAGGAGCTCGCCGTAGCGCCGTGCCACGTCCCGACGACGCTCGTTCCAGGCGTCCACGCGGGGTAGCTTCACGCGCAGCAGCGCTGCCTGCAGGGCGTCGAGCCGAGAATTGTAGCCTAACATCACATTCTCGTACCGCCGTTCCGAGCCGTGGTCGCGCAGCATGCGGGCCGTCTTCGCCACCCCGTCGTCGTCGGTGGTTATGAGCCCCCCGTCCCCGAAACCGCCGAGGTTCTTCGTCGGGTAGAACGAGAACGCTCCGACATGCCCAATGGAGCCCGTCTTGCGCCCCCGCCACGAGGCGCCGAACGACTGTGCGCAGTCCTCCACCACCTTCAGCCCGTGGCGCTCGGCCACGTTCATGATCGCGTCCATGTCTGCCGGCCTGCCGTAGAGGTGCACGGGGAGGATCACCCTCGTCCGGGGAGTGACGGCGGCCTCCACGAGCGAGGGGTCGAGGTTGAAGGTGCGCTCGTCGACGTCCACGAAGACCGGTGTGGCGCCGACGCTCGCTACGGCCTCGGCGGTGGCGAAGAAGCTGAACGGTGTCGTGAGGACCTCGTCGCCCGGGCCGACGCCCAGGGCGCGCAGGGCGATCACCAAGGCGTCCGTGCCGCTGTTCACCCCGATCGCGTGCGCGACGCCGAGGTAGGCGGCCGCCTCGGCCTCGAACGCCGCCACCTCCGGACCGCCGACGAACTGGCCGCTGCGCATCACGCGCCTGAACGCCGCCTCCAGGTCGTCCCACAGCTCTTCCACCTCGGGCGTGAGGTCGAGCATCGGCACGCGTGTCCGAGCGGACGTCGCGGAGGTCAAGGGCATCTCGGGCATATCGCCCAAGAGTAACGCTCTCTCGACAGGTGCCGACCGGTGGAGCAGCGCTTGGCGACCTGCGCACCGCTCGTGTCCGCGGCGTCCGCCGGCGGACGCATGGCCGCGAAGCCGCGCTCGTTCAGCTCAGGACGCGCTCGTCCAGCAGGCCCAGCAGGTAGCGGCCGTAGGGGTTGGCCGGGCCGAACTCGCGCGCCAGCGCCTCGAGCTGCTCGGGGCCGATCCAGCCCTGGCGGTAGGCCACCTCCTCGGGGCAGGCGATCTTCGTGCCCTGGCGGGACTCGAGCGTCTCGACGAAGACCGCGGCCTGCAGCAGGCTCTCGTGCGTGCCGGTGTCGAGCCACGCCATGCCGCGTCCGAGGAGCTCGACGCGCAGGCGTCCCTGCTCCAGGTAGACCCGGTTGAGGTCGGTGATCTCTAGCTCCCCGCGCGCCGAGGGCCTCAGGCCCCGCGCGTGCTGGGGCGCGTCGGGCGGGTAGAAGTAGAGCCCCGTCACGGCGTAGTCGCTCTTCGGCGCGCGCGGTTTCTCCTCGATGTCCGTGACCCGGCCGTCCTCGTCGAACGCCACCACGCCGTAACGCTGCGGGTCCTTCACCCGGTAGCCGAAGACGGTGGCCTCGTCCTCGCGCTGCGCGACGGTGCGCAGCAGGCCGGAGAGGCCGTAGCCGTGGAAGAGGTTGTCGCCCAGCACGAGCGCGACGCGGCTGCCCGCGAGGAACTCCTCGCCGATGATCAGCGCCTGCGCGAGGCCCTCGGGCCGCGGCTGCTCGGCGTACTCGATGCGCATCCCCCAGCGCGACCCGTCGCCCAGGAGGGCGCGGAAGAGGGGCAGGTCGCGCGGCGTGGAGATGACCAGCACCTCCCGCACGCCCGCGAGCATCAGTACGCTCAAGGGGTAGTAGACCATCGGCTTGTCGTAGACCGGCATGAGCTGCTTGCTCACCGCCAGCGTCGCGGGGTAGAGGCGCGTGCCGCTGCCGCCCGCCAGGATGATGCCCTTGAGGCTCATGCCGTCCGCCCGCCGGCGCCGCCCGGCCCCACGCCGACGGTGCCGAGCCGCTCGAGCCGGTAGCGCCCGCGCGTGACCGAGTCGAGCCAGTCGCGGTGCTCCAGGTACCACGCGACCGTGTCGCGCAGGCCCCGCTCGAAGGGCACCGCGGGCTCCCAGCCCAGCTCGCGCCGCGCCTTCGCCGTGTCGACGGCGTACCGGAAGTCGTGGCCCGGCCTGTCCGGCACCAGGGTGATCAGCTCGCGGTGGTCGCGGCCGGTGGGCGCGAGCTCGTTGAGCGTCCCCAGCAGCGCCTCGAGCACGGAGCGGTTGCTGCGCTCGTTGCCGCCGCCGAAGAGGTAGGTCTCGCCGGGGCGGCCGCGGAGGGCGGCCGCGATCAGGCCGTCGGCGTGGTCGTCGACGTGCAGCCAGTCGCGGACGTTCTCGCCGGTGCCGTAGAGGGGCACCGGCTCGCCCCTCAGCGCCTTGCCCAGCGCCAGCGGCAGGAGCTTCTCCGGGAACTGGTAGGGCCCGTAGTTGTTGGTCGCGTGCGTCGTGAGCACCGGCAGGCCGTAGGTGTGGAAGTAGGCGCTGGCCATGTGGTCGGCGCCGGCCTTGCTGGCGCTGTACGGCGAGCGCGGGTCGTAGGGCGTGCTCTCGGTGAAGACCCCCTCGGGGCCCAGCGAGCCGTAGACCTCGTCGGTGGAGACGTTGACGACCCGCAGTCGCTCGCGCTCGCCGGCGGGCAGCTCGTCGCGGTAGCGCCTCAGCGCCTCCATGAGCCGCGCGGTGCCTACGACGTTCGCCTGGACGAACGCCTCCGGCCCGTCGATCGAGCGGTCGACGTGCGTCTCGGCCGCCAGGTGGAACACGACCGTCGGCCGCTCCTCCCGCAGCAGCGCCAGCACGCCGTCGAGGTCGCGCACGTCGAGCTGCGCGAACCTGTGGCCCGGCTCGCCGCCCGCCTCCTCGAGCCGAGAGAGGTCGCCGGCGTACGTGAGCGCGTCGAGGCTCACGACACGCGGAGCGCCGCGGGCCTTGAGCCGCCTCACCAGCGCCGAGCCGATGAACCCGGCCGCGCCGGTGACGAGGACGGTGCCTAGCTCGGGGAGTCGTTCCACGCCAAGACGTTACCAGGCGCCCGGCGCGCGGCGGCGACGGTTCTCGCACGCCGGCCCGGCCGCGGGTGTGACGGCCGGCTGCGGCGTCGGGCCCCGGGCTCGCGGGGCGCACGGCACCGCCGCCCGCGGAGCACCGGCTACGGGTAGGGGAAGTCGGGCAGCCCGTCGGCGACGGTCGGCAGCGCCGCGTCCTTGGGCGACAGGACCGGCGACGTCTCCGGCACGAGCTCGCCGAGGCCCCAGTCGATGTCGAGGTCCGGGTCGTCCCAGCGCAGCCCGCCCTCGGCCTCCGGCGCGTGGTGGGCGTCGACCTTGTAGAGCACGTCGTTCACCTCGCCCAGGGCGAGGAAGCCGTGGGCGAAGCCGGGCGGCACCCAGAGCTGGGCGTGCGCCTCGTCGTCGAGGACGACCCTCACGTGCCTGAGGAAGGTGGGCGAGCCGCGCCTGAGGTCCACGGCGACGTCGAGGACCCGCCCGCGCACGACGCTCACGAGCTTCCCCTGCTGGTGGGGCTGGCGCTGGAAATGGAGGCCGCGGAGCACGCCGCGGCGGCTGCGCGAGAGGTTGTCCTGCACGAACCGGGCCTCGATACCGGCGGCGGCGCACACGTCGTCGCGCCAGCGCTCGAGGAAGTAGCCCCTGGCGTCGCGGTGGACGGGGGGCGTGAGGAGGACCGGCCCCGGCACGTCGAAGCGCGTGACGGTGACCCCGCGCAGCGTCTCGAAGCGCGTCCCGCTCAAGACGCGCCTCCCGGCCGGGTCGCCCCCGCGCCCGGCTCCCGCGCGAGCAGCTCGGCCTTCAGCGCCCGCCAGCGGCTCACGTCGAGTGAGACGTCGTCGGGCAGGGCCACCGGCGCCTGCGCCTTGCTGGCGGGCCTCACGTCGGGCGCGCGGCGGCGGGCGAGCTCGTAGACGCTCTTGCGCTCCGTCGCCACGTGGACGACCTCGTACGGGACCTCGGCGACATGCAGGGCGAGCAGGGCGATGTCCGGCGCGATCACGTCGACGTAGTCCTGCGACGTGTAGAGGTCGGTGAACGCCTCGGGGTAGGGCCACTCGCGGGGCCTGAAGCTCGTGCGCACGATCAGCCGCCGCTCGGCGCCGCGCGCCGCCTCCTCGGCCACGAGCTTCGTGAGGGCGTAGTAGTTCCGCACCGGACCGGGCGCGTCGTCCTCCGTGTACCCCCCGCGGTCGCCCCAGAAGACGTAGTCGGTACTGACGTGCAGCAGGACGGCCCCGGCGGCGTTCGCCGCGGCGGCGGCGTTGCGCGTGCCGACCACGTTCGCCCGCCAGCACGCCTCCCGGTCGCGCTCGGCGCCGGCGACGTCGGTGTAGGCCGCGGCGTGGACGATCACGTCCGGCCGGAAGCCGCGGGCGACGCCGGCGAACGCCGCGGCGTCCGTCACGTCCAGCAGCGCGCGGATGGGCGCCAGCAGCTCGACGCCCTCGCGGCGGCTCAGCAGGGCGACCAGCTCCCGGCCGAGGCGACCGCGCCCGCCGGTGAGCAGGACCCTCACGCCGCCCCCGGGTCCCTCACCGCCGCCCTGAGGAAGACGAAGAGCGTGGCCGCGAGGCCGCCGACGAAGAAAGCGGCCACCACGGTCACGCCCATGTTGCGCGGGTCGGGCTCGAGGGGAACCGAAGCTGGGATCGCGACGCTCACGGCTCCCGCCGCGAGCTCGCGCCGGAGCTGCAGCTCGGCGGCGGCGGGCGCCGCCCTGAAGTAGGCCAGCGAGGTCGTCGACACGCGGCGCTGCAGCTCGGCGGCCTGGCGTTCGAGCTCGCCCAGGCGCGAGCGCAGCTCGGCCGCGAGCCGGCTGCTGGCGGCTAGCTCCTCGCGCAGGTGCTGGGCACCGGCCTCGACGGCGGCCAGCTCGGCCGTCAGGGCGGCCACCGGCTCGCCGGCCTCCCGCAGCGACGCGATCCGGGCGCGCAGCGCCTGCGCCTCGGCCTCCATCTCCCCCAGGCGCGCCAGCCGCGACGCGTCGAGGTCGACGAGGGACTCGAGGCGGCGCCGCAGCTGGTCGCGCTCGTCGACGGCCAGGAAGCCGGCCCAGTCCTCGCTGGCGGCCTGGTAGGCGGCCTCGCGCGCCGCCACGTCGGCCGCGAGGCGCCCGCCGGCCTCCGCGAACGGGGCCACGAGCAGCTCCCTGGCGGCCGCGACCGTCGCCGACGCCCAGGCGTTGGCCACGGTGGCCGCCCACTCCGCGCCGCGCGTCGCCGGGACCTTCACCACGTGGCTGACGGTGATGGCCTCGTCCGAAGAGGGGCCGGGACCGCTGGTGACCTCGACGTGCCCCAGCTCGTCGAGGCTCTCGAGCTCCAGGCTCTCGGCCAGCGCCGTCAGGTTGGAGGGGCTGAGCGCGATCGCCCCGTAGGTGCCGGCGTTGAGGACCGTGGAGAGGCTGACGTCGAGGCTGGAGCCGGGTTGGGCCGAGACGCGCGGCTGGACGACCTGCACCACGGCGGTGCTCGTGTAGGTCCTGCCCCGCAGCGACGAAAAACCGAACGCCGCCAGGCCGCAGAGGAGGGCCACCGCGAGGATCAGCCGCAGGCCCGACCTGAACACGAGGTAGAGCTCGCGCAGCGAGACGGTGTCGTCGTAGCCGTCCGCGGCGCGGCGCGGCGACGAGCGCGAGGGCGTCTCCGCCGAGGAGGTCGGGTCGGGTAGCGCGGGGCGCAGCTCGTCAGCCACGCTGCGCCCTGATGAAGCCCGCGGACTCGAAGCGCTCGACCCAGGGCCTGAGGTCCGCGAGGTCGAGGCCGAGCCGCTCGGCGCAGAGGCTCAGTGTCTCGCCGCTGCCCAGCAGGGTCAGCACGCGCTGGCCCTCCTCGCCGTGGTCGTTGCGGAAGGTCATGTTCAGGTCGGTCATCGGGTTCAGCGCGTCCTTCCCGCGCAGGGTGAGGGTGTAGCGGCTCTCCTCCCAGCCTGGCGGCTCCGTCGGCATGGCGATCGGCGGCAGCGGCCTGATGGTCAGGTCGAGGGCGTGCCGGCGCGGCGGTCCCAGCGGCGCGGAGGGGACGGTGAGGAACACCTGGCCCTGGCTGTGGTACCGGTAGCCGCGCTCGTCGACCTCGAGGCCGGAGAACGGACCGCCCTCGGCCGGCGCCACGCTCTCGATCGCCAGGGCCAGGAGCGGCTCGAGCAAGGCGCGCTCGACCCGCTCGAGCTCGAGCTCGCCGGGGCCCGGCTCCTGGCAGCGCTTCTGCAGCACGCGCAGCGCCTCGGCGCGGCTGGAGAGGCGCCCGCCGCGCTCGTGGACGGCCGCCCGCACGCTGCCGTCGAGCAGCAGGGCCACCGCCAGCTCGTCGTCGGCGACGTAGGCGAGCAGGCCGTCGAAGGCGAGGGAGGCGAGCCTGTCGAGCAGCGCCGGCAGGTCGACGATGCCCGTCGGCAGGCGCATGGGCGCGCGGGTGCGCGGCAGCGCGCGCAGCACGGGCGAGGCGCTCTCGGGCGACCGGCTGGGGAGCTGCGGCGTGGGCGCCGGCTCGTGGAGGTGGAGGTGGAACGACTGCCCCGGCGACTCGAGGCGGCCGTAGGCGCCGAGGCGGAAGCTCGCCTCGACCTGCCCGCGGGCCAGCAGCAGCACCAGCGAGCCGCCCTCGTCGGAGACGACCAGCGTGCCGCTGCGCTTCAGCGCGCGGAGGTCCTCGATGAGGGCGTCGGCACCGAGGGCGCCGGTGTCGCCGACGAGGCCCTGCCTCACGGCGCCCCTCCCCGGGCCGCCACGATCCGGCGGAGCAGCTCGCGGTCGGACTCGTGGGTCAGCAGGCGCAGCGCCTCCTCGACGGGGTGGAACTCCGCGGCCGCGATCCCGCTCTCCCTCACGACGGGGGTCTGGTCGGAGCAGCGCATGACGAACCACGTCACCAGCCGCGGCACCCCGCGCGGGTTCACGTAGCTGGTCGTGTACGCGGTCGGGTCGTCGCACCAGGCCTTCACGCCGGTCTCCTCCTCGACCTCCCGGACCGCCGCCTCCAGCGGGGTCTCACCGGCCTCGAGGTGCCCCTTGGGGAACACCCGCTCGCCGCGCGCCAGCGTCAGGACCAGCACGCGACCGGCGTCGTCGAAGACGACGCCGCCGGCTCCGGGGACCTGCGCCGCCGGGCACATCGGCCCCATGCTATCACCGTGCTGCACGCGTCTCGTGACGCGGCCCGGGTCAGCGGCGGGCGATGGCGCCGCCGTTGCGCAGGAAGGCGAGGATCCCCTCGGCCAGGCCGTCGGCGAGCCTGTCCTGGTACGCGGAGTCGGTGAGGCGCGGGCCCTCATGCGGGTGGTTCACGAAGCCGATCTCGACGAGGATCGCGGGGATGCGCGCGTTCCGCAGCACGTAGTAGAGGTTCGACCTCACGCCGCGGTCCTTCGCGCCGGTGGCGCCGACGAGGTGCGACTGCACGGACTCGGCGAGCGCCATCGACAGGTTGAGCTGCATCTCCCTGAGGATGTCGAACGCTAGCTGGTCGGCGACGCGGCGCGCCTCGCGCGTGAGCTCCTCGCCGACGGTGCCGCCGCCGTTCTCGCGGATCGCCCGCTCGATCAGCGCCGGGTCGAGCGGCTCGCCGAACACCCACGTCTCGATGCCCTCGGCCGAGCTGCTCTGCGCCGAGTTGGCGTGGATCGAGACGAAGATGTTCCTGTCGGTCGTGGCGAACTCGGAGCGCTGCTGGAGAGTGAGGAACACGTCGCGGTCGCGGGTGAGGATCACCTCGAGCCCGGCGGCCTCGAGGCGCCGCTTGAGCTTGAGGGCGACGTCGAGGACGACGCGCGACTCGACCGCGTAGCGCGAGCTCGCGCCGGGGTCGTGGCCGCCGTGGCCGGCGTCGATGACGACGATCTGGCGTCCCTGCGGCGCCTCCGCCAGGGCCTGGGGGCCCTCGGCGACGGGCTGCCCGAGGGCGGTGACCGCCTCGCCCCGGCGCCCGGGGGCGAAGTCGACGTACAGCGTCATGCCGCGGTCCTTGGGGACCGTGCCCACCGTGTAGCCGCTGCCGCGCGCGTCGACCTCGAAGCGGGTGTTGACGGTGACGGTCACCCGGCCGCCGCCGCTGGCGACGACCACGCTGCCGACGTTCTCGTCGTCGACGGGCAGGCTCAGAGCCTCGGCGCGCGCCCCGGGCACCAGCACGACGAAGCTGCGCTCGCCCGCGGCGAGCTGGTAGGTGGCGCCGGGGGGCAGGTCGATGGCGACGCGCGTGAAGCCGTCGTTCTTGCCCACGCGCGGCGCCGGCAGCAGGTGGCCCAGCAGCTCCGCGGTGTCGATGGTGACGAGCTTGGCGCCGGGGTCCCAGTCGCTCTGGCCGTCGAAGGCCGTCACCAGCGGCGTGATGGGCACGTAGGAGACGCCGTCGACGATGATCGCCATCGGGCTGTCGAGCGTGTTGGAGCCCCGCAGCGGAGGGTCGAGCTTCACGACGCCGGGGCGCTTCTCGAGGCCCTGGCGCACGTCGGCCGTGGCCTCGAACGTGACCACGCGGAAGCCGTCGGTGAAGCGCAGGAGCTTCTGCTGGGCCAGGTACTCGACCCTCAGGCCCATCGCCTCGGCCAGCGCCGAGGCCCGCGCGAACGCGTTCGTGTTGTCGCCGTACTCGATGAAGTAGTAGGGGCCGGCCTCCACGAGCTCCCCGTCGACGGCCAGGTAGTTGTACCGCTGCTGGGCAGCGGCCAGGCCGACGAGCACCAGGAGCAGGACGCTGAGGAGGCGGCGGGACACGACGGGAACGAGTCTAACACCGGCCCTGAACCGTTCCGGATGAGATGCTTCGCTATCATGGGCCGTGTCGAGGCGCCGACCAGGCGAGCGCCTCTCCTCGGCTCGCCTCTACCTGCGGTCCCTGCACGACGCGGCGCTCTCGGCGCGGCACTCGGCGGGGGCGCGCACGCGCACGGCCCACCTGCTCGGCTTCCTGGCGCCCATGCACGAGGCCGCGGTGAAGGCCCTCGAGCCCGAGGGCGAGGTCTCGCTGCTGGTCGCGAACTCGCGCGACTGGGGCCTCATCTGCAGCTACCCCTACGGGCTGCCCTTCACCAGGAGCGTGCCTGGCGCCTCCATCGTGATCGCCGCCGCCGACTACCCCGAGCGGCTGAAGAAGCGCTTCGACGACCTGCTGCTGGCCGCGGGCAAGGCCGGTACGGCGCCGGGCCCGGTGAGCGAGTTCCTCGACCTGCTCGTCGGCCACGAGTGGGGCCACGCCGTCGCGAACCGCTCCGGCCTGCGCACGGGCGTGAAGTGGCTCGACGAGCTGATGGCGACGTACCTGCTCGCGGCGGGCCTCCTGGCGACGGGAGGCGCCGAGGGGCACGCGCTGCTGGAGCGCTGGACGCGCGTGCAGGTCGCCGCCACGGCCGACCTCAAGGGGGCGCTCGACGAGTTCGAGTACCCGCGCGGCCGCATGCCGCTGGCCAAGCTGCTGTGGTTCCAGGGCACGTTCACCCAGCGCGCGCTCGAGCTGGCCCCGCAGCGCGGCTGGGACCTGGCCCTGGCGCTCAGGGACGCCCTAGCCAGGGGCGGCAGCCCCGACCGCGGCGACGTGGCGCGGGCATTAGTCGAGGTGGAGCCGAGCTTCAGGCGCTGGTTCGCGGTGTTCGGCGACGGTCAGCCCAGCGAGGAGACCGGCGCGTCCTTGAGCTGAGCCAGCAGCGGCTCGAGGTCGCGCCTGGCGTCGTCGGGGCAGGCGGCCACGGCGCGCTCGGCCCTGGCGCGCGCCTCCGCGACCCGCTCGGGGTCGCCGTGGAGGATCGCCGCCTGCAGGTAGGCTAGCGCCCCCTGCGCCAGCGTCACGACCGGCACGGGCTGGGAGAGCGTGCGCTCGAAGAGCGCGAAGGAGGTCTCGAAGTCGCCCTGCGAGAGCGCGTGCTCGGCCGCCGTGAGGTAGTGGTCGAAGGCCGAGTCGGGCGAGCCGCCCTTCTCGAAGTGCTCGGCGGTCAGCGCCGCCAAGGACAGCGGCGCGTGGAGCTCGAGCCACGAGGCGATGCGCAGGTGCAGGAGCGGCCTGTCGCCGTAGGGGACCATGCGCAGCACGGCGTTGCGCAGCAGCTCGCTCTGGAAGCGGTACTCGACCTGGTCGGGGATCACCGAGCCCGGCTGCTTCACGAGCAGGTTCTCGCTCACCAGCACCCTGATGTCGGAGGCGTCGGTGCCGCCCGCGAGCTCCTTCAGCAGGCCCTCCCAGCACTTCTCGCCCACCAGCGCGGCCTGGGCCAGCAGGCGCCGCGGCCTGAGGTCGAGCATGTCGAGGCGCGACTGCAGCAGGGACGCCAGCGAGCCGGAGAACGACTCCTCCTGGGTGATCGAGAGCGCGCGGCCCAGCTCGAGGACGTAGGCGGGCACGCCGCCCACCTGGCGCACCAGGCTGTCGGCCGCGACGCGCAGCGCGGGGCTGACGACCTCGCCGAGCAGGCTGAGGCTCTCCTCGAACGAGAGAGGCGGCAGGTGGATCGCCTCGGCGCCCTCGGGCAGCGTGCGCGCCCGGCTCGAGCGGAGGACCAGCACCGGCGCCGCGGCCTGCTTCAGTAGGTCGAGGAACTGCAGGAACTGCCTGTCGCGCGGCTCGCCCTCGACGACGAGCACGAGCGCGGGCGGGCGGCCCTGCGCGCCGGGCAGCCGGGCGAGGAGGTCGCGCCAGGCCAGGCTGGTGCGGTCGACGCGGCGCCTCTCGAGGCGCGTCCAGGTCTGCAGCGGCGCCAGGTGGAGGCTGCCGAGGACGGCGCGGTGGGCGCGGGCGTCCCCGGGCATGACCTCGTCGAGTAGCGCCTGCGCCTGCTTCGCCGCCGCGTGCTCCTCGAGACCGGGCGTGAGCCCGAACACCTGCTCCGCCAGCGGCTGCCAAGAGAACTCGGCCGCCGGCGTGAGCTCCAGCCATAGCGTGATGGCCCGGTCCTTGACGCGCGAGACGAACTCGCGCAGGAGCCTCGTCTTGCCGCGGCCGGCCTCGCCCGCGACCCACAGCTCCGCCGCCTGGCCGGTCGTCGCGACGGTGTCGAGCGCGGCTTCGAGGCGCAGCATCTCCTCGCGCCGCCCCACGAACCGCAGGTGCGCGAACGGGTCGGCCTCGGGCTGCGACGGCGGCGCCACCAGCCGGTAGGCCTCGCGCACCGAGGGGAAGCCGTTCAGCTCGATCTCGCCCGTCGGCTCGTAGAACAGGCGGTGGCGCGTCGACTCGTAGGTCTCGGGGCCCACCCAGACCTCGCCGGGGCCGGCCGCCTCCTCGAGGCGGGCCGCGAGGTTCACGGCGCTGCCCATCACCGTGTAGCTGCGGACCTTGCCCGAGCCGATCGACCCGGCGATCACGATGCCGGTGTTCACGCCGGCGCGGCCCGCGAGCTCGTGGCCGCGCGCCCTGCCGATCTCCTCGATCGTCTCCAGCGCCTTGGCCGCGGCGAGCACGGCGCGCTGCGGGTCGTCCGGGTGGGAGTGGGGCGCGCCGAACAGCGCGATCAGGCCGTCGCCCTTGAAGGAGTCGACGTAGCCGTCGAAGTCCTCGATCACGCCGGCGACGGCCGTGAGGACCCTGTCGGCGAGGTCGCGCACCTCCTCCGGGTCGAGCCCGCGCGTCATCGAGCTGAACGCGACGAGGTCGATGAAGACCACGCTGACGCGGCGGCGCTCGCGCCCCGTGAGCTGGCGCGCCAGCGGGCTCCCGCACATACCGCAGTAGCGGAAGCCCTCTGGGTTGTGGTTGCCGCAGGTCGTGCAGGTCAATGTGTCACCAGCCGAGGAGGGGGGCGGGGTCGAAGTAGGCGAAGGCGTCGCCCACGCTGCGTTGCATGAAGAAGTGCAACGTGTCGTTGTGGACCAGCGTGCCACCCCCAAGGTAGCCGAGTAGGTCGCCTTGCGCCACTACCTGGTTGATCCGCACGGCCGGCGGGCGCAGGTTCACGTAGATGCTGCGCATGCCTCCGGCGTGCTCGACTGCCACCAGGTAGCCCAGGTTCGCGCCCAGGTAGTTCGTGGCGACGACGACACCGCCGGCCACGGCGCGCACCGCCGCGTTCGCGACCGGCGACCTCAGCGCGATGTAGGAGTTGTTCGCCTGGGCGTAGCGGGTGATGAGCTGGGCGCCGTCGAGGGGCCTCACGAGCCCGCTGTCGAGCGTCTCCAGCGCTCCCTCGATCGCCTCGCGCTGCGCTGCCAGCGCCGCGGCCTCGCGCTCGGCCTGCAGCTGCCTTTCGCGGTCCTGCGCGGCGCGCAGCGCCCTCTCGCGGGCCGCCGCCTCCTCGGCGCGCAGGCGCTCGATCTCGGCCTGCAGCGCCTGCCCCAGGTTCGCCAGGCTGGCCTCGATGCGCTGCTGCTCGGCGATCAGGTCGGCGCGAAGCGCGAGCTGGCCCTCGCGGGTCGCCTCGAGCTCGGCGACGATCGCGTCGAGGCGCTGCTGCGTGGCCGCCAGCTCGGCCTCGGCGGCCGCAAGCTCGGCCTCCGCCTGCCGCAGGGCCGCCTCCTGCTCGGCCAGGCTCTGGCGCTCCATCTGCAGGGCGTAGAGCAGCGAGTCGAGCTCGCCGATGACGTCGGCGTCCTGGCGCGAGAGCAGCGAGACGTAGTGGTTCCTGACCCTCAGCTCGGAGAAGCTCTGGCTGCGCGAGAGCGCGAACAGCGCGGGCGAGCCGCGCTGCTTGTAGAGGGTGACGAGGAGCTCGCTGACGCGCGTGCGCATCTCGCCGAGGCGCTCCTCGAGCCCGGCGATGCGGGCCTCGGTGTCGCGGCGCTGCGCCTCGAGCTCCGCGATGCGGGCGAGGACCTCCTCGCGCTCCCGGCGCCGCTCGGCGAGCTGGGCGCTGACGCGGTTGCGCTCCTCGATCCGCTGCTGGAGCTGCGCGGCGGTGGCGCCCAGCGCGGACTCGATCTCGGCGAGCTCCCGCTGCCGCTGCGCCTCGAGCTGCTGGTAGCGCTGGATGTCGGCCTCGAGCTGGCGGCGCTCGGGCGAGTCTAGGAGCGGCTGGCCGGCCGCGAGCGAGCCGAGCAGCAGGGCGGCCGCCGCGAGCAGAGCGCGCCCCGCCGGCCTCATTGTCGTTCCCGCAGGAACTGCGACAGGCCTATCGCGCTGCCCACGAAGCCCACCAGGACCGCCAGCGCCGCCAGGGCGCCGGCGATCCAGCCCAGGACCGCGGGGTCGCGCACGAACGGCACGAACGTGAACTGCTCGGAGAGGCGGGCGACGCCGAACTGGTAGCCGGGGATCACCAGGCCGAGCGAGACCGTCGCGCTGATAAGGCCCAGGAGCACGCCCTCGACGAGGAAGGGCGCGCGGATGAAGGCGCGGGTGGCGCCCACCAGCCGCATCACGTCGATCTCGTCCCGGCGCGCGGTGATCGCGGCGCGTATCGAGTTGACGATCGCGAACAGGGCAGCCGACAACAGCACGACGACCAGTATTGACCCGCCGACGCGCAGGGCGTCGTAAACCGCGAGGAAGGTGTCGACGGCCTCGCTGGCGTCGTCGACCTCGTCCACGCCCGGGAGCTGCTCCAGCCGGAAGCGGACCGACGGCGTCAGCGACGGGTCGATGAGGCGCACGTGCAGGGTGTCGGGCAGCGGGTTCTCGACGAACGCGGCGGCGCGCGATAGGGCGGGCAGGTCGGCGACGAGCTGGGCGAGCGCCTGGTCGGAGCTCACGTGCACGACCCTGTCGACCTCGGGCCAGGCGCGGATCGTGCTCACGAGCTGCTCGTCGTTCGCCTCCGGCGCGAGGTAGACGGCGACCTCGAGCTCCCCCTGCAGGTTCGCCAGCACCTGGCTGAGGTTCGCGCTGGCCAGGCTGAGCGCGGCCAACATCGTCAGCGAGAGCGTCATCGTGGTGATGGTCGAGACGCTCGCCACCCAGTTGGCCCGGATGGCGCGCATGGCCTGCGCCAGCGCGTACATCAGGCGGAAGTGTACGCCGCTATCACCGCGTCGGTGAACTCTTGCGTGGTGGCGGTGCCGCCCAGGTCGCGCGTCACGGGGCCCTCGGCGAGGACCTTGTCGATCGCCGCCTCGATGCGGGCCGCCTCCTCCCTGAAGCCCAGGTGGTCGAGCATCATCGCGGCCGTCAGCATCGTCGCCGTGGGGTTGGCGATGCCCTGGCCCGCGATGTCGGGGGCGCTGCCGTGCACGGGCTCGAAGATCGCGTAGCGCTCGCCGACGTTCGCGCTCGGCGCCACGCCGAGGCCGCCGGTGAGGCCCGCCATGAGGTCGGAGAGGATGTCGCCGAACAGGTTCGTGGAGACGAGGACGTCGAAGCTCTCCGGCTCGCGCACCAGCTTCATGGCCGCGGCGTCCACGATGACGTCGTAGGTCTCGACGTCCGGGTACTCCTTCGCGACCTCCATCACGGTCTCCAGGAACAGCCCCGAGGTGAGGGGCAGCACGTTCGCCTTGTGTATCACCGCCAGGCGCTTGCGGCGCCGGCGGGCCTGCTCGAGCGCCACGCGGGCGATGCGCGCGCTGGCGCGCCGGGTGACGACGGCGTCGGCGATCGCGACCTCGCCGTTCGCGTAGCGGCGCTCGTTCTCGACGTAGAGGCCCTCGGTGTTCTCCCTGACCATCAGCATGTCGATGCCGGGCAGGCACTTGGGGATCGGCCGCGAGCGCGCCGGCCTCAGGTTCGAGAACAGGTCGAGCGTGCGGCGCATGTAGCGGATCGCGCCCTGGTGGCCCTCGACCTTGTGCGAGGGGCTGGTGAACGCGCCGGCGAGCGTGGCGTCGCTGCTGGTGACCTTGGTGAGCGTCTCGGCGGGGACGCTGGTGCCGGTGCGGGTGAAGGTGGCCCAGCCGGCCTCGGCCTCGACGAAGGTCAGGTCGAGGCCCGTGGCCTCGAGCAGGCGACGTGCGGCTGGCACGACCTCCTTCCCGATGCCGTCACCGGGGATGAGGCAGATGGTAGGCATGGAACGCTCCTCGCGCGGCCCGCGGCCCGGGACGGGGAGGGGCCGCAGCCACTCGAAGGTATCACGCGGGGCCCGGGCGCCCACGCGCTGTTAGGATGGCGCGAAACATGCCGGGAGAGGACGCGTGACCAGCCTGAGCGGGCGCCTCGGTCCGGGGGCGCTGGCCGACCTGCTGCAGTACCTGGCGCTAACACGCGCCTCGGGTTGCCTGCTGCTGCGCCACCCGCAGAGGCGCCAGGCGTACGTCTACCTGGAGGAGGGCCGCGTCGTGGCCGTCGACGCCAGGCCGCTCTACGACGTCGCGGCGCTCTCCGAGCTCCTCGCCTGGCGCGACGGCCGCTTCGCCTTCCGCAGCGGCGTGCCCGCGCCGCGCCGCACGCTGGACCTCCCCACCGACGCGCTGCTGCTCGAGGCGACCCGCCGCGCCGACGAGGCGGAGCCCGGCGCAGTGGACCCCGACGCCGTGCTCGCGCCCGTGAGCGGGGAGCCGGAGCAGCGCCCGGCCGCGGGCGGCGTGCTGGCGCGCGGCGCCGAGGACGACGGCCCGTTCGGTCCGGTGCGGGTGCTCGGGGAGGTCGGCGACGCCCACGCCTTCGGCCGGCCCGCCGCCCCCGAGAGCGTGTCGC
>Ga0065723_100763_pt1 | contig 42849 bp, 37 predicted proteins | sample TheenrcuSG05Z960_FD_59110 | JGI IMG/M metagenome (GOLD analysis project Ga0065723, IMG submission 59110) | Thermophilic enrichment culture from UC Davis - Sample SG0.5Z960 | ecosystem: Engineered > Solid waste > Grass > Composting > Bioreactor | place: USA: University of California, Davis
GGGACTTCGAGGCGTGCAATTGGCGATTAGTGATGCTCACGAAGGGTTGCGCAGAGCGATCGAGCAGGTTCTGGTGGGTGCCACTTGGCAGCGTTGCCGTGTTCACTTCATGCGCAATGTTCTGAGCCAGGTGCCGAAGTCGTCGCAATCGATGGTATCGTCGATCCTCCGGACGATTTTTGCGCAACCGAGCCAAGAAGCGGCTGTAATGCAGCTCCGACAAGTCGCCCAGCAACTTCGTGGGAAATTCCCGAAAGCCATGGATATTCTGGAGCAGGCAGAAAGTGACGTACTGGCCTACATGGCTTTTCCCAGGGAGCATTGGCGGCAAATTCATTCCACCAACCCGTTAGAGCGTTTAAACCGCGAAATCCGCCGACGTTCAGACGTAGTAGGAATCTTTCCAAATCGGGAATCCGTTATCCGACTGATCGGTGCCATCTTAATCGAGCAGCAAGATGAATGGACCGTTGCACGTCGTTATTTCAGTCTCGAATCCATGGCCAAAATCGTCAATGGGGAGCAAGTTCCTCTTGCATCCACCACACTCTTGCAGAAATAAATCTGGGTCACGCGGTAGAAATCGATTTTACACCACTTGACGGGACGCTACCCGTACGCGAATCATTCCCGATCTGGACGCTAAGTGTTAGAGTTGATTTCAACCAAACGAAATACTCCCGCTGCGAAGGAACGCATACGGGAGTATTTCATTTTGTAACTGGTGAGATTCCGTCTTCTAAAGATTACCGTATTTGCTCTTTCTCTGACTGATAGCAATTATATAACATTCAGCTTTGCGGCTTGGCCACGTCGTGGTCCACGTACCGCTCGCCGTTCAGCTCGCTGATGACGTTGATCGCCACTTTGCCGCCGTCGCCGGCGGTGATGACGGCGTGCACGCTGACGCCCGCCACCGTGCCGCAGGCCCAGACGTTCTTCACGTTGGTGCGGCCGTCCTTGTCCACATTCACGATGGTCTTGATGCGCGGCTCCGTGCCGGACTTCGTTTCCACGCCCAATTTTTCGGCCAGGTCCACGGACAGGCCCGTGGCCAAAATCAGATGCTTCGCCTTGTACACGGCACCCGACGCGGTTTTGACTTCGATGCCGTCTTCCGTCACGGCGGCGTCCACCGCTTCGTCCTTCACCAGTTCGGCGCCCAGTTTCCGGATTTGCCGCAGGCCGATGTCCACCAGATCGGGACCGTTGATGGCTTCGATGCCGTAGTAGTTTTCGAACCAGGCCCGGCGGGTCATGCCCTTGTCGTTGTCGATGACGACGGTTTTCTTGCCCGCCTTCGCGGTGAAGATGGCGGCGCTGGCCCCCGCGGGTCCGGCTCCGACAATGGCGACGTCGTACACGCTGATCACCCTCCATTTGGTTTGTTTTCCTGCACTCTATTATCTTCTAGTTCGCGCCGGAAAGCAAATGACGGCATCCCCCGCGCCTCGCGGTCATGGCGGTTTCCGCGGTCCGGGCTGTACCCGGCGATCCCCTATTGACTTTTTTCAAAAAATGCGGTAATAATAATCAATCAATTCCATCCAGCGGACGAAATTCGTTGACGGGAACGAGTAAGCGGAACGGTCCGATCCCCAGAGAGTCGGCCTCGCGGTGAAAGCCGACGGTCGGGCGTCCGCCGAACATCCTCCCCGAGAAGGCTGCCGAACGGCGCCGGGCGCCCCTTGCGGGCCAAGCATGGCCGCCAAGTAAGCAGACCCGGCATCCCGCCGTTACCCGGGACCCGTATGATGGTACGGAGCATGAGGTGCCGCTTCGCTCTGCCGCGCGTTCGTCGGCGGCGGACCGGGCGGAAGAAGGGTGGTAACGCGAGCGCGATCTCGTCCCTTTCGGGACGGGATTTTTTGTTTGGGTCACAAAAATGGCCGCCGGCCGGACATTCACGCGGCTGCCGGACGGCCCGTCGTGTTTCGGCATCATCGGAAATTACCGAAAAACGGGAGGAACCAGCATCATGCCGGCAAACCGAACGAAGGCGACATTCGACGTCGGTCTTGAAGACATCATCGTGGCAAGCCACGCGCTGAAGGACGCGGTCCGGCACACGCCGCTCATGCGGGACGACGTCCTGTCGCAACGGTACAACTGCAACGTCTACCTGAAACGGGAAGATCTGCAGGTCGTCCGGTCCTTCAAGATCCGCGGCGCCTACAATTTCATGCGGAATCTGGACGAAGCGGAGCGGGCGAGGGGCGTCGTCTGCGCCAGCGCGGGCAACCACGCCCAGGGGGTGGCCTGGTCGTGCCGGGCGATGCAGATCCGCGGGACCATTTTCATGCCCACCACGACGCCGCGCCAGAAGGTGACCCAGGTGCAGCGGTTCGGCGGGGATCGCGTGGAGATCGTGCTCGCCGGCGACACGTTCGACGACACGCTGCGGGAGGCGCTGGCCGCCTGCGAGCGGGAGGGCGCCAGTTTCATCCATCCGTTCGACCATCCGTGGGTGGTGGCCGGCCAGGGCACCATCGGGCCGGAAATTTTGCAGGATCTGGACGTGCCCGCGGATTACGTGTTCGCGGCGGTGGGCGGCGGCGGCCTCATCTCCGGCCTCGGCGTGTACATCAAGCACGTCCGGCCGCAGACGAAGCTGATCGGGGTCGAGCCGGAAGGGGCGGCCTCGATGAAGGCGGCGCTGGAACGGGGCGGGATCGTCACCCTGGAGAACATCGATCCGTTCGTGGACGGAGCGGCGGTCAAGCGGGCCGGCGAGCTGACGTACCGGCTCGTCAAGGAGACGGTGGACGGCATCGCCGTCGTCCCGGAAGGGAAGGTGTGCACCACCATCCTCGAAATGTACAACGACAGCGCCATCGTCGTGGAACCCGCCGGCGCGCTGCCGGTGGCGGCCCTGGACCAGTTCCGGGACGAGATCGCGGGCAAAACCGTCGTCTGCGTCGTCAGCGGCGGCAACAACGACATCGACCGGATGCCGGAAATCAAGGAAAAATCCCTCATTCACGAGGGACTGAAGCATTATTTCCTGATCAATTTTCCGCAGCGGGCCGGCGCGCTCCGGGAGTTCCTCGAACACGTGCTGGGGCCGACGGACGACATCACCCGCTTCGAATACATCAAGAAAACGAACATGGAAAGCGGCCCGGCGCTGGTCGGCATCGAACTGAAAAACCGGGAAGACTACGGGCCGCTTGTGGCCCGGATGAAGGCGCGGGGCGTGTCCTTCAGCGAAATCAACCGGGATTCCACGCTGTTCCATTACCTGGTGTAGCGCATGATCCGCCGGTAAAGCGACTTGTCCTTCAGGCGCTTGAACAGTTTTTTGCTGGGGCGGAAATTCGCCTCGATGATCCACGGATGGCCTTCGCGGTCGAGGCCGATGTCGAAGCCGACGACGCGGAGGCTGCGGCAGCGCCGGCCGAGCCGGCGGGCCGCCCGCAGGCAGAGCCGGTCGATGCGGCGTTCCAGCCGGCGGAGCCCTCCGCCGCCGTTCGTACCGCCGTTCGCGCCGGCGTCCGGGAGGCCGCCGGCGCCGGCACCGTCCGCACCGGCGTCATGGCCGCCGACGGTTTTGCGGAGGACGCCGCGGATGTCGGACCGGCGAAGGGCGCCGGCAAACGTCGTCACCCGTCCCCCGCTCCGCGCCGTGTTGGTGATGAGCCAGCCGCGCCCGGCGATGCGCACCAGCTTGGCGGTTATCTTCCATTTGCGCCGTTTCCGTTTCCGCTGCACCATCACCCTGATGTCGAACGGGCGTCCGTCCACCCGGGCCAGCCGGATTTTGCGCTGGACGAGGTGGCGGCGCCTCTTTGCCTTTGCGCGAAGAAGCTTGTACAGCCTCTCCAGGCTGCGCACCGTCTTCGCTGTCTTGCCGGAACGGAGACGGTAGCCGCTTTTTGTTTTTGAGACGAACAACACCCCTTTCCCGCCCGAACCGCCCGCCGGCTTGACGACCACGCGTCCGTACTCGGCGAGGAACGAATCGAGGGCCTCCCGGCTGAACGGCCGGGTGGCGGGCAGGTGGGGAAGAAGGCGTTCGCTTTTTTGCGAGCAGGCGGTACTTTTTCAGTTTACTCCAGTTGCAGGCCATGCCAGTTCACGTCCCCGTCCCTGAAAAGCGGCTTTTCCTCGACGCGGACGATCCGGTTCCGTTCGTCCACGAACACGACCCGGGGCACGAGGCGGCCGATTTCGTCCTCCGAATAAACCCCCATGCTCAAAATGATCACGTGGTCCCCCGGCTGAAACAGATTGGCGGGCGGACCGTTCAGGCAAATGGTCCCGGATCCGGGCGCGGCGGGCACGGCGTATGTTTTCCAGCGGGCCGCGTTGCGGTAGCTCGTCACCTGCACGACTTCGTAGGGCAAAATCGCCGCCGCCCGCATCAGATCCGCGTCGATGGTGACGCTGCCCGTGTAGTGGAGATCGGCCCGGGTGACGGTGGCGCGGTGGATTTTGCCCTTGCACATCAATCGTTTCATGGTGCACCTCCCACAAGATTCCGAAGCGAAAGGGCAGCCGGATGCCGGCTGCTCCCCTCCTTTTCCGCACCGCTCCTTTATCGTTATTCCGCTTTTTTCTCGGGTGCTTATGCCTTCGCCGTGTCTTTTTGCCCTCTGTTGGATATGGTGAAATGAACGATCACGACGGCAAGGAGGCGCTTTTGTGAACGTGGCCTTGAGATGCGCGGCGTGCGGGAGGCAGAAGGCCTTCACCCTGCGGCCCGCCCGGTGCGGCTGCGGCGGCACGCTGCTGGCGGAGTACGATCTGGAGCGGGTGGCCCGGACGATGACCCGGGAATCCCTGCGGGAGCGGGCGTGGAACATGTGGCGGTACCGGGAACTGCTGCCGGTGGCCGACGACGGAAACATCGTGTCGCTGGGCGAAGGCGGCACCCCCCTCGTCCGGCTGCCGGAAGCGGAGCGGGCGCTCGGGCTGCTCGGGCTGTGGATCAAGCGGGAAGAGCAAAATCCGACGGGCAGCTTCAAGGCGCGGGGGTTTTCGGTGGCGCTTTCCGTGGCGAAAGAATGCGGGATCGGGCGGGTGGCGGTCGGTTCGAACGGCAACGCCGCGTCGGCGCTGGCGGCCTACGCCGCGAGAGCCGGCATGGAGGCGTGGGTGTTCATGCCGCGCGACGTGCCCGGGCTGATTGCGGATGAATGCGTCCAATACGGGGCGAACGCCTATCTCGTGGACGGCCTGATCCACGATGCCGGGCGGATCGCGGAGGAGGGCGAGCGGGCCGGGCTGTGGCACAACACGGGGACCCTCCGGGAGCCGGGACGCGCCGAAGGAAAGAAGACGATGGGGCTTGAGATTGCGGAACAGCTCGGCTGGCGGCTGCCGGATGCCATCATTTATCCGACGGGCGGCGGTTCGGGCATCATCGGCATGTGGAACGCCTTCCGCCAGCTGAAGGCGCTCGGACTTGCCGCCGGCGACATGCCGCGGCTGGTGAGCGTGCAGGAGGAAGGCTGCACGCCGATTGTCGACGCATTGGCGAAGGAAAGCGCGCCGGAGAGCCGCGAGGGCCGGCTGACGGTGGCGGGGGTGGCGCCGGCTCCTTCTCCGACGGGAATGCGGGTGCCCCTGCCTCCCGATGCCGGATTGATCGTCCGCATTTTGCGGGAAACGGGCGGCACGGCACTCGCCGTCTCGCGGGAAGCGATCGGCGAAGCTGTTCGCGCCATGGGGCGGCTCGGCATTTCCGCTTCGCCGGAGGGAGCCGCCGCCTGGGCCGGCATGCTCGAGCTGTCCGCCCGGGGATGGCTGCGCCAGGGCGAGCGGGTCATCGTGTTCAACACGTGCCACGCGATGAAATACCGGCCCTGGAAGGCCGGGCGGCCGCTTCCCGTCATCCGGTCCCTCGCGGATGTACCCGAAAACGGGAAGAGGGGCTGACGCCGTGGCGAAATTCCACTATTACCGGGTCTTCCGGCGGGATCCCGTGCTCAGGCGGCACATGCCCGACACCGCCATCTGCGCCCGGGATTCGCTGGCGTCGTTTCTGGACAAATACAAAACCGTGTATATCAAGCCGAATGTCGGCGGACGCGGCGAAGGCGTGGTGAAAGCGTGGCGGTCGGCGGACGGCCGGATTCTGTATGTGGTGGAAAAAGGCGCGCCCGCCGCCTGCCGGTCCGCCGCGGCGCTCTGGGACCGCCTCGGCCTGGCGCACAAAAAGCGGCACGTGGTGCAGCAGGCCCTCGATCTGGCGGAGTTCGGCGGGCGCCCGTATGACATCCGCGTCATGATGGTCCGCGATCCGAAAGACCGATGGCGCTTCCTCGGCATGCTGGCGAAGACGGCGGGACCGGACAGCATCATCACCAACATCGCCCGCGGCAAGGGGGACGTGGTGGAGGCGGAGCGGGCGCTCAAAGCGTCCCACGGCGCCCGCTGGCCGCGCCTTGCGGCGGACATTCTCCGCCTGGCGCGGCGGTGCAACCGGATGTTCGACCGGATCCGGTACGAATGGCAGATGGGGTACGATTTTGCCGTCGACAAGGGCGGCAAGGTGTGGCTCATCGAAGCGAACCCGGGCAATCCGTCGCACGCGCTGTTTGCCAAGCTGCCGGACCGGACGGCGTACCGCCGGATCAAGCAGGCGGTGCGGGAATACCGCGCGGCGGCCGCTCATCGCGCCAGGCATCCTGCTCGAGGAACGGGGAAGACGGGCGGCGGGCGCACGAAGGGAAAGACCGGCGGATGCAGGCGGGCCGGAAGAAAGACGGGCAGAGGCAGACGGACCGGGAGGAAAGCGGGCGGATGAAGACAGGCGTCCGTTGACGGGGCCGGAAGAGACCGATGCAGGCGGACGAAAGAAGCGGGTCGCGGGGAAAACGGACGGATGCCCGTGTGTCGGATGGAAGACTGGACGAGGCTGGACGATGCGGGATGCCCGATTCACCGGGCGCTTTTTTTGCTACAATGGGGAGGTGAGCGACAGACGGCAAGGGGGCGTTCGGGGCGTGGCCATCATTTTGATCCGGATGAGCAGCTGTTCCATTTGCAGACGAAAGGGTCCAGCTACGCGTTCAAGCTGGAACGGGGGTAGGCGGAAGTGCGGCGGCAGGTGGCGCTGTACAAGGCGTTGCGCGGCCTCGTCCAGCGGGGGGACATGTACCGGCTGAAAAGCCCGTTCGAAGGAAACGAGGCGGCCTGGATGTTCGTCTCCCCGGACAGGCGGGAGGCGGCGGTGTTCCATTTCCGCGTGATGGCGGAGCCGAACGCGCCCCTTTCCCGCCTCTCCTTGCGCGGGCTGGATCCGGCGCTGGAATACGCCGTCGTGCGGGTGCTGACGTCGGAGGGCCGCGATGACGACGACGGCCGGCCGGCTGAGAAGCCTGTCGGCGCGTTCCCCGGCGACCTGCTCATGCAGGCCGGACTGCCCGCCGAAGGGTTTAGCGGCGATTTTTCCGGTGTGCTCTACCTGCTGCGCGCCGCGGATTGAGCCGCAAACGGGCCTTGTGGGCGCGAGATGCTCGAAAAACTCGAGAAACTCGCCACGGGAGGTCCGCCATCATGGCCCGGCATGGACGCACAGACCGCGTTTCCTTATAATGAAAAGGAAAAAACGACGAAGGAAGGCGCATGCGGATGGTGACGCACGTGGTCTGCTGGAAGCTGAAAGATCGCAGCCGGGAGAACGCGGAACGGGTGCGGGAGAGGCTGCTCACGATGCAGGGCCGCCTGCCCATGCTGAAATCGCTGGAAGTCGGGGTGGACGTCATCCGCTCGGGCCGGTCGTTTGACGTGGTGCTGATCGCCCGGTTCGATTCGCTGGACGACTTGAACGCGTACCAGGTGCACCCCTACCACCAGGAAATCGCCGCGTTCATGGGCACGGTGGTGGAGCAGGCGGTGGCGGTGGATTACGAGGGGTGACGCCCCTTTTTTGATGGGCAAGGATGCCGTGAAGGCGGTCCGGCATGCTGTCCGGAACGCTGTCCGGAATGCGGAACCACGTTAGGCGAGGGGACGGGTGAAACCGATGTCCAAACTGTTCGGATTCGGGCTGCTTTGGTGGCTGACGGGAAATCCGTTCACGGCCCTTCTGATCCTGCTGATCATCCTGTATGTGCTGGAACGCCGGTTCGTCGGCCTGTCGCCGAGCCTGACCCGGCCGATCCGGATCCGCCGCCGCCTGCGCAAAATCCGCCAGGAGCTGGCGCTCAATCCCCACCACAACTCGCTGAAAACGGAAGCGGCACGCCTCCTCATCGAAATGAAGCGGTACGGGGAGGCGAAGCGGCTGCTCGACGACGTGCTGCGGCAGGTGGACGATTCCGCCGAACTTCGCGTGGACGCGGCCATCTGCCGGCTGAAGCAGGGGGAACTGGCGGAAGGCGAGGCGCTCATGCTGGAGGCGTTGAAGATGAACCCCCGCGTGCGCTACGGCGAACCGTACCTGCGGCTGGCGGAGGCATTTGCGGATCATGACCGGGAGAAAGCGCTCGGATACCTGCAGACGTTCAGCAGTCTCCAGTCGTCTTCCTGCGAAGGATACTACCGGCTCGGCGTCCTGCTGGCGAAGGCGGGCAAACCGGAGCAGGCCAGCCAGGCCTTCCGCGAAGCGCTGGACGCCTACCGTTCCCTGCCCCGCTACAAAAAACGTTCCGAACGCCGCTGGGCGCTCCTGGCCCGGCTGAAGCGGTAAGCTTTTTATGGACGGCGGCAAAGTCCGGACCAATGCTCAATGCTGAATTCTTTCGAAAAAAGGAACGGGTGAACCGATGGACAGTACAATGCGCGAAGTCATGGCCATCCTGCTGGTGGTCGTGCTTACGTTCTTCATCACGGTCGTCGCTTTGCGGCGCAAGGCGAAGCGGGCCAAAGCGGACGGCCCGGCGGATGGATTGAAAGCGGCGCCGGACGACCGGGCGAACGATCAAGAGGGGCAGCCGTAAATCGGCCGCTGAGGGAGGCATCATCGTCATGTACGGACCCGATCTCGATCACATCGAAAGCCGGCTCGCTTTCCTGCAGGCGCTTTGCGGCCGGGCGGAACGCGTCCTGGCGGCGGAACGCGGCGGCGCCGATCCGGCCGTCGTCCGCCTGGCCGCGGAGCGGATCGTCCACGTGGCGGCGGAGGGCGTGACGGACGTCGGCAGCCATCTGCTGGACCGGATCATCATGCGGGATGCGTCGAGCTACGAGGACATCGTGGACATTTTGCACCAGGAAGGGATGTTTGCGGACGATCTGCACGCCTTCCTGCGGGAGCTGGCGCTCATGCGCAAACCCCTCGTGCAGCAATATGACCGGGTCGACGGAGACAAGCTGGCGCGGCTTGCCGGGGAACTGGCCGGCAAGCTTCCGGCGTTCATCGAGGCGGTGCGTCGGTTCGTGGCGAAAGAGACGGGTCTGGCCGATCCGGCCGGACGGCGGTCCGAATAGCGCGGAAACTTACGAAACATATTCGTTTCATATTTTACGAATCCCCCGATTTGCGATATGATGGATGAAAGCAAATCCCCGGGGTGAACATCGGATGTTTGCCATCGACAACCAGCCCACGAGGGCGCAGCTGCTCCACATGCTCAAAATGTCCGGGCCGCTCATGGTGAGCGAGATGGCCGACCGGCTCGGCATCACGGAAATGGCCGTCCGCCGCCACCTCAGCGCGATGGAGCGGGACGGCCTGGTGGGCACCACGCTGGTGCGGCAGGCGATGGGACGCCCGTCCCACGCCTATTCGTTGACGGACAAGGCGCACGGGCTTTTTCCGACCAATTACCACGGGCTGGCGCTGGATCTGCTGGAGGAACTGGAAGCGGAACTCCGGGATTCGGACGTGGTCCGGCGCATTTTCGACCGGCGCAAGGCCAAGCTCGCGCGGCGCTACCGGGATCGCATGCGGGACGGGGATTTGCGCGAGAAAGTCCGCTCGCTGGCGGAAATCCAGAACGAGGCCGGGTACATGGCGGATTGGGAAGCCGGCGGCGGAGAGACGGAAGGCGCGTACATCCTCGACGAGTACAACTGTCCCATCGCCCGGGTGGCCGGGCGGTACGGGCATGCGTGCCAGAGCGAACTGGAACTGTTCCGCGAACTGCTCGATGCGGACGTGGAGCGGGTGGAATGTATCGCCGAGAACGGCCGCCGTTGCCGCTATCTGATCCGGGAACGGGACGGGAGCGGGGAAACGGACCGGGATTGAAGCAAGCAGCCGGAGGTGCGCGGATGCGCACCTTTTTTCATTTCGGTGATTTGCGGCGGACGGCCGGCCGTTTCCGGAAAGGAACGCGCGGAGCGTGAAAAAATGATTTGGGTGTGTCAAAACCCATGTGATATACTTATAATGTATTGAAAATTGGGCGTTTGTTCCCGTTCCGGAACATGCTGGGAGAGGTGGAGCTTGTGGAGTGGCTGGTGCCCGTCAGCGTGGCGGTCATCGCCGTGGCGTTCGTCGTTCTGGCGGTGTACGCCGTCGCGGCGCTGCAGTCGGTCAAACGTTCGCTGGAACAGGCCAACCGCACGTTGGCAGAAGTTGGGGAGCGCATCGAAGACATTTCCCGGGAAACAATAAAACTGTTGGACTCGACGACCCGGTTGGCGGATGACGTGAACGGCAAGCTGCAACGGATCGACGGCTTGTTTCACTCCATCGAACACGTCGGAGAAGCGGTGCAGCAAGTGACGGCTTCCGTGAAGCAAGTGTCCGCCACGGTCTCCCGCACGTTCACCGGCAGCGTGGAAAGGAGTCTGCAGCAAAGCCAGCCCAAAATCGACACGGTCCTGCAAATCGCCCACGCCGTGATCGATCTTTGGAAAAAGCTCAGCAGCTTGCGGAGCGGATCCGGGAAGGATTCCGGAAACGAGAAGGGAGCGTGAAAGGAGATGTCGGATAACAACATGAACGGCAAAGACTTTCTTCTTGGCGTGGTGGTCGGCGGCATCATCGGCGCGGCGACGGCGCTGCTTCTGGCGCCGAAAACCGGCAGCGAGCTGCGCGCCGATTTGAGGCAGACGGCGGACGCGTTGTCCAGCCGCACGCAGGAACTCGCCCATCAGATCGGCGAGCGCAGCCAGCAAATCGCCCGCACGGTGAGCACCCAGACGTCGGAACTGATGGGCCGGGCGAAGGAACTGGCCAGCACGATGGCGGAAGAAGTGCGAAGCTGGCGCGAAAGCCGCGACGTCCAGCCGGCTCTCGAAGGGGAAGGCGAAGACGAGCAGGCGGGGCAAATTTGACCGTTACCAAAGGCGGCATCGCCGGATCCATGCCGGACGGCATGGGTCCGTTTTTTTTTGTCGGCGGCCGCGCGCGGGGAAGCGGGGAAGCCGGGGAGCGCGCCAGCCGTCGTTTCCCCGCCGCAAACGTGTCATGAGGTCTTTTTCCCGCCGAAAACTTGTCACGGTTCGACCCGTCGCCAGCGCGTCCGGAATTTGATAGAATGGGCATAGTTTCATGGAAAAAGAATCGTTACGGCATCGGAAGGACGGGCGACCGCCATGCGTTTCAAAACGTTCATGCTGGAACACGGACTGCCGCTGGCCTGGGCGATTTCGCTGACGGCGACGCTGGGCAGCCTGTATTTTTCCGAAGTGATGGGGTACATTCCGTGCAACCTTTGCTGGTATCAGCGCATCACCATGTACCCGATGGCCATTCTGCTCGGGATCGCCGCCGTCAGGAAAGATTACGGCATCGTGAAGTACGCGCTTCCGCCGCTTCTCATCGGTCTGTCCATCTCGATTTACCACAACCTGATGGAAAAAACGGACTGGTTCGACGGCGGACGGCATGCGTGCGGCCTCGTGCCCTGTGACGCGGAATACATCAACTGGTTCGGGTTCGTGACGATTCCGTTCCTGTCGCTGACGGCCCACGTGCTGGTGGCGCTCCTGCTCATCGGCGTTTCCCGCGCCGCCCGGACGGCCCGCTGAGTTTCGCGGAGTTGCGCGGCGTCGGCAAAACGCGGTTTTTTGCGGGAGATGCGGACAATTTGTCCTCAACACATCCCGGAAACGCCGTTTTTTCGCGGAGATGGGGACAAATTGTCCTCAACGCGCCTGAAAGACGCCGTTTTTTTGGGGCGATGCGGACAATTTGTCCTCAACGCTTCCCAGAAACGCCGTTTTTTCGCGGAGATGCGGACAATTTGTCCTCATCGGCGCCGGACGCGCGGGTTGAAGCGAAGCGAACGCGGCCCCGTTGGGCGAACGGTTCAGTACAATATCCGGCGGCGTTTCATATTCTAAGCATGAATCAAAACATCATGTCAGGAAGCGGTGGAACCGTGCAACAAGCAATCGCAATTTTGGATTCGGGCGTCGGCGGTTTGACGGTGGTCAAGGAAGTGATGCGGCAGCTGCCGCGGGAAAAGATCCTGTTTTTCGGCGATTCCGGCCGCGCGCCCTACGGCCCGAGGCCGGCGGATGAAGTGCGCGCATTCGCGAAGCAGATCGTCAACTTCCTGATGCGCTTCAATCCGAAAATGATCGTCATCGCCTGCAACACGGCGGCCGCGGTGGCGCTCCACGACATCCAGGAAATGGTGGACATTCCGGTCATCGGCGTGATCCATCCCGGCGCCCGGGCCGTGATCAAGGCGACGAAAACCGGCGTCATCGGCGTCATCGGCACCGTCGGCACCATCAACAGCGGCGCCTATGAACGGGCGCTGTCCATCATCTCGCCCCATCTGAAAGTGTACAGCCTGGCCTGCCCCAAATTCGTTCCCCTGGTGGAAAAAGGACTGTACAAGGACGAGTCGGCCATCGAAACGGTGCGGGAATCGCTGGAACCGATCGCCCAGGCCGATCCGCGCATGGACAGCCTCATTCTCGGGTGCACCCATTACCCGTTTCTCGCGCCGCTCATTTCCCGCGTCATGGGGCCGGGGGTGACGCTGATCAACTCCGCCGAGGAAACGGCCCGCGAAGTCAGCGCGCTCCTGTATCACAAAGGACTCCTGGAAAAGGAATCGACGCGGCCGGAACACGAGTTCATGTGCAGCGGGGATCCGGTTCTTTTCCGCAAAATTGCCCGGGAGTGGCTGGAAATGGACGTCGAGGTCACCCGCGTGTCGCTGGAGGAAGTCGGCCAGCCGCAATGAGCGATGGAAGCCGGCTTCGCGGTTCCGGCGCCAACCGCAATAAGCGACGGACGCTCCTTCGAATGGAAACGTCCCTCCGGTCATACAGTGGGTAGAGAGAGCCAGCTCGCTGCATGATCGGAGGGATTCGTCATGACGGAGGGGTTTGTCGAGGCGTGGAACGGCCGGCTGGAAGGCGGCTACAGCCATGCGAAGCTGGAAGACGATTTGCGCCGCCTGGCGGAGACATACCCGTTCGTGCGGCTCGAGCGGATCGGCTTCAGCGTGCTGGGCAAACCGATCCTGGCCGCGGTGATCGGCGACGGGCCGGTCCGGGTGCACGCGAATGCGGCGATGCATGCCAACGAATGGATCACGGCGCCGCTGTTGGTGGCGTTTTTGGAGGATTTGGCGGAATCGGCGGTGAAAGGGGATGTGCTCTGCGGAAAAACCGGCGCGGAGCTCCTCCGGTCCGCCACGCTCCATGCGGTGCCGATGGTCAACCCCGACGGCGTGGAGCTGGTGCTGCGCGGCGCCGGACCGCACCACCCCCGGCGTGAAGACGTGCTGGCGATGAACGGGGGAAGCGAAGATTTTTCGGGCTGGAAAGCGAACGTGCGCGGCGTCGATCTGAACGACCAATTCCCGGCGTTCTGGGAGGAGGAGCGGCGGCGCCGGCAGGTGGACGCGCCGGGCCCGCGGGATTATCCGGGACCGGAGCCGCTCAGCGAACCGGAAGCGCAGGCGCTCGCGCAATGCGTGCGGCTCCGCCGGTTTCATCTCGTGGTCGCGCTTCATACGCAGGGCCGGGAAATCTACTGGAACTACCGGGACATGGAACCGCCGGAAGCGGCTTCTATCGCCGCGGCAATGGGGGAGGCAAGCGGCCTCAAGCCGGTTCGGCTGGAGGGGAGCGATGCCGGTTTCAAGGACTGGTTCATCGCCGAATTCCGCCGGCCGGGTTTCACCGTGGAGCTCGGCAGCGGAGAAAATCCGTTGCCGCCCGCGCAGTTTCCGTCGCTGTACCTGGAACTTTTGCCGATCATGGAAACGGCGCTGACGGCCGTCAGGATACGGCGGGGGAAGAAACGGGCGCCATGAGCGCCTGTCCGCCGGGACACGGCTTTTGATGGCTGTTTGCGGGTCGATGCGGCAGGTCCGGCTTTGCGGTGTGGACTTGCCCGCCTTTTTTTCGCTAGAATAAGAACGATCCTTTTTTTTGATGGAGTGTGGACTGCAGATGAGATGCAAAATCACCCGCAACGCCGCCAAGGTCCTGAAACGGGAGCTGGAAAAGGAAGAAAACGCCGGGCGCCTGCTCCGGGTTTACGTCACCCACGTGCACGGCGACCACGCCCATTACGGCCTCCGGCTGGACGAGCAGCGGGAAGACGACGTGCTGGTGCAGACGGACAAGGGCATTGACGTGCTGATGAAAAAAGACGACGAATGGCTGGACGGCGTGAAGATCGATTATCTTTATTTTCCGGAGGAAGGGTTCGTCATCACCAATCCGTCCAGGGGCCATCACGACCACCACTGATGCATCCGGGCCGGAACGCGGGAGGGGTCACCGTTGGCCAACGTCATCCAGGTTTGCGACAAATGCCGGCACATCCGGCTGAAGACGGCCGTCGCCAAACTGCGAAAAAGGGTCCCCGACGCGGACATCCGGATCGGATGCAAAAATTACTGCGGACCCTGCGCCAAATATCCGTTCGTTTTCATCAATGGCCGCTATGTGAGGGGCGAGACGGAAGACGAAGTCATCGAGAAGGCGCTCCAATACGTCAAATGAGAAGGGCGGCCGGCGATCAAGCCGGCCGTCTTTTCTTGGGCGCCAGGATGCGGCGGATGCACATTTTTCCAAATGGAGCGAAACAAAAACGGCCCGGAAACCGTCCAATCGATTGGCGGCCCATGCATCCGGCAAAGTGCCGCGCAGACTTGTTTCGTAAAAGGCGGGGAGGAAACACACGAAGATGAAAAAGACGTACGCATGGCCTTTTTTGATCATGATGGCGGTTTTGCTGATTGCGGGAACGGCGGGATGCACGGCCGGGGAGCCGCAGGGTGCCGGCCAGCCGGCCGGCGGCGCCGCGGAATCCCCGCAGCCGGCGGATCCCGCGGAGAGCGGTCCGGCAACGGGAACCGGCCCGTCGTCCGGCCAATCGGCGGACCAAACCGGCGTTGGAACGCCTGATGCCGCGTCCGGCCAGTCCGACGAGCCGTCGCCGGATGCGCAAACATCGGCGGAAGCGGCGGCGGAGGAACCGGCTTCCGGCGGACGGGACGCGGGAGGCGAACCGTCGATCTTTTCCCTGAAAATCGGGGATGCCGTCATCTCGGTCGGTGACTGGGACGACCAGGTCGATCTGGAAGCCATTTTGGGGCCGCCGTCGGAACAGGAAACGACCCGGCTCGAAAACGCGGACACCCATACGGGGTCGTTTCTCAAAAAGCTGACATACGACGGGCTCGAGATCGATCTGTTTTCGCCGAGCGGCAACGGGGAGACGTTCTGGATTTTGACCATGAGGGTGTCCAAAGAAGGCATTCCCACCTCCGCGGGCATCGAAGTCGGTTCGACGCTGGACGAAGCGCTGGCCGCCTACCCCGGAATGGAGAGAGTATCGAACATCCGCGACGACGATCAGGTCTACCGGCTTTACAGCCATTCGCAATACGAATACGTCGAGGTCGTGGTCCGGGACGGGCTCGTGACGGCCATCAACGTGTCGGGATCGCTGTAAAGAAGGACGGCGAATGCCCGGCGGCAAAAAAGGCGGGCGGAAACGACGGCGTTTCCGTCCGCCTTTTTCGTTGCGGGATGTCGTTTTCAATTTGACTGCGGATGGCCGTCCCTTTTCGCTACGTGCAGAACGCCGATTTCCGCCAGCTGCCGCGGCCGCCGATGATCTCGACGTTGAGGCCTTCCTTTTTTATCCGTTTCCTGAAAAATGGACGGCCGGACGGGACCATATGTTGCAGACGGATAACGTGATACAATGGCTTCGGAGGTACGTGCGAATGGACATGGAACGGGCGGCGCGCTACGTGGACGCGCTGTATGAGAGGGACGAACTGCTGGAACGGGTGGAGGAGCGCATCCGGGCGCTGGGCATGCCGGACATTTCGGTGCCGAAGGGGACGGGCCGGCTGCTGACGCTGCTGGCGGGTCTGTCCGGGGCGAAGCGGGCGCTCGAAATCGGCACGCTGGGCGGATACAGCGCCATCTGCATCGCGCGCGGGCTGCCGGAGGACGGGCATTTGACGACGCTGGAGCTGAATCCGGACTTTGCAGCGGCGGCCCGGGACCATCTCCGCATGGCGGGGCTTGCGGACAGGGTGACGGTGCGGGTCGGGGACGCCCGGGCGAGCCTGGCCGAACTTGCGGAGGAAGGAGAGAGGTTCGGCTTCGTGTTCATGGATGCGGACAAGTTCAATTACCCGCATTATCTGGAAGCCGCGCTCCGCATCGCCGAGCCGGGCTGCCTGATCGTGGCGGACAACATCCTCGACCCGGGGGCGCGTGTTCGATCCGGCGCAGGACACGCCGTCGACGGCCGCCTTGCGCGAGTTCAACCGGTCCGTGGCGCGGGACCCGAGGCTCCAGTCCGTGCTGCTGCCGGCCTACGACGGCCTGGCCATTCTGCGGGTGAAGGCGTAGACGGAAGCCGCGTTGACGGCCAGAAGCGCGGACGACACAAGGAAAACGCCGGGAATGCCGATGAAGCCGGACAGGGCGCCGCCGGCCGTCGGGCCGATCATGTTGCCGAGGCTGATGAAACTCGAGTTGAAACCGTACGCCTGGCTCAGCTTGTCTTCCGGCGCGAATTTGCGGATCAGCGCGTTGATCGTCGGGTTCAGGCCGCCCATGAACAGGCCGTGGACGAAGCGGGCGGCCATGAGCTGCCAGACGCCGCTTGCGAACGCCTGCGGCACGAACGACAGCGCGGCGCCGACCAGGGAAATCTGCATGATCCGGGCGGGCCCGAACCGGTCCGACAGGCGGCCGAGGACGGGCGAGGCGATCAGGCTGGCGATGCCGTTGATGGAGGATACGAGACCGGACAGAAACGCCAGGTTTTCCGCGCTGCCATGCAGGGCCTCGATGAACAGCGGCATGACCGGCATGGTGGCGAGGGACGCGAACTGGATGACGAAGGAGACGCCGTAGAGAGCCGGAAGCTGGCGGATGTTCACCAGGCTGGCGAAGCTCTGCCGGAGGCTGGTTTTTCCGGCGCGGGCGGCCGCGGCCCGGTCGAAGGTCTCCCGGACGAAAAACAGGACGAGCAGGGTGGCCGCGAGCATGAGAAGGCCCGTGAACCAGAAAATCGGGCGGAAGCCGAACAGGTCCGCCATCAGGCCGCCGAACAGGGGGCCGAGGATGGAGCCGGCCACGGCGCCGGACTGCAGGACGCCCATGGCAAAGCCGATCCGCTCCTTCGGCGCGGAGGCGGAGACGAGGGCCACCGCCGCCGGGTTGAAGCCGGAAATGACGCCGTTTGCGACGCGCAGGAGCAGAAGCTGCCACGGATGCCGGGCGAAGCCCATCAGCACGATGACGAGCGTCATGCCGAAACCGGAGCGCAGCAGCATGATTTTCCGGCCGTAGCGGTCGGACAGCTTGCCCCAGATTGGCTGGAAGATGAACGACGTGATAAAATTGGATGCAAAAATCGCCCCTGACCAGAAGGCGATTTCGTGTTCATCCGTCAGGCCCATCTCTTTCAGATAAAGAGGCAGGAACGGCATGATCATCGTCATGCCCGACATCAGCAGAAAACAGCCGAACCAGAGGATGGCCAGATCGATCTTCCAGCGGTTCACAGCGCCCGCTCCTTTCCGCCGGCCCGGGCGGCGCGGCGCGCGGAACGGTTCAGGCTGCCGTACAGGATGAAACCGGCCGCCGCGAAGGCGGCGAAGGCGGCGAAGACGAAGCCGCCGGCCAGGCCGAAGGCGTCGTTCAGCCAGCCGGCCAGGAACGGGCCGCTGAACATGCCGAGGGCGTAGGCGGCCTGGTAGAACCCCATGGCCGTCGCCCGCTTCGCGAGATCGATGTGCCGGATGGCCAGCCCGAGCAAAAGCGGCAGATGCATCCCCTGGGCGAATCCGTTCACCGCCTGGGTGGCGTACAGAAGCGGAATGTCCGGGATGAGGGGGATGACCGCCGTGCACAGGCCGCTCAGCACGAATCCCGCCAGCACGGTGCGCCAGTTCGCCGAGGCGCGGCGCGATGTGCCGCGCCGACAGGCCAGGTAGGCGGCGGTGTGCGGGATCATGAAGGCGAAGACGAGGACGCCGAGCTCCGCGTCGCCGGCGCCGATCTTGACCGCATAGGACGGCGTGAAGCCGAACATGGTGATGAACAGCACCGCGTGGGCGAGCACGCTGATGCCGGATACTTTGAGCAGCGTCGCGTCGCGGGTGACGGCGAGCAGGTCGGCCGTCCGCGCCGGGTTGCCGGAGGCGGAGGCCCGCGTTCCGCGGGTTTCGCGGATGAAGAGGGCGGCGACGGCGCCGAGCAGACCGGCCAGCAGGCCGGCGCGGAACGTGGCGGCGTATCCCCACGCGTCGGCCAGAAAGCCGCTCATGCCCATGCCGATCAGCTGCCCGGCGCCGGTGGCGAAGGAGAGCTCGCCCATCGCCCGCGTGGCTTCCTGCGGCGGATACCAGGCGGCGTAGAGAACGGTAAACGCCACCCAGGCGGAGGCGCAGACGCCCGTCATCGCGCGGGCGGCGGTGACGCCGACGGGATCCGTGAACGCGAGAAACATCAGGCAGCCGGCCGCGCCGGCGGCAAAGCCCGCCAGGACGAACGGCTTGCGCCGCCCGAGCCGGTCGGACCAGAGCCCGAGGGGGAAGCGGACAAGAAGCTGCATGAATCCGTAGCTGCCAAGGACGATGCCGATCAGCGAATAGCGGAACCCGATGTGCTCCAGGTAGGGCGACAGGATCGGCACATACGTGTACATGGAACACCAGAAGCAAAGTGTGGCGAACAGGAACAGCCAGCGAACCCGGCGGGGCGGGCGTTCGGTCGTCGCGGTCATCGCGGTCGTCATGGGGCCGGGCTCTCCTCTCGGCGATGATTTTTCACGCTTGAACATTATCATATAAAAAAATGCGGACATTTCCCAGCATTCGACCGCCGGGTGCAAGCCGGCCGCCGGCGCGCGGCCTCCCCGGCCGGGCGGCGGAGCGGGAACGCGGGGAAGCGGGAGAGAAAGGCACATGCTGTCAAGAAAAGAGCGGCACCGGAAGGCCGCCATGCGGCGCCGGCGGAAGTGGAAGAGGCTCGCCGTTCATGCGGCGGCGCTGGGGATCAGCGCGCTGATTCTCGGCGCCGGCCTCCATGTCATCCGGCAGGGCGGCGCGCCGGAATGGTTCGCGCGGCTGGCGGACTTGCGCGGCGCGATTGGCGCGGGCGGCATCGCGGGAGGACCGGGAGATGCTGCGGGAGGCATCGGCAAAACCGGGGCCGGAACGGGAGGCGGCCCGGGAAGTGCGGGTGAAACCGCGGATGGCCCGGAAAGCGCGGGTGCCGCGAACTCCGCGGATCCGGCCGGCGGCAGCGCCGGGGACGGCGCGCTGGAGACGGGCGGCCGCGAAAGCGGAACGGGCGCGGCCGCTCCGGGGGCCGGTCCTGGGGAAACGTGCGGGCCTCCCCGGAAAACCAGGCAGCCCGGGCAGCCCGGGCGGCGGCCCGGAAGGCGCGGCGGAACCGGCGGTCCGGCTGCTGTTCGTCGGCGACATCATGATGGGCGGCCGCGTCGCCGCCCTCCTGGAGCGGGAAGGCTACGACTATCCGTACCGGCAGACGGGCGAGTGGATCCGGTCGGCGGATCTGGCCGCCGGCAATCTGGAAAACCCGATCACCGACCGCGGCGAGCCGGCGGACAAAACGTGGACTTTCCGCATGTCGCCGAAGGCGGTTCCGGCGTTGAAGGAATCCGGTTTCGACGTGCTCAACCTGGCGAACAACCACGTGCTGGATTACGGAACGGAAGGGCTGCTGGACACGCTCCGGTTTCTCGACGAGGAAGGCATCGGCCGGGTCGGCGCGGGCAGGGACGCGGACGAGGCGTACCGGGCCTTTTTCACCGAAATCAAAGGGATCCGCATCGCCTTCCTCGGCTTTTCGCACGTGGTGCCGGAAGTGGGCTGGAAGGCGGCGGCGGACCGGCCGGGGGTGGCGGAAGCCTACGGCATGCGCCGGGCGCTGGAGGCGGTGAAGGCCGCGAAGGAAGAGGCGGATCTCGTCGTCGTGATGGTCCATTGGGGCATCGAGCGGGCGGAGGAGCCGGAACCGTACCAGGTGACGAAGGGGCGGCAGTTCATCGACGCGGGGGCGGATCTCGTCATCGGCAGCCACCCCCACGTGCTGCAAGGGCTGGAATCCTACGGCGGCAGATGGATCGCCTACAGCCTCGGCAATTTCATTTTTACCGTCAATCCGAACGCGGACACGCGGCAGTCGGCCATGCTGGAGGCGGAGTGCCGGGCGGACGGCGGCTGCCGCCTTGCGATCATCCCCGTCGAGACGGGCCCGGGACAGCCGCAGATTCCCGACGAGGAGACGGCACGGGCGATCCTCGGGAAGATGGACCGCCTGTCCTACAAGGCCCGGGTGAAGGACGACGGCACCGTGGAACCGGATCCCGCCGGCCGGGAATACGTGCCGAAGGACCGCGGCAAAGAAGCGGAGAAGCCGGGAAACTGAAGGGGAGAAGGAGGACCGCCGGATGGATGCGGCAATGCGGGAAGCGGCGCCAAGCCGGAACGGACGGGATATTGACATGCGGCATGACCAAATGACGGAAGCGCCCGGAGGCGAGCGGGCGGACGGCGGCGTGAAGCGCGAAGTCGTGGCCCACCGGGGCTGGTCGGGCCGGGCGCCGGAAAACACGCTGGCCGCCTTCGCCCTGACCTTGACCGATCCGCGCATCCGCTGGGTGGAGCTGGACGTTCAGCTGTCCAAAGACGGCGTCCCCGTCGTCATCCACGACTTCACCCTGAAGCGGACGACCGGGCGGACGGGCCGGGTGCGGGACTATGCGTGGCGCGAATTGTCGGAGATGGACGCGGGATCCTGGTTTTCGCCGGCTTTCGCGGGGGAACGCATTCCGTCCCTGGAGCAGGTGCTGCAGCTGATCGGCGGACGGAAAATGCTGAACATCGAACTGAAGACGGCCATCGGGCTGTATCCGGGCCTGGAGGAGGCGGTGACCGGCCTCGTTCGCCAATACGGACTGGCGGACAGGACGGTGATCACGTCCTTCGACCATTACGCGGTCATGCGGGCCCGATCGGCGGCGCCGGAAATCCGCGCCGGGATCATCGTGGCCGGACTGCCGACGATGGTGCGGGAGCAGATGCGTTTTGCGGGGGCGGATTTTCTGTCCATGGAGTTTCTTTACGCATCCAAGTGGTTCGTCCGCGACATGATCGATTCCGGCGTGCAGATGATGGTGTGGACGGTCAACGAGCCGAAGGCGATCCGCCGCGCGCTGGACATGCATCCGGAGCTGATGATCTGCACGAACCATCCGGATCGGGTGCTGGCGGAAGCCGGGGGATGAGCTATGATCAAGCTGTACGAACAGCATAAAATCCGGTTCCGGGCCGGGACGGATGGCATGAAAGCCGGTTTCGGCACGACGAACTGGATTTCATGCATCCTATTTTGCCGATTTCGCAAAGCGGGGGCCCACGAACGGGATTTCATGCAGCTCATTTCGCGAAAAAGGCCGATTTGGGCCGGTTTTCAAAAAATGAACGGCATGAAATCCAGCTCATCCTACCCAAAACCGTGAAAAACGCAAAATAAACGGCATGAAATCCAGTTCAGGCGAAACATGTGCTGGATTTCATGCCGTTCATTTGCGGGTGGAGATCAAACCGTGTTCCGGCGTGATCTTTCGGGGCTTGCCTGGCGACCTGTTCCGGCTGTACCCCGGGCCCGTCCCTTCAGGCGCCCAGCTTCTCGTCCGCAAAACGGTCGCGGATGTCGAGGAACGCCGGCAGATGTTCAAGGAACACGTCCACCAGCCGCGGATCGAAGTGGCGGCCCCGTTCGCGGCGGAACAGGTCGATGATCCGTTCCAGGTCCCAGGCCTTCTTGTACACGCGGTCGCTGGCCAGGGCGTCGAACACGTCCGCCACCGCCGTGATCCGGCCGTAGATGTGGATGTCCTCGCCGGCCAGGCCGCGGGGATAGCCGGTGCCGTCCCATTTTTCGTGGTGCTCGTGGGCGACGATGGCGGCCGCCTTCAGGATGCGGCGTTTCGAATTTTTCAGCAGGTTGTAGCCGATGACGGTGTGGGACTGCATGATGCGGTATTCCTCGTCCGTCAGCTGTCCCGGCTTCTTCAGCACGGCGTCGGGAATCGCCACCTTGCCGATGTCGTGCATCGGGGAGGCCATTTTGAGCACTTCCGCCTCTTCCTCGGACATGCCGGCCCCTTTTGCCAAAATGTAGGAGTATTCCGCCACCCTTTTCACGTGGTTGCCCGTTTCCTTCGAGCGCGACTCGCCGATTTCCCCCATCACGAAAAGGATTTCCTTCTGCGTTTCCTCGATCTCGCGGAGGAGCAGGGCCGACTCCAGCGACTTGCCCGAATAGGTGGCGGCCAGCGTCAGGTATTCCAGGTCCCGCTCGGTGAACACCCCGTCCCCGGTCATTTTGTTGACGGCCTGATAGCAGCCGACCACTTCCCCTTCGCTGTTGGAAAACGGAATGACCATCAGCGCCTTCGTCCGGTATCCCGTCCGCCGGTCGGTGACGAGCGCCCCTCTTTCCAGCACGGCCCGGTATTCCTCGTTCGTGTAGGCGTCGTCGATGAACACCGCTTCGTTGCGCGCCACCGCGTACCCGACCAGACCGTCGCCCATCGGGATGCGAAGCTCGTCCACCCCGTGGGCCACCTTCGTCCACAGCTCGTTCCGCTGGTGATCCGCCAGCCAGACGGTGCAGCGGTCGGCGACGACCATTTCCCGGCCCATGTCGGCCATCAGCATCAGGATGCGGTCGAGATTTCGCTCGCCGCTGATCTTTGCGGTATAATCGAAAATGATTCGGAGAAGTTCCGCGGGAGACGGTTCCCGGCGGCCGCCGGCGGGATGCCGGATACTCGTTTTCGTTTGCCATGGGGGTCTTCACCTGCCGGAGCGTCGACGGGTCGCGACCCGGCGCACGGGCCGCGCAATGATTCTGTTTGTATTCCCCAGCGGCGGGCGGTTTTCCTGCCGGATCGGCCATTTTTTTGAAAAAAGGGGGGTTGTCCCGCTGGCAGCCATTGTGATCGGTCTCGCGGGCAGCGCGGTCGTGGCGCTCTACGCCTGGCGGCGGGGGTCGCTTTCGCGCTCCGGCGCCGTCGCGGCGATTGCGGTCGGCACGATCCTGTTCGGGGCGGGATCGCCGGCCTGGTTCGGCACGCTGCTCGTGTTTTTCTTCACGTCTTCCGCCTGGTCCAGGGGGAAGGCGCAGCTCAGGCAAACCGCGGAATCCGGCTATGAAAAGGGAAGCCGCCGCGACGCCGGGCAGGTGCTGGCCAACGGCGGACTCGGGGCGGCGCTTTGCCTGGCGTGGGCGTTCTGGCCGGAAGGGGCGCCGTGGCCGAAGGACATTTGGTGGTACATGCATGCGGGCGTCATGGCGGCGGTGACGGCGGACACGTGGGCGACGGAAGCCGGGGCGCTGAGCCGCCGGGATCCGGTGACCGTGATCGGGTTCAGGCGGGTGCCGCGGGGCACGTCGGGCGCCGTGTCGGCCGTCGGCACGCTGGCGGCGGCGCTGGGCGCCCTGATCATCGGCGTGTCGGCGTGGGCGTTCGTGGCGGCGGAACGGGCCGTGGCGCCGGTGCTGCAAGGCGGGGCGGCCGGCGGCTTGACCGGCATCGGCGGGGCGATCGGGGCCGCGCTGTCCGGAGAGGGCGTGCTGGCGAATGCGGCGGCGGCGGTGGCGGCCAACTGGGGCGGGGTGCCGGGCGGCTTTTCGCTCGTGCCGATGGCCCTCGCCGGCGGGCTGGCGGGCGCCTTCGCCGATTCGCTGCTCGGCGCCACCGTGCAGCGGATGAACCGGTGCCGGACGTGCGGCCGGCTGGTGGAGAAGGCGTCGCACTGCGGCCGGCCGACGGAGCGGGCGCGCGGGCTTTCGTGGATGAACAACGACGCGGTGAACGCCATCAGTTCGGCCGCCGGCGGCCTCGCCTCGCTGGCGGTGGCTTTTTTGGCCGGTTGACGCAAAAACGCCGATGGGGCGAAAGACCCATTTTTTCCCTGACGGGCGGGCTGCAGCAGCCGGCATCGCCACCGGTTCCTGAAAACCGTCCCGCCCGGGCCTGTCCGGAAGGGAACGCAGGTTCGCCCGGATCGCCTGCCGGGAACCGAGGAGGTGTCGAAAAATTTCTCAACGCCGAAAACCGGCGTCAGTGAAGCCATTTGCGAGAATGGCGGGGCCGCATTTCAAAAGATAGGACCCTGGGGGGGATAGCCATACTACATATTGTGGTGTATAATGATTCACGTCCCAATATATTGGAAACGGGTTCCGTCTGCCCGCCGGTTTCGCCCCGTTTTCCGGCTTCCGGCGCCGGCATCTCCGCGGATCCGGCATTGGGATGCAAACAACGATGCAAACAACAAGTTAATACATATTTTTACATATTTCATGGGAGGTAGGGCGTTTTGGAAACGAGCGGTGTGAAGAAGCGGAAGCTGGAAGGGTTGAGCGAGAAGATTTTCCTCGACCGCTATGCGCGCAAAGATCCCGACACGAACAACACGAAGGTCGGCGACGTGGTGCTCGTGCTGACGAAGGACGACCCGAAGTTTCCGACGAAGGAAGTCGGCGAAGTGATCGCCCGCAACGGCCGCAGCGTCACCGTCAAATTGCGGAGCGGCGACACCGTGGAAACCGACATCGAGAAGCTCACCCTCACCATCGAGAAGACGCCGGAGGAAATGTGGGACCGTCTCGCCCGCGCCATGGCGTCGGTGGAAGCGCCCGAGAAACGGCAGGAGTGGACGGAGAAGTTCCGCTACATCCTGGACGACTGGAAACTCGTTCCGGGCGGCCGGATCGCGGCCGGTGCGGACGCCAGCGACGAACTGACCCTGTTCAACTGCTACGTGATTCCGTCGCCGAAAGACAGCCGGGCGGGCATCATGAAAACGCTGTCAGAAATGACGGAGATCATGTCCCGCGGCGGCGGCGTCGGCATCAACCTGTCGAGCTTGCGTCCCCGCCGGGCCATCGTGCGCGGCGTGAACGGCTCCTCGAGCGGCGCGGTGAGCTGGGGCGGCCTGTTCAGCTACACCACCGGCCTCATCGAGCAGGGCGGCAGCCGGCGCGGCGCGCTCATGCTGATGCTCAACGACTGGCACCCGGATCTGCTCGACTTCATCACCGTCAAGACGAAAATGGGGCTCGTGACCAACGCCAACCTGTCCGTCTGCATCAGCAACGCCTTCATGGAGGCGGTCAAGAAGGACCTTGACTGGAACCTGGAGTTCCCGGACACGACCGACCCCGAATACGACGAAATCTGGAACGGCGACCTCCCCGCCTGGAAAAAGCTCGGCAAGAAGACGGTCGTCTACCGCACCTACAAAGCCCGCGACATCTGGCACACCATCATCGAATCGGCGTGGAAATCGGCGGAACCGGGCGTCGTGTTCATGGAGTACTACAACCAGATGTCCAACAGCTGGTACTTCAACCCGATCATCTGCACGAACCCGTGCGGCGAGCAGGGGCTGCCGGCTTGGGGCGTCTGCAACCTGTCCGCCATCAACCTGAGCAAGTTCTACGACGAGGAAAAGCAGGACGTCGCCTGGGACGAACTCGGCAAAGTGGTGCGCTACTCCGTCCGCTTCCTGGACAACGTCATCGACAAGACGCCGTACCATTTTCCGGAGAATGAACAGAACCAGAAGAAAGAGCGCCGCATCGGCCTCGGCACGATGGGACTGGCGGAATTGCTCATCCGGCTGAAGATCCGCTACGGCAGCCCGGAATCCCTCGAGTTCCTCGACAAGCTGTACGGCTTCATCGCCAAGGAAGCGTACCTGGCGTCGGCGGAAATCGCCGGGGAGAAAGGCTCCTTCGGCGCCTTCGACCGCGACAAGTTTTTCCAGAGCGGCTTCATGAAAAACATGGTCCGCGAATATCCGGAAGTCGGCGCGGCCATCAAGAAACACGGCATGCGCAACGTCACCGTCCTCACCCAGGCGCCGACGGGCTCCACGGGCACGATGGTGGGCACGTCGACGGGCATCGAGCCGTACTTTGCCTTCGAATATTACCGGCAAAGCCGGCTCGGCCTGGACAAGCAATACGTGCCGATCGCCCAGGAGTGGCGCGAGAAGCACCCGGGCGAACCGCTGCCGGACTACTTCGTGACGGCGATGGACCTGACGGCGGAAGACCACATCCGCGTGCAGGCGGCCATCCAGCGGTGGGTGGACAGCTCCATCTCCAAGACGGCCAACTGCCCGGCGGACTTCACCATCGAAGAGACGAAGAAGCTGTACGAACTGGCCTTCGAGCTCGGGTGCAAAGGCGTCACCATCTACCGCGACGGAAGCCGCGACACCCAGGTGCTGTCGACGAAGGAAGCCGTCGAGGGCAAGAAGGACGACGGCAAGGCGGAAGGCGGCGCGGCGGAGGCTTCGGCGGGCGCGGGTGCGGCTGCCGGGGAAGCCGAGACGGTGAAGGCGCTCAACGCGGCGCTTGCCCAGGCGCTGAACACCACCGCGTCGTCTGGCGGACATGCTAACGGCGAATACCGCGACCGTCCGCAAATCCTGAAGGGCGCGACGTACCGGTTCCAGACGCCGTTCGGCAAGGCGTACATCACCGTCAACGACCTGGACAACGTGCCGCGGGAAGTGTTCCTGAACGTGGGCAAGGCCGGTTCCGACGTGTTCGCCATGAGCGAGGCGCTGGGCCGGGTGTGCTCCCTGTTCCTCAGCTTCGGCAACGGCAACAAGGTGGACCTGCTCATCAAGTCCCTCAAGGGCATCGGCGGCTCGGGCGCCATCGGCTTCGGCGCGAACCGCGTGGAGTCGATCCCCGACGCGGTGGCCAAGGCGACTGGAGGCTGCACATGCAGCTGAAGAAGGGCGGGCCAGGATCCCCATGCCGGGCTGACCGGCGGCGCCTTCTCGGCTTCGGCATCGGCGGGCGCGGCTTCCGCCGGCGCGGTTGCGCAGCCGGCGCCGGCCCATGATGCGGGCGCGGCATCGCGGCGGCTTCGGCACCATCATCCCCGCCGGCACGACGGCGGACCTGTGCACGGCCTGCGGCTCGGCCTCGCTGATCAGCGTGGAAGGCTGCAAAACGTGCACGAACTGCGGCTACAGCAAGTGCAGCTGAGAACCCGCATGCACGGAACATGCGCATCATGCAGACAGGCTAGGCTTCGCAGCCTGGCCTGTTGGTTTTTTCAATGCACGCCTTCGATCCGCACTTCGGCGGTGTCCGGGGACAGCTTCCGGTACGTCACTTGCGCGCCGAGCGCTTCGGCGATGAAGCGGAGCTTTATTGGATTCATTGTTCTCATCATGGGTTTTTTTTGTCAACCGATAGACTCGACACAAGTCGAATGAGATGCGATAGCCTTGGAACCAGCCGGGAGGTTTTGGCGTCCCTATACATGAACGGGAGGTCGGAATCATGAAAAGGATGCGGAGAATCGCACCGGTTGTGCGGATCGCGGGGGTCGTGTTCATACTGGCGGCCGTCTTGGCGGGATGCGGTCCGGACGGGGAAACACGCGGAATTGAAGCGCCCGGACCCGTGAAAGTCCGTTCCCTTTTTCCGGCCGGATCGAGATGCGGAAGGCGGACGGCGAACGGAAAACCTTTTACGACAAAGAAACAATCGACTCATGGATCGATCGGATCGGCGATCTTGACGTCACGGTCGATGCCGACCCGGAGGCGGCGGGGGCCCTTTTCCAGATCGGGCTGTATGCGGATGGTGAACGGATGTTGTTGCTGAGCCCCCGGACGGTGGGCGGGACTCCTGTAGCGGAGAACGGCGACTTGGTGGAGCACATGCGGCAGCTGTGGGACGGCGGGGACGGCCGGGAACGCGCCGGATGGGCCGAACGGCCTTCGGCCATGGACCTGGCGGCGCTGGAACTGGAGGAAACCTTTTTCCGGGCGCATGCCGGCGATGGCACCACGCTTCATGTGAAAAACACCGGACCGGCGGCGGTGCATGTCGGCGACGGGGTGATCGAGCAGTTTGACGCGAAGGAGCAGGCGTGGTACAGGCTGCCCCTGCCGCCCGTCTTCTCCGCCGATGCCAGCCGTTTGGAGCCGGGGAATGCATTCAGCCGGCGCATTGCGGTGCCCGCGCAGCTTGCGGCCGGCCAGTATCGCATTGTGGTCGAAGTCCGGCCGGCGGCGGAAACCGGGGCCGGCCCCGGGCCGGCGGAACCCGTCCATCTCGCCGCGGTGTTCCAAATCTGGCGGGCGGAGTGACCGGGTCGGAAGATCCGTGGAGAAACAAGAAACCGGGACGACCCGGTTTTTTTGTTTGTTCCGGAATTGGATGAACAAGATGCATCTTTTTTGGGTTAAAATAAATCTTTTGTTTGAAATTGTCGAAGAAGAGCCGTATATTCAAATTATTCTGATCGACGAAAGGGGTCTGCCGCTTGTTTTCCATCCCGATGCGCAAATGGACGTGTCGCTTGTTGGTTTGTGCGCTGCTTGTTTCCCTGGCGTTGCCCATGTCGACGACTCAAGCCGCTGCGAGCGGAAATCCGGTCGAGCCTCAGTACCAGTACAAAAAAGTTTTGGCAGGCCCCGATTTCACCGTCGCGTTGAGCCAAACCGGAACGCTGTGGGCGTGGGGGAACAATGATTTCGGCCAGCTAGGAGACGGGACGACAGAACCGTCCGTCGTGCCGGTCAGGGTGTCCATTCCCGGCGATCCGGTCATCGTGGATTTCGGCGTTTCCACCGGATCGGATTATCAGCAGTATTTCGTCGTGGCGCTCGACGAGGACGGCCATGTCTGGCATTGGGGCCGGTACCCGGCCTTGAGCGAACCGGCGGGAGATTTCCCGTCACCGGTGAAAGTAACGGACGCTGGCGGGACCGAACTTTCCGGCATCCAGGCGATTGCCGTCGGCGGGTCCTTCGCCTATGCGCTGACGTTCGACAACCGTGTGTACTCCTGGGGGGTTGACTATAACGGCGAACTGGGACAAGGAACGGGGAGCGGCTACGCTTTCGCCGATGCCGGCTTCGTCGTGGATGAAAGCGCCGATCCGCTGCAACACGTGGTCCAAATCGCGGCGGGCCGAACGTTCGGCCTCGCCCTGACCGAAGACGGAACCGTGTACGCCTGGGGGTCCAACAAAGAGGGGCAGCTGGCGCGGGACGGCAGCATCACGTCCAGCAACCATGCCGTGGACATTCCGGCACTTGGCCAAGCGGATGCCATCTTCACGTCCGGATACAGCCGATTCGCATTCGCCGCCACGGTGAGCGGCGCCGTGTACGGATGGGGGGAAAATAAAAGCGACAACCTGGGCACGGGGCCGAATGGGGACCTCCGCACGCCGGTCGTCATCGACGGCCTGCATGCCGGCGACATCCGGACGATTCGACCGGCCGGTACGTTCACGATGCTGCTGAAGAAAGACGGAACGCTGCTTTCGTCCGGATTTTCATCGAACGTGCTGGGCAGCAACAGTACGACCTTCGAAACCCGTCATTATGATGAGATTCCGGGTCCCATCGATGACGTCTTCGTTTCCTACTACCAGGTTTACCTCCTGTCCGGCGGCACGGGCTGGGCATTGGGCTGGAACGAGGACACCGGCCTGCTGGGCACGGGGCATGACTTCTATCGTGTCTTTACGCCGGTTCCCATGGTGGAACTGAGGGAACACGAGCTGACGGTCCATAATGTCGATCTGCTGGACATCGACATCTCGTTCAACAACGTGACCGTCCGGACGAAGGACCGGCCGTTCTCCACCCATGCGTTCATTCATCTGGCGTTGTACAGACAGGGCGAGGAAGAACCCGAAGAAGCGGTCATGCTTGAACGGTCGATGTACAGCTATGACTACGATCCCTCTGATTCCATCAAAGAGCATTCGTTCGAAGATCTGCCGCCCGGCATCTATGAATTGGAACTGTATACCTCCACGGACGATGGCCAGGAATCTGAACCGGAACGGCATGACAACGGCGGAGCCGGCTATGCCGTGGGCGGAAATGCGAACGTGACGGTCCGCGTCACGTCGCGCCGCGACGGACAACCGGTGGCCGGCGGCTTGGTTCGCCTGGTGGACAAGAATACCAACGGAGCGATATTCGCATCCACGGATGAAGAAGGCACCGCGGCATTCGCCCACGTGAAACATGGTTTGTACGCCATTTTCTTTGAGGACGACGAGAGCAACGTTTATCATGCCATCGAGGGTCTGGGCCTCTATGTGCAGGACGGCGACAATCAGTTCGATCTCAAGACCGCTCCCAGGGATGAAGTGCTCGCGCTGTGGCCGGAGGCCCTGTTCGTCCAGGAATCCGGCAAGATAGCCGGATCGGTAAGCTGGCGGAGTCCGGCCGCCGGAGTCGAAGAGATCGAACAATTCCGCCTTTACTTTGTCGATTCAGCCGGTCAACCGTCGGGATCAGGGCCGCTGCTCGCCGTGGACAAGGTGGATGGATTATATCAATACTCGCATCAGATCCCGGAAACAGCCGTGCCCGATGAGGCGGTGGCGGTGGCGATTGTTGCCTTCGACGGGTCCGCGGAGCGGTCGCTGGGCGCCAAATCGCAACTTTGGCGGAATCCGGAAACGCGGCTCGTGACCGAAAGTTACGTCATCGACACCAACACGGCGCCTGAAGAGCTGGATTTGACGATTCACTGGAAAGCGTCCCAGGATGAATCCGGGATCGTCGGCTATCAATTGTCGATGGACTACAGGCCGGAGGATCCGGTTCATCTCCACGGAAGCTACTACATCGCGTCCATTCCGGCCAACGGACAAGCCAGCTATTCGTATGCGTTGAAGAATTCCATGCATGTGCCGACCGGCATGGCTTTGCACTCCTATTTTCTGGTCGGTTCCACCAACGAGGAAAGGAGCGTCTCGCCGGGGCTTCTGGTCACCGCGTTTGCAGACAACGTATCCGCCGAAACGGAGCTGCCCTACACCGGTCAGGACCCCGATCTGAACCTGGATTCGGCCGACTTCCATTTCTTTGGCACGGAAAACGCAGCGGGCTTCATCGGCGGCCGAATGAGCGGAACGGGACCGGAAACGGCCACGTCCTTCGACATCGTGTTCCTGGATGCGGACGGCCAGTATGCCGGTTCGCTCTTGCGGGTATACAAAAATTTCTCCGATGGTCCCGGGTATCTCAATGCCTTCATTCCGTCGGGGACGCCCGTTCCGCAGGGGGCCGTCGCCCTGGGCGTCTATGCCCGGAACGGAAACACGATCGGCCTCGTGCCCGCCGTCCTTCCGCTGGACGGCGGAGGATCGCCGCCGCTTCCCAGGCTGCTGGCGACGGCCATCGGGCGCATTGACGGCAACGAAATCCAGTTCATCCCCGAAGGAACCACCGTCTCCGAACTGCTGGACGCCCTCCAGTCATCGGCAGGAGCGACGGCGGTGGTGAAGGACATTCTGGGGACGACGCTGAACCCGCAGAACATCCTTCTGGACGACTATTTCGTGCGGGTGCAGGATCCACAGGGGAACTTCACCGACTACATCGTGAAGCTGCTGAACAATTCCCTGAAGAACCGACTGCCCGGCTTCGGCCAGCGGATCTCGGTCGGGCACCTCGTCCACTACGTGAACTTCATCCTCTTGGGAGACCGGCAGCCGGAGGAAGACGAAGCGGAAGAACTGGGCGGCATCATCGACGGGCTGCTGGAGCGGATCGAGCCGATTTGGCAATCCATCGTGTGGAAGTGAAGGCGGGGATCGGAAAAAGGAGGGAGTTCAGGCAAGATGCCTGGCCTCCCTCCTTTTTTCATCTATGATCCTTATGCGAACATACATTTGATGACAAAGCGTTGTCAAAGCACCTTCATATAATGTTGAATAAACGCCCAGATTTTCATGTCAATTCCCACCGCCTCGCTTGGATTCGATCGACAAGGAGATACTTGAATTTTGTCGAAATGATAGTAATGCTGCTTCGATCATGACAGTTGCTTCGAGGTGGATCATGGAACTCATCACGAACATTGATCGCCTGCTGGGCGATGACTTGAAACTGGAAATCCGCAAAGGCAGCAAATTGGCGATCGCTGCTTCCTGCTTTTCCATCTATGCCTACGAAGCACTGATGAAAGAATTGAATCAAGTCGATGAAGTCCGATTCATCTTCACTTCACCTGCATTCAATGCGGACGACATGCCAAAAGAAAAACGAGAGTTCTACATTCCGAAGAGAAATCGGGAAAAAAGCTTGTACGGTACGGAGTTCGAAATTCGTCTGAAAAACGAATTGTCCCTCAAAGCCATTGCCAAAGAATGCAGTGACTGGGTTAGACGCAAAGTGACATTTAAAACCAACCGGACGAGCGGATCCATGCAGGGATTTCTGAATGTACAACATGGCGATGCCATCGTCACCTATATGCCGATCGATAGTTTCACTACCGTGGAGTTGGGGTACGGGAAGGGCAATGCCTTGTCCAAGTTCGTCAACAAGATCACAGAGGCACCCGTCACAAAAAAATACATGGATCTCTTTGACCAGTTGTGGAATGACACAAGTCGTCTCGAAGACGTGACGCAACAAGTCATGGAGCGTATTTCCACGGCCTACGAAGAAAACGCCCCCGAGTTTATTTATGTCGTGATCCTTTACAATATTTTCAAGGAATTTCTCGAAGATGTCACGGATGATGAATTGCCGAACGAAGCCACCGGCTTCAAGCAGACGGAAATCTGGAAACGGCTTTATCAATTTCAGAAAGACGCCGTCATCGGCGTAATCAATAAGCTGGAAAAATACAACGGCTGCATTCTGGCGGACAGTGTCGGTCTTGGCAAAACATTTACGGCACTCGGTGTTATTAAATATTATGAACTTCGCAATAAAACCGTCTTGGTTCTGTGTCCAAAGAAACTCGGCGACAACTGGCTGACTTACAGACAAAATGTTACAAACAACATCCTGCATGCGGACCGGTTTCGTTACGACGTGCTGTATCATACGGATGTTTCGAGAGAAACCGGAAAGTCGAATGACATTCCGCTGGATCGTTTGAATTGGGGAAATTATGACTTGCTCGTGATCGACGAATCGCACAACTTCCGCAACAACGAACCCAAGAAAGACCGGGAAACCCGTTATCAGAAATTGATGAGGAAGGTCATCAAGAGCGGAGTCAAGACGAGAGTGCTCATGCTTTCGGCCACACCTGTCAACAACCGCTTCAACGATCTGAAAAATCAGCTCGCACTGGCCTATGAGGGAAACCCGGAAGAGATCGACCGCAAATTGGGGACGGAGCGGGGCATCAACGAAATCTTCAGACGGGCGCAGGTCGCTTTCAACAGATGGTCCAAATTGCGTGCTTCTGAGCGAACGACAGAACGTTTGCTGGAGATGCTGGATATTGATTTTTTCAAACTGCTGGACAGTTTGACAATTGCCAGGTCGCGAAAGCACATTCAGAAGTTTTACGGGTCGGATGAAATCGGCTGGTTTCCAAAGCGGCTTCCGCCCATTACAAAACAATGTGGATTGACAAATCGGGAGGATGTCATAGGTTACCATGATATCTTTGCAGAATTGTCCCGGCTCAATCTCGGCGTTTACGCGCCTTTCAAGTATATACTTTCAAGTCGCATGCAGTTGTACGAAGCTTTGTATGATACCCGCGTGAGGGGCGGAAGTGGGACGCTCCGGCAACGCGATCGTGAACACTACCTGCAGCTTCTGATGCGAATCAATTTGCTGAAACGGCTGGAAAGTTCGGTGGAATCGTTCCGAGCGACTTTAAGAAACATCATTCAAAAATTGGACCAGGCACTGGAACGAATCGAAGCTTTCGAAAAGAACGGGAAAGAGGAGTCAGTCGGCTTTACGGACATTGAAAATGTCAATCTGGACGATGACGATTGGCTGGATGAAGATTTCAGCATCGGGGAAACCATTAAAATCAATCTGGCCGACATGGATATCCTCCGTTGGAAGGAAGATTTGCTTGACGATCGCCGCATTCTTGCCGGCTTGATGAATGAAATGGAAAAAATCACGCCGGAGCATGACCTGAAGTTGCGGACTTTGAAACAGGTCATCGATCGAAAGATCCGAAACCCAATCAATCCAGACAACCGGAAAGTCATCATTTTCAGTGCATACGCCGATACCGTCTTGTACTTGTACACCCATCTGTCCGCGTACATGAAAGAAACGTATGGCATCGATTCGGCGATGATCGTCGGCAGCGACGCGAACAAAAACACGGCCGGTCTGAGAAATGATCTGAACACGCTGCTGACCTGCTTTTCACCCAGATCGAAAGAAAAACAACTGACGATGCCTCATGCGAATGGCGAGATTAATCTGCTCATCGCCACCGATTGCATCTCCGAAGGTCAAAACCTGCAGGACTGCGATTTTCTCGTAAACTACGACATTCACTGGAATCCCGTCCGTATCATCCAAAGATTTGGCCGGATCGACCGGATCGGATCGCAAAACAGGGAAATCCAAATGGTGAATTTTTGGCCGAATGTGACGCTGGATGAATACATCCAGCTGAAAGAACGTGTCGAAAACCGCATGGTCATCACGGACATGACGGCCACCGGCGATGACAACCTGCTTGATCAGCAGGCCAGCGACCTGGAATATCGAAAAATGCAACTGCAACGCCTGCAGCAAGAAGTCATCGATTTGGAAGACATGGACACCGGGGTGTCGATCACCGATCTTGGCCTCAACGATTTCCGAATGGACTTGATCGAATATCTCAGAGATCGTGCCGATTTGGACAGCGTTCCCAATGGCTTGCACGCGGTCGTTCCGGCTGATGAAGAAAATGGGGCAAAGCCCGGCGTCGTCTTCGTATTGCGAAATATCAATGAGGAAGTCAACAAGGACAAGCAGAACCGTCTTCACCCATTCTATTTGGTTTATATCAGCGAAGAAGGTGAAGTATTGTCCAACCATTTGGAGGTCAAGAAGACGCTGGATCTCCTGCGTGCTTTGTGCAAAGGACGGACAAAACAGATCTTGGAAGTCTGTTCGAGTTTCAACCAGGCCACGCGGGACGGGCGAAAGATGGATCTGTATTCCATGTTGCTGGAAGAAACCATTCGGTCCATCATCCAGTTCAAGGAAGAAAGCGACCTGGACAGCTTGTTCAGTGCCGGAGGCACAACGGCATTGGTTAATGCGATCAAAGGTCTGGATGATTTTGAACTCATTGCTTTTGTCGTTATCCGGCAGGTGGATTCATGATGTTTCAGTTGCCAAAGAGCACGCTGGTCAACCGGCATATTCCGAAGTCCAAGTTTTACATGCATCTACAAGTGGATCGCCGTCTGAAAGATTTGTTCACCCGCCAGATTGAAAAAATCGTCTGGAAGCACAAACTGGCCAAGGCCACTATTCATTTGAACCCCAGCGGAGACGTGGAAGAAATTCAGATCTTTGAAATCGAATTGAAAGAACCAAACTGCTCGCAGGATTTGCTGCGAAGCATAGACAGGGAAATCCCATACCCGATACTTTATGTGCTTGTTTATGGGGAGCAGGCCAAATTTGTGATGGCGTACAAGGAGCGCCATAAGTCGGATCCCCACCGGGCCGTTGTCCATGCGTATTATGAAACAGACTGGCGGCCTAAAGAGCAACTCGAACTGAATGTTCTGCAAGGATTTGATTTACGGGCTGTATATGAAAATATCATCCGCCAGCTGATGTCCGGCAAAGCCCGGGTGGCGACGGATTTTTCCGAAGCAATAGAGCGACAGGCCCGGATTGATAAATTGACGAAAGAGTGCAAGCGGCTGGAAGCCAAAATCCGTTCAGAGAGGCAGTTTCAGAGGAAAGTAGAACTGAACATGGAGCTGCAGCACAAGAAAAAAGAACTGGAACAGCTGATTTCAGACTAACAGGGAGGGCTCAATCATGGAGAAATTGAGAATGCAATCGCCGGATTTGACGCAGGCCAACATCGAGAAAATCGCCGAACTGTTTCCCCACGTGATCACGGAAACTAGAGATGAAAACGGGAAACTCAAGCGGGCAGTTGATTTTGATTTGTTGCGGCAAGAATTGTCAGATGTTCTCGTTGAGGGGGACAAAGAGCGATATCAATTGACGTGGCCGGGGAAGAAGCAGGCGATACTTAATGCGAATCGGCCGATTGACAAAACCCTAAGACCAATAAAAGAAGAAAGCGTGGATTGGGATAATACTCAGAATTTGTATATAGAAGGAGATAATCTGGAAGTATTGAAACTTTTGCAAGAGTCATATTTGAATAAAATTAAGTGTATATATATAGATCCACCTTACAATACAGGAAAGGATTTTATTTATAGAGATGATTACAAAATTCCACAGAACGATTTTCTTATGGAATCAGGACAAGTAGACAATTTAGGAAATAAATTATTTCAAAATACGGAAACTAACGGCAGGTTTCATAGTGATTGGCTTTCATCGATTTATCCAACTATTAAAATTGCACGAAACCTTCTAAAGGAGGACGGGGTGTTTTTTGTTAGCATTGATGATAATGAGATTCATAATTTGAGAAAAATTTGCGATGAAATTTTTGGCGTAGGAAACTTTGTGGCGACAATTATTTGGCAAAGGGCCTTTTCACCGAAAAACGACTCAAAGTTTTTTTTCAGCAAATCATGATTATATCTTGGTTTACGCAAAGAATATAAATTATTTGAACATAAAAAAACTTCCTCGTACTGATGAAGCTAACAATAGATACAAAAATCCAGACAATGATCCAAGAGGTCCATGGATGTCTAGCGACATGACAGTGAAAACTTATACTCAAAGTTATGATTATCCAATTATCACCCCTAGTGGCAAAGTGGTATATCCGACGAGAGGTAGATGTTGGTTTACGTCAAAAGAGAATATGCAAAAATTAATTGATGATAATAGGGTTTGGTTTGGTGAAAATGGCGACAATATACCTAGATTAAAAAGGTTTCTTAGTGAAGTGCAAGATGGAATAGTGCCATTAACCATATGGTTGTATGAGGAAGTCGGCCACAACCAAGAGGGTCGCCAAGAACTAAAGAAACTTTTTAATAACAAAGGCTATTTTGATGGTCCCAAACCTACTCGCTTGATTAAAAAAATACTAGAGATAGCTGACATTAGCAAAGATGAAATTGTTCTTGACTTTTTCTCAGGTTCAGCTACGACAGCCCATGCACTAATGCAACTAAATTCAGAGGATAAAGTTAGAAGAAAATATATAATGATACAAATAAGGGAAGAAATAGATCCAAATTCTGAAACGTATAAAGATGGTTATAAAAACATTTGTGACATAGGGAAGGAACGTATCCGTCGCGCTGCTAAAAAGATAAAAGAAGAAACCGGCGCTGACATTGATTATGGTTTCCGTGTATTTCGTTTGGATACTACTAACATGAAGGATGTCTATTATCGACCAGACAAATTGAACCAATCAGATCTGTTTGATCTCATGTCTAATATCAAAGAAGACCGTACAGGGGAAGATCTGCTCATTCAGGTCATGCTGGAGTTGGGGCTTGAGCTTTCCCTTCCGATGGCAACCAGGATAATTGATGGAAAAACGGTTTATTATGTTGCGATTAATTCACTGATTGCATGTTTTGATGAAGATGTGTCAGAAGCCGTTATAAGGATAATTGCCAAGGAACAACCATTATGGGCGGTTTTTCGTGACAGTTCCTTTATGGATGATTCTGCTCGAATTAATATGGAGGAATTGTTCAAAATGATTTCTCCCAATACTAAAATCAGGGTTCTTTAAGGCGGTGTCCGGAACGTGAAATTGAAGTTCAAACATCAGCAATTTCAGATGGATGCCGTTAATTCCGTCGTGGCTTGCTTTGAAGGTCAACCAAAAGAGTCATCACACTTTACGTTGGATCGAGGTATTCGGCACAAGCCTGAGCAATTAGATGTCGAAACTTATCAAAAAGCTCTTGATTCCGAGTTGAGCGAAGTGGGTTTCCGGAACAAATCGATCCAATTGACGGATATCGAAATACTTCGGAATATCCAAAGCGTTCAACGGCGAAACGGACTTAAGATTTCGGATAAAATTGAGCGGCGTTTGGGTGAGCAGCGGATCATCAATCTGACTATCGAAATGGAAACGGGCACCGGGAAAACTTATACCTATATTCGAACCATGTATGAATTATACAAGACTTATGGTTGGAGCAAATTTATTGTAGTAGTTCCTTCTATTGCTATCCGAGAAGGTGTTCTCAAGACGCTTCAAATTACGGAAGAGCATTTCATGTCCGAATATGGTATGAAGCCTCGATATTTCGTATATAACTCAAAACAATTGCATCAAATCGAGCAATTTGCCAGTGATCCTGGCATTAGTGTTATGGTCATCAATACCCAGGCATTCAATGCCAGAGGGAAAGATGCTCGACGGATCCGGATGGAGCTTGACGACTTTAGCAGTCGAAAACCGATTGATGTTCTAGCATCTACCAATCCCATCTTAATTATTGATGAGCCGCAATCCGTGGAAGGTAGACAAACTATTGAGGCTTTGAAGGAATTTAATCCCCTATTTATTCTGCGTTACTCGGCAACCCATCGTGAAGAATTCAACAAAATATACCGACTGGACGCGGTGGATGCCTACAATAAAAAGTTAGTAAAAAAAATCAGCGTCAAAGGTATTTCTGCAAAAGGTACCGGTGGATCGGATAGTTACCTGTATTTGGAAGGCATTTCGATCAGTCCTAAACATCCTCCTATGGCTCGTCTTGAAATGGACGTGAGAACCAAGACAGGAGTATCCAGAAAAACCTTTGTCGTTTGCCAAAATGACGACTTGTATCATCTTTCTGGAAATCTTGAGCAGTACAGGGGATACAAGGTTTCTGAAATTAACGGTAAAAACAACAGCATCAGCTTCATCAACGGGGTGACGCTTTTCGCCGGAGACGTTCAAGGAGATGTGGGAGAGCTGCATTTTCGTCGGATTCAGATACGGGAAACGATCAAATCGCATTTTGAGAAAGAGCGGAAACTTTACCATCAAGGAATAAAAGTGTTGTCGCTATTTTTCATTGACGAAGTGGCCAAGTATCGTCAATATGATGAGCACGGAAATCACATAAATGGCGTTTATGCGGATATTTTCGAAGAAGAATACACTGCTTTGCTCAATGAGGAATTGTCCTTATTCGACGATGACCCGTACATTCAGTATTTGAAAAGCATCGACCCCAAAGTAACGCACAAAGGGTATTTTTCCATCGATAAAAGGACGAACCGGATGGTCAACCCGAAAGTGTCGGCTCGGGAGACGGATTCCGATGACGAAAGCGCCTATGATTTGATCATGCGGGACAAAGAACGGCTGCTCAGTTTTTCTGAGCCGACTCGGTTCATCTTTTCTCACTCCGCGCTCAAAGAAGGCTGGGACAATCCGAACGTGTTCCAGATTTGCACGCTGAAGCACAGTGATTCCACTGTCAAAAAACGCCAAGAAGTGGGAAGAGGACTGAGACTGTGCGTGAATCAAAACGGGGAACGGATGGATGACAGCGTCCCCGGCATCGATGTGCATGACATCAACGTGCTGACGGTCATCGCAAGCGAATCCTATGAGCAATTTGCCAGGCAATTGCAGACCGAAATTGCCGAAACGCTTTCTGATCGTCCACGGAAGGTCGATTTCGAGTTTTTCCTCAACAAGGTACTAAAAAACGACCGGGGAGAACAATTGAAACTGGACGACCGGCTGGCCGGAAAACTGATACATGCCTTCATCAAGAAAGATTATGTAGATGACAATTACGGTCTAACCAATGCCTTTTTCGAAGACGCAGAGAACGGCAGACTTAAACTTCCCGATGAACTGAGCGGATATCAGGCAGCCCTAATTGAGTTGCTCCAATCGGTCTATGTCGAAGGAAAGACGAACCTGGCCGAAGACGAGCGGAAAATCAATACCCGCGACTACTCCGTCAACGAAAATTTCTATAAGAAAGAGTTTCAGGAATTGTGGAATCGCATCAATCGTAAATCAGTATACACGGTCAAGTTTGATTCAGATGAATTGATCCGAAAATGCATCGAGGCGCTGGATGCCCGATTGCATGTGCCGGAAATTCGGTTTACGGTTCGTCATGGAGATCTGAAACGGATCGAGTCGCAGGAGCAGCTGCAAACCGGCACCGCCTTCGAGGTTCATGAAACCAGATCCGAAACCGTGGAGGTTCAGCCAACTTTCCGGGTGAAATATGATCTGGTCGGCAAGCTGATGGACGAAACGAACTTGACCAGAAAAACGATCGTGGCCATTCTGACCGGGATCAAGGAGCGAACGTTCCTGCAGTTTCGCCGCAACCCGGAAGAATTTATGATACAGGCGGCAAGGCTGATCAACGAGCAAAAGGCTTCGATGGTTATCGAGTCCATCACGTACGACATCCTGAACGACCGCTATGATCAATCCATCTTTACGCACAATACCCTCACAGGAACTTTGGGAGAGAATTTGATCGAGGTCAAAAAACACATCTACAATTTTGTCGCTGTCGATTCCAAGACTGAGAAGGATTTTGCCCGGGAGCTGGATGCCAGCGACGAGGTATTGATCTATGCCAAGCTGCCGAAGGGCTTCAGCATTCCGACGCCCGTGGGCAACTATACACCGGACTGGGCTATCGTGTTCCGAGAAGGTGCCGTCAAGTATATCTATTTCATCGCGGAAACCAAAGGATCCCTGGATTCTCTGGAACTGAGGGAAGTGGAAAAAGCAAAAATTGAATGTGCACGCCGGCACTTTGCAAAGCTGAATACAGATCGATTGAAGTACGATGTAGTGAACAGCTATGAAAAGCTGTTGGATATTGTAAAGGGATGATGAAAACAGGGATGGGAAACAATCTCATCCCTGTTTTGTTGGGACAACAACAAACAGTAAGACCAACAAACCATATTTATGTGGAAATGTGCAGGAAAGTTTGCTTTGAAGGCGAAATTTCATAGAAATTGGCTCTGATCGGAGTGGATTTCATGAGAAGCAAGTTTGACGTCATGTCATCCAGATCCGTCATTCTGCTGATGTATGACGCCGAACTGACCATGAACGAGATGCTCCGAAAAACAGTGCGGGACAGAAAAACGGGTGAAGGTTTTGTCGCCGAGCTGATGGTGACGGTGCCCTATCGCGAATGGAACGAAATCGTCCGATATGTGGACGGGAAAGGAAAAATGCCGCGATTCGATTACAGCAGACGCAACATCATGCTTCGTTCATCAGGCAGACGTGTCCAACTTCTATGGAAATTTGCCATGGAAAAAAATAAGCTGCCCCATGATCATGCTCCATTGACAATCGAATTGCATGACAATCCTTACCTGTCCGGACGAATCCGGATTGAGCCGTCAAAACTTTCGCTCCGTGAATCTCAAGAACCGTTTCGTGATGAACCGGCCAGAAGCAGCCATCACCAAAATTCACTCAATCATTCATCCGCAAATGGAGCGGCGAAACAGTGACTCGATCATTCCATCAGAAAGGGTTGGGGCGGATATCGATCTTGCCAACGTTGCCTTTGCTTCAATCCGGGAAACAGGTGTGCTGTTTTTAAAACAACGGTTTCGCCTGACGACTATTGCAATCGTTTTCAGCCGATCAAAGTGTACTACGGTGGGACGTTTACTCCTAAATAAGAGCGGTGATGCCTTATTCTTACCGAAAACGACGTGGTGGAGGCCGTTTGCGCCAAACTGGATGAAATGGGCTTTCAAATACAGCATAGACTTTTTACCAAACAGAAAGGAATTGATATTGTTGCGACCAAAGAGGGCTATACATTGCTCATTGAAGCCAAGGGAGAAACCAGTGCGTCGAAAACATCCAATCGATATGGAAAACCATTCACGCAAAATCAGATCAAAAATCATGTTGGCAAAGCATTGCTGGCCGTGTTCAAGCACATGTCGAGATATCAAAAATCCGGAAAATTCGGCGTAGGGATTGCATTGCCAAGCAATGCCGGACATCGGAAAGAGATCGGAGAAATAACTTATGTCCTAAAGAAACTTGGCATTTACGTTTTTGGGTCGACCAAAATAAAAACCTGGAAATCGATTACTAGAACAAGCAGAGGTGTCCCTATTGTCCAACCCCTTCGACCAGACCGTCATCGCCGTCATCTGGGACTTCGATAAAACCCTCATTTCCGACTACATGCAAAAGCCGATCTTCGACCACTACAACGTGGACGGTAAAGAATTTTGGGAGGAAGTGAACAACCTCGAGGCTGAATACAAAAGGCGGCACCCGGACATCCGCATCAACCGGGACACCATCTACTTGAATCACATGCTCACCTGCGTGCAGCAGGGCATCTTTGCGGGACTGAACGGTAGTGTCCCGTCAAGTGGTGTAAAATCGATTTCTACTGCATGACCTAGATTTACTTCTGCAAGAGCGTAGTGGATGCAAGGGGGAGTTGCTCTCCTTGGACAACTTTGGTCATGGATTCAAGACTGAAATAACGGCGTGCGACGGTCCATTCATCCTGCTGCTCGATCAAAATGGCACCGATCAGTCTGATGACAGATTCTCGAT
>Ga0065723_100366_pt1 | contig 42248 bp, 34 predicted proteins | sample TheenrcuSG05Z960_FD_59110 | JGI IMG/M metagenome (GOLD analysis project Ga0065723, IMG submission 59110) | Thermophilic enrichment culture from UC Davis - Sample SG0.5Z960 | ecosystem: Engineered > Solid waste > Grass > Composting > Bioreactor | place: USA: University of California, Davis
TTTACAGGGTGTTATGCGCTAACATCTCGTGATTTTACCGAAACAATGGGCTTTCGAAATTTAGGATAAAGAAGGAAAAAACTGATGGGTGGTTTGAAGTAGACTTCCCACCTATTGTTGATAAGATGCTATGGGAAAAAGCGCAGGAAAAGAGAGTGCAGTCCAGAGGTGGGTTTAACCGGAAGCGACCAAAACCGTTGCTTGCAGGCCGTATCTTTTGCGGTATTTGTCAGCGTCCGTTTCATGATGCGATGTATAACAAAGGTACAAAACTGGTTTTTAAATGTAATGGAAAACTCAAGTAGTACCATCTTGACGGTAGCCCAAAATGTGATAGCCCAGTCCTTGACGGCAAAGCGGTTACCACAGAAGTCAAGAAACGGATTATTGATATGCTTCAATACAAAGACCAGATGCGCAAAGCTATTAATGAGTATGTAGGTTCGCTGGAACGCCGGAAAGAAGAGCTAGAAACCCTGCTCTCTCCTATAACAGAGCAGATTTCTCATCTGCAGGAGAAGCAGAAAAGGCTCGCTACTGTCTATGTTGACGGGGCTCTGTCTCATGAGGACTATAAGCGGCAAATCAACGAACTGAAGGAGCAGGAGCTTGCAGTTCGTAAGCGATATGAAAATTACTGGCCGGAGATGGAAAACCTCACAAAGCTGGAGCAAAATATTGCTGTTGTGAAAGAAGCGATTGAAGAGGAACTGTTTGATGTCCGCTACCAGCCGGATGATAACACCGTCACGGAGAATATTGCTTTTGTGAAGGTTCACGATGAAAAACATTTAACGGTCGGATTCCCTCAGAGAATAGTAACCTGGGAAGAACTGCTTGACAGGTTACAAGTTAAGTTGTGGGTGTATCCAGACCGTTTAGAGGTTCGGGGAATTGTCCCGATTGAAGATATAGCGAATCCTAAATGCTGTTGTTTATTTCAATTTGCGTCCCTTACAGCACCTTGTCGAGAAACTGCCGGGCCCGCTCCGTTTCCGGCGACGAAAAGAACTTCGCCGGCGGCGCCTTCTCCAGCAGCAGGCCGTTGTCCAGAAAACAGACCGTGTCCGCCGCTTCCCGGGCGAATTTCATCTCGTGGGTGACGATGACCATCGTGATGCCGGTGTGGGCGAGCCCGCGGATGACTTCCAGCACTTCCTTGACCATTTCCGGATCAAGGGCGCTCGTCGGCTCGTCGAACAGCATGATTTCCGGCTCCATCGCCAGGCTGCGGGCGATGGCGGCGCGCTGCTTCTGGCCGCCCGACAGCTTCGAGGGGTACTTCGCGCGCCTTGTCCGCAAGGCCGACCCGGGCGAGCAGTTCCATCGCCTTGGCCTCGGCCTTCTCCCGCGTCCAGCCCTTCACCTTCACCGGCGCGTAGCAGATGTTGTCGAGCACCGTCATGTGGGGAAACAGGTGAAAAATGCTGGAACACCATGCCGATCCGCTGGCGCACGGCGGTGATGTCCGTCTTTTTGTCCGTGATGTCGAGGCCGTCGATCCACACCTTGCCGCCCGTCGGTTCCTCGAGCCGGTTCAGGCAGCGCAGGAAGGTGGATTTGCCCGATCCGGACGGGCCGATCACCGCCACCACTTCGCCGCGGGCGATCCCGGTCGTGATGCCCTTCAGCACTTCCAGCCTGCCGAACGATTTCTGCAGGTTTTCCACCCGGATCATCGCTTGCTCCACGCCGTTCATGCCGTCAGTCACTGCGCCGCAGCCTCCTTTCCAGCCGGTTCGCCACCGCCGTCAGCATCAGCACCAGCACGTAGTAGATGGCGCCGACGAAGATGAGCGGTTCGAAGAAGCGGAACGTGTCCGCGCTGACGATGTTCGCCCGCCGCATCAGGTCCGCCACGCCGATGACCGACACGAGGGACGACTCCTTCAGGAGGGCGATGCATTCGTTGACGATCGCCGGCAGGATGTTTTTGAACGCCTGGGGCAAAATGATGTCCTTCATCATCATCCGGTACGGCACCCCGAGGGCGATGGCGGCTTCCCGCTGTCCCTTGTCCACGGCCATGATGCCCGCCCGGATCGTTTCCGACAAATACGCCGCGGAGTTGAGCCCGAAGGCGAGGCCGGCGGCAAGAAGCGGCGAAATCTTGTAGTTCAGCAGCTGGGGCGTCGCATAGTAGATGATGGCCAGCTGCAGCAGAAGCGGCGTTCCGCGGAACACCGACGTGTACGCGGTGGCAAACCAGCGCAGCGGCGCGATGCCCGAAATTTTGAACAGCGACAGGATCGTGCCGAGCGCAAAGCCGAACAGGGCCGACACGAACGTAAAGAGCAGCGTGTAGTAGGCGCCGCCGAGCAAATATTGCCATTTGTCCGCCAGCACGCCGAAATCGAGATTCATCCGTCCACCACCAACGTTTCTCGTCCTTGTCCCAAAAAAAGGTCACGGCGAGCGCCGCGACCTTTTTTTGACCGCGATCCCCGATCATTCGAACCATTTTTTGACCAGTTCGTCCTTCTTGCCGCTTTCTTCCAGCTTCTTGAGCGCCCGGTTGACGTCGTCCAGCAGGTCGGAGCCCCTCGGCAGCGCCACCGCGTAGCCTTCTTCCGTGCCGGATTCGATCACCTTGAACGTCAGATCCGGGGTTGTTGGCCACGTAGCCGGCCGCCACGGCGTCTTCGATGATGGCCGCGTCGAGCCGCCCCGTCTTGATTTCCTGGATGATTTCCGGAATCCGGTTCAGCGGCACGATTTCGCCGGGATCCGGAATGCCTTCGGCCACGTCCTCCTGGGTGGAGCCGAGCTGCACGCCGACGCGCTTGCCCGACAGTTCATCCAGCGTCGCGTACCCTTCCTTCGACACGATCGTGTTCCGGGCCACGAAGTAGATGTCGGAGAAATCCACGTCCCGCGACGGATCGACGGACATCGCCGCCATGACGAAGTCGACGCGGCCCGCCTGCAACGCGGCCACCAGCCCGTTGAAGTCCATCGCTTCGATCTGCAGCTCGTAGCCCAGTTCTTCCGCGATGAATTTGGCGATGTCGATGTCGAAGCCGATGATTTCCCCTGTCGTCGTATCCACGTTTTCATAGGGCGGATAGTCCGGCGAGGTGCCGAGGATGAGCGTCTTCTTTTCTTCTTTGCCGCATCCGGCGGCAAGGAGCGCCGCGATCAGGAGAGCGGCCAGCGCGAGAAACCCCGTTCTTTTCATGAACTTCACGATGCATCGTCCCTTCTTTCGCCTGCAAAAAACCGGCTGACTGAATGTTTATGCGGAATTTACGTTTTTTCATTATAGCAGATGCACGCCCATCCGTCTTCTAGAAATTTGGTTGCCGGGCGGGCGCGGCGGCCGGCAGGACGGCCGCCGGTCCGCGGGTCCGTGCGCCTTTTGCCCATCCGCGGATTATCCGCGCAAAATGTCCTCGATGCGCCGCAGCTCGTCGCCGTCCAGCCGCAGATTGCGGACCGCGCCGGCGCAATCCCGGATCTGCTCCGGTTTGCTGGCGCCGATCAGCACGGACGCCACCGTCTTGCGGCGCAGCGCCCAGGCGAGGGCCAGCTGGGCCAGCGACTGGCCGCGCGCCCGGGCCAGTTCGTTCAGCTGCCGGACGATCCGCAGCTTGTCTTCCGTGATGTCTTCCCGCCTGAGAAACCGGGCCGTCGGCCTGGCGGCGCGGGAATCTTCCGGAATGCCGTCCAGATACCGGTCGGTCAAAAGCCCCTGCGCCAGCGGGCTGTAGGCGATGGCGCCCGCTCCGGCTTCATCGAGCACATCCAGCAGCCCGTCTTCCGCCCGGCGGTTGAACATCGAATAGGACGGCTGATGGATGAGGAGCGGCGTTCCGAGGGAACGCAAAATCTCCGCCGCCTGCCGGGTCTGCTCCGCGCTGTAGTTGGAGATGCCGACATACAGCGCCTTGCCCGAGCGGACGATCTGGTCCAGCGCCATCATCGTTTCTTCCAGCGGCGTCTCCGGATCGGGGCGATGGTGGTAGAAAATGTCCACATATTCCAGCCCCATCCGCTTGAGGCTCTGGTCGATGCTCGCGATCAAATATTTCCGCGATCCCCATTCGCCGTAAGGACCGGGCCACATGTAGTAGCCGGCCTTGGTGGAAATGACGAGTTCGTCCCGATACGGTTTCAGGTCCGAGCGAAGCACCTTGCCGAACGTTTCCTCGGCCGAACCCGGCGGCGGGCCGTAGTTGTTGGCCAGGTCGAAATGGGTGATGCCGAGATCGAAGGCCGCAAGCAGCATGTCCCGGGCATTGGACAGGGTGTCCACCGCGCCGAAATTGTGCCACAGGCCGAGCGACACCGCGGGCAGCTTCAGCCCGGACCGTCCGACCCGGTTGTACACCATGTTGTCATAACGCCCTGCATTGGCTTGATAGATCGACATCATCGTTGTCCGTCTCCCTTCCGGCATGGACTTGAAGCGTTCCTTTTCCATTCTAGACCAAAACCCGGACAATCCAAAAGGTTCATGCGGCAGGCGGCGAAACGGCCCGCCACGCGACGGGCTTCCCCGACTTTGCCGGATTTCGCGTCCCGCATTGCCTTTCACCCGGTTTCCGCCGCCAAAAAGGCGCTTGCCAAAAAGCCGTTGCGGTGAGATTCTGGAATCATGCGGCCAAGCCGAAGACACAGACCCCACGGAAAAAGGTGCCAATCAGCGTGCGCGCGTTCAGATTCAAACTTCCCCTTGCCGACCGGCTTTCGCCGGACGCCAGGCGCAACTTCCAGTTCGATCTGGCGGCCAGCGCCATCTACAGCCTGTTCAACGTCGTCATCAACCAGTTCTACATTCCGATGGCCATCGACGCCGGCGCCAGCGACATCCAGGTCGGGATTCTGGCCGCGGCGCCCGCCTTCGGCCTTTTGTTTTCGCCGCTCTGGACCGGCTGGATCGAAGCGGGACGGCCCCGGTCGTTCACCATCTACCCGAATCTCGCCGGCCGGGCGCTCCTGTTTCTTCCCGCGCTCTGGATTTCGCCGTGGGCCTTCGTCTTGACGGCGCTCGCCTACCAACTCCTGATGGGCGTCCAGGCGCCGGCCTACGCCTCGCTCATGGCGCGCGTCTACCCGGCGGAATACCGGGGCCGGCTGCTCGGATACGTCCGCGTCGCGATGGGACTCCTCATGATTCCGCTCGCTTCGCTGGTCGGCATCTGGTCGGACAAAAGCGGTTCCTCCGCCCCGCTGGCGGCGGCAACCCTGGCCGGGGTGCTGTCGATATTGCTCTATTTCGGGCTGAAAGAATTGAAACGGCCCTGGACCGCCGATCCCGCGCCCCGCGAGACCGACGGGAAGCCCGCCCGAAAGAGCAACCGGCTGCCGCTCCGCGAGCAATGGAGGTACGCCCGGAGCAACAAGGCGATCCTCGTGTTTCTCGCCGCCACCACCTTCAGCGGGTTCGGCAACATTTTGTCCCAGCCGCTGTACCAGATCATCCAGAAGGAGCATCTGGCGCTCAGCTTTTCCGAAATCGGCGCGGCCCGCACGACGTACTATGCCGCGCTTCTCGTCGCCTATTTCGCCATCGGCTTCCTGATCGACAAATACGAGCCGGCCAAAGTCGTGCTCTGGGGCATCGTCGCCTTCTCCGTCGTGCCGCTTCTGTACGGGATTCAGGAAAGCTTTCCGGTCGTGCTGGCCGGCAGCGCCATCCAGGGCGTCGGCGACGCCATCTGGGACATCGGCCTCATGGCCTACGTTTTCCGGCTCGCGCCGGGCCGGGAAGCCACGGTGTTCGGCCTGCACCTGCTGCTGTTCGGCATCCGCGGCACGACCGGCCCGCTTCTCAGCACCGCTTTGTCCGGCACGCTGCCTTTTCCGGTGATGCTCTTTGCCGCTTCGGTTTGCGGCTGGATCGGCGTGGCCGTGTTTTATGCGTTTACCGTTTCGCGCCTGAAGGCAAAGCTGGCCCGCCCGCGTTGACCATGCCGGGATGGACCGCCGTCCGATGACGGACGGCGGTTTTTCGTTTTCCGCAGGATGGTCCGGGCCGCCTTCCATGAATAGCCTTGCTTTTTATTGCCAAACTATGACCGTCTTTCAGGAGCACCCAAGGGGAGCACCGACATGAAGAAACCGTTTCGATCCCGAAAAAGGCGCAAAGGCTCCAGGCCCGCCGAGCCCGTCCGGCTGCCCGATCCGGCAGTGGATCGGCCGCTGTCGGATGATCTGGACGAGAACGAACGGATGATCCGGGACGCCTTTCGCCATTGTGCGGACCTGGTCATTCGCCGGCTCGCCCTGGGCGACAGCACCGAGATGCTGGTCGTTTATCTGGACGGCATGGTGGAAGGGAAGGCGCTGGACGACAACGTGCTCAAGCCTCTTCTGTTCGAAGCGCCGAAAACATCCATGCACGTCGGGGACCTGATCGAAAAGAAAGCCTTGGCCGTTTCGTCGATCAAAGCGGTGGATGTCCTGACCGAATTCATCGACGGCATCCTTGCCGCCAATGCGGGATTTTTGGTCAGCGGCGTTCGCGAAGGGCTGATCGCCGGCCTGACGGGCTATCAAACCCGGAGCGTGGAAGAGCCGTTGACGGAGGCCGGCATTCGCGGCCCGCGCGACGGGTTTACGGAGTCGATCCGCATCAACACGACGATGATCCGCCGGCGCATCCGCAGCACGCGGCTGAAGTTTGAACCGGTCACCTTCGGCGAGCTGACCCGGACCGACTGCCTGCTGGCCTACATCGAGGGGCTTGCGCCGGACAGCCTGCTCCGGGAAGTGCGAAGACGGCTTGGCCAAATCCGGCTCGAAGGCGTGCTCGAATCCCAGTACATCCAGGAATGGCTGGAAGACAAGCCCCTGTCGCCGTTTCCGCAGGTTCAGGACACCGAGCGGCCGGACACCGTGGCCGCCGCCCTGCTGGAAGGCAAAGCGGCGGTTCTCGTGGACAACACGCCCTTCGTGCTGATCATGCCCTACACGCTGTGGGCCGGGCTGCAGGCCAGGGAGGACTATTACGATCGCTTTCTGTTTGCGGACTTTCTGCGCTTCGTGCGGTTCACGTTCATTTTCATCTCGTTCCTGCTGCCGTCCCTGTACGTGGCGCTGACCACCTATCATCCGAAACTGCTGCCGACGAATCTGCTCATGAGCATCGCCGCCGCCCGGGAAGCGGTCCCGTTCCCCGCCCTGATCGAGGCGCTGCTGATGGAGCTGGTGTTCGAGGCGCTGCGGGAAGCGGGCGTCCGCATGCCGCGGGCGGTCGGCTCCGCCGTCAACATCGTCGGGGCGCTCGTCATCGGCCAGTCCGCCGTGCAGGCCGGCATCGTTTCGGCGCCGATGGTGATCGTGGTGGCGGCCACGGGCATCGCCAGCTTTCTCATCCCGCGCCAGGCGCTGAGCGCCTCGGTCCGCCTGATCCGTTTTCTGCTCCTCATCCTTGCCGGTTTTCTGGGCCTTTACGGCATCGCCATCGGCGTCATCGCCCTGACGATCCATCTCGCCAATCTGCAGTCGTTCGGCGTTCCGTATCTGTATCCGGTCGCCCCCCTTGTGCCGAAAGGGTTGAAGGATCTTTTGATCCGCACCCCGAGCCCGCGCCTGTATCGCCTGAAACGTGCCGGCTTCGGAACGGACGGACCGGAAAGCCGTACGCCGGGCCCGGAAGGCAGCCGGCAACAAACAACCTCCGGAAAGGATGCGGGACAGCCATGAGCGAACCGGGGAAAATCGGCACGGCCTGCCGGACGGCCGCCGCCCTGCTCGCCCTGATCGTCCTGGCGGGATGCTGGGACCGGCAGGAGCTGAACGACCGGGCGCTGTGGCTGGCCACCGGCATCGATGACGCCGGGGAAGGAAACATCAAGGTCAGCGGCCAGATCGTGATCCCCCTCAACGTGCAGGCCCCCTCATCCGCCGGGTCGAGCGGGAAAGGGGATCCTTACATGGTCGTGTCGCAAACCGGGACAAACCTCGGCGACATTTTGCAGGACATCCAGTCGAAACTGCCGCGGGAAGTGTTTTTCGGGCAGCGGCGCGTCATTTTTCTCGGCGAAGAATTGGCCAAAAAAGGACTGGCGGGCATTCTCGATTTCACGACCCGCCTGGCCGAAGCGTCCTTTCGCACGGACATGTACATCATGAAAGGCGACACGGCCAACGACGCGCTCCAAATGCGCGGCAAGCTGGACTTCGTCTCGGTGTTCAGCGCCCTGAAAAAGCACGAACAAAGCGGCGGCCGGGGCGAAACGACGTATCTCGATTTTCTCATCGCCGCCCACCGGGACGGCATCGTGCCGACGCTGCCGGCGGCGCAGCTGTTTGTGAGCGACGACATGAAGCCTGCCAATTATTTCGAGATCACCGGGGTGGCCGTCCTGGACGACGATCTGAAGCTGGCCGGTTATTTGAACGTGGACGAAGACCGGGACCTGCTGTGGCTGCTCAACAAGCTTTCCAGAATCATCCTCACCGTCGACCTGGAGGGCGGGAACGCCAGCGCCCGGTTCGTCAATTTGCGCAGTTCCATCAAACCGTCCCGCAACAAAGACGGCTCCTGGCACTTCGAGATCACCTTGCGGGGCGACGGCAGCCTGGCGGAAAACAACACGGGGTTGACCGTGGAGGAAAAAGCGGAACTCCGGAAACTGGAACAGGCGTTCGAAAAGGAAGCCGCGAATCGCATGGCGGGCACGATCCGCAAGGCGCAGGAAACGTTCGGGCTGGACGTGTTCGGGTTCGGCGTCGTCGTCCACCGCAGGCATCCCCGGGAATGGCCTGCATTGAAAGACCGCTGGAACGAGGAGTTTCGCCGGGCCACCGTTCAGCGTGCGGGCCGACCTCAATCTCAAACGGCCGGGATTGACCGGAAAATCGATCATCTGACGGTTGAAAGGAGGGGTGCCCGTGAAAATCTCAGGCATCCAACTGTTCATGATCATTTTCATGTACAGCATCGGAAATTCGCTGCTCATGTATGTGCACCCGGTCATCCATGCCGTCGGACAGGACGCCTGGCTGTCCTGCCTCGTCGCCATGATCCCGGCGCTGGCCATCGCGGTGATGGCGATCAAAACCGGCCTGTACAATCCGGATCTTTCGTTTCTCCAAAACTGCCGGAAGCTGCTCGGCAAATGGGCGGGCACCGCCGTGGCGTTCGTCTATGCCGCGCAATGGACGTTCATGCTGGCCCATATCGCGAAATTCACCTCGGATTTCCTGATCATTCTTCTGCTGGAACAGACGCCCAACTGGGTGTTCATCATCACGCTGCTTGGCCTGGCCGTCTACGCCGTCATCGCCGGCGGCATCGTGAGCCTCGCCCGGCTGAGCGAAGCGTTCGGCATCGTCAGCCTGATCGGCCTTGTGCTGCTGATCCTGATGCTCGTCCCCCTGGCCCGGCCCGGCAACCTGCTGCCGGTCTACGCGGATCATGGCTGGCTCCGCATCACGAAGGCCGCCATCTTTCCCCTCGCCTTCAAGGCGGAAGTGGTGTGGCTGATCGCCATCGCGCCGTTCGTCGACAGGAGAGACAAGGCGCCGAAAACCGTTTTCTGGGCCAAACTGTTCGCCTTCGTCATCGGCACCATCAACCTGCTGCTCGTCATTCTGGTGCTCAGCCCGGAGGTGGCCAGCCACCAGCTGTACCCGTCCTTCGACATGGTCAGCCTGATCAGCATCATGAACTTCATCCAAAACCTCGAAACCGTCCTCGTGCTGGCATGGCTGCTGAGCGTGTTCATCCGCCTGTCCCTGTACCTGTTTCTCGCCTCCCACACAGCCTCCGAACTGTTCGGCATCCGCGACTTCAAGCGGGCCGTCTGGATCGTGGCCGGCATCGCCGTGCTGCTGGCTTTCATCTCGCTGCAGCTCAAAGTGGACGTCCTGCCCGTCACGGGCAGGGCCTGGCTGCTGTACGTCTTTCCCTGGACGCTGGTTGCCCTTCCGACCGTGCTGTTTGCCGCCGGCCTCATTCAGCGGAAACGGGCGAAAAACGGACAGGAAAGCGCCGCCTGACGGATGGCGGCGACCAAAGACCGTCAGACGACGGCCCGGCCGGCTTCGTGCCCGAGCAGCCAGGCCTTCATGTCGAGACCGCTGGAAAATCCGGTGAGCGCGCCGTTTTTGCCGATCACGCGGTGGCAGGGCACGGCGATCAGCACCGGGTTTTGGCCGATGGCGCCCCCGCAGGCGCGGACGGCGGCCGGCTTGCCGATGCGCGTCGCAATGTCGGCATAGGCCACGGTTTTGCCATAGGGAATGGCCGTCAGCGCCTCCCACACATCCCGCTGGAACGGCGTGCCGCAGAGGTCCAGGGGGAAGGTGAACCGCTGGCGTTCTCCTTTGAAATACTCGTCATACTGGGCTCTATAATCGCCCAGCGCGGATTCGTCCCGCACGAGTTCCGCGCCGGCCGCCCGCCGCTTTGCCCACTGTTTCAGCGTTTGCGCCGCGTCTTCGTCCGTTTGCCCGTCCGCCACGCGGTCCGCATGGGCCAGTCCCCGCTCCGTGGCCGCAAGACACAGCCGCCACGGCCCGAACCGGAACACCCCCCAGCGGATGACCGCCGGCGGCCCGTCCGGCTGCTTTTCCGATGCGCCCATATTCTTCACCTTCTTCATCCGGATTTGCATTTTCATCCCGCACATCGCCATGGTTCCGGCGTCTTCCCGCAACGCGTCCGTACACGGGGATGACGTCCCTTTTCGTCTTGCAATGCGGCGAACCGGACCGCGGCGGCCAGGACGGACGCCGCCACGACCAACACTGCGCAAGCCGCAAGCGTTTCATGCGGATGGGCCTCCGCACTTCATTTTTTCCATCCTACCATAAAACAAGAGACAAACAATAGACGCAGGGATGGGGAATTCTGTTGCAAAAAAAACGGGGGCCCGGGCCGCTCGTTCCCGGAAGCCGCCGCATCGCGGTCATGGCCGCACCCGGCCGTCAGCCGAGCAGACGCTGCACCAGGCTGCGCGCCTTCGCCGGGTCGTTCGTGCCGTGCACGAGAATCCGGCCGTCGCGGAAAATGACGAGCGCCCATCGTTTTCGCCCGCTTTCCGGCCCTTTGCGCCAAAACTCGCAGTGAAGCAAATAGGGGTTCGCCGTCACGGCGCCGCCCGCCGCTTCCAGCCGGACGGCCAGACGGCCGAGGTCGATCTTGGCGGGCCGCGGCGGGCGGATTTGCACCGTGTCCCGGCCGCACAGGGCGTCCGTCCGATTCAGATTGGCCCTTGTCAAATACGGATGGGTGCGGCGATCGCCGCAGGACGGACAGTCGGGCCGGCGCATCCGGCGTGCATCCACTTCGGCCCAGCGGTTTTCCCACAGATCGAAGGACCGGATTTTGCCGCTTGCCGCTTCCCGGTTGCCCGTCAGCCACTTGAGCGCTTCCGCCGTCTGCAGCGCGACGGCCGTCAGGACGGCGGGCGCGATGATGCCGGCCGTCTCGCACGTTTCGCCCGGCTCCGGCAGTTCCTCCAGCAGGCAGTGCAGGCAGGCCGTCTCCCCCGGCACGATCAGGAAACTGACGGCATAAGCCCCGACGCAGGCGCCGTGCACCCAGGGCACCCCGCACTTGACGGCCGCGTCGTTCAGGATGAGCCGGGTTTCAAAATTGTCCGTCCCGTCGATGACAAGATCCGCTTGCGGCACCAGATGCAGAAGCTCGTCGACGGAAGCGTCCCGCACGACGGCTTCCACCGCCGTCCCCGGATGGATGGCGGCGAGCCGGTTCCTGAGGGCCACGGCTTTGGGCAGGCGGAGCCGGACGTCCTCCTCGGTGTACAGCGCCTGCCGGTGCAGGTTGCCGGGCTCCACGCAATCCCGGTCGATGACCGTCAGCCGGCCGACGCCGGCCCGGGCCAGCCATTCCGCACTGCCCGCGCCGAGGGCGCCCGCCCCGACGATCAGCACATGGCTTTTCCCCAGCAGGCGCTGTCCCCGCTCGCCGATCGGGGGAAACCGGATTTGCCGGGCAAACCGCTCCTTCCATTCATCCGTCCTGCCGGTTCCCCCAATTTCACCCACGCTGCCGCTCCCCCCGCGTTCAACCGTGTTGCCGGCTTTCCCGCGATCATCCATGGCGGCGCTCCTCCCCCGGTTCCACCCGGTGATCCTCCATCCGGCCGGCATCTTGCCGGCGGCCCGTCCCCGTTCCGTCGCCGTCCGGGCGGCCGGCTCCCGCTCCGGCGCCGTCCCGCAAGGCGTCTTCCGCCAGCCGCCTGAATTCCACCAGCCGGCTTTCTTCCTGCCGGAGGCGGACGCCCTCCTTCCGGGCATGGCCGTCCGGTTCCGCCTGCCGCCGGCGCCTGGCTCCGTGGTCCAGCGGGCCGATGCCCCGGCCGGCAATGCCCCGGGAAGCCGCCCGGATGGCTTGCGTCACATAGATTTTGGCGGCCCGGACCGCGTCCGCAAGGGACATTCCGAGGGCCAGCGCGGCCGCAATCGCCGCCGAAAGGGTGCAGCCGGTGCCGTGGGTGTGGATGGTGGAAAGGCGCGGACCCCTGTAGAGCAGGAATTCCTCGCCGTCAAAGAGCAGGTCGTCCGCCGGAAGCCCCGTCAGATGCCCGCCTTTGACCAGCACGGACCGGACGCCGAGACGGTGGATGCGGACCGCCGCTTCCGCCATCTGGTCGAGGGTGGTGATTTCCTTCAGGCCCGCCAGCCGGCACGCTTCCGGCACGTTCGGCGTGACGAGCTCCGCCAGCGGCAGAAGTTCGTTCACGAGGGCCGAAACGGCGCCGTCTTCCATCAATGCCGCGCCGCCCTTGGCCACCATGACGGGATCCACCACCACGCGCCGGATGCGATGCTCCGCCAATACCCGCGCCGTGGCCGAAATGGCGGCGCGATCCGGCAGCATGCCGGTTTTCACCGCGTCCGCCCCGAAATCTTCCAGCACGGCGCGCAGCTGGCGTTCCACGGCATCCGCCGGAAGCGGCCAGACGCCGTGCACCCCCAGGGAATTTTGCGCGGTGACCGCCGTCACGACGCTCATGCCGTACACGAGCCATTCCTGGAACGTTTTCAGATCCGCCTGGATCCCCGCTCCGCCGCCGGAATCGGATCCGGCCACGGTGAGCGCCCTGGCGGTCGGTGCATCGGACATGCGATTTCCTCCTTGATTGTTGATTCTCACGCGGCCGTCGGCCGCATCGGGATCTGCCGCACCGGGAAACCTTGTCGTTTTTTTCACCATCATGTTGCGGCCGTCGCCGCCGGCGTGAAGCGGCGGGGATCGAAGGCCGCCCGAAATGCCGGCACACCGGGCGCCCAAACATCCGTGTCCCGGTCCGTCCGCTTTGCGTCGCCTTCCCTTGCCGCCCGCCGCCCGCCGCCAACCGTCTCCGCCCGCCGGCCGCTGCCGGTTTTCTCCGCCTTCCATTCGCCGCCGGCCGCCCACGCCGCCGCCCACGCCGCCGTCACCGGCGACAGAAGCACGCCGTTGCGGTAATGGCCGAAGGCGCAAAACACCCGTTCGTTCACCGGACCGATCAGCGGCCATCCGTCCCGCGTCGCCGGGCGCAGGCCGGCCCAGGCGTGGCAGGGCGCCACGTCCGCCAGTTCGGGAAACAGCCGGCGGCCCATGCGGACGAGCCGACCGATGCCTTCTTCCGTGACGGAAGCGTCAAACCCCGCCACATCCTCCGAAGCGCCGCAGACGAGGGTGCCGTTCTTTTTGCCGACGGCGTACCCCTGCGGCGAAAACACGATGCGGCGGACCCGGCCGAAAGGCACGGGAAACGAACAGATCTGGCCGCGGATCGGATGGACGGGAATCCGGATGCCGAGGGCTTCCTGCCATCCGGCCGACCAGGCGCCGGTGCAAAGGATCAGCCTGCCGGCTTCCCATCGTCCGGCAACCGGTCCCTCCTTCCGGTTGCCGGCGCCAGATCCGGCGTCTCCGCCGCCGAATTTGCCGGTCGCGCCGCCTTCGCCGGTTGGGCCGGATTCGCCCGCGCCGCTTTCCAGCACGACGGCATCTCCGGTCAGGCGGATCTGAAGGCCGTTGGCCCGCTCGACGATCACGACGCCGGCCCGTTCGCAGGCTTCCCGGAGCGCTTTCGCGTAAACCGGCGCCCGCAAATGGGCTTCATCGGGATAAAACAGCGCGCCGACGGCATCCGGGCAGAGCGACGGCTCGAGTTCCCGGAGCCTGGCCGCCCCGACCCACTCCGCCCGCACGCCGTGTTCCCGCTGCCAGCGGGCCCGGACCGTCATCGGCCACTCGTCCGCTTCGTGGAAAGCGACATGCACGGTACCGCAGCGCACCAGTTCGACGTCCCGGTCCGTCCATTCACGGAGACGGTCCAGCCAGTCCCCGAACATCGCGAAGCTTTCCCGGCACAGTTGAAAAAAGGCGTCCGGCTGCTCCCCGTTTTCCGAAAAAGGCGCCAGAAGGCCCGCCGCCGCTCCGCTGGCCTGCCCGCCGGTGACCCCCTTTTCCAGCAGCGTCACCCCGAGCCCGCGCCAACGGCACGCCAGCGCGCAGGACAAACCAATCACGCCGCCGCCGACCACCAATACGTCCGTCTCCCCGCCGGTTCTCCCGCGAACCGCGACGGCGCGCCCGCGGCCGATGCCGGTTCCGGCCGCATGCCCCCGGCCGGCGCCCGTCACAGCGGCACGCCCCCGACCCTGTACGGCGGCGAAATCAGTTCCTCGTGGCCGCTCGACGCCGTGGCGTATTTCCGTTTCGGAATGCGGCCCGCCAGTCTCGCGAGCCGGCCCGCCTCCACCGCCCGGCGGAACGCCGCGGCCATGGCCGCGGGGTCGCGCGCCCGGGCCACCGCCGTGTTGACCAAAACCGCCGACGCCCCGAGTTCCATCGCCAGCGCCGCGTCGCTCGGCGCTCCGATGCCGGCGTCCACGATGACGGGCACCCGGACCTGTTCCGCGATCAGCGCCAGATTGTACGGATTCAGGATGCCGAGGCCGCTGCCGATGGGCGAACCGCCCGGCATGACGGCGGCCGCGCCCGCTTCCGCCAGGCGGCGGCACAAAACCGGGTCGTCGGAACAGTAGGCGAACACCGCGAACCCTTCCTTCGCCAGCAGTTCCGTCGCCCGGAGCGTTTCGGCGGGATCGGGCAAAAGCGTTTCGTCGGCGACGCTGATTTCCACCTTCACCCAGTTGCCGGCGCCCGCCGCCCGCGCCAGCCGGGCGATGCGCACCGCTTCTTCCGCGGTTCTCGCGCCCGACGTGTTGGGCAGAAACACGTGCCGGTCATGATCCACGTGCTTGAGAACGGCATCCCCGGCCAGATCCTCAAGCTGCACCCGCCGGATGGAAAACGTGAGCACTTCTGCGCCGGATGCCGCGATCGCCTCCTTCAGCGCCAGCGGATCGGGAAACCGGCCGGTGCCGAGAAACAGCCGGGAACGCAGGATTTTGCCGCCGACGGCGAGCTCGTCGCCCCGTTCCGCCTCTTTCCCGGCATCCCCGTCCGCTCCGGATCTTTTCGCCTCGACCGTGTCCGCCATGCCTTTTCCCGGCCCGCAACGTTCCATCTTCCTCAACCCCCGCTCACAAACTGCACGATTTCCAGCACCGCTCCGTCCCGGACGGCCGTGTCCGCCCAGTTTTTGCGATCGACGACGACGCCGTCCAGTTCGACCGCGACCTTTTTGTCCGTCAGGGAAAAATGCTCCAGCACCGCCGCCACCGTTTCGGCGTCGAGTTCCATCCAATTTCCGTTCACCCTGATCCGCATGCCGCTCCCTCCCACTTGCGCAACCTTTTGCCCGTTGCCGGTTCCGTTTTTCCTTCTGTTGCCTTCATGTCCGCGGCCCTCCCGTCGCTTGCTCGAAAGCCTTGATCTTCTCCACGAACCGCCGGCACGTTCCCCGCACGTCGGCGCTTCCGACGATGGCGCCGACCGCCGAAATGCGCCTGGCGCCGGCGGCCAGCACCTCCTCCACGTTGTCCGGGGTGATGCCGCCGATGGCGACCCAGGGGATGCGGATTTCCGCCGCCACCTGCCGCACGTAGGCCGTCGTGACCGGCCGGGCACGGGGCTTCGTGTTCGTGGCGAACACCGGGCCGACGCCGATGTAGTCGGCGCCGCCTTCCTCGGCCGCCCTCGCTTCCTCGATGCGGTGGGTGGAGATGCCGATGATTTTGTCCGGCCCGAGCAGTTTGCGGGCTTCCGCCAGGGGCAGGTCGTCCTGCCCGAGATGGACGCCGTCCGCCTCCGCCAGAAGCGCCACGTCCACGTGGTCGTTGACGATGAACGGCACGCCGTACTGCCGGGTCAACGCGCGAAGCGCCCGCGCCTTTTCCAAAAGTTCCCGTTTGCCGGCGGTTTTGTCCCGCAGCTGGATGATGTCGGCGCCGCCCTGCAGCGCTTCTTCCATCACCTCGAGAAGCCCGCGCCCGGGATGGTACGATTCGCAGGTGATGGCGTACAAACGGAAGTCCAGCGGTTTGCGGTCAACCGGCGAATGGCCGCGCTGCACCGCGTGCCCGTCCGCGCGCCTATCCATGGATCCGTCCTCCCCGTGCCAGAAATTCCGCCGCTTTTTCCTTCATGCCCCGCTTCAGCGCCTCCGCCTCGTCCAGCCCGCGGGACGCCGCGTATTCCCGGATGTCCCGGGTGATGCGCATGCTGCAGAATTTCGGCCCGCACATGGAGCAAAAATGGGCCGTCTTCGCCGCTTCCGACGGCAGCGTTTCGTCGTGGTAGGCATACGCCCGGTCGGGATCGAGGGCGAGATGGAACTGGTCGCGCCAGCGGAAGTCGAAGCGGGCTTTGGACAGGGCGTCGTCGCGGAGCCGCGCGCCCGGGTGGCCTTTGGCCAGGTCGGCGGCGTGGGCGGCGATCCTGTAGGCGATGACGCCTTCCTTGACGTCGTGCTTGTTGGGCAGGCCGAGATGTTCTTTCGGCGTCACGTAGCAGAGCATCGCGGCGCCGTGCCAGGCGATCATCGCCGCCCCGATGGCGGACGTGATGTGGTCGTAGCCCGGCGCGATGTCCGTCGTGAGCGGACCGAGGGTGTAGAAAGGCGCATCGTCGCAGACGGCCGCCTGCCGCTCGACGTTTTCCCGGATCAGATGCATCGGCACGTGGCCCGGCCCTTCCACCATGACCTGCACATCGTGGGCGCGGGCGATTTTGGCGAGTTCCCCGAGGGTCGCCAGTTCGGCAAACTGCGCCTCGTCGTTGGCGTCGGCGATGCTGCCGGGCCTGAGCCCGTCGCCGAGGGAAATGGCCACGTCATAGACGGCCAAAATTTCGCAGATTTCCGCAAACCGGGTGTACAGAAAGTTTTCTTCATGATGCGCCAGGCACCAGGCGGCGATGATGGACCCGCCGCGGGAGACGATGCCCGTCACCCTTTCGGCGGTGAGCGGGATGTAGCGGAGCCGGACGCCGGCATGGATGGTCATGTAATCCACGCCCTGTTCCGCCTGTTCGATCAGGGTGTCGCGGTAGATGTCCCAGGTGAGTTCCTCCGCCTTGCCGCCGACTTTCTCCAGCGCCTGGTAAATGGGCACCGTGCCGACCGGCACCGGCGCGTTGCGGATGATCCGCTCCCGGATTTCGTGGATGTGCCGGCCGGTGGACAAGTCCATCACCGTGTCGGCGCCCCAGCGGATGGCCCACACCATTTTGTCCACTTCCTCGTCGATGGACGATGTGACCGCCGAATTGCCGATGTTGGCGTTCACCTTCACGCGGAACGCCCGTCCGATGACCATCGGCTCCAGTTCCGGGTGGTTGACGTTGGCCGGCAAAATCGCCCGGCCGGCGGCCAGCTCCCGGCGGACGGTTTCCGGGGAGACGCCTTCGCGGATGGCGGCAAATTCCATCTCCGGCGTGATGATGCCCCGTTTGGCGTAGTGCATCTGCGTCACGATGCGGCCGGGCTTGGCGCGCAAGGGACGCCTTCCGGCGCCGCCGGCTTCCGCCGCTTCACGCCCGGCCGGTCCGGCCTTCGCCGGTTCGGCGCCCGCTGCCCGGCCATCCGCCGGACCGCTTCCCGCCACCTCGCCTCCCGGTGCGAAGTTCCGCCTTTCGCACGCCTCCACGTCCCCCCGCTCCCGAATCCACGCTTCCCGCAGCTTCGGCAACCCGGCGGCGGGATCCCACGCGGCTTCGGGGTCCGTGTAGGGACCGCTGGTGTCGTACAGCCTTACCGGTTCCTGTTCTTCCCGGCCGTTCGGACCCGTCACCGGCGCAAGCCGCACTTCCCGCACCGGCACCCGGATGTCGGGCCGGCTCCCCTGCACGTACACCTTCCGGCTGCCCGTGATCGGTTTTCGCCATTCTGCCATCCAATCCATGAAAAAAGCCTCCTCTCCACCATGCAGGATGGAAGGAAGCCTACCGGGGCTGAGCAAAGGCCGGCCGCCGTCCCGCCGTCAGTCCGGACCCGCGAAACCATGCCGAAGCCGCGCGGGCGTCGCCGGTTTGCGGCAAAACGGATCTGCCGCACGGCAAAACGGAGCTGCCGCAAACCGGCTTGCGTTCCGCGGAAGCGGAAGCTTGCGGCGAATCGCATGGCCGCGAAGCCGGATACGGGCCGAAGCAGCCGGCGGCAAATCCGGGATCGCCGTGAAGCGGAATCACGCCGAAGCGGTCCGGCCCGAATTGGCCGACAAAAAAACCGTTCCGGCAGGAACGGTGAATTGGCGCGCATCGGCAGAAAGCGGCCAGGCCGGCTCCGGGGGGCCGGTCGGACGATGCCTCCCGCCGGAACGCCGCCGGGCGAACCCCGGTTTGCCGGACGGATCACGGAACGATCGCCGTCATTGCCGGACGGGGCCCGATCAGGCCGAATCCGGCAGGAATGCCGCTGCGCACGAATCCACTTTCCCTACGCTGGCATTACCCAGATCAGGTTCGAAGGGATCAAGGCGGCAAGCCTTGTCTCAGCCTCTCGCGAGGCACCCCCAGTGGACTTCCCGGCATCCGCCCGGCCCCTGTGCGACGTTGGAAAACCGACGGGCGGATGCCTTCTCCCTATTCGGTTAGCCATAACATAACAGTCATGCGAGATCCTGTCAACCACCAAAATGAAACATGATGGTCCAAAACAGCCGGACCCGTCGCCGAAAATCCAGGGAGCCGCCGCGATGGACCGGATTTCCCGAACGATTCGCCCATTCATCGCTTTTCCGAACATTTCCCGGCACCGAATCCGAGCCGTCCGCCTCCGGAAACGGGCCGTCCGCCTTTTCCTTGCCGCTCCGTAGCACGACACACGCAATATCCAAACAGAACTCATTTACATCGCATGACCGATTGACTATCATAGATGCATGTGCCGCCGGCTCAACGTTGCACACGCTTGCCGTCCGCGGAGGCCGCGGACGCGCGGGCCCTACCCGAATCGCGATGCATAGCCCGGCGCGGCCTTTTCGCGCCGTTCCGCACGTTTTCCGCAAACCCATGCAAACGCAAGGAGGAACCTTCTTTGTCACGCATTTCCGCCTGTCTGTTCGACCTGGACGGCGTGCTCGTCGATACCGCCGTTTACCACTACCGCGCCTGGAAACGGCTCGCCGCCGAACTCGGCTTCGACTTTACCGAAAAGGACAACGAACGGCTGAAAGGCATCNGCCGGATGGCATCGCTGGAAATTCTGCTGGAAATCGGCGGGCTCCAATTCGACGACGCCGCCAAGCTCGAGCTGGCCGACCGGAAAAACCGCTACTATCTCGATTACATCATGCGGATGGACGAATCCGCCGTCCTGCCCGGCGCCGTCGACTTTCTGAAGGCCTGCCGGGAAAGGGGGATCAAAACCGCTCTCGGCTCGGCCAGCAAAAACGCCATGACGATTTTGCAGCGCACCGGCCTCACCCCGCTTTTTGACGCGGTCATCGACGGAAACAAGGCGACGAAAGCCAAACCGGATCCGGAAGTGTTTCTGCTCGGCGCGCGGGAACTGGGCGTGGAGCCGCCGGCGTGCGTCGTGTTCGAAGACGCCGAAGCCGGCGTGGAAGCGGCCCGCCGGGCCGGCATGCGGTGCGTCGGCATCGGCTCTCCGGCCATTTTGCACAAGGCCGACCGGGTGATTCCTTCGCTGGCGGCCGTCACCGTCGACGACATCCTCGAGGGCATGGGCTGAAACGGTCCGCACAGGTGTGCAGAACGCGAAAAAGCCGAAAACCGCATCCGTCGGTTTCGGCTTTTTTGTCGGCTTCACACGAGCCGGTGGATCCACTTCTTCCCTCTGAACCGCCAGTAGAACAGCAAGCCGCGGACGCCCCATTCGGTGACCATCGCCACCCACACGCCCATGAGCCCGAAGCCGAACGTGACACCGAGCAGATAACCGAGCACGACGCGCAGCAGCCACATGGAAAGCATCGACGTCACCGACGTGAATTTGGCGTCCCCGCCCGCCCGCAGGGCCGACGGCATGATGAAGCTGAACGACCACAGAACCGGCTGGGCGACGGCCACGAGCACAAGCAGGGCAAAGATGTCGTCCACGATTTCCGCCGGCGGCGCGAACAGGCGGATCAGCCACGGATAAAGCGGCAGCAGGATCAGGGAAAACAGCACCATCAGCGCCGCCGACAGGCCGAGAATCGACCGGATGAATTTGCGCGCATCCGCCTCGTCTTGGCGGCCGAGGCACTGGCCGACCACGGTCACCACGGCAATGCTGAGGGCGCTCGACCCGCTCTGCATCACCTGGACGAGCGTGCTGGCGATGGCGTTGGCGGTCAGGGCGTAGGTGCCGAACGTGACGATGAACGTCTGGGTCAACAGTTTCCCGCCGTTGAAAAACAGCTGTTCCGCGGCAAACGGCAGCCCGAGGTTCAGCAGCCTGAACACGACGGCCCGCTCCAGTTTGAGCGCCGACCGGAGGTCGACCGTCAGGATCACGGAATGTTTGCGCAAATAGAAAAACGCGGCGGCGGCACCGATGAGCCGGGCCAGGAAGAGGGAGACGACCAGCCCGCGCACGCCGAGGCCGAGACCGGTGATGAACAGGAGATTGAGCAAAAAGTAGGACACGTTCATGAGCACCGACAGGTACAGCACCGCTTTCGTGTCCGCCGCTCCCCTTAGCACGCCGGCAATCCCCTGGAACAGGCCGAACAGCGGAAACGTCAGCGCGCTTCCCACCAGGTAGATGACGGCGTTGTCCATGACGGCCGGCTCCGCCGCGCCGAACAGCAGGCGGAGGATCGGCCCGTGGAAGGCGATGACCAGCACGCAGACGACGGCGGCCGCCAGCGTGACGAGGGTGACGGCCTGTCCGGCGGTCCGGTTCATCATCCCCGCATGGCCGCTGCCCTTGTATTGGGCCACCATGACCGTGCCGCCGGTGGACAGCGCGATGAACAGGCTGACGATGAACAGATTGAGCGAATCGACCATGTTCACGGCGCCGATGGCTTCCACGCCGGATGAACTGATCATCGCCGTGTTGAGCAGCGCCATCAGGACGATGAACGCCGTGTCGACGAAAACCGGCACATAGATCGCGAACAGCTGCCGGTAGTCCATCGTGCGGCCCGTGAACCACCGGTGCAAAAAGGCGTCGAGCCGCGCGGGCACGAACAGGCGTTTATTCATGAACGGTCCGGGACCTGTGCATAAAGCAGATTCCTCCTCCGGATGCCTACCGACATTGTACCATGAACGGCGGCCGTCATGGTTCCGGCAAAGCAAAAAACGGCATGCCGGCCTTTCCGGCCGTTGCGCATGCCGTTTTCCCGTCTTTTTTCTCCCGTCTGTATTTTGTCTGCTTTTCCCCTGTTTTTCCGTCTGCTTTTGTCTGCTTTTTCCGTTTGCTTTTTCCGTCGGTTTTTCCGTCTTCGTATTCCGTACGCGTGATCCCGTTCACTTCTTCCCGAACCGGTACACCCGCGCATCGTACGGTCCCAGCGCCAGCACGCCGTCCGCCGCGCCGGAGGCGGCGGCGCCGCCACCCCCGGCCGAACGGCCCGGATCCCCCGCCAAACCGCCGTTGTCCAGCACGAGCGCCGCCGCCGCCCAGTCGAGTCCGGCGGAAAGCGACACCGTCTGCCCGGCGTCCGACAGGTTCACGACGACCAGATACGTCTCCCCGTCCAGCGTCCGCGTGTAGGCGTACACGTGCTCGTGGTCGGGCAACAGCAGCCCGTATTTGCCGTAGACAAGGGCCGGGGCCGACTTGCGCAGGCGGATCAGCGCCCGGTAATAGTTGAGAACGGAGTCGGGGCGCGTCCGCTGCTCTTCCACATTGATGTCCGCGTAATTCGGGTTCACCTTCAGCCACGGCGTCCCCGTCGTGAACCCGGCGTTCGGCCCGGCGTTCCACTGCATCGGCGTGCGGGCGTTGTCGCGGCCGCTCCGCCAGATGGGCGCCATCGCTTCCTCGTGGCTTTTGCCCGCCTGGCGGTCTTTCCAATACCGCTGGATGCAGGGCACGTCGTTGTAGTCCCCGATGGACGGGAACCGGACGTTGGTCATGCCGATCTCCTGGCCCTGGTAGATGAACGGCGTGCCCTTCATGAGAAAGTACAGGGTCGCCAGCGCCTTGGCCGACTTTTCCCGGTACCGGCCGTCGTCGCCCCATACCGACACCGACCTCGGCAGGTCGTGGTTTTCGAAAAACAGCGCGTTCCAGCCTTTGCCCTCCAGCTTCTCCTGCCAGCGGCTCATCGTCTTTTTGTAGGCCAGCCAGTCCGGCTTGCCGCCCGCCTTGAAATTCCACAGGCCGTTCGTTTCGAACTGGAAAATCATGTTGAACACGCCGCGCGCTTCGCCGACCCATTTTTCCGCCTCTTCCGCCGACACCCCGTTGGCTTCCCCCACGGTCATGATGTCGTACCGGTCGAACGTTTCCCGTTTCAGCTCATCCAGCCAGTCCAGGATCCCTTCGACGTTCATGTGGTACGGGAAGGACGGCACATAGCGGCGATTGTCCGGATTGGGCAGGTCGGGCAGCCCCGGTTTTTTCTTTGATGTGGGTGATGGCGTCGATCCGGAAGCCGTCCACGCCCTTGTCCAGCCACCAGTTGATCATCCGGTACAGCGCCCGCCGCACCTCTTCGTTCTCCCAGTTCAGATCCGGCTGCTTGCGGGTGAACAGGTGCAGGTAGTATTCGCCTGTTGTCTCGTCGTACTCCCAGGCCGATCCGCCGAAAATGCTTTCCCAGTTGTTCGGCTCCGCACCGTCTTTGCCCTTTCGCCAGATGTACCAGTCCCGTTTCGGATTGTCCCGGCTGGAACGGGATTCGACAAACCACGGATGTTCGTCCGACGTGTGATTGATGACCAGGTCCAGAATCAGTTTCATGCCCCGCCGGTGGACCTCCGCCAGAAGCTTGTCGAAATCGTCCATCGTGCCGAAATCCTTCATGATGGCCTGATAGTCGGAAATGTCATAGCCGTTGTCCTCGTTGGGCGAAGGGTAGATGGGGCACAGCCACAGCACGTCCACGCCCAAATCCTGCAGATAGTCCAGTTTGGAGAGAATGCCTTGCAGATCGCCGATTCCGTCCCCGTTGGAGTCCATGAAGCTTTTCGGGTAGATCTGGTAGACGACCGATTCCTTCCACCATTTCTTCATCTCGTTCATCTCGATCGCTCCTTGATTGTTTGCCGTGACTTGCCCTTCAGCACGACGGCTTCGTATGGCGGCAATTCCGCGAATTCGCCCGAAAGGCGGACGTCCGGCGACGTCGCCAGCGAGACGGCCAGGCCCGCGGCGTCTTCGCCGAGCCGCACCCGCTCCGTCCCGTCGGACAGGTTGACCAGCACGAGCAGCGTTTCGTCCTCCAGGAGCCGCAAATAGGATGCCACCCGGGGGTTGTCGACGGTGTAGGAGGCGATGGCGCCCCGCGCGAGGGCGGGTTCCATCTTGCGCCAATGCACCAGCGTCCTGTAGCGGCTGAGCAGGGAGTCCGGGTCCGCCGCCTGGGCTTCGACGGTTTCCCACGGCATCGGCCGGCGCAGGTTTTCGTCCGGCTTCACGCCTTCCATGCCGATTTCTTCGCCGTAGTACACGTACGGCTTGCCGGGCATCGTCAGAAGCAGTGCGGCGGCGGCTTTCGCCTTGCCGACGTGGCCGCCGAGCTGGCTCATGACCCGGTTCTGGTCGTGGTTGGACAGAAACACCGCGTCCTCGAACGAGCCGCCCGACACCCGGCCGTAATACTCGTGGATCCGGGCGACGGAATGGCCGATGTCGGCGGCTTCGCCGCTTTTGGCCATGGCGACGAGGCGCCCGGCCAGATCGAAGTTGAAGGCGGCATCGAAGGCGCCGTCCAGAAACGGCCCGATGACGGACGCCGCATCCCACACTTCCCCGACCAGGTACACGTCCGGCTTCACCTGTTCCAGTCCGGCCCGGAACGCCCGCCACCAGGCGGCGTTTTTCTCCGCGACGGCCGGTTTCCCGGATTCGTGGGGGAAGTTCTCGTACAGGTGCTTGGCGGCGTCGAGGCGGAAGCCGTCCACCCCTTTCTCCAGCCAAAACCGGGCGATGCGGATCATTTCCTCCCGCACCTCCGGGTTGTCGGGGTTCAGATCCGGCATCCCGTCCCAGAAAATGCCCAGGTAATGGCCGGTGGCCGCCGGATGCCACGCCCGCCCGCCGACGGCGCCCGCGGCGTTCACGTTCGTGTCCTCGTCCGCCCACACATACCAATCGCGCTTCGGGCTGTCCGGATCCCTCACCGCCTCGAGAAACCACGGATGCCGGCTGCTTGTATGATTGGCCACCAGGTCCATGATGATCCGGATGTTCCGGGCGTGGGCCTCCCGCACGAGCCGCTCGAAATCGTCCATCGTGCCGAAATCGGGGTGGATGGCATAGTAGTCCGTCACGTCGTAGCCGTGGTAGCTGGGCGACGGATGGATTGGCGTCAGCCAGATGCCGGAGAACCCCATGTCGCGCAAGTAGTCCAGCTTTTCCGTGATGCCGTTCAGGTCGCCGATGCCGTCGCCGTCGCTGTCATGGAACGCGCGGACGAAAATTTCGTAGAACGCGTTGGCGTCCCGCTCCGGAACCGCTTCATCCGTCCCGCCGCTTGCCGGATCGCCGGCCCGCCCGCCGGCGGCCGCGAGCGCCGCCCANGCCCGCGGCGGCGGCCAGCAGGACGCCGCAGGCCACAAGCAGGAGCGCGCCGGTCCGCCGGGTTTTCCCGCGCCGGCTCATCCTTTGTTGGCCCCCGCTTTCAGGCCTTCGATGATGTACCGCTGCAGGATCAGGAACAAGAGCGCCACCGGAATGGCCACGAGCAGCGACCCCGCCGCGAACTTCGTGAAGTCCGTGCTGGACCGGCCGGTGATCATGTTGTAAAGCCCGATGGCCAGCGTCAGGTTTTCATTGGACCGGAGCACGAGCCGGGCGAAAATGAAATCCATCCACGGCCCGATGAAGTTGTTGACGACCACGAAGGTGAGAATCGGCACCGACAGCGGCATCATCACCTTGAAAAAGACGTAGGCGTTGGACGCGCCGTCGATCTTGGCCGCTTCTTCCAGACTTTTGGGCAGCGCGTCGAAATAGCCTTTCACGAGCCATGTGTTGTAGGGGATCGATCCGCCCGCGTAAACGAGGATGAGCCCCCACAGATTGTCCAGCAGATTGAGCTGCAAAAGCAAAATGTAAATCGCGATCATGCCCATGAAGCTCGGAAACATCTGCAGGACGAGCATCGCCATCAGCGACTGCCGCCGTCCGGGGAAGCGGAACCGGGAGAAGGCATAGGCCGCCGTGACGATCAGGATCGTCGACAAAATCGTGTTCATCGAGGCGACGAACAGCGTGTTTTTGTACCACAGCAGGTAATCCGTCTCCGTGAAAAGCGCCCGGAAATGGTCCAGCGTCAGCCCGGTCGGAATCATGGACGTGCGGAACAGGCTCGATCCCGGATTCAGGGCGCCGAGCACGATCCAGTGGATCGGATACAGCACCGCGACGGCGGTCACGGTCAGGATCACGTAGATGAGGGACAGCGTGAAAAAGCCGCCCCGGCTTTTCGACATGGCCAACCCCTCCTCCCTATTGGATCAAGTCCTCTTCCTTGAACGCGCGGGTTCTCCGGAAATTCCAGATCGAAAAACTGGCCACCACGACGAAAATGAAAATGGACACGACGGACGCCATGTTGTAACTTGTTTTGCTCCAGCGTCAGCTTGTAGATCCACGAAATGAGAATGTCGGTGGAGCCCGCGTAGCTGTAGGACGGATTGGCCGGGCCGCCGGAGTTGAACAGGTAGATGACGTTGAAGTTGTTCAGGTTGTGGGCGAAGCTCATGATCATGAGCGGCGCCGTGGAGTACAGGATGAGCGGCAGCGTGATGCTCTTGAACTTCGCGAGCCCGCCGGCGCCGTCGATTTCCGCCGCTTCGTACAGCTCGTGGTCGATGTTGGTCAACACGCCGGACATGAGCGCCATCCAGTACGGAAACCCGAGCCACAGATTGACGAGGATGATGGCGACTTTCGCCCAGAACGGATCCGACATCCACGGAATCGCGTCCAGCCCGATCAGTTTCAGATACTGGTTGATCGGTCCGAACTCGCCGTTGAACAGATTGCGGAAAATGAGCAGCGAAATGACGCCCGGCACCGCCCAGGGCAAAATGTACAGCGTGCGCCAGAACTTTTTGAACCGCACCCGCGGGTGGCTGAGCAAAAGGGCATAGAACAGGCCGACGAAGTAGGTGGAAAGCGTGGCGAGGGCCGCCCAGACGACCGTCCACCCCAGCACGCCGAAGAACGTCCGGCTCCAGGCTTTCAGCTTGATGAGACTGACGAACGTCTCGAACCCGACCCAGTCCACCAAATTTTTCGGCGGCAGGTGGTTCGGTCCCGAATAGTTGGTGAAGGCGATCAGGACGCCGAAGACGAGCGGCAGCACGATGGTGAACAGCACGAACACGAAAGCCGGGGCCAGCAAAATGTAGACGAATCCTTTCTCCCAGGCCCGGGAAAGGGATTCCGCAATATTGGCGGGTTTTTCGCCCCGGTCGCGCAGCCGGCCGTTCACGTACGCATCCCGGACGTTGAACGCATAAACGGCGATGAACATCAGCAGAAGGAAAACGAAAATGATTCCCTCGATCATCAGCATGATCGAATGGTCGCCCATGACGACGACGGCGCCCCTGGCGTTCCGCTGCTGGACGGTTTCCCCGAGCGTGACGAGCCCCCACATGGCGTGCATGAACGGGCGGGTCCCGCAGAGAAGAACGCTCAGCTCCAGGAGCGCGAAGGCGATGCCCTTCACGAATTGACGGTTGTACAACTGGCCGAGTCCCATGAACAGGAGCGATAGGATCAGGCCGGCTCTGGCGTGTTTTCGGCTGTCCAGTGTGGTTCACCGTCCCTTCTGGCTTGGAAAGCGGACCCGTGTCCGGTCCAGGGACGGACCGGACACGGGCGGGAACGGGGCACCCCGGTGCCCCGGACTGCGGACTTCGCGATTACTGCATGAGCGAGATGGCGTCGCGGATTTGGGTGACGGCGTCATCCAGCGCTTTCTGCGGATCGACGTTCTCGTTCCAGACGAGCGAGAAGGCGGATGCCATCGGCCCCCACACCGTTTGCATTTCGGGAATGTTCGGCATCGGAATCGCATGGGCGGCCTGGGCGAGAATGCCCGAAACGACCGGATCGTTCGCGACTTCCGGCGCGTCGGCCAGATCGTGGCGGGTCGGCACCTGGCCGGTCATTTCGAACCGCTTCAGCTGCATCTCCTTGCTGGCCGCGAAGGACGCGTACAGCGACGCCGCTTCCGGATATTTCGTATAGGCGTTGACGTAATACGACTTGATGCCGGAGAAGCTGGTCGGGTAGTTGCCGTTGTCCAGTTTCGGCAGCGGGGCGATGCCGAAGTTGACGCCGGCGTCGCGGTAGCCCGCCGCCGCCCACGGGCCGTTCATGTCGAACATGAGCTGGCCGCTCTGGAACAGCGAGTTTTTGATGTCATAGGTGATGTCTTCCTTCTTCAGCGACGGCAGGAGTTCGTCGCGGATCCGCTTCACGAATTCCGCCGCCCTGACGGCCGCTTCGCCGTTCAAGCCGAGGTCGGACGGATCCGTGTTGCCGTTTCCGAACACGTAGCCGCCGTAGCCGCCGATGAACGAGAAATCGTAATAGAAGTTGCCCACTTCATACATGAAGCCGTACTTCTGGTTGGCGGGATCGTTGAACGCCTTGGCCATGGCGAACAGTTCGTCCCATGTTTCCGGCGCCTTGTCGGCCAGGTCCTTGTTGTAGAACAGCCCGTACGTTTCCACCGCGATCGGGTAGCCGTACAGCCGGCCGTCGTAGGAAGCGCCGGAAATCGCCGCGTCCACGTGTTCTTCCCTCATCTGGTCGGCATAGAAGTTTTCCAGGATGAGGCCGGCGGACGCCATGTTGCCGGTATGGTCGTGGGGCGCGTTGAACACGTCGGCGCCGAGGCCGGCCGGCCCGTCGGTCTGCAGCTTGCTGGGCGCGTCGGTGTGCTTCACGAACTCGACTTTCACCGGAATGCCGTACCGTTTCGTGAACTCTTCGGCCACGTACCGGGCCCATTCGCCTTCCGCTTCGTCGTTGTCCCAAACGAGGAGTTCGGCGCCTTCTTCGATTTGCGGTTCGCCGGCATCCGCCGCGCCGCCGGCGCTTCCGCCATCCTGGACGGCCGATCCGCCGCCGGAACCGGCTCCGCCGCTTCCCGCCGTGCCGGCCGCATTGTTGCCGCCGCCGCAGGCCGCCAGAAGCAGAACGAGCAGCAGCGCCACGATGCCCATCGTTCCCCGTTTTCCGAATCGCTTCATGTGGATGTCCCCCTTGTCCAAAATCGTGCGCATGCACCTGCCGCGCCTTCTCCGGGTCCCGAACCGGCCGCGCGGGCGCCGGCCGGATGCCCGTCCGCCGTCAGCGGAGAGCAGCGGGCGGCGGGTTTGTGCAACGGTTGTACAAACGGTTGTACAAACGTTTGCACAAATCCGACAAAAAAATCCGTCCGCCGGCCATCAAGCCGGTTTGTCCGGCGCTTTCCCGGGCTTTTCCGGTCCGTTTCCCGAAAAAGAAAGCGCTTTATGCAAGTGACATCATAGCGCAAACCACGGCATGGAGTAAAACGTTTGCACAACCAGCAGCTCCGGAAATTTTCCTGTTTTCCCGAATCCATCCCGCGATTTTTTTCGTTTCCTCTTTTTTTATCCGTTTTTCGTCTCCGTCCTTCCGCGAATACCCGGATTTTCCGCCGGAGACAGCCGGAACGTGCGCTTTGCGCTTTACTTTTTTCGGAACCTTTTGTACGATAAAGGGCGAAATTGAAAGGCGCATGGCAGCAAACGATTGCACAAACATCGTACAGGAGGTGCAAGAGTTGTCCGTCACCATCAAAGACGTGGCACGAAAGGCCGGCGTCTCGCCGTCGACCGTGTCCCGGGTCATCTCCGGGCACCCCCGCATCAGCGAAAAGACGGCGCAGCGCGTCCTCCGCGTGATGGATGAACTGGGGTACCATCCCAACATCATGGCCAAAAGCCTCATTTCCAAAACGACGAACACCCTCGGAATCATCCTGCCGCGGCCGGCCGAAGAACTGTTCCAGAACTACTTTTTCCATGAAGCGATCCGCGGCATCCTGTCCCACGCCAACCGGTCGGGCTACGACCTGCTGATGGCGGCCGGATCCAACGAGAAGGAAGAGATGGACGCCGTCATGCGGCTCGTGCGCGGCGGCCGGGTGGACGGCATCATCCTGCTCAGCTCGAAAACCCACGACCCGCTCATCGCGTTCCTCGAAGATTCCGACTTCCCTTTCGTCATCATCGGACGGTCCGCCGAATATCCGGACGCCTATACGGTGGACAACGACAACGTGCAGGCGGCCTATGACGCCACCATGCACCTCATCAACCAGGGGCACCGGTGGATCGGCTTCGTCAGCGGGCCGCCGGATTTGACCGTTTCCGTGGACCGGATGGAAGGCTACCGCAAGGCGATGCGCGAAGCCGGCCTGGACGTGCGGGACGAGTGGATCGTGGAAACGGAATTTTTGCAGGAAAGCGGCTACCGGGCCATGTCGATGCTGATGAATCTGCCCGAGCGGCCGACGGCCCTCGTCGCCATCGACGACGTGGTCGCCTTCGGCATCCTGCACGGGCTGTCCGAACTCGGGTACCGGGTGCCGGACGACATGAGCATCGTCGGATTCAACAACATTTCGCTGTCCGAGCTGTCCTCGCCCCCCCTGAGCAGCATCGACATCGGCATGTACCAGATCGGCTACCTGACGAGCAAGACGCTGATCCAGCTGATCCGGGGGGAACCGGTGCACCAGCGGCGCATCATCGTGCCGCACAAGCTGATCATCCGGGGATCGTCGGTGAAATGACACGGGAAGGAAGGAACGCACGAATGGAACGATCCGCCATTTTCCACAGGCCGAAAATGAACTGGGCGGCGGCCGTCGACGCCGAAACGGTGGAGATCCGCATCCGGACGAAGGCGGACGACGTGGCCGCGGTCCGGCTGCTGTACGGGGACAAGTACGCGTGGGAGGAAACGAAGCGGCTCGTGCCGATGGAGAAGGCATGGAGCGACGGGCTGGCGGATTACTGGGTGGCGCGGGTCAGGCCGCCCTACCGCCGGCTGCAGTACGCGTTTCGGATCGGAGACGGCGAAGAAGCCGTCTGGATGGACGCCTTCGGTTTTGCCGAGCGGGAACCGGTGCCGGATGCGAAACTGTTCGAATTTCCGTACATCAACCGGGCGGACGTGTACGACCCCCCGGCCTGGGTGGCGGACGCGGTGTTCTATCAGATTTTCCCCGAACGGTTTGCCAACGGCGATCCGTCGAACGATCCGCCGTCCGTCCGGCCCTGGGGCGGCAAGCCGGCGGCGGATTCCTTCTTCGGCGGCGACCTGCAGGGCGTCATCGACCATCTGGACCATCTGGAAGCGCTCGGCGTCGACGCCATCTACTTCACGCCCCTCTTTGAATCGCCGTCCAACCACAAGTACAATACCCGCGACTATATGAAGGTGGATCCGCATTTCGGCACGAACGAAAAGCTGAAGGAGCTGATCGACGCCTGCCACGCCCGGGGCATCCGGGTGATGCTGGATGCGGTGTTCAACCACGCCGGCAGCACGTTCCCGCCCTTCCTCGACGTGCTAGAGAAAGGCCGGGAAAGCCGCTACGCGGACTGGTTCCACATCCGGGAATTTCCGCCCGCGGTGAAGGACGGCCGGCCGACGTACGAAACGTTCGCCTTCGTGCCGGAAATGCCGAAATGGAATACGGAAAATCCGGAAGCGAAGGCGTACCTGTTCAACGTCGTCCGGCATTGGACGAGCATGGGCATCGACGGCTGGCGGCTTGACGTGGCCAACGAAGTGGACCACCGGTTCTGGCGGGAGTTCCGGCAGCTGGTCAAGTCCATCAATCCCGACGCGTACATCCTGGGCGAGATTTGGCACGATCCGCTCATGTGGCTGATGGGCGACCAGTTCGATGCCGTGATGAACTACCCGTTCACGACCGCCGTGCTTGACTTTGTCGTCCATCGCAAGCTGGACGCGCAAGGGTTCGCCCGGCAGCTGTCGCGCCTGCTCGCTTCCCTGCCGAGCCGGGTGCACCACCATGCCTTCAATCTGCTGGACAGCCACGACACGCCCCGGCTTTTGACCCTGTGCGGCGGCAACCGGGCGAAAATGAAGCTCGCCACCGCGGTGCAGTTTGCGTTTCCCGGCGCGCCCTGCATCTACTACGGCGACGAGATCGGCCTGGAAGGCGGCCATGACCCGGACTGCCGGCGCTGCATGGAATGGGATCCGGCGAAACAGGATCGCGGCCTGTTCGACCATTACCGTGCGCTGATCCGGCTGCGGAAGCGGCATCCCGCCCTGCGGACCGGCGAATTCCGCATCCGGTCCGCCGAGCCCGGCGGCACCGTCGTCGCCTTCGACCGGTTCAATGAACGGGAGCGGCTGATGGTCGTCCTCAACAACGGCGAAACGCCGCAACCGTTCGTGACGGACTGGGGCGGGCAACGCTGGTTCGACGCGTTCACCGGGGAACTGGCGGTGGACGGCCGGGCGGACGGTGCGGCGGATGGCGCTGCGGACAGCGCGGTGGATGGCGCAACGGGCGGACCGGCCAACGACGCGGCAGGCGACGCGACGGGCACGAGCGGGCCGGAGGCCGGCCATCCGGGCCGGATTACGCTGCCCCCGTACGGCTTCCTCGTCTTGGTGGCGGAGAACTGAAAACGTGCTTCAGATGCAAACTGCATGAAATCCAGCCCGAGGTTCACACGGACTGGATTTCATGCAGTTTATTTTTCCCGAATATGCGAACGGGGCGTTTTGTGCCGGATTTCAGGATGCTTGAATTCCGGTTCACGATTCGCTGGCGGGGCAAAACGGCAAAATGGGATGCATGAAATCCGCTTCGCGAATCACCGGAGCCGTATGGACAAATTTCCCCGGTCTTCGCATAATGGTTCACAAGGGGAGAGGAGCGCATGCCGATTTTGAAGAACGATTGGGCCGACCATCTGGAACCGGAATTCTCCAAGGAGTATTATCTGCGGCTTAGGAGATTCCTGATTGAAGAATACCGGACCCGCACGATTTATCCGGACATGTACGACATTTTCAACGCCCTGCACTATACGCCCTATTCGAAAGTGAAAGCGGTCATTCTCGGGCAGGACCCGTACCACGGGCCGGGGCAGGCGCACGGGCTGTGCTTTTCGGTCAAGCCGGGCGTGCCGGCGCCGCCGTCCCTCGTGAACATTTTCAAAGAGCTGCACGACGATCTGGGCATCCCCGTCCCGAACCACGGCTGCCTGATCAAATGGGCGGAGCAGGGCGTGCTGCTGCTCAACACCGTGCTCACCGTGCGCGCCGGGCAGGCCAACTCCCATCGCGGCATGGGATGGGAAATTTTCACCGACCGCGTCATCGAAGTGCTGAACGCCAAGGAGCACCCGGTCGTGTTCCTGCTGTGGGGCAGCCATGCGCAGTCGAAGGCGTCGCTCATCACCAACCCGCGCCATCATCTGATCATGTCCTCGCACCCGAGCCCGCTGTCGGCCCATCGCGGGTTTTTCGGCAGCCGGCCGTTCTCCCGGACGAACCGGTTTCTCCGGGAAGCCGGCCTCGGGGAGATCGACTGGTCGCTGCCCCCGATCCGGTGACGCCGGAATCCCGGCGGACGGCCTCCGCCGGCATCCGCCGGGTCCCGCCCCTCGCCTCACCCGAATCGGCCGCGGACGTAATCTTCCGTTCTCGGACTTCTCGGCGCCGTGAAGATTTGATTTGTCTCGCCCCACTCCTCGATTCGCCCGTTCAGGAAAAACGCCGTCCGGTCGGAAATGCGCGCCGCCTGCTGCATGTTGTGGGTGACGATGACGATGGTGTAATGCCTTTTCAGCTCGCGGATCATCGCCTCGATTTTCAGGGTGGACACCGGGTCAAGGGCCGACGTCGGCTCGTCCATCAGGATGACTTCGGGTTCGACGGCCAGCGTCCGCGCGATGCACAGCCGTTGCTGCTGCCCGCCGGACAGCGTCCAGGCGCCGTCCTTCAGCCGGTCCTTCACTTCATCCCACAGGGCGGCGGCGCGCAGGCTCCTTTCCACGATCTCGTCCAGCATCGCCTTCTTGCGGATGCCGTGGATGCGCGGGCCGAAGGCCACGTTGTCGTACACGCTTTTCGGAAAAGGGTTCGGCTTCTGGAACACCATGCCGATTCGCGTCCGCAGCTCCTCGACGTTCCACGACTTGTCAAAAATGTTCCGCCCGCAAAACAGGATCTCCCCTGCCACGCGCACGTGCGGACTCAGCTCGACCAGACGGTTCAACGTTTTGATGAAAGTCGATTTTCCGCAGCCGGACGGCCCGATGATGGCCGTGACGCTGTTTTTCGGAATGGCCATGCGGATGTCGTGCAGCGCCTGCACGCCGCCGTACCACACGTTCAGGCCTCTTGCTTCGAGAATCGCGTCCGCCGCTCCGGCGGCGCGCGCGGCTCCGGCCTGCGCCGCTCCCGCCGCGGCAGATCCCGCCGCCCCCGGCCTGGCAACGCCCGCCGTCCCCGCCGCGGCGGACGCCGCCGGATCCGCCTCGCCGGACGGCCGCCTCTTCGTTTCCGTCAGCAAACCCATGGATTTTTCCACCGCCTTATTGTTCGTTTCCCCGAATTGCGTTACCGCCTTTGTTCCGGCTTTCCAACGCGGATCAATGCCGTTGATCAATACCGCCTTTGATATTTGGCGCGAATCCAGATGGCCGCCGCGTTGAGCAAAAACAAGAGCGCCAAAAGCACGACGATGGCCGCCGCCGCCAGGTTGGCGTATGCCTTCACCAGCACCGCGTCCAGCGTCCAGTAGTAGATTTGCACCGGCAACGCCGTGAAGTCGTCAAGCAGGCTGTCCGGGACGGGCAGGAGGAAAACCGGCACGCCGAGCACGACGAGCGGCGCCGTTTCCCCGATGGCGCGGGAGACGGCGAGGATGAAGCCGGTCAGAATGCCTGGCATCGCCGCGGGCAGGACGACCCGCCGGATCGTCTGCCATTTGGTGGCCCCCGCCGCAAGGGCCGCTTCGCGCAAAAAGCCGGGCACGGCCCGAATCGCTTCCTGACCGGACACGACGACGATCGGCAGCACCAGGAGGCTGAGCGTCAGGCCGCCGGCGAGAATGCTGGAGCCGAGCCCAAGCAGCCGGTTGAACACCGTGAGGCCGAGAAGGCCGAAAATGACCGACGGCACCCCGGCCAGATTGGAAATGTTGGTCTGGATGAATGACTTGAGGCGCCCCTCCCGGGCATACTCTTCCAGATAGACGGCCGTGGCGACGCCCAGCACGAAGGTCACCGGCATCATGACCAGCATGAGGCCGAACGAGCCGACGATGGCGCCGAGAATGCCCGCCCGCTCCGGATCGAGGGACAGCTTGCCGGACAGAAACGGCCAGTCCAGCCACCCCCTGCTTTGCGCCGCCATTTGCGCGATTAACACGGCAAGCACCGCCAGGGCGAAGGCGGTCGACAGCAGAAACAGCGTCTTCGCCGTCCGGTTCAGGGCGAGCCGCAGCCGGAGGCGCCGGGGCGATGCGGCCGGAAACGGTTTTGTCATGTGGTCAAACTCCCTCCCTGAACCGCCGCGACAAATGCCGGGCGGCCATGTTCATGAGCAGCGTGAACACGAACAGGGTAAAACCGACCGCATACAGGCTGTAGTAGCCCGTCGTGCCGCTGGCCGCATCGCCGCTGGTGAATTCCACGATGTAGGCGGTCATCGTCTGCATCGACCCGGTGATGTCGAACGTCAGCGTCTTGTTGCTGCCGGCCGCGATGGCGACGATCATCGTTTCCCCGACGGCGCGGGACACGGCCAGCACGAAAGAGGCGATGATGCCCGACAGGGCGGCCGGCATGACGACCCTGAACGTCACCTCGAGGCGGGTGGCGCCGAGCGCCAGCGCCCCCTCCCGCAGGGCGCTCGGCACCGCGTTCATGGCGTCCCCGGACAGCGAGGCGATGAGCGGAATGATCATGAAGCCCATGACGATCCCCGGACTGAGGGCGTTCTTTGCCTCGAGCGCGGGGATCAGGCGGGCCAATAGCGGCGTCACGAACGAATAGGCAAAAAAATCCGTACACGATGGTCGGAATCCCCGCCAGCGCTTCCAGCACGGGCTTGAGCATGTTCCGCGCCCGCCCGGGCGCGTACTCGCTCAGATAGACGGCGATGGCCAGCCCGACCGGCACGGCCACGGCCATGGCGATCAGGGACGTGGACAGCGTGCCGACGAGGAGCGGCAAAATGCCGAATTTCGGCTCCGGCGCCAGGGGAGCCAGCTCCGTTCCGCCGAAAAATTCGAAGACGGACACCCGCCGGAAAAACAGCAGGCTGTCGGCCAGCAAAATCAGGACAATGCCGGCGGTCGTGAGCACCGACACGGATGCCGCGAGAAAAAGAATAGCGGGGACCAGGCGTTCCCGCCGCCTGCCGCGGGCGAAGCGGCGGAGAACCAAGTCCCGGGTGTTCGCGGAGCCGTTCATCGTCATCAAGGCCTTTGCAGCCCGTCAAGCTGCGCTTTGTATTCGTCGTACTTCGAAGCCGCCAGCGGCGCGAATCCGGATTCCCCGGCGAATTCGGGCGCCTTCTCCAGCACGTAGTACGCGAAGTCCAGCACCTGCGGCTTTTCCGATGCATGTCTGACGTTCAGGTAAGTGAAGACCGGACGGGTGAACGTTTCGTACGCCAGGCCTTCGCCGATCGTCTCTTCGGACGGCGCCACCGGTCCGTTGCCGAAATCGATCTTGACCGCGTTCAGCTTGTCGGCGTTGGCGGCATAGTAGCCGTAGCCGAAGAATGCGATGGCGTTTTTGTCTTTGGACACGAGGTCCACCAGCGTCGAATATTCTTGCTGCAGGTTGACTNTCGTCACCAGATCCCGTTTGCCGAGCAGCGTTTCGAAGAAAAACTCGTACGTGCCGTGGTTTTCGTTCGGGCCGAAAAACTTGATTTCTTCCGCCGGCCATTCGGGACGGATGTCGGACCATTTCACGCGGTCGTCCGCGGCGTATTGGCCGGACACGTACATCCCCAGCACTTCTTCCGCCGTCATTTCCACCGCCCACGTGTTTTCCTTGTTGATGACCATTGTCAAGCCGTCATAGGCCAGCTTGAATTCCAGCACGTCTTCACCCAGCTTCAGGCCGCGTTCCTCGAGCTGCGCGATTTCTTCCGCCTTGATCGGCCGGGACGCGTCGGCGAAATCCAATTCGCCGGGGATGAATTTCTTGAAGCCCGCCGACGATCCGGCACGCCCCACCTGCACGCTGACGCCCGGCTGCTCTTCAATCATGTACGATTCCGCGATTCGGGCCATGAGCGGATACACCGTGCCGGATCCGTCGATGATGACCGTCCCTTCCAGCTTCCGTTCGCCGGCCTGTTCGTTGGCCTGTTCGCCGCCCGCCTCGCGCGCGCTTTCCGCGCCGGCGCCGGCATCCGTCCGGACCGCCGCCTGCGCCTGGCCATCGCCGCCGCCCGCCTGTTGGCCGCCGCAGGCGGCCGCGAGGCAGAGCATGCATGCGAGAAGCAGAACGCCTGCCGTTTTTGCGATCTTCGCCGTCTTTGCGCCTTTCGTCATGTTCACGGTTCCTCCCCCGCAATGTTTGATGAATGCAAGGTTGTACGTTCATGATCGATGGTACCGTCCGTTTGTCAGGGGCCGGTCAATGTTTTGTAAAACCAGCGTAAAAAAAAGCATGCGGCACAACCTTGCATGGATGAAAAAAAAAGCTCCGCCCGTCCGGCGAAGCTTCTTCCGCTGATCCCGGAAAAATACCATATGATGATGCCGTTTATGATGATGTCTTCAGGTGTCCTTTTTCCGCCTGGCCCCGGCCTTCGCGGGCGTCCGTCCCGGCGTGCCGAACTGGCGAAAAAACATCTGGCAGGTGGCCGCCGTCAGCGGTTTGCTGAACACGTACCCCTGGATGCAGTGGCAGCCCTCCTGCCGCAGCCGCTCCTTCTGGGCTTCCGTTTCGACCCCTTCGGCAATGACGGTCAGCCCCAGGGTGCGGGCCAGGGAAATGATGGCGGACGCGATGGCGGCGTCGCTGCTGTTCTCCGCCAGGTGACGGACGAAGGAACGGTCGATTTTCACGATGTGGATCGGCAGCTGCTTCAGCATGGACAGGGACGAATACCCGGTGCCGAAATCGTCCAGGGCGATTCTCACGCCGAGATCCCGCACTTTTTCCAGCTTTTCCAGACTGTTGTTCCAGTTCGTGATGGCGGCGGTTTCCGTGATTTCGAGGCACAGGCATTGCGGCGGGAGACCGGTTTCCGCCAGAATGTCCTTGACCATGTCCGCGAAATCGTTTTGCTGCAGCTGGCTGGCGGAAATGTTCACGGACACGATCGAGGGCGAAACGCCTTCGTCGATCCACTTTTTCTGCTGCCGGCACGCTTCCCGGAGCACCCAGCGCCCGATGGGGATGATGAGCCCGCCGTCTTCCGCCAGGGGGATAAAATCCGATGGAGACANGACGCCCCGTTCGGACGTGCGCCAGCGGATCAGCGCCTCGACGCCGAAAATCCGCCCGTCCTCCAGACGGATCTGGGGCTGGTAGACGAGTTCGAATTCGCCGCGCTCCAGCGCCCGGCGCAGTTCGTTTTCCATGGCCAGCCGGTCGACGGTCAGGTTGTGGATGTCCGTCGAATAGCGCTCGTACCGGTTTTTGCCCAGTTCCTTCGCCCGGTACATGGCGATGTCGGCGCAACGGGTCAGGGCGTCCAGGTCGCCGCCGTCTTCCGGATAGACGGCAACGCCGATGCTGGCCGTCGCATACAGTTCCAGACCTTCAACCATGAACGGCTGCTGGAACCGGCCGACGATCCGCCCGGCCAGTTTCTCGAGCCGGATGACGTCGCCGGAGGGAAGCGGAACGAGGACGATGAATTCATCCCCGCCCTGGCGGGCGACGGTGCATAAGGCGCCCGGATCGGCAGCCGGGCCGCACGCCTCCCCGAGAAACCGGTCCAGCGTGTGGCCGACCGCCGTCAGCAGCCGGTCGCCGATCTGGTGGCCCAGCGTGTCGTTGATGACTTTGAACCGGTCCAGATCAATGAGCAAAATGCCCATTTTCCCGCCGGTTTGATCCATCCGCTCCTTGCACGCCTTGAACCGTTCGAACAGCAGCTGGCGGTTTGGCAGACCGGTCAGCGAATCGTGAAACGCCAGGTGCAAAATTTGCTGCTCCGCCTGTTTCTTTTCCGTGATGTTGATCAGGGAGCCGATCATGCGGACCGCCTTGCCGCCTTCGTCGCGGATGGAGTCGCCTGCGGCATGCAGCCACAAATATTGCCCCGTCTGCCGGTTCCGGATGCGGAACTCGAGCTTGAACGGCTCTCCCTCCCGGATGTGCCTCCGGATGCCGTCCACGAGCTGATCCGCGTCCTCCGGATGGATGAGCCGGACGAACGAATCGGCATCCTCCGTCACCGTTTCTCCGATGAGGCCGATCATGTCGTGGATGCGCGGGCTCCAGACCATCTTCCGGCTTTCGAGGTCCAGGTCCCAGATGCCGTCGTTGGTCGTGCGGGACACGATTTCCAGCTGCTCGGCGATGGAACGGACCTGCTGGAACAGGCGGTCGCGCATCAGGAACGGGGCGGAAATGCTGCTGCTGATGCGGACCATGTCCACCTCGGGCGTGGCCATCAGTTGGCCCACCGGCCCGACCAGGATGAAAAAGACCCAACGTCCTCCGAGTCGCTGCGCACGAGCTGGATGCGCACGAACTCGTCGTCGCCGATCTCGGGCATCCATTCCGCCGGCGGAAACCGTTCGATCGGAATGCCGGTCCCGACCGGCGGCGCCGGATCGCCTTTTCTGCAGAAGGACTGCCTGACGATGAGCTGCCGGCCGCCAAGTCCGTCGTCTTCCCAAAGCACCAGGCAGCCCCAGCGGCAGATGCCCTGGAACATTTTCGAAAAATCAAAATACGCTTCGCGGGAAGCGGACACCACGTTGTGGGTCAGCTGGTAGTAGCTGTCGATCAGGTACCGGTTGAGGGTTCTCGCTTCCGCCAATTTGCGAACCATCGCCTTCGCGGACGGCCGCGGGCCTGCATGGCCGCACCCGCAGGACGCCCGGGGCACGAACCGGGTCCGGACAAGGGTGACGTCGCCCGGCCAGTCTTCCCCGTCAATCCGGCGGAACAGCACATCCGCGGCCGTTCTGGCCAATTCGGCAATCGGCTGATGGACGGATGCCAGCGGCGGTTCGTTCTCGGCGGACGAAGGCAGATCATCGAACCCGACGACGGCGATGTCCCCGGGAATTCGGATGCCCGCGGCCTGCAGCGTTTCGATCAGCCCGTCGGCGTTCAGGTCGGTCGACGCGACAACGGCGGTGAAATCGATGCCTCTGGCCAGCATCTGACGGGCCGCGTTGATGCCGCCCTGGCGCAGGGAATCGTGGACCCGGTACACGAGATGGTCCAATAGCGGCAGGCCGCTCTCTTCCAGCGCTTCCCTGTATCCTTCAAAACGTTCGACAAGGTCGATGTGATCCTGCGCGCCGACAAAGGCGATTTGCCGGTGCCCGTGCTCCCGGACCAGGTGCCTGACGACTTCCCGAATGGCGTTCCGGTTGTCGATGATGACGGAGTGGCACGGAATTCGCGCTTCCCGGTAACCGATGGTGACCACCGGTTTGCCCGTCGCCCCGATGGCCTCGAGAAGTTCCGGTGAAGCCGGATAGGACGTGTTCGGATTCGTTAGAAGAATCCAGCCGTCCGCCGTATCCGTGCCGATCCGGTAATCGAAGAAATCGGCAAACCCCGCGCTGGGCTGCGTCTGTATGGCAAACAGGATCGCATCCCGCCTGCCGGCCTCTTTCAGCAATTCCGTGAAAATGGTGCCGTAATACTCGCCGTCCATGTAGGGGATCAGGACGTTGATCCTGAGACGCTTCTTCATCCGTGCCCACTCCAAGCGACCTTTGGCCAACCGATGATGTTGAACATTCGTTTCGAAGGATGTCAAGTCCTGTCGAAACCAGCCTTGCCATCATGAACCATTTATCAGAAAAATGCAAGAAAATTTTTTATCATTTTGACTTGAATTCCCGAGTTGCATTTACCCGAAGAATCGGCTATAATCTCCTTCGTGAGCCGGTGAGGCCGGCGACAAACGGGCCTTTAGCTCAGCTGGGAGAGCGCTACACTGGCAGTGTAGAGGTCGGCGGTTCGAGCCCGCTAAGGTCCATTGCAAGAACGGTGACTTTGCCACGGGCAGGGTTGCCGTTTCTTTTTTTGTCACGCCAGCTGTTTCTTCAGCCAGTTCAGCGCCAGCTGGAACCAGACGGCCGCTTCCGGATTGATCTGGTCCGCGTTTGCCGCCGTCGTTTCGTCACACAGCGACAGCCCGTGCACGCCGTTTGCAAAAATGTGCAATTCATAGGGCACGTTCTGCTTCGCGCAGGCGAGGGCAAAATGGAGCGCGTTCCGCGCATATACCAGTTCGTCATCCGCCGTGTGCCAGATGAACACCGGCGGCGTCCGTCCGGACACGTGAAGCGCCGGGCTTCTTTCGGCCAACCGGTTTTCGTCCGGCTCCGGCGTGCCGAACACCGCCTTGTTGGAGACGCGGAACAGCGTCTGGTGTCCTTCGTTCGGCTCCCTTTTCAATTCGTCGCGCATGAGAAGATAATCGAGAACCGGGTAGCCGAGGATGAGGGCGTTTGGTTTGAACCGCTCGTTGTCTTCGCCCAGATGTTCTTTCAAAAAAGGCTCGTGCCAATGCACGCCGAGGCTGGCCGCCAGATGGCCGCCCGCCGAAAAACCCGCCACCGCGATCCGGTCCGGATCCACGAGCCATTCGTCGGCGTGCCGGCGAATGTGGGCGACCGTTTTCGCCAGTTCAAGAAGCGGCTGGGGAAAGACGGATCGCTCGTTGCCCGGCGCGTGCTGCCAATCGGAAGGCCATTCCCGGAAATAGGTCGTATAGCGGAGAACGAAGGCATGATACCCGGCTGCGGCAAACCGGAGCGCCACCGGCTCCGCTTCCCGGTCGGATGTGCCCAGATAGGCGCCGCCCGGGCAGACGACCACCGCCGGCCGCCTGGCGCCGGTCCTGAATTCCGGCGAATCGCGCAGGATGTAGCATTCCACCCGGGCGTCGTCCCGGTCGTTCCACAGTTGAATCGTTTGCGTCAGCATGCCGTCAACCTCCGATGACGATGGGCTATGGTTCCACTATAATCCGGGCAGGCGGGTTTTGGCAAACCCGCGCGCGATGACGAAAAAAAAAAGCAAGGTTGCCGGCCACTTGCCGAAGCAACCTTGCATTTTCATGTTCCGGTGAACGGTCACTCGCTGTCGTCGCCGCGGTAGCGCTTGTACGGCATCGCGTTCCAGGTCCGGTAGGCGATTTGCTCCTTGCGCAGCGGCGACGGAATGTCCTCGAGAATTTTCCGCGCCACCTCCAGTTCCCGCATCGCCTCTTGCTTGTTCTGGTACATGAACTCGTCGGAGGCGACCTCCGGCGCCAGGTCCACCTTCTCCTCCAGGTCCGAGATGACCATCCGCTGCTGGTCGGCCGCCGCTTCCCGTGCGCTCAGCACCCAGTCCGGATGCATGTCCCGGTTCAGATCCGCGATGCGGTTGTACTCCTCGGAAATGTCGGCGTAGATCCGGTCGGCGTTGCGGCGGATGTCCAGCACCGCGGCTTCCAGATCCCGCACGGTCAGCTCCTCGGGCTTCAGCGGACGCTCCCGCTTCGGCCCGCCGATGCGGGTGTATTCCAGATACTGCGGGAACATCGCCTTGATCGTTTTGCCCACCGGGTAGATCGCCTGGCCCTCTTCATCGAGCCCCT
>Ga0065723_100148_pt1 | contig 41626 bp, 30 predicted proteins | sample TheenrcuSG05Z960_FD_59110 | JGI IMG/M metagenome (GOLD analysis project Ga0065723, IMG submission 59110) | Thermophilic enrichment culture from UC Davis - Sample SG0.5Z960 | ecosystem: Engineered > Solid waste > Grass > Composting > Bioreactor | place: USA: University of California, Davis
GCAAACTGCACCGTTACCTGGGATTGATCATCGGCATTCAGCTCCTGCTCTGGACGGGAAGCGGGTTGTTTTTCAGTCTGAACCCGATCGAAAAAGTCCGCGGCGAACACCTGATGGCCCCGCCGCCTGTGCTTGCTCCGGACGACACGCTGCTGGCTACCCCGACCCAGGCGCTGAAGGAACTCCGGCGTCGCTTTCCGGAAGCCGAAGTGCTGCAGGTCATGCTGCGCCCCTTGCTCGACCGGCCTGTCTACGACCTGATGTTCCGCCACGAAGGACGCCTCCGCTTTGCCCTGGCCGATGCCCGCACGGGCCGCCTGCGCCCCCCGATTACCGAGGCCGAAGCGGTGGCCATTGCACAGGCCGATTTTGTACCCGAAGCGCCGATCGCTGCCGTCGAATACCTGACCGAGGCGCCACCCGGCTCCGAATTTCGGGGAAGCCCGCTGCCCGTCTACCGCGTGGTCTTCGACCATCCCACCGGCACCCGGATCTACGTGGCCGCCGAAAACGGTCGCGTCACGGCTCGTCGCAACGACACCTGGCGCTGGTTTGATTTCTTCTGGATGTTCCACATCATGGACTACCGCACCCGCGACAACTTCAACCACCTGCTGCTGCAGAGCTTCTCGCTGTTCGGGCTGCTGACCGTGCTCAGCGGTTTCGTGCTCTGGGCCGTCACCTCCCCGACGCTCCGCGGCCGCCGTAGAAAAAGCCCACCTACGTGAGTACCTGCGCACCGGTTAGCCTTCCCGCCCGCCGATCAAAGGTGACCAGCCCTGCCGCACCCGCTTTCTGATAAGCTACATGCTGGTAGGCATCCGCGAAGTCAACCGATGACGAGCGGAACAGCTGCAACGCTCCGCGCACCAGCTCCGCCTCCATGATGTAGAGGGTCGGGGTATCCAGCAGGGCATCGATCGCCTCCGCAATGCGCTGACGCGGCACGTTGTATGCAGCGCGCAATACCCAGACCAGCTCGCACAGGGTGACCGGATGCACCAGAGCCGGACGATCGACGCTACATTGCTCCTCAATGTACCGTCGGGCTGCCTCGGCCTGAATCGGATCGTCTTCCACCAGATACCGGACCAGCACGTTGGTGTCCAGCCCACCGCTGAACTGTGGCATGTCTGCGCGATGGATTCAGGTTGAAGTGCGAAACTGCCGCGTAACTTCCTCGCCTATTGCCTGATCCATTTCTTCGACAGAAACCGGCTTCTTCGGCGCAAAAGTATGCAACGTACCCCGAGCAGCGTACACGGACTCAGAAGCTCGGTGCAGGATCACCGTCCCATCTGACCGGATTTCAAATTGCACGGGATCCCCTTCTTTGAGCTGCAGATGCTCGCGAACAGCTTTAGGTAACGTAATCCGTCCCTTTTTTGAAACCCGGGCAATCGTCATGCTTCTTCCCAAAGTCTGCACCGACGTGCCTTACCAGAGGCATAAATTCAAAGTTCCTTGTATGTTTGCGGCCGCGTTTCGGCAAGCGTAGTGGCGGCCACTCCGCCGGAAAGGAGCGTCAGGGCGGCAATGGCGCCGATGGCCCAGGGGATGCTCAGCGCGTCGGCCAACACCCCGGCCAGCAAAGCGCCGACCACATAGCCGCCGTCCCGCCAGAGGCGGTAGACACCTACGGCCGTCGAGCGCCAGGCGGGGTGCGCCACGTCGCCGATGACGGCCAGCAGCGTCGGATACACCATGGCCGTACCGATGCCCAGCCCGACCATGGCCGCCGCCTGCCAGGCAAACGCATCGGAAAAGAGCATGGCGCCGATGCTCACGCCCTGCAGCAGCATCCCGCCCACGATGAGCGGCCGCCGGCCGATGCGGTCCGAGAGCGCTCCGGTCACGAGTTGCCCCAGCCCCCAGACGGCCGGATAGAGCGCCGCCAGCCAGCCAATCTGCGTCAGTCCGTAGCCCAGCGCGGCAAAGAAGAGCGGAAACAGCCCCCAGGCCATGCCGTCGTTCAGATTGTTGACCAGGCCCGCCTGGCACACGGCAAACAGGCGCCGATCGCGCCAGGAGGTGCGCACGAACACTTCTCTGAAAGACGGCACCGGCGCCGAAGCGTCGAAGTGCTGCCGGGCCTCCAGGTCGGCGTGGTGCTGCGTCTCCCGCACGAAAAGCGCCGAGAGCAGCAGTCCCACTCCCGAGACCACCACACCCAGGTAGAACGGCTGCGGACGCAATCCATAGGTGGCCGCCACGTAGCCCGTGGCCAGCGCCGCCAGCGACACGGCCAGATAGCCGGCCGCCTCGTTGAGGCCCATCGCCAGTCCGCGCTGCCGGGGACCGACCAGGTCGATCTTCATGATGACCGTCATCGACCAGGCCAGCCCCTGATTCACTCCGAGCAGCACGTTCGCCGCCACCACCCAGGCCCACGACGGCGCCCACATCAGCAGCCAGGGCACCGGCAACCCGGCCAGCCATCCGGCCAGCAGTACCCGGCGACGGCCGATCCGGTCGCCCAGTCGCCCTGCCAGCAGATTGGCCAGCGCCTTGGTCAGCCCGAAGCTCGCCACGAACGACAGCGTCGCCACCCGCGAGGCCACCCCGAACTCCTGCTCGGCCAGCAGCGGCAAAATGGCCCGTTCCATCCCCACCATCGCCCCCACGAAGGCGTTCACCACCACCAGCAGGGCGAACTGCTGCCAGTTGGCCCGCAACCCCAGACGTACCGATGCTGTCTCCATGGGCAATGCTCCGGGGTCAGACCGGCCAGCGCTGCTGCTCCCAGGCCTGCTGCCAGAACATCCACTCGTAGCGCACGCTGGTGCGGAACGCCTCTTTCGCGCGCGCTCGCGCTGCGTCGTCCGCCTTCCGCGCAAACCGCTCCAGACGCTCCAGCAGATTGTCCATGTACGTATTGAACTCCGGGTTGCTGTACATCCGGAGCCAGTCGGCATACGGGTGCGTGTCGGGGATCGTGCCCAGTTCACGCGCCAGATGCTGCCCCAGCTCGACGTACAGCCAGGGGCACGGTGTGATGGCCGCCACCGCCTCGACCAGCGTGCCGCGCACGGCCGTCGCGATCATGTGGTCCTGATAGGCCCGGTTGTTCGGGGTCAGTTCGATCCGCGCTACATCCTCCAGCGTGTAGCCCAGCTTCTTTCCGTAGCCGGCATGCAGCTCGCGCTCGACGACCAGCGCCAGCCGGGCCGCGTCGATGAACCACAGCTTGTCGTCGGGCCGCACGCACCGCGTGGCGATCAGACTGCAGGCATCGGCGAAAGCCTCCAGATAACGGGCATCCTGCATCTGGTAGAAGCGAAACCGCTCGGCGTCGAGCGTGCCCTCGGCCAGTGCCCGCACGAAGGGGTGCCGAAACGAGGCACCCCAGGCATCTGCGGCCGCTTCCAGGCATTCCTGCGCAAACGGTGGCACGGTAAAAGGCCGCTCCTGTACCGGTGCTTCCTGTTGCATGGCTCCCTCCGTTGCGTATCTATTTTCTTGGAGAAAACTTCCGCCCGCGCACCATGATCCGCTCTTGACGGCACGCGATCACGGTATTAAATTAATATCATTACATAATGATATGATCATTTTTTAAACCTATGCTGACGATCACCGACACCGGCATCGCACTGAAGGCGAAGCTGTTTCGCGGGCTGGCCGATCCGTCGCGCCTGGCGCTGTTGGAGGCGTTGCGCGAGGGGCCACAGACCGTGACGGCGCTTGTGGAAACCACCGGACTGAGCCAGCCCAACGTCTCCAACCACCTGCGCTGCCTGCTCGATTGCGGGCTGGTACGCCGAAGCCGACGAGGGCGCTTCGTGGTCTACCGGCTCAGCGACGAGCGCATCGCCGAGCTGTTGCGGCTGGCCGAGCAGGTGCTGGCCGACGTCGCCCGGGGCGTGTACCACTGCACGCGCTACAACGCGCCATGAAACTACAACGTGCCATGAAAACCGTCGAGCTTTCCGTCGAAGGGATGGATTGCGCCAGCTGTGCCCGCCACGTGGCGCAGGCGCTTGAATCGGTGCCGGGCGTCTGCCGCGTCGAGGTGCTGCTGGCGGCGCAAAAAGCCGTGCTGGAAGTAGACCCCACCCATCCCCCGGCACCTGAGGCACTGCGCCGGGCAGTTGAAGCCGCCGGCTACCGGGTGAGTCAGCCCGAAGCATCGCCTGCAGCAACCTCGCATAGCCGGCGCATTGCAGCACTGCTGGCCCTGGTGTTCGGGACCGTACTGACGGTGGTGGTTCTAGGCGAATGGCTGGGACTCTTTGAGGAGCTCACCGCCCGCGTACCCTTGCCTGTCGGGATTGCGCTGGTTGTCTTGATGGGCTATCCGGTGTTCCGTCAGGTGGTGCAGGCGTTGCTTCAGGGGCGCATTCTGGCCTACACGCTCATGAGCGTAGGGGCACTGGCTGCGCTACTTATTGGCGAATGGCCCACAGCTGCCGTCGTAGTCTTCTTCATGCGGGTCGGCGACTACGTAGAGCGCTTCACGACGGAACAGGCCCGGCGGGCGCTGAAAGGGTTAAGCCAGCTAATGCCTCGTAGGGCGCGGGTGGAGCGCCAGGGAGAGCTGGTCGAGGTAGCGGCCGAGGCCGTTCAGCCAGGCGAGGTGGTACTGGTGCGTCCCGGCGAGCGCGTGCCCGTTGATGGCGAGGTGCTAGAAGGCACCGCCACCCTCGACACGTCGGCGCTCACCGGCGAATCCATGCCCGTCGAAGCAGGACCAGGCGATGCCGTGCTGGCTGCCTCCCTGGTGCGACAGGGCTACCTTCGCCTGAAAGCTACGCATACCGGAGCCGCCACCACATTCGGGCGCATCCTGCACCTGGTCGAGACGGCCGAGGCCAACCGGAGCAATACCGAACGCCTGGCCGACCGCTTTTCCACCTACTACCTGCCGGTCGTAGCTGCTGTAGCCCTGGGCACCTACCTGCTGCGCGGCGATGTGATGGCCACCGTAGCGGTCCTCGTCGTGGCCTGCAGCTGTGCGTTTGCCCTGGCTACGCCTGTGGCTGTGCTGGCTGCTATCGGGGCGGCCGCCCGCCAGGGGGTTGTGATCAAAGGCGGTCGCTACCTGGAAGCGCTGGCCCGCGCCGACGTAGTCCTAATCGACAAAACCGGCACGCTCACGCTCGGCCGCCCTCGCCTGACCGATCTGGTGCCGCTCAACGGGCAGTCAGCCGACGAACTGCTGGCGCTGGCCGCTGCTGCCGAGTATGCTTCAGAACATCCCCTGGCCGAAGCCATCCGGGAAGCGGCCCGTACCCGAGGCCTACCCCTGCACCGCCCCGAGGAAGCCCGTCCGCTGCCAGGCATCGGCATCGAAGCCCGTGTTGATGGGCACCGCGTACGTCTGCAGCGCCTGTCCGACACGGAGGCGTTTCCGGAAGCCGCGGTGCTGGCTGCCGAAGGCAAAACACTTATTCTGATGGAGGTGGATGGCCGTCCAGCCGCCCTGTTGGGAGCGGCCGACACCGAGCGACCTGGCCTGCGCGAGGCGCTGGATGTGTTGCGACAGATGGGGCTGCACCATCTGGAGCTGCTCACCGGCGATCATCCTCGGGCGGCTGAGCCGCTGGCACGCCGGCTGGGGCTTCGGTGCCGGGCCGGCCTGCTCCCGGACGACAAAATTCGCATTGTCCGCGAATATCAACGCCAAGGACACACGGTAGTAATGATCGGCGACGGCATCAATGATGCGCCGGCCCTCATGCAGGCCGACGTAGGTATCGCCATGGGTTCCGGTACCGATGTGGCGCTCGACACGGCTGCCGTGGTGCTGCTGCGCAACGACTGGCACCAGCTCCCTGCACTGTTTCGTCTGGCCTTTCGCACGCGTCGTACCATTGCCGTAAATCTTGGCTTTACGGCCCTGTACAACCTGATAGGCCTCACCCTGGCCGCCCTGGGCTACCTACCTCCTGTACTGGCCGCCGCTGCCCAATCGCTCCCTGATCTGGGCATTCTGGGCAATTCCGCCCGGCTGCTTCGCACCCGGCTGGCAGCACGCTGACCGCTTAGCTGCCATCCTGTCAGCCCTGCATTGGCCGGTACGTTTTTCGAAATCCTTCATGATGCCTACCTGAACTGGCAACGTGTCAGGGAGCGAAAACCAATCAACCAGGGAAAACGATGAACCTGCAGAAATTCACGGTCAAAGCGCAGGAGGCGGTCCAACGCGCGCTGGAGATTGCAGCGCAGAAGAACCATCAGGCAATCGAGCCGCCGCACCTGCTCAAGGCGCTGCTGAGCGAGCCGCAGGGCACGGCGGTATCCATCCTGAAGCGGCTGGGTGCCAGCCTGGAGCTGCTCAACACGAAGACGGACCAGGCGCTGGCCAAGCTGCCTGTCGTGCATGGCGCCTCCGTTTCGGGTCAGTACGTGGGGAACGAACTGAAGAAAGTGTTCGACCGCGCGCTGGCCGAGGCGGGCTTGCTCAAGGATGAGTACGTCTCGACCGAGCACCTGCTCATTGCGCTGGCCGAAAGCCAGACGGACGTCGGGCAGGCGCTGCGGGAGCAGGGCGTCACGAAGGAGAAGATCCTGAATGTGCTCAAGGACGTGCGGGGCGCGCAGCGCGTCACCGACCCGCACGCGGAGGAGCGCTACGAGGCGTTGCAGCGCTACGGCCGCGACCTGACGGAGCTGGCTCGGCAAGGGAAGCTGGATCCTGTCATCGGTCGCGATGAAGAAATCCGACGCGTGCTGCAGATCCTTTCGCGTCGGATGAAGAACAATCCGGTGCTGGTCGGTGAGGCCGGTGTCGGGAAGACCGCCATCGTCGAAGGGCTGGCGCTGCGCATCGTGCAGGGCGACGTGCCCGAAAGCCTCAAGGACCGGCGCATCGTGGCGCTCGACATGGGTGCCCTGCTGGCCGGTGCCAAGTATCGGGGTGAATTCGAGGAGCGGCTGAAGGCGGTCGTCCGCGAAGCGGCGGCCTCCGAAGGCCAGGTGATCCTGTTCATCGACGAGCTGCACACGGTGGTAGGCGCCGGTGCAGCCGAAGGCGCCGTTGATGCGGCCAACATCCTGAAGCCGGCCCTGGCGCGTGGCGAGATCCGTGTGATCGGTGCCACGACCCTCGATGAATACCGGAAATACATTGAAAAGGACAAGGCGCTGGAGCGGCGCTTCCAGCCCGTGCTCGTCGAGGAACCGTCGGTGGAAGACACGATCTCGATCCTGCGCGGCATCAAGGATCGCTACGAGGTGCACCACGGCGTGCGCATCACCGACGGCGCGCTGATCGCCGCCGCCGAACTCTCGCACCGCTACATCACCGACCGGCATCTGCCGGACAAGGCCATCGACCTGATCGACGAGGCGGCCGCCCGGCTGCGGATCGAGATCGACTCGATGCCCGAAGAGCTGGACCAGCTCGAGCGGCAGATCCGCCAGCTCGAAATCGAACGGGAGGCCGTCAAGCGCGACAACGATCAGGAGAAGCTCAAGGCGATCAACGAGCAGCTCGCCAACCTGGAGGAGCAGCGGCGGGCGCTCCGGGCGCGCTGGCAGCAGGAAAAAGAGCTGATCCAGCGTATCCGTCAGATCAAGGAAGAAATCGAACAGCTCCGTATCGAATCGGAGCAGCTGGAGCGGCAGGGTGAATACGGCCGCGTGGCTGAGATCCGCTACGGCCGCATTCCAGAACTGGAAAAACAACTCAAGGAAGCGCAGCAGCAACTGGAAGAGGTCCAGAAAGACGGCGCCCTCCTGAAGGAGGAGGTGACGGCCGAGGATATTGCGGAGATCGTCGCGCGCTGGACGGGCATCCCCGTCGCCAAGCTGCTCGAAAGCGAGCGCGAAAAGCTGCTGCGGCTCGAAGAGGAGCTGTCCAAGCGGGTGGTCGGACAGCCCGAGGCCATCTCGGCCGTGGCGAACGCCGTGCGGCGCGGCCGCGCCGGGCTCCAGGAGCCGAACCGGCCCATCGGGTCGTTCATCTTCCTGGGCTCGACCGGTGTCGGTAAGACCGAGCTGGCCAAGGCGCTGGCCGAGGCGCTCTTNAACGACGAAAACGCCATGATCCGGATCGACATGAGCGAATACCAGGAGCGCCACTCGGTCAGCCGGCTCATCGGTGCCCCGCCGGGCTACGTGGGCTACGAAGAAGGCGGCCAGCTCACCGAGGCCGTACGTCGTCGGCCCTACTCGGTCATCCTGCTCGACGAGATCGAGAAGGCGCATCCGGAGGTCTTTAACATCCTGCTCCAGGTGCTCGACGACGGTCGACTCACCGACAACAAGGGCCGCACGGCCGACTTCCGCAACACGATCATTATCATGACGAGCAACCTGGGCTCCGAGCTTATCCGCGAACGCATCGATGCGTTTGACGGAGAGGTGCCGCCCGAAGCCTATGAGCGGATGCGCGAGGAGATCCTGCAGCTGCTGCGGCAGCGGCTGCGGCCCGAATTCCTCAACCGGATCGACGAGATCATCGTCTTCCGGCCGCTGGGCCACGAAGAGATCCGGAAGATCGTCGAGATCCAGTTTGCCCGGATCCAGCAGCTGGCGGCCCGCAGCCACAAGCTCAAGCTGGAGCTGACCGACGCGGCGAAAGACTGGCTGGCCGGGCGCGGCTTCGATCCGGTCTTCGGCGCGCGGCCGCTCAAGCGGGTCATGCAGCGCGAAATCACGAACAAACTGGCCGAAGAAATCCTGGCCGGGTTCTTCACCGACGGCGATACGATCCGGATCGACGTGGCGCCGGACGGATCGGGCCTGATCTTCGAGAAGATCGCCCAGGTCGAGGCCGAGCCGGCCGGCACGGCCTGAGCGCCGACGCCGGTGGCTCCGTCCTCCAGCCCGGACCCACGACAGGGTCCGGGTTTTTTGTTAGGTGATTCCCCTTGCGCCCGAGCAAGCAAGCTGCGTTTCCGATGGCAAATGCTCGCGTCCGGCATAGGGGAACGGTGCGGCCTGCGGGTATATCCGATAGCACGACCCAACAAACCAGACCTGCGGTGAGGCGCCATGCGTATGCTGAAGTCGTTGTTTGCCCTGCTGCTGATCGGTATGCTGAGCTCTGGCCTGAGCCCGAACGCCGCACAGGCGCACCCGAAACGGGTGGTCAAAGTGCTGCCCCGTGGTCACGTGGTGGTGCATGCCGGCAAGGTGCGCTATCACTACCACGCGGGTGTCTTCTACCGGCCGGTACGGGGCGGCTTCGTGGTGGTGCGGGCCCCCGTCGGTGCGATCGTGCCGGTGCTGCCGGTCGGCTACCGCGTGGTGCACGTGCACGGCCGCGTGTACTACTGCCACAACGGCGTCTACTATCGCCCGATCTGGCATCGTGGCCGTCGCGCCTACCTGGTGGTCGATCTGCACCTGGACCTGTAGGGCCATCCGGGCGTGGCCGTCGGCTCCTTCCGGCGGTCACGCCCACAGCGCCAGCAGCCACCCCGCCAGCGCTCCCCCCAGCACCAGCCAGGCGGCATTCACCCGGAAGCGGAGCGTCGCCACGGCCGCCGTCAGTGCAATCGCCCAGGCCGGCCAGGAAAGCAGCGTCGCCCGTCCCAGCTCCACGATCACGACCGCCATCAAGGCCACGGCCGACACGTTGACCGCGTCCAGAAAGGCCGAAAGCCATCGAGAGGCGCGCAGCTTCGGGATCAGTGGATTGAGCACCCCCACGAAAAGGAACGAAGGCAAAAAAATGCCCGCCGTAGCCGCAACGGCGCCCGGCCACCCGGCAATCACATAGCCGATAAACGTGGCCGTCGTGAGCACCGGTCCCGGCGTAAACTGCCCGATCGCAACGGCATCGAGCAGTTGCGCCTGCGTCAGCCAGCCATAATCCTGCACCAGCCCGCCTTCAAGGAAGGCCACCAGCACATGGCCGCTGCCGTACAACACGGCCCCGACTTTGAGGAAAAACAGAAACAGCTTGCCGAGCGAAACGCCTGCCGCTGCGCCCGCCCCGCCCGTTCCCAGCGCAACTCCGAGCGAATCCTTGAGCGAGGGCCATAGCGCGAGGCCTCCCGATCCGGCCGCCGAACGCTCCGGGGTGGGTGCGATCCGCAGCCAGAACATTCCCAACACACCCCCGCCCAGCAGGGCCAGCACCTCGTTCAGTCCGGCCCCTGTGGCCCCGGCCACCGCCAGCCCGATCACCGCCAGCCGAACCCCGCGCACAGCCTGACGACCAATCCGCCAGACGGCCCCCAGTATAACGGCCAGTACGGCGGGCTTGATGCCCTGCAACAGCGGGGCCATCTCGGGCACGTTTCCGAACCGCACGTACAACCATCCCAGCAACCCCGTAATCAGCGCCGCAGGGAGGATGAAGCAGACGCCAGCGACCACAAGCCCCCGCCAGCCGGCCCGTTCGTAGCCCAGGTGCATGGCCATTTCGGTCGAATTGGGACCGGGGATCAGGTTGGTGGCGCCGACGAGATCCAGGAAGTGCTGCCGGGAAACCCATCGGCGACGCACCACGCATTCTTCCTCCATCATGGCAATGTGCGCGGCCGGCCCGCCAAAAGCGATCAGGCCCAGCTTGAGAAAAAGACCGGCTACCTCCCGAAGCGCACCGGATGGGCTGGTGGACATCCTTTTTCCAAAGTCCTTTCCGTTATCCTGAAGATAGGATGGTTCTGCTCGGTGAAAGAAGTGAAGATTGTTCTTTGGGGGGGTCACCCTCGAAGCCACCGGTCCAGCCAGGCGAACGCGTCTTCCTGCATGCTTCGATTGAAGCGGTGGCCTTCGTCGTAGAACAGGCCCTGAAAATGCGCGGGCGCCCCGGCCCGCCGATACACTTCCTGCAGGATCTGTACGGCCCGTTCCATTTCCGGGAGTGTAAACAGCGGGTCCCGGCGGCCGCACTGCACAAGCGCTGGAGCGGGCACCCGCAGCCCCAGCAATTCGGGGTAGTCCAGATCGCGGGCCAGCAGCGGAATGTAGAGCATCCAGGTGTGCGTGTAGCTCCGATTGCGGGCCAGATCGCGCCAGGTGGTGAGCATGCAGGTCACCACGGCGCAGCGGATGCGATCGTCCATTCCCGCCAGCAGCACGGTCTGCCACCCACCTCCCGAAAGCCCTGCGCAACCGACGCGGCGAGCGTCCACTTCCGGCCGCCTGCAGAGCACCTCGAGCGCTCCGCGCAACTCGGCCAGCAGTACGCCCGGCCAGGTCGTACCGGCCGCCAGCAGCGAACGGGCCACCATGTGTTCGTGCCACGACGCCCATTCGTTGTAGGCCCGGATTTCCTCGGCGGTCTCGGGCTCCCGGGCGGGCAGCCCGCGCCGGACACGTGGCGGCACGTCGGCCAGCCGGATGCGCCGGCTGCCGAAGGCCATCACATCGGGCACCAGCACCACGTAGCCCCGCCGTGCCAGCTCGTTCGCCCAGGCCCGCCCATCGTAGAGCTTTTCCTGATGGGCAACCATGAGAGGATGGCGCGTGCCCGGATCGACGATCTTCTCGCGCCCGAAGAATTTGTCGCCACCATGATCATGCAGGGCCAGCACACCCGGTAACGGACCCGAAGCGTCAGCCGGACGCAGCAGATAGGCCCGCGTAGGCGGTCCGAAGGGAAGCTGCCAGCGCAGGTCTTCGATGATCAGTCCATCGTGCGCAACGCGGGCCACTACCTCGGCATGGGGCGCCGCACCGACTTCCGGCATGCCCAGCAACGCCATCACCCGGGCGCGCGCCCGCCGCTGCCACGCTGCCAGATCCACGGTCTCCTGCCGGCGAAGCGACAGTCGGGGTGGATCTTCGGCCAGCGCGGCCGCCCAGTCGCCGTAGGCGCCGAGCACCGATCCGGCCGCGTCGTCATGCAGCGGGGCTTCGCCCTCCACCGGGGCCGGCCACCGGCGCCATCCCAGCGCCGCCGTGCCTAGCAGGGCTTCAAGGAAGGTGCGGCGATCCAGTCCCACGGTTTTCAGACGAGGTCTCGCCAGGGTGTCCATCCGGCCAGCACATGGGCCGGCGCGTACAGCACCGCTTCCGCCGCCGTGAGCTGAGGCCGGTCGGGATGGGCTCCCGGCCCGCTGCTGCCGTATTCGAAAAGCCGCTCACCCATCGGATCCACGCCGTGCATCTCCGTCCAGCCCTCGGGCCGGATGTGATCGTCCATGTAGCAGTGCAGAAAAACGGCGTTGCTGCTGACCAGCCCCGGCTGGTTCGAGGGATGCCAGGGACGTCCCAGCCACACCGAAGCCGGAGCCATCGCAGGCGATTCCTTCAGCAGGCGGCATCGATAGAAAATCAGCCCGTAGGGACGGCTCCGGGGCGTGCTGGGTGCCACCACGTAGCCGTTGTTGGGCCGGCCGCGGTCCCGCGAAATCAGATCGCAGGCTTCGAAAACGGCCGTGCCCCCGCCGAAAATGAAGTCGACATGGCCGAGAATCGTACAGTTGCGAAAATAGCTCCGGTTGCCATCGACGAAGAGCGTGTCCTGATAACCGCGAATCACGCAGTCGTAGAAGACGGTGCGGTCGGCCTCGCGATCGATGAGCACGGCTACGGCCTGCAGGTCGCGCAGGCTGTCCTGATAGGCCGGATAGTCGAAGGCGTTTTCCACGGTCAGATGGGCGACGCGCACCGCAGGGGCGGCAATGCGCAGCGTGAAGCTGCCCCGCGTACCGCAACGGTCGGGTTGGCGGGGCTGTGCCGAGCGGTTTTCGGCCTGCCAGCGTGCCAGCAGCGCCCGCCGCAGCGGGCTGTCGGCGCAGGGACCACCCGCCACGTCGTCGTAGGAGAGCACGGTCGTCTCCCGATCTTCGCCGATCAGATAGACGAAGGGCCGGTCGATGGAAAGCTTCTCATGGTAGCGGCCACGCCGCACGAAGATCACGTAGGGGGCGTCGTTGTCGGCCGGCACGTCGGCCAGCGCCCNGCCGATGGTCCGGTAGCGCCGCACCCCGTCCACNCGCGCNCCTTCGGGGCCGACGTAAGCCGGATCGACCACGGCGGCGTAGGTGTACGTGTCGGGCGCGGTGCGCAGGGCGCCGGTCGATGGCGTGAGGATCGCCACCCGAAGCGGCTCTCGAAGGCGCTGCACGAAGCGATCCAGATACGCCCACCAGTCTTCGACCTGGCGGAAGTCGCCGGCCGCCGTCCATCCTGCCCCGGCATAGTGCACGACGGTTTCGCCCGGACGCATGCGGCCAAGCAGCAGGTAGTGGTCGTTGGTCTCGCGCACCGCTTCGAGCCGGTCGCCCGGCATCAGGACGGCCGTGCCCAGCTCGCCGTGTCCGCCATTTTTGCGCTCGACCGGTCCCCAGACGCCCAGCCAGGTCCAGTCGTCGCGCTGCTTCCAGGCGCCCGTTACCCCTTCGCGCTTGACCAGTCCGATCGCATAGGTCAGCGGCTCGCTATCGGCCGTCCGGAAAGTCACTTCTTCCCGAAACAGATACTGTCCGGCGTCGATCGTGATGCGCCGCACTTCCGACACCTGGCGGCCGCCCACCTCCCACGGTTCGTAGTGCAGTTCCACGATGGCCCGGAGCGGACCGGCGGCCAGGATGCGGTACGACTTGAAGTTGCGGGCCGGAAACAGCCGTCCCTCGTGCCAGATGGCCGTGCCGCCGGCGCCCAGACTCTGGCCGACGGAGAAAAAGTCGGCGCCTTCGCCCGTGTCGATATGATAGGCGTCGTGCCCCTTCGCGTACCAGCGGGTGATCACCAGATCGCGCACGCGCTTGAGCCAGACGTCGATGCCGCTCGACACGAGCGACTCCAGCTGCCAGAGGCCCTGGCCGTAGGTGCGATACGCCACCCGATCGCTTTCCCAGGCCACATCGTCGCGTTGCGGCTCGTGATAGGCGAAAGCCCGGGCGGCAAAGGTCGTCTCCGGGGCTGCGGCCTCCACGCGATAGGTGCGCGCCTCGCGGGGCCAGAGGTTCACCAGAAAGAGCAGCACGTCCGGCCGCCCGTCACCGTCGTTGTCCACCACCTGGTGCGGGACCGAGCGGCCGCTGGCCTCATCACGCACGCGCACCTGCTCGGGCGTCAGGGCCGGAAGCTGCTCGGCCAGCGGCGCCCAGGCCAGCTCGACCAGTTCGTCGGGACGCGCCACATCCGAGGGATTCTCCACGCGAACGCGCACCGCTTCGGGCGTTTCGACGGCTCCGCCCAGCAGCGGCAGCAGTCCCAGCAGCAGAAGCCTGCACCAGCGCATGTTTGTTCGGGGTTTAGCTCGGAATTTCAAAGTAAACTTCCTGCGCGGAGAGGCGCACGCGCCGCGCTTGCCGGAGCGATCAGTGCAGGGCGGCGCCCCCCTCGAAGGCTTCGATCTCCAGGCTGGCCAGGATGAACGGACCGACGCCCTTCGGATCGTCGCTGACGATCGGCTCGCTCAGGTAGTATTCAATTGAACCGTCCCGCTGTCGCGGCCCGCCCAGTCCGGCCACCGCGCAGATCTGATTCAGGTGCACCGTGCCTTCGGGATCCACCGAAACCAGGTGCTTTACAAGCCCCCGATAGCCACGCCGGGCCACCTCCAGGTATTTCGCCGGCAGGTAGCCTCTGCGCACGCCTTTTGCGAGCGCGTACACGAACATGCTCGAAGCGGACGCCTCCAGGTAGTTGCCCGGATAGGCGGGCTGATCGAGCACCTGGTACCAGAGGCCCGTGACCGGATCCTGCACGCGCGCCACGGCTTCGGCCAGATCCTGCAGGATCCGGATGATCGTCGGACGATCGGGATGATCTGCGGGGAGCCAGTCCAGCACGTCCACCAGCGCCATGGCGTACCAGCCCATGCCACGCCCCCAGAAGTTGGCCGAACGGCCCGTGATGGAGTCGGCCCAGATCTGCTGGCGCTTCTCATCCCAGCCATGGTAGTAAAGGCCGGTGCGCGGGTCGCGCAGGTAGCGGGCGACCAGCAGGATTTCGTGGGTAGTTTCGTCGAGGGCTTCCGCATCGCCGAACGTCACGCCATAGCGCACCAGGAACGGCCCCATCATGTAGACGCCGTCGAGCCAGAGCTGGTAGGGATAGATCTTCTTGTGCCAGAAGCCGCCCTCGCTGGTGCGCGGATGGTGCCGGAGCTGGTCGCGCAGCGTATCGATGGCCCGGCGATATCGTTCTTCTCCGGTCTGCTCGTAGAGCAGAAACAGCAGTTTCCCGGCGTTGATCTGATCCAGGTTGTACTCCTCTTTCTCGTAGGTGCGGATGGTGCCCTCCGGCGTGACAAAGCGGTCGATGTTGGCCCGGATGTACCCGAAATAGCGCGATTCACCTGTCCGGAACCAGAGTTCCTCGAAAGCGCGCAGCATGACGCCCACTTCGTAGTGCCAGCGCTCGGAGAGCACCGGTTTCTGGCGCATGACGGACTCGGCCATGCGGACCGACCACGGCCGCACGTCGGGCGACTGCGCCTGCGCGATCAGTCCCAGCAGACAACCCAGTCCGATTCCCAGAATTCGTCCGTACCAGCGCATGGGGCTCCGATGATTCGTCGTCATGTCAGGTCAGGCAAGCAGAAGCGCCCCGGGAGCCGCGGCTCCCGGGGCGTCTGCCCTGTTACCATCCCCGTAAGGGCATCAGTTGGCCGGAAGCAGCAACATTTTGCGCGTCAGCACCGTGCCGCCGGCCTCCAGGCGGTAGAAGTAGACGCCGGGGGCCGCCTTCCGGCCCAGCAGGTCCGTGCCATCCCAGGTAGCCGTGTAAACTCCGGCGGCCTGCCGGACGCCATCGGCCAGACGGGCAACCTCCTGTCCCAGCAGGTTGAACACGCGCAGCGTGACGGTGGCCGGCTCGGGCAGCGTGTACGTGATGCGGGTCTCCCGCGTGAACGGGTTCGGGTAGTTCTGATGCAGCCGGAAGGCCGTCACCGGCAGGTTGCCGGGCTGGCGTTCGATGGCCGTCAGCTCCCACTCGGCTTTTTTGTCCGGGAACCAGTTCAGGTCGCCGGCCGGGAAGCCCCTGGCCGCGCCGGTGTACGCGGGCGAATCGGTGGGATACGAAGCGTCGAACTCACGCATGAAGTACGTGACCGGCTTCCGATCGAAGTCGTGCAGTTCGCGCACAAAGCTCGTGGTGGCCTTGGTGCGGCCGGTCTGCGTCCGGTACCACTCGGCCATACGCAGCATCTTGCTGATGTAGGGCCGATTGGCGACTTGCAGATCTTCCAGTTCGATGAACGCATTGACCGAGTCGGCCCCCAGTCGGCTGTTGATGTGGTAGGAAAGCGGCGCGCCCGGCCCGATGATGTCGTTGTCACCGTCGGTGCCGTTGTCGGGGTTGCCGTCGTCGCCTGCCCCATCGCCGTACTTCGCATAGAAAGCCTCCACCGAGTCCGACACGGCCCAGTAGTTGTTCGACACGACCCACTGGGTCGTATCGTTGGGCACCGAGAAGATCCAGATCATCCGCGGTTTGCCGTTGGGGTACAGTTCGCCGTGCTCGTCGAACTCGGCCTGACGGCTGGCGTCGCTCGTGTCGGCCCCCAGCACGAAAGAATCCAGAAACAGGTTGTTCGTAATCCGCACGCTCTTACCCACCCATCCCAGGGCCAGCGTGCCGTGATACGACATGCCGTTGAGGATCGTGTTGTGGTCGAAAATCAGGTTGTTGATGGGCGCCGTGCTGGACCGGTGGCGAATGATGCGGTCCTGGAAGTTCACGAACGTGCAGTTTTGGATGAACAACGTATCGACCGACGTATCCCGCAGGTCGATGGCCTTGCCGGCCCCGAAGTTCGAGCGTCCCAGATCGCCCATGTTGGCGAAAATCGTGTTGGTAATGCGGATCACACGCGCGGCCGCCTCGGTGCGGATGTGCTGTCCCCGCGTGTTGGACATGACGACCCCGTCTAGGATCAGATCATATCCCGGCGAAGTGGTGCGGATGATCGTACTCCCGATGTTGACCACCTCGTTGGGATCGGCGTCCACATAGCCCACCAGCACCACGTCTTTGATCCAGACGTTGCCCTCCATGCGAATGATCGGGTCCGCCGCAAACGTACCGGTCTGGGTATTCACCACCGGATAGATGATGGCTTTTTCGCCCTCGCCTTCTTCCGTCATCAGGCGTAGGTCAAATCCACGAACGATGATGTCGTCGTTGACCAGGTAAACGCCGTTGCGCCGCAGCACGTACACCCGGTTGGGGTCGTTCCGCTCCCCGGTGGCCGTCGTGTCGCCAGCGATCACCTCGTTCAGATACTGCCCCGACACGTTGAAGGGCTCGACGATCAGTTCCTGCGCCCTGCTGTTCGCCGCGCCGAACAATAACAGGACAAGCAGCCCGATCCATGCACTCGTAGCGGTCCTCATGGCTTCCTCCGGTTGGTTGAAGGGATTGGTTCAGTTTTCAGAGTACCAGCCGCAGGCCGAAGTCCACGGTGGTCCCGTAGATTTCCCGATCGTTGGGCAGCCGCCAGCCCTGCACCCGGTTCAGCACAAGGGTGCCCTCCTCGACGTTCGTCAGGTTGTTCACATTGAGCAGGACGTACAGGTTGGGCCGAATCTGCTGGCGGAGCGCCAGGTCCCAGCGTGTGAAGCTCTTGACCACCCGGTCGTCGCGTCCATTGGGAGAAAAACGCGTGTTGAATTCACCCTGATGAAACATGGAAAGCCGCGCCGAAAAGCCCCGATAGTCGTAGCCGATCGCCACGTTGCTGAGGAAGTCCGGCTGGCGCTCCAGCTTGTGCTTGCGCTCAACAAAACGATAGCGCAGCTTGGGCACGCAGATGCCCGGTAGAATCTCCTCGCAGTACTCCTCGGTCTGCGTGCCCGGGATGTAGGTCTCCGACCGGATGAACGACAGGTTGTAGGTCAGCACCAGGTTGCGAAGCACCCCCGGCAGAAACAGAAAGTTGGCCTGATGCTCGATTTCCACGCCCCAGACCCGCGTCGGCTTTGACGAATTATACGGATAGGTCAGGGCGAACCCTTCGTTCTGGAAGGGACTGGTCACGTTGATTCCCAGCCTGTCGAACAGCGAGTCGGCCGAAGCGGCATCGAAAAACGCACCGTTGATCTGGTGGTACATGTTTTTGATGTCCTTGTAGAAGGCCGACACCGAGAACAGCCCGAAACGGCCGTCGTAAAGCGCCACGTTCACCTCGTAATTCCAGGCCTGCGCCGCCTTCAGATCCGGGTTGCCCACGAAGAGCGAGTTGCCGGGATAGAACGTGCCGGCCTTACGCGCCACGAAGCTGGGCAGGCGCTGGTTGTAGTCGGGACGCGCCAGTGCTTTGTAGGCGGCCAGCCGCACCGTGAGAAAATCGGTGGGCCGCAGCGTCAGGTGGACGTTCGGCAACCAGATGGCCTCCGAAAACGTGCTGCTGGTGTCTCGATAGGTACCTTTGGGTACCGGGAAGCCGGACAGGTCATCCGGCGTGTAGCGCGTGAGGTAGTCGTTGTTTTCGCGCTCGACGCGCACCCCGGCAATGAGCGAAACGCGCGGCCCGAAATGCAACGTGTTCATCACATAGGCCGCCGANACCCGCTCGGTCAGGTCNTAGAAATANGCGTCGGCTTCCAGATTGCGCTCGAACTCCGGGTTCGTCCCGGCCTGATCCGAAAAACCGTTTCGGTTCAGCTCCCACCAGGTGCGGAGCAGATCCCGATCGATCAGCGGATAGAGCCGGAAGCGGTCGAACAGGTCGCGGTCCTCCGGATTGGCCCCCAGAAAGTTCGTCACCAGCAGCCGGTCGCCCACCATCTGGAGATGCTCGAAGGGGGTGCCTGAAAAGTCCTTGGGTACGACCCGCCCATCGGCCGTCTGGACGTAGCGCGGAAACGCTTCGTTGTAATAGGGTGCCAGCAGCTCACCGCGCTCCCGAAAGCGCGTCTTTCTCCGAAACTTTCCGCCCACCTTGAACTGTCCGGCCACACCCCCACCCAGCGCGTAGTCCCGTGCCAGATCCAGGTACAGCGTGGTCTCATCCTCCCGGTTTTCTTCTTCTCGATAAAACGCTGTATAGAAGTAGGCGCGCTCAAAGTTATTCAGAGCGTAGCTGATAATATTTTCCGGCGGACCTTTCAGCTCTTCGGGCGGGATGCGCCCCATGCCGGCGATCGGATTGCCCTGGGGATCGGTGGCGGAAGGCTCCGTGAAGCTGATATCGAAGTCAAACGGATCGTGCGATTGCGACCGGGCATAGGAAGCGCCCCAGTTAAGCTGCCATCCCCTCAGGTACTGTTCGCCCCGAAGCGCACTGGTGAACGTATAGATATTCTGCTCGCGATCCCGGGCGCCATAGAACATCTCGGAGCCTTCGGTGGGATAGTTGCGATAGTAGTCGATGAAGCTGCGCTGGGTGGCGTTGAAGACGTTGTTGAAGCGAATCGTCCCACCATCCGGCGTGTCCAGGTCCAACAGCAGGCTGACGCCCTGGCGCGTGCGGATTTCGTTGCGGAAGTTCAGCTCGATATCGGAGATTTCGTAGTCCGTACCGCCGGCCAGCCCCATATCGTAGGAGAGATCGTAGTACTCGCGGCTCCGATCGCGCCGCTCCAGGCTGCCGATGAGCTGCACGCCCAGCCGCTTGCGCCAGAAGCGTTCTCCGTAGCGGGCACTCAGATCGTACTGCCCCCAGGTCTGATTCAACTGATTGTAAGCTCCGCGCGCGTCAATACGGACGAGCCGCTGCTCGGGCGCTTTCCTGGTGACCAGGTTGACGCTACCGGCAATCGCGTCGGCGTCCTTGTCGGGGGTCAACGCCTTGTACAACTCAATGCCGGCCAGCGAGCTCTGCGAGATCGTGCTCAGATCAAGGCCCCGGGCGTCCGCGTCGGTCGCAGCCAACCGCACACCATCGACCGTAATCGTCGTGAAGCGATCGCTCAACCCACGCAGTACGATCTTGTTGGCCTCGCCCCCGGAACGCTGCACGGCCACCCCGGGCAGCCGCCCAAGCGCTTCCGCCGCGTTGGCGTCCGGCAGTTCCTGAATTTTTTCCTCTGAAACCACATTGACGATCGTGTTCGCGTTGAGCTGCTGGTTGATGGCGGCCACCTGGCCTTCGACCTGTCCGACAATCACGATCTCCTCTCCACCGATCGGCTCGGGCACCAGGGCAATGTTCAACACGATCGTCTCCCCGTCCTGAATGCGCAGAGGCAATTCGCGTGTCTGATAGCTCAGATAGGAAACGCGCAGCGTGTAGGTGCCGGGCGCAATACCCGTGATGCGATAGCGCCCTTCCAGATCGGTTGCGCTCCCTTTGCCCGTGCCTACCAGATACACGTTGGCTCCCGGCAACGCCTCGCCGGTCAGCGAATCGGTCACCACGCCATAGACCGTACCCTGCGCCAGCGCAGCCGGAACGGCCGTCAGCGCTCCCAGGGTCAGACTCAGTGCAAGCCACCAGTTTTTCATAGACCTTCGAGAAAAACGGCGACACCACATCTGGTGCGGTATCGGTTTCTTCCAGAATAGTTAACGGTTACTTTATCGTTTGACCAAAGTAGGAGTACCCTTTCATTCCCGCAAGCCCTTTCTACATCCCTCCTTCAACTTAATACCAATTTCATAAATTGGCTGAACGAATCAGCCGCGCCTGTGCGAAGGGCCGGTTGCAGACAGGAGGCGCTCGTCCTGCTTTTGCGATACGCCCGCACCTTTCGCCCCGCAAACCGGTATAACGTCAAAACCAATCCGCTGCTTGCCATGAAGCTACGCCTGACCGAACGCGACGTGCGCCTTCGCCTGGAGGCCGAAGATCTGGAAACGCTGCGCCGGACGGGCCGGGTTGAACTCGTCACGCCGTTCGACGCGCAGACGGCCTTCACCTGCACGCTCCGCATCGATGCGCAAACGGCCGTGCCGGTCGCGCACCTGGACGGTTCGCACCTGACCGTCTTGCTTCCCACCGAGGAAGCCCGGCGCTGGCTCGACAGCGACCAGATCGGTATCGAAGCGCGCCAGGCGGCCGGTCCGAACCGAACGCTCAAGCTGCTGATCGAAAAGGACATCGGCTGTCAGCACAAACCGCAGGCACGGCCGTCCGATGTCGCCGCCGAACGCTGACCTGACCGCCCTGCTGCTGGCCGGCGGACGCAGCCGTCGCTTCGGCACGGACAAGGCCCGCGCCGTCGTGGACGGCATGCCCATGCTTCAACGCGTCTATGAAACGGCGCGTGCGCTCACCCCGCACGTGCTGCTGAGCGTCCGGGCCGACGGCGACTTCTACTTCGACCTGGTGCCGCCGGAGGTCCCCCGCCTGCTCGACCCCGTCCCGGACGCCGGCCCGCTGGCGGGTCTGGTGGCCGGTCTCCGCACAGCACAGACGCCCTGGCTGCTGGCGCTGGCCTGCGACCTGCCCTTTCTGAACGAAGCAACGCTCCGCGGGCTGCTAGCCGCCCGTTCTCCCGACTTCGACGCCGTCGTGCCCGTCACCCCCGACGGCCGCCGCCAGCCGCTCTGTGCACTCTACCGCGTGGACGTGTTGCGCCCGGTAGCCGAAGCCTGGCTCGCCGCCGGTCGCCATGCGCTGCAGGCGCTACTCGACCGGCTTTCCGTCACGACACTGTCCGTTCCGGACGCCCCCCTGCGCAACGTCAACACGCCCGGCGATTTACTCGCCGAGCGCGTCGGTCCGGAGCGGCACATCCCCGGTGGGCGGCCGCCTGCGCGTGACTAACCCGACCTCGGCCGGATCCAGCCGAAAACGCCCGAACTGGATCGTAGCGACCTCACGGGCCCGGAACGGCGGCGCCCAGAAGTAGAGCCACGCCAGCTCGGCGTCGTAGCGGGCCACGATACCCAGCACGCGGGCAAAGCCGTGCCGGTCGCAGAGGGCCACCAGACGATGCCGGACCGCCTCGGGATTGTCCAGTGCCGGTACCATGCCATGCAGTCCCCGCGCCTGCACCGACAGCCGCCGCAAGCGCGCTCCGGCAAAGTAACGCCGGAATCGCTCGCGCCGGTAGTCGCTGCGCACCCATCGGTCGCGCTCCTGCACGGCCTCGGCCACCGGTAGCCGCACGATGCGCGGACGTCGACCCCGCCGAAAGCACCGCAACACCGGTTCCAGCTCGTCTTCCCGCTGCAGCGCCACCACGTAGTCGGGCCGAATCACATCGAGCATCTGAAAGAAAAGTTCGCGGCCCGCGTCGTTGGCCATATGGCCCGGCAGATCGATCACCAGCCGCTGCGCCCGGTGCCAGCGGGCGGCTTCGACCAGGCGCACCAGGCCGCTGAGCATCTGCAGCAGATGGCCCTCGGGCGAGATGTGTCCGACAAACCGAAGCCGGAGCCAGCGATCGGGATCGATCGGCACGCGGCTCAATGCCAGCGTGGTCGGTGGCCCGACGAGCGATTGGCCGGGATCCGCGTCCAGCAAGAGCGTCCGGTAGTGTTCGTTCACCTGCGCGGCCAGCCAGCGGGCCAGCGTCGTTTTTCCGGCGTTGACCGGACCGGCCACCATCAGCGTACGCCACGGCGGCCCGTGCAGCAACCGCTCCCGCAGCGCCTCCCACTCGGCCGAAACCGCAACGTCAATGTCCATGTCCTTCAGGTAGGCGGTTCGACGCGCACCCGGAGCGTCCGCAGACGGTTCAGCGCAGCGGCCAGCTCCTGCGCCCGGAAGCCGGCCAGATCCAGTAGCCCTCCGGGATCGAGCACGTCCAGGCCCTGCCGTTCGATGTCTGCCAACACGGCCGCAATGATTTCCGGAAGGGTACGACGACCGTCCATGTAGCGACGGCGGGCGTAGGCCAGCGCCTGACCGATGGCCCGCGTCTGCGCCACGTGCACCAGCTGCTCGACGGCTCGGAGGTCGATCACGGCCATGCCGAGCTGGAGCATTTCACGTCCGCGCGCCCGCACGTAGGTCGCACGCTTCCCCTTCTGCGGCGACACGCTTGTCGGATCCGGCACGCGTCGCACCGGCGGCCCCTGGAAGGGATTGTCCGGCGCCGGCATCCGCTCGCTCGGAAGCTGCCGGGCGATTTCCCGGGCGGCTTCCGTCACGTCTTCCACCCGGTATTCGTGCAGTTTGATGACGGTATCGGCCACGTCGAAAAAGTCGCCGCTGGAGCCGACCACCAGGATCGTGCTGACACCGCGCGTTTCGTAAAGCTGGCGCACCCGGTCGATGAACGGCGTGATGGGCTCCTGCGCACCGGGCACCAGGCGTTGCATGCGCCGGTCGCGCACCATGAAGTTCGTGGCGGCCGTGTCTTCGTCGATGAGCAGCAGCGACGTGCCCACCTCCAGCGCTTCCTGAATGGCGGCCGCCTGGCTGGTCGATCCACTGGCGTTCGCCGTCGAGAACGTGCGCGTGTCGATGCCTGAGGGCAGGTTGCGGATGAAGGGCGACAGGTCCACGCCGGCTACGCTACGGCCGTCTTCGGCGCGCACCTTGACCGCGTCGGGTACCGTCACGACGAACTCCCGGCCGTCGCCGGGTTCATGGTTGTAGACGCCGCGCTCCAGCGCGCGCAGCAGCGTACTTTTGCCGTGATAACCACCACCCACGATGAGCGTCACGCCGGCCGGAATGCCCATGCCGGTCAGACGGCGGCCGCTGGGCAGTACGACCTCGCGCCGCAGCGAAGGCGGAGACGCGAACGGCACCGCGCCGGTCTCCAGTGGCCGCTCATCGACGCCGGAGCGGCGGGGCAGGCAGGCGCCGTCGGCCACGAACGCCACCAGCCCCCAGGCGGGCAGCTGCGCCCGAAGCCAGGTGGCGTCTTCGTTGACTTCGGCGAAGGTACGGACCGTCTCCGGATCGTAGGCGGCAAACCGGAGGCTTTCGCGCACGATGCGCGGCACGTCCTCCAGGAGCAGCGCCCGGGCTTCGTCAGCGGCAATGCGGCGGCCGTGGGCGGGCAGGCCAACGGCGAAGCGGGCTTCGACGCCCTCGGCCGTCAGGCGTACGGCCGTGCGGGGGAGCACTTCCTGGCCGGGTCGGTCCATTTCGATCAGCCCGCTGTGGCCGCTACCACGCGGACGGCTGATGCGCCGGGCCTTTTCGGTGAACGTGCGGGCCAGCAGATGGGCCACCCCGACGGCCCGGGCCTCCGATCGACAGCTCCACTCCGGAAAGCCCGCGTGGCGCTGTGGAATCCAGACATGTACGCGGCTGGGCGTGGCGAACGGATCGCCCTGCACGTGCACCAGATGCAGCACGAAGTCGCCCAGATCGTAGGCGCCCTGCAGCGATTTGTACGCTTTGTAGCCCCGGCCGTCGAGGCGTGCCAGGCGCCGCCGAAGCTCTTCGGCCGTGCGCAGCGTTTCCGTCCCGATCCGTGCCGCCATGGCACTGCTGCTATTTTTCGCTCCCGAACGCCCATAAAAAACCGGCCCCGCCGCAACGTTCCTCGCAGCGGGGCCGGGTTCTTTGCTACGACGTTCCCTTTCAGAACTGCCCGCGCAGCGTGAAAATGTGGTTGTTCTCAAAGAACTGGGCGGGAATGAAGCCGTAGTCGAAGGCCATATTCACGCCCAGCACCGGACGCAGGTTCAGCGTGGCGCCAAAGGCCGGCCGGTTGTCGAACGGTCCTTCCAGGTCACCCTGTTTCTGGGTATTCTGCACGTAGGCGCCTCGCACGATGATATAATCCTGGAAGTTGTACGAAAGCTGCCCCTGCACCTGGCTGGGGCCGTAGGTATTTTCCATGTAGGTCAGGCTGACCGAAAGGCCCTGCCAGACCCGATAGCTGACCGCCACGTCCACCACGGTTGGCACATCCGCATCGGCCGCCACGATCTTGTACTTCGTCACGGCTCGATCCCCTTCCGTCGTACGCGCATCCACCAGCAGTGCCGAGCCATCATATTGCATAGAGGTCCCGATGTTACGGATGGCCACCCCAACCGAAAGCCCGCCGAAGCCGAGGAAGTTGTCGTACTGCACCCCGGCATCAAACGTCACGCCACTGGCAGACACGTTGGCGAAGCTTTCGTAGTTCAGGTTGACGGTGGCGCCGACACGGATGCGGTCGGTCATGGCCCGGCCGTAAGAAGCCCCGAGGGTAAAAAATGTGGGCGAAAANGTCTCACCGGTGCCGTCCATGTTGAACTCATCCGTCTTCGCGATATCGCCCATGTCGAAGCTGCGCAGGTGCAGCGCGATGGCGCCCAGCGTCCCGAAGCGCAGCCCCACGGCGGCGAAGTTGATCCCGATGTCGGCGATATAATTACGCCGCGAGACCATCACCATCACGTTCCCCTCGCCGTAGTCGAGCCCGGCCGGATTCCAGAGTACGCTCTCGATGCCCGTAATGGCAGCCGCCGCGCCGCCTCCACCCAGGTACTGGGCTCCCATGGGGATGAGCAACTGCGAAGCGGCATTTGTCCCGTAGCGGGCTTCCTGGGCCTGCAATGTTCCGACTGGACTCAGCAGCAGGACCAGCAGCAGCGGAAGCCCTGCGCGAAACAGTTTGGCTTTCATGATCTATGCCCTCCGTTTGGCTTCAACATGATGCATCAATACCGTTGCAGAATTTGCTCCTCCTGCACGATGGCCAGCTTCAGCACCTTTTCGCCATACGGCGTGTCGATGTGGACCAGATAGATGCCGCTGGCCACCGGAATGCCATCCTGATTCGTCAGGTCCCACCGCTCGAACTGCGACGGGCTATCGTGTTCGATCACCCGCACCGGGATGCCGGCCAGCGTGAAGATCCGAATCGTCGCCTTCTCCGGCAGGTGCGTGAAGGTGACGAACTTCTGGAACCGGTTGGTCTCCAGCCGGCTGAAGCCGAAGTAGGGATTCGGGAAGACGTTGATCTGCTCCACCGCCTGCCGCTTCAGCTCCGGATCGTCTGTAACAGCACCTTGTACCGTGAAGGAGAAACGGTCCCCACTTGATAGCGGCACAGTCGGAGCAAAAGACAAAGTAAACGGTGCCTGCAGATACGGACGCGTACCACGCTGTGCAGGCCATATTGCATACATTACATCAGCAGTCGGGGCAAAATTCTCGTCATTGTAATCTGCACCTTCATTATAATCTGATTTATGAATAAAGATATACTCACGGCCACCCAGGCTCAACTCGCACTCATCAGGAATTGTCCCGCCAAAGTCATCTGGATCCAACAACAGCCCCATATCCCAACGCATGTTACTGCAGTTGACAGTTGCTTCCACAAAGCTCACATTTACCTGCCGTCCTTTGGAGCCATCAGGATTAAGCACATAAGCCGCAAAGGGCAAATATCCAGTTCCTGCATAGGCATACTCAGACTCAGCACCTCGAATGTAAACTGCGCCTTTACTGGCCCAACCATCAGCGGGCCCACTTGTAGTGTCTCCCTGGAACTCCAAGATAACTGGCTCAAGATCGCTGGCTGACAGGGTGCTTCCAAAGAAGTGTGCTCCGATCGTAGCACCACCAAAGAAAGCCTCCCCACCAAAATCCACACCAGTCACCCAGCGTTCTCCCTCTGAGGTCCAGTTGGCAATCTGTGCGACAACAAGTGGTACATATACCTGTAGTCCTCCCACTATAGGGGCCTCCTGTGCCGTCACCGAACCATCAGGGTCAATTTGAGGAAACCATGCATTACTAACAGGTTGTCCATCCCGACGTAGTTGCCAACGTAACGGCCAGGGATCCCCCACATTATACCGATGCCCTTCGCTGTATTGCTCATGTTCGAAGACCCCCTCTACCGAGCTAAGCGTATCCGCTTCTGTAAGTTCTGTTTTCGTTTCTCCCGTAGCTGGGTTATAGTAGGCGAATACGATCTGATAATTGCCACTTTGTATCACGGCAGGATTGGCAATTTTTACCTGAATCGAGGCCGTAGACGAACCAGCCTCATGGTTAACCGCCACATCGCTCTCTGGCGCAGGTGGCTCGGTGGAGCCCGGCCTGGGCGGTTGTGGCGTAGCGGCCACGACAACCGGCGTGCTTTCCAGCACCCGGAAGGGCGCATCGATATCCTCGGTCAGCACCGCATAGGAAGTAATGGCAAAGTAATAGGTCACCCCATTGGCCAGCGGTCGCTGACGAATAGCATCCCGCGTGACGGTAAAGTAGCGCTTGATCCCCTCATCCGATCCAAATTGAACCGGCTTTTCGAGCACGAAGCCGGTTTCCTGATCGAAAGCATTGTCAAAAACGATCGAGATCAGGTTCTTTTTGTCAAAGGTGGCCAGCCGTACTCCTTCAGCGATTGAGGCGGTAGGCGAAGGCAGCTGGTACACGTTGTATCCTTCGAATTCGAAGCCGGAGTTCCGATAGCTTTCGACCTGCGCCACCTGGTTCAGGTCGAAGCCCCAGTCCAGCACAACCTGTTTGTCCAGCTCACTGACACGTACCGGAGGTACGTTAGGAGGCGAGGGCAGCACAAAATTGTTGTCGTAGGCGAACTGGGCGAACAGGTCGTAATACTTCAGCAGACTGACACTGGAGAGGTTGTTCGTACCCAGTGCCGCGATCTGCCCGACCACCACATCGACCGTATCGCCCTTTTCCATGCTAAAGGGGCCACTCGAAAGAACGATACGGCGGTCGCCCGGCGGCAACTGCTGCCCGTCGATCCAACCACGGCCCGTGACCGGGTCGCCTGTAAGGGCAAATTTGGTAACCTGCCCCGTTGTGGGATCCACAAACGGATCTCCCGCTGGATACTCTGGCCGTGGACGGTATCCACGCATCAGGTTAAACCACTGCAGCGAGCCACTGTAGTCACCCAGGTCTGGGTCGCTAATGTCTGATCCGGCTGCAAAGTAGACGAATGCGGTCATGCCCAGCGTGTCGCCCTGCGCATTAACTGGCCCCTGCAGGAAGTCCCAGCCCACAGCCGGCGGTGCCAGCCCGAACTGCTGGTAGGTATCATCAATCGGGTTGGCATTGTAGGCATAGCCCAGCGAGAGTGTCGTATCGCTCCCGGCAAAGTCGTCAGAATAGGTCCCCACGTCCGGGTCCACCCACCAGACGACAAACATAGAGTCCAGCCGGGCGTCGGACGGACTATCCGGCCGCCCGGTAAAAATCAGACGCGTCCGAATAAAGGCAATATTCCCGAGCGGGTTGGTCGCCGGAAAATCATAGCCCCAGATCGTAAACTGATACTCCATCCCCACCGAAGGCGACCCATAACTGCCCTCCGACGTACCGGGACGCAGGTCATTGGTGACAATCCAGAGCGTCTGATCTGCCCCCGGATATCCCGGAATATCTCCTTCTGTCTCACAGTCAAACTCCCCGTCCCCGTTCAGATCCTGAGCCGGCTGATATCCGGGCTCGCCGTTGCATTCCTGGTAGGGCGCGCCCCAGGCGGCCGGCCAGTTGTTCCAGTCATATTCGTACTGCTCCAAAATTGCCTGCCGGTCGGCATCTGTCACCTCACTCGGGTCTTTGCCAAAGAAATATGCCGCCGCTGCCGTTACGTCAAAAGATGACGACTTCCAGCGGCGATGGACACGCCATACGTGGTATTTCGTCAGGTCGGATGGGTCGTCCGGTCCCTGGACGGTGCCCGTCACCGGATCCCAGAGCACGCGGCCCGGATCCATCCCACTCTCATACGTACTGCCGTTGACGCGCACTCCCTGACGTTCCCCATTTTCATACAACACGCCTCCCCATACGAACCCCTGGGCAAAGACCGGCCCGGAAGTTCGTTTGGGCATCGTCCCATTTACACCCGAGAAGGGGTCAACCCAGTCGAACTTTCCATTGTTACGAAGCCAGATGGTCGAGTTATTGACATCCAGTACGGAAAGCGGAGGATGAGACGCCTGTGTAATGGACGGAGCACGTCGCATGAGGGCCGCTTTGTCCTGCGCATGTGCCAACTTCATCGGCACAAGCAACAGCAACGCGAGCGTAAAAGCCCTGAGCTGTATGGTCGTGTACATGGTCGTTCCTCGATGCTTTTCTATGGCTGAATATGGCACGCTCTTACCGGACATAGATTTCAGAATTCCAGTCGCAACCCGATCTGCACCTGACGCGGCTGGTCGAAAAGATCCACGCCCTCGTCGGCAATGTAGTGCTGCCGGTTACGCAGGTTGATCTGCTGGTAGTAGTAGACGTAGTCCGGACCCTGCCCCGCCACAATCTCTTCGCTCAACTCTGGATTGCTCAGGAAGCCGTCATCATACGGACTGCCCGTACGCAGGTACACATTGATCGGGTTGCGACGATTGAGCAGGTTTTCGATGTACATGTAGGCCGTCGCCGTAGCCCCTCCGAAGGAGAACCCTTTTTCGATACGGAGGTCAGTCCGGAAATACCAGGGCGTCGTGGAGGAGTTGAGCGGCTCCAGCGGCACGCGGTTACGCGGGTCGCTGTCGGTCAGCAACGCGCCTTCGTCCGCACCCCGCTGACCGATACCCCCGGTGCTCCGCGTGAAACGATGCCCACTGTTGAACGAGAACAGCAGGTTGACCGCCAGATTCTGCAGTGCCAGCGGCTGCTCGGCACCCGTCCGGTAATCCAGCACAATGGCGCCCCGGTGGCGCTGCTCAAAGCTCAGCGGCTGCAGCAGCGAAGGCGGCGCCGTACCGTTCTCCAGGGCCGAGACCTGTCCACCGGGCTCCGAGTTCGTGCCCTTGGCGTCAGTAAGCGTGTAGTTGAACATAGCCATCACGCCGCCCACGCGCCGCGTCCGCAGGCTGATCTCGATCCCTCGAGCGATGGAGAAATCTCCATTCGTAAAGAGATTGTAGGCACTGGCCTGTGAAGTGGGATCGGTATCTACCCGAATGATTTCCAGCTGCCCTTCGGTCTTCCGGTAGAAGGCCGTGATGTCGAAGGCCGAAAAGTCTGTGAACTGATGGCTGAAGCCGATCTCGTACTGGGTCGTCTTGATCGGATCCAGCTCGAAGGCAAACGGGCTGGCAAAGAAGAACCGACCGCTGAAGATCAGCGCCATGCGAGAGCGCCGGGTGTAGGCAAAGCCCATATCCGGCATCTGGGCAAACTTTCCGTACTGCAGGTGGAAGACCGTGCGGTCGGTCACCGGGAAGGACAGCCCGAGTCGCGGCTGCAGCACCGACTTGGCCGGTGCCGATTTCAGTCCGTTCGGTGCCTCGTCGGCCCCCAGCACCGTTGCATTACCGGCATCATAGGCTGGATTGCTCAGATCATCGACCGTCCACAGGTCCATGTCGAAATAATCCCACCGCAATCCGGCATTCACGATGATGTCGTTGAACTCAATCTTATCATTGATGTAAAGCGAAGCCGTGACCGGATGCTTGGGGCCATCCAGGCCACTGTCCACTTTATTCATGAACTCGTCGTAGCCAAAGCCACCCCAACCATCCTGGCGGATACGGAATGCGACCTCATCAGCTTCCGCAGTGATCTGGTTGATATAGTCAGGAGTTCCCTGCAGGATAGAGGCCAGCGCACTACCACTCAGCGCATAGTCCCGCAACGTCCATCGCTGGTAGTGTCCGCCCAGACGCAGCTCATGATTTTCCTGCTGGGTCACCAGTCCCAGCGACAGATTCCAGTAGGACTGCTCGCGGCGCTGGTAGGTAGTCAGCACCCGTCCCGGCCGATGGAAACGGAAGGTGTGGAACTGATACAACGGAGGCTGAATGTACTGTCCCTGCCAGAAGCGCGTGTAGAGATCAGCCAGGTCGGGATTGTCGGACAGCGCCTCACGCACTGCTTCGCGATTGTAATAATTGACAATGTTGACGACGGCTCCTCCCTGACCATCCGCCTCGGGTTTTCCGAAAAGCGGATCATACACCTCAAAATTGTACTGGAAAAGACCGAAATTACCTTCCAGATACGTATTGCTGCTCAGGAAATAGGTGGCCTGCATGCTGGCCAGCCAGCGCAGGTCGTCCCGCCGCGGCAGCCGTTCCTGATTATAGAAGTTGCGGATCGGCAGATCGTTCAACCGCCGGTTGGCCGTAAGCAACGCACCGCCCAGCCGAATCCGCAGCGGGCTGAAATCGAACAGCANNGTACCGTTCAGGCGGAACTCNTCCAGCGGCCGACCAATCCCGGGAAGCTTGCCGTCTTCCCAGCGCAGCGGCGCTACGGCCGTGTCCCCCCGGATGTCATCGATAGGCGGAATGCACCGCTGCTCCGGATCGTTGACGCACAACCCGCCATTTTCGCTGTAATCCAGGTTGGCGCCATACCAGAACATGGGGCTGTAGTTGTCCGTCGTCCGGTAGTTGACCGCCACAAAGAAGCGGTGCTGATTCCAGATGAACGGGCCGCCCAACGTAGCGGTCAGGTCGTTGTAGCCGTAGGAGTAGGTGTTGTTAAAGGCATCGGCCACAAAGTCGCTTTCGTACTGAACCATGCCGCTGAGTTTCGGCCCNCCGGTGCGCAGCACCTGCTGCACNATACCGGCGTTGGCTCCNCCCAGCTCGGCACTGTAGCCTCCGGCAAAGACCTGGATTTCCTCCAGCGCCTCGGGAATGACCGGAATGACGTTATCCGTACCGATCAGGCTCCGCGAGCTGATGCCTTCCAGCAGGTACTCGGTCTCGTCCGGGCGGCCGCCGCGGATGTACACCTCACCGTTGAGCAGCGTCACGCCCGGCTGAATGGCGTAGTAGGTCGATACGGCCCGCGTCGGCAGCTTTTCAAATTCCTCACGGTCGAGCCGGCGCACTGCGTTGGTGGCCGTCGGGTTGACCAGCGGTCGCGCCGCCACCACCACAATCTCCTCTCCTTCGATGGTGGCCGGACGCAGCTCGAAGTCCAGTCGCGTAGTGATACCGGCAATGATCTGCACATTCTCCTGCCGCACCGTTACATACCCCACGAAGCTGGCCACCACCGTATAGGTCCCCGGCGGAATCTCAAAGATGGTGTACTCGCCGTTGACATCCGTCGAGGTACCCAGCGTCGTACCCTCCAGAAACACGTTCGCACCGGGAAGCGGCTCACCGGTGCTGGCATCGACGACGCGTCCTGACAACTTCCCCGTATTCTGGGCCAGTGCCAGCGTTGGGAAAAGCAGGAGCGTCAGCAACCGCAGGCTCCACGTGCGTAGCTTCATCGGTTTCCTCCTGGTTGTCTTCTAAAAGCGCTTTCAATACGGTAGGATTAAATATTTTTCTTTTTTCCTCAAAAGTCAACCCCCTCGGAGAACACACGCTTAATGTTAGGGCAATCTGGTGCAATTAGCCAAGTCTTACCGCACAGAATCGAACAAAAGGGCACCTGAACGGTCGTTCTGCGCGGCTGAACGGTCAGGTGGCCCCCACCGGCTTCCACTGGCGCAGGCGGTCTTTGATGTAGGCCAGGACCTGGGTTTCAGGGATGCGTTCCTGCTGCATCGTGTCGCGGTCGCGCACGGTCACGGTGCCGTCTTCGAGCGTCTGGCTGTCGATCGTCACGCAGAAGGGCGTGCCCACTTCGTCCATGCGCCGATAGCGCCGGCCGATGGCGCCTTTCTCGTCGTAGAAGGTGTTCAGGAATGGCCGCAGGTCGCGCGCCAATGCCTGCGCCCGCTCGGGCATGCCGTCTTTGCGCACCAGCGGCAACACGGCCACCTTGATAGGTGCCAGGCGCGGGTGCAGCCGGAGCACCACGCGCGTTTCGCCTTCCACCTCTTCCTCGTCATAGGCCTCGCAGAGCAGCATCAGGATCGTGCGGTCCAGTCCGGCCGAGGTCTCCACCACGTACGGAATGTAGCGCTCCTGCGTCTGCGGGTCGAAGTATTCCATCTTTTTGCCGGAGAACTCCTGATGCCGCCGCAGGTCATAATCTGTGCGCGAGTGGATGCCCTCGACCTCCTGCCAGCCCATCGGGAACAGGTACTGAATATCGACGGCCGCGTCGGCGTAGTGCGCCAGCTTCTCGTGCACGTGGAAGCGCAGGTGATCCGGCCGGATGCCGTTTTCGATGTGCCACTGCAGGCGCTTTTCCTTCCAGGCTTCGAAGGCCTCCATCTGCGTGCCCGGCTTTACGAAGTACTGCATCTCCATCTGCTCGAACTCGCGCATCCGGAAGATGAACTGCCGGGCCACGATCTCATTACGAAACGCCTTGCCGATCTGCGCAATCCCAAAAGGAATCTGCAGCCGCGCCGAATCCTTTACGTTGTGGAAGTTGACAAAGATGCCTTGAGCCGTTTCCGGACGCAGGTATACTTTGGTTTCCTCAGAAGCAACCGGTCCCACGTGGGTGACAAACATCAGGTTGAACTGTCGCACCTCGGTCCAGTCGAACGCCCCCGAATCGGGCGACGGAATGCGCTCGTCCATGATGATCTGGTAGAGCGCCTTCGGCATGTCCTCGGCGTTGAGCGCTTCGATGAGCCGCCGGTGCAGCGCTTCGGCCCGTTCTGTTTCGCCCTTCGCCCGGAGTTTCTCGATGTAATCTTCGATGAGCTGATCGGCCCGGTAGCGACGCTTCGACTGGCGGTCGTCGATGAGCGGATCGTTGAAGGCATCCACATGGCCCGACGCCTTCCACACCATGGGATGCATCAGGATCGCCGCGTCGAGCCCGACGATGTTCTCGTGCTCATAGACCATGGCCTCCCACCAGCGCTGCTGCACGTTACGCTTGAGCTCGACGCCCAGCGGGCCGTAGTCGTACACGGCCGCCAGTCCTCCGTAGATTTCCGAAGACGGAAAGATAAACCCGCGCCGCTTGCAGAGCGAAACGATCTTTTCGAGGCGATCCTGCATGGTGGTTGCTGGCCTATTTTTGACGAAAGAAGGAGCGTTCAAAAGTAGCCCGACGATGCGCCCGACGCAACGCCTTCCTGTTGAATTCCTGTCAAACCCTGCAAAAATACGGCTTCTGACAGGCGTGCTGTTGCTCCTGGGTCTCGGCGCCTGCGCCGGAGAGTCGCCGCCGGAGCCCCGGACGTTCCTGTTCGTGCATACGGCCACGGGCGCGCTGTTCCGGGCGCAAACGTCCCTGCCCGCGGTGATCGCGCAGGCGGAGGCCGAGCTGGACCGTCCCTTCTCGGAGCGGCGGCTGTTCCCCATCGGACCGATCGCCCGGGGCGACGGCGGCTACAACGCGCCCTGGTCCTGGCATTTCGTGCCGGACCGGTGGGAACTGGCCGAAGTCAGCATCGAGGTGTGCGACGCAACGCCCGAGTACGTCAAGGCCAATTTGGACTATTTCGTGGATACGCTGGGAAGCTACTGTCCCTGGGGTGCCCGTCTGGTGCGCTCGGTCGAGGAAGCTCGTGCCGAGCTCACCCCATAAGCCCGCGTTCGGCCAGCGAGGTGTAGGTGGTACCAGCAATAATGATGTGATCGTGCACGGGAATGCCCAGCAGGCGGCCGGCCTCGACGAGCTGGCGTGTAATCCGAATGTCGTCGGCACTGGGCTCGGGATTGCCCGACGGATGGTTGTGCAGACAGATGATGCCGGCCGCATTGTCGAGAATGGCCCGTTGGAAGACGGCGCGCGGCTCGACGATGCTGGCCGCCAGCCCACCCTCGCTGATCGTGTAGTCGGCGATGATGTAGTTGGCCGTGTTGAGCAGCACGATTTTGAAGACCTCGCGCTTGAGGTCGCGCAGAAGCGGTCCGTAGCAGGCGGCCACGTCGGCCGGCGTGCGCACCTGGATGCGGCGGCCGGGCCGCTGCGCTTCGACGCGGCGGCCGATCTCGAAGGCGGCCACAAGCTGGACGGCTTTGGCCGGACCCACCCCGGCCACGCGCGTCAGTTCTTTCAAATCGCGCTGCGCCAGCGCGTAGAGCGAGCCGTAGGCCCGGAGCAGGGCCTGTCCGAGTTGCACGGCCGAGATGGATCCCTGCTTCGTGCGTGTGCCGCTGCCGAAGATCAGCGCGATCAATTCGGCATCGGAGAGGGCTGACGGTCCCCGGCGCATGAGCTTTTCGCGGGGGCGATCGGCCTCGTCCCACTGGTTGATGGGCACCTGGTAGCGCAGAAGCGGCTCGCCCGAGCTGTGCGCTTCGCGGGACATGGGTCGGCCAGCCTTTTTCCCTACAGACACCCGCACCGATCGCCTGTTACCTTGAGCGCACCGTTTTTTTTTTTCAATGCCTGAAGAAGAAACCGCCGTGGTGAAATCGCCCGCCGACGCCAGCCCCATGCCGCACCCATCCTTACACCCTGTTCCCCTGGCGGGAGAGCTGGCCCGAAGAGCCTGAGGGGCAACGCCCGCGCCTACAGAAACAGCGCAAACAACGCCACGATCACCCCGATCTGCCCCGCCCAGAAAAGGAACATCCACCGCACCAGACCCGCATACCGCTCACTGATCACTACCTTCAAACCCGCCTCCACCTCCATGATCCGGTGCTCCAGTCTTGCCACCTCCTCTGTAATCCGATGATCCAGTCTTGCCACCTCCTCCGTAATGCGCTGCTCCAGACGCGCTTCTACTTCGGTGATCCGATTGTCCAGGCGCTTTTCCGCCTCGGCTATCTGCACCTCCAGCCGCGACACTTCCTCCGTGATCCGATGATCCAGCTTCGCTTCCACCTCGGCCATCTGGACCTCCAGCCGCTTGCCCTCCTCCGTCACTCGCCGCTCGAAACGCTCTGCCAGGATCCCCAGCAAATTGTCCCGCTCGTGACGCGCCGCCTCATTCAGCAACGCAATGAGCGCCTCGACGCCCTCGTCGCCAAGCTTCTCACGAAGCACCTTCGGTACGGTCAGAATCGCCATAAGCGGAAAGGCTGGCCATATGTAAAGGAAACTTCGCGTAGCAGGCCGTGGGTTCCCGTCAGGCCCCGAAGCCGGCCGGGCGCGAAGCGAAGGGTCGGCTCACCACTTCGGCTGACGCCTCCGTGGCGTACTACTACGATTTCGGGAAAATCATAGTGCACGCGAGAAAGCATGGGCGCACACGGTGGTGCGCCCCTACAGATCCTTGGCGTTTTCCCTATCCCGTAGGGACGGCCCCCTGTGTCCGCCCTATCACACCCACCGGATCACGTCCGCCACACGAGGTGTGGCACCCTCATGCACCGGTAAATCAACGATCCCACTATAGAAACGTACGTTCGCACCCCTGAACGCCCTTCAGCAGCGCGCGGCTTGTGGGTGCACAGCGCCGATGCTTCCCTTGCGGGAAGGCTGGCGCGAGGCGATGAAAAGCACCGGAGCGGACAACCGCTGAAGCGAGTAGCAAGCGTCGTCCCCGAGCCTTCAGGGTCCTGCGCCTACTCCACCGGCACCAGGCTGTTGAGCAGCTCTTCGTTCGACTGCGTCTGCTGCATGTGGCGCAGCAGGGCCTGCATGGCCTCGATGGGCGGCCGCGAGTTGAGCGCCCGGAACAGCCGATGATACTGCTCGATCCGGTCGCCGATGAGCCGCTCCTCGTTGCGGGTGCCGCTCTTTCGCAGGTTGATGGCCGGGAAGATTCGCTTATCGGCCATCTCGCGGTCGAGCACGATCTCGGCGTTGCCGGTGCCTTTGAACTCTTCGAAGATCACCTCGTCCATGCGGCTGCCCGTCTCGATGAGCGCCGTGGCGATGATCGTCAGCGAACCGCCGCCTTCGATGTTGCGGGCGGCACCGAAGATGCGGCGCGGAATCTGCAGTGCCCGCGCGTCGAGACCGCCCGAGAGCGTACGGCCGCTGCTTTCGACGTAGAGGTTGAAGGTGCGACCCAGGCGCGTGAGCGAATCGAGCAGCAGCACCACGTCGTGCTTCAGCTCGACAAGTCGCTTGGCGAACTCCAGTGCCAGCGTCGAAACACGAATGTGGTTGTCCTCTTCCCGATCGTTCGACGAGGCAAAGACGATGGCGGGCGTCGAGCGGCGAAAGTCGGTCACCTCTTCGGGCCGCTCGTCCACCAGGAGCGCCACCAGTTTGACCTCCGGATGGTTCTTGGCGATGCCCGCCGCGATCTGCTTGAGCAGTACCGTCTTGCCGGCGCGCGGCGGCGCCACGATCAGCGCGCGCTGGCCCTTGCCGATCGGCGCGGCCAGATCGACCACGCGCATGGCGTAGTCGGTCGGGCCGGTGACCAGGTTGAATTTCTCGTCCGGATAGACGATCTGCCCGGATTCGAAATCCTCGGTCTTTGCCCATTCCTCGGGCGAAACGCCCATGATCGAGTGGATCTCGTCCACCTGCATGTCGCCCTTACGGCCCGGGCGCAGCGTGCCCTCGATCAGCACGCCGTCGCGCAGGTTGTAACGCCGGATGACCGGTGGCGGCACGAAGGGATCGTTCTTGCCTTTGGGGAGATCGGGGCGGAATTCTCGCACAAAGCCAAACTTTTTGTCCCCGATCAGCTCCAGCATGCCACGAAACGTCTGTTCACTCATAGATGGTGTAATGCTTGCTCCTAACTATAGTGTGTTAAATGGTTAACGATACGAGCTGGATGATTTCAGACACCGGGAAGGTACGGGCATGCGCCTTGGAGCGCAATGCACGGAATGCGCACATTGTGGTCATCCATTCGATGAATGCTGCGGGGGCGCTGCCACCTGACCTCGGAGCCGTCCCTACCAACCGCGAATCTCGTTGGCCGACGGACTGAGAGGGGAACCTGAACCAACCGAACCGGTCCCTGCTGCCGGGTGGAACGACGGCCGTGCTGGTTGGTTTCCCGAGCGCAATCCACCGGATCGGCACCGATGCAAACGGCTGAAGTCCAGAAAACCAGCGCGAACCCGACGGCCTGGCTGGAGCGGCTGCACCTGGAGGTGCAGGGGCCCGAAGACGGTCCGCCCGTGCTGCTGCTGCACGGCTGGGGAAGCAGCGCCCGGCTCATGGCACCCATCGCCGAAGCGCTGGCCGACCGCTACCGCGTGTTCAACGTAGACCTGCCGGGCCACGGACTGACGCCCCCACCGCCCGAGCCCTGGGGCGTGGCCGAACACGCTGCGCTGGTGGCCGAACTGATCCGCAGGCATATCGGTCGGCCTGTCGTACTCGTCGGCCACTCAAACGGCGGCCGCATCGGGCTGTACCTGGCCTCGGAGCCGAAAGGTCCGGAGCTGCTGCGGGCGCTCGTGCTGATCAGTCCCTCCGGCATGCGTCCCCGACGCCCCTGGCACTACTACGTACGCGCCACGCTGGCCCGTCTGCTCAAGGCCCCTTTTCAGGTGTTGCCGCAACCGCTCCGGGAGCCGGCCCTCGACTGGCTGCGCCACACCGTCGTCTGGAAAGCGCTGGGCTCGTCGGACTATCGCCGCCTCGAAGGCGTCATGCGGGAAACTTTCGTGCGCATCGTCAACACCTACGTCGAGGATCGGCTCGACCGCATCCGGATCCCCGTGCTGGTCTTCTGGGGCGAGCGGGACCGGGCCGTCGGCCGCGCGCAGATGGAGCGGCTCGTGCAGGCCCTGCCCGACGCCGGGCTCNTCGTGCTGAAAAANGCCGGNCACTACGGCTANCTGGACGACCCCGACACATTCATTGCCGCCACCCGCTATTTTCTGGAACACCTGCCGGAACGCTGACCATGCCCGCACTGAGCAACCGCAGCCCTATGGTTGGCATCCGAAAGGAACTCGCAAGCAACATTTTGATAAGCGACGTGAAGAAACTTCAAACCTAAAAGCCCTCCTTACTCATGGATGTTCAGGTGGTCTTTCCGGAAGAACTGCTGGTTGCGCTTAAAGAGGATCGCGAATCCTTTCGAAAAAAGGTGCTGCTCTACACACTGGGCAAGCTGTATGAACAGGGGCGCATTTCCGCCGGTCTGGGTGCCCGAATCCTGGGCTGTGATCGTCAGGAGTTCTACCGCTTGCTTTCCGAACATGGCTTTTCCGTGATCGATTATCCCGAAGAGGAACTGGCGCGTGAGGCAAATTCGGAATAAGCCCCTATGCGGGTTATCGTCAACAGCACCCCTTTGATCGCTCTTTCACTGATCGATCAGCTCGATCTTCTCCGCCAGCTTTTCGAGGAAGTCGTCGTACCCACCTCGGTCTATCAGGAAATTGTACTGCACGGACAGGGACGCCCCGGGGCCGATGCCGTCGCTCAAGCCGATTGGATCCAGATTTGCGAACCTGGCCTCCAGGCTACGCTGCCACCGATCCTTCTGGGACTGGATCAGGGAGAAATGGACGTATTGCTGCTGGCCCGCGAACTTCAGGCCGACCTGGTGCTGATCGATGAGAAGCTTGGCCGTAGGATTGCCGGAATTCTCGGACTACGGGTACAGGGAAGGGAACCCTCGGCGTACTCTTACGCGCCTANCGAAAACATCTGATCTCACAAGAGGAAGCCGAAGCCGCTGTTCAGAGATTGGCCNACAGCTCGGTCCGGGTAAGTCCCCGCCTGATTCAATGGTTCAGAGAACAACTCACCAAAGGCACATCCACCGAGTGATATGGGATCGCTGATTATCGGTGCCTGAGAGGGCCACACCCCGTGTGGCGGNCGTGATCCGGCGGGTATGATCGGGCGGACACAGGGGTCCGCCTCTACGGGATAGGGAAAACGTCAAGGATCTTCTGGTAGGGGCGCACCGCCGTGTGTACCCGAATTTTCTCATATGCACTATGATTTCGGGGAATCGTATAAGCTCCCATGAACCCATCGCGTCAGGCATGATTGGCGTTTCATTGCGCCCTGCGCATCCGTATCTTGAGCACCGGTTTTCCGAATAGCTGCCCTATGCTCTGGCTGTTTGCTCTGCTGGCCACGTTGTTTGCCGGGTGGCGCGCCGCGCGTCGCCTGCTGTTCTTTCTGCACCTGTTCCAGCTCGAAGGCTACAAGCCGGCCCGCTTCGTGCACTGGCTGCGCACGCACCCCGACGTGCTGCTGCGCCGTTCGCATCTGGCGGGCGCATTGCTTCTGACGGCGGGCGCGCTGACGGTGCCGCTGCTGGGACCGTTCTGGGCGCCCGGACTGGTGCTGCTCGGCTGGTGCGTGGCCTTCGCTTCGTCGCGCCGCTATCGCCGCGATCGCCCCAAAAAGCCGCTGGCGTTTACGCCCCGCATGCGTCGCCTGCTGAGCGTGGCGGCGCTGCTCACGCTGGCCGCTCCCGTCGCGGGTGGTCTGCTGGGTCGGACCGAAGACGCCCTTGGATGGCTGTATTACCTGGGCGGCTGGCTCGTGGCCGATCTCGGTACGCCGCTCTGGGTGCTGCTGGCCGGCTGGCTGCTCTGGCCCGTCGAACGCGCCATCCAGGAAGGCTTCAAGCGCAGAGCCCGCCGCAAGCTGGCCGCACACCCGGATCTGACCGTCATCGGGATCACCGGCTCCTACGGCAAAACCAGCACGAAATTCATCATCGCCGAAATCCTGAGCCTGCGCTACCAGGTGCTGGCCACGCCGGGCTCCTACAATACGCCGATGGGCATCTGCAAGGTGATCAACGAGCAGCTCCGCCCCGAACATCAGGTGCTCGTGCTGGAGATGGGCATCCGGCATCCCGGCGACATCCGCGAGCTGTGCGCCATCGCCCGGCCCGACATCGGCGTGGTGACGGCCGTCGGTCCGATGCACCTGGAGACGATGGGCTCCATCGAAGCGATCGCCCGCGAGAAAAGCGAGCTGGTGGCCTGCACACGTCCCGGCGGCCCCGTGGTGCTGAACGCCGACGATCCGCGCGTGGCGGCCATGGCCGAGCGGGCCCGCGGGCCGGTATGGCGCGTGTCGGTCGAGGGCAACCCCGAGGCCGAGCTTATTGCCCGCGACATCACCTACGGGCCCGAGGGTACCCGCTTCGTGGTACGCGACGAAACCGGCATCGAACAGGTGTTTCAGACGCGTCTGCTGGGCCGCCACAACGTGCTCAACATCCTGCTGGCGCTGGCCGTCGGCCGCATCTTCGGACTCCGGTTGCGCCAGATGGCCCACGCCGTGGCGCGGCTCCGGCCGGTCGAACACCGCCTGCAACTCCGCCGGGAAGGCTCCATCACGGTGATCGACGACGCGTTCAATTCCAACCCCGTCGGTGCTCGCAATGCACTGGAGATTCTGGGTCAGTTCCAGACCGGCCGCCGCATCGTGGTCACGCCCGGCATGGTGGAGCTCGGCGCACGCGAGGCCGAGGAAAACCGTGCGCTGGGTCGCTTCATGGCGCAACACGTGGACCTGGCCGTGCTGATCGGGCCGCGCCGCACCCTTCCCATCCAGGAAGGATTGCGCGAGGCGGGCTTCCCGGAAGACCGCATTCGTGTATTCCGGAGCCTGTTCGAGGCGCAGGACTTTCTGAAGACGTATCTTCAACCGGGCGACGTAGTGCTCTACGAAAACGACCTGCCGGATCAATACGACGAACCATGAAACGTCTGCTCCTGTTACTGCTGGGCTTCGCCTGGAGCCTGACGCTGCAGGCTCAGTCGCTGCTGGAGCGGCTGGGTTATCCGCCGGACGCCCGCGTGCTCATTCTGCACGCCGACGATCTGGGCATGGCGCACAGCGTGAACCGCGCTTCGACCGAGGCCCTGGAGGCCGGCTGGATCAGTTCGGCCAGTATCATGGTGCCGTGCCCGTGGTTTTCGGAGATGGCCGCCTATGCCCGGGCGCACCCGGAACTGGACTTCGGCCTGCACCTGACGCTCACCAGCGAGTGGAAGTACTACCGCTGGGCGGGACTGCTCGGCCCGAGCATGACGCCTTCGCTGCACAGTTCGGCGGGCTACCTGCACGCCACCACCGAGGAGGCGGTCGCCAACATGAAGCCGGAAGAGGTAGCCGCCGAGCTCCGGGCCCAGATTCTGCGGGCGCAGGACGCCGGGATCCCGGTCACGCACCTGGATACGCACATGGGCGTGCTGTTGCAGACGCCCGAGCTGTTCGCTGTGTACCTGCAGGTGGGCCGCGAGCACAACCTGCCCGTGCTGATTCCCCGCGAGCAGCTCGCGCAGCAGGCACCGCACCTGCTGGAGATGCTCACGCCGGACGATCTGGTCATCGACCGGGTCTGGCTGGTGCCGATCGACACGCCGCCGGATCGCT
>Ga0065723_100673_pt1 | contig 40647 bp, 44 predicted proteins | sample TheenrcuSG05Z960_FD_59110 | JGI IMG/M metagenome (GOLD analysis project Ga0065723, IMG submission 59110) | Thermophilic enrichment culture from UC Davis - Sample SG0.5Z960 | ecosystem: Engineered > Solid waste > Grass > Composting > Bioreactor | place: USA: University of California, Davis
CGAACAAATGTACGATTATGTTGCGTAATTTTCTCGATTCCATGTGTCCAATCTATTGACAGAGGTCCAGATTCATTTTGTTCACAAAAATCATGATCAGAAATTTTACAGCTTCCTTACTTCATTAATGCCGGATTGGAAAAAACGAAAAGCCATTTTGGATGAAGAGATTGTCCGGGAACTATAAATATTGAGGGCAATGTTATTAGATTTTGGACCGCCGGCCTGGAGAGCCTTTGAAAATCATGCGAGACGAAGACGCTTAACTGTTCATGCTTCAATGTAAAACGGATGCTCCTCCGTCCGGAGGCACTTCATGACTTCATGCCGGAAGTCTTCCCGTTCGATCATCGCCAGCGCTTGCTCCGGGCCGAAAAACCCGACGTCGAGGCTTTCCGGGCATGTCCGCAAGTCGCCGCCGGCGGGGCGGGCGAGCCAGAACACGGTGCAGCGGCGCTCTTTGACTTCGTGGGTGATCCCGCACAGCTTGACGATTTCCGCCTCGATGCCCGTTTCTTCCCGGACCTCGCGAACGGCGCATGCCGCGAGCGATTCGCCGTCATCCAGGTTGCCGCCCGGCAGTTCCCAGCCCCTGGCCGGAACTTTTTTCAGAAGAATCCTGTTGTCCGCGTCCACGACCAGTACGGCGCACGTCACAAAGTAAGTCTGCATGGAATTTCACCCCGCAAAAACGGGCCGCGCATTGACGAATGAACTTGACAGAACGGGCACAGGCCACGTATGTTACTAGTGAACGCTGCCGAATATGTGCAAAGGAGATCGATGGGTTCATGGCCAAATCGTTGAAATGGGTGACCTTCGTCTACGAACTGTTCATTTCCATCCCGCTGGTGGGCGGATTGTATCTGTTCCCGAACCGCTGGCTGCCGATGCTCATTGCTCTGGTTCTGCACATTGGCGCCTATCTCCTTCTGAAGAAGGAGAATCTCCCCTCGACGGGCAACCTGTTCGGGATCGTGGCTTCCATCCTCGGCGTCATTCCGATCATGGTCTGGATCGTCCACTGGACGACGGTGTTCCTGCTTCTGATCGAGATCGTCGTCATTTACATGTTCCGCAACGAACCCGGCCTTCTGCAGGAATGACGGGCGCCGGACGATCAGCCGCCGAACCGGGCGCTGTCGGGTGTTGGCCGACGGCCCGGTCCGGCTTTTTTTCGTATCAGCGGCATTGCGAAAAGGAGAACCGGGCATGGAGCATGCGGAACGGCCGGCGCCCGGCAACCGGGCGGCCGTCCGTTTTTTTTGTCCGGATGTTGATGCCATGAACCGTAATGAAGGGTATAATTGTACCATCCCCTTGATGCGAGGAGCCTTGAGCGATGCGAAAAGTCGGCCGCAACGACCCGTGCCCGTGCGGGAGCGGGAAACCATACGGCAGCTGCTGCCTCCCGATCGATGAAGCGCACAAGGTGACGCGGCTCGTCCGGGATGACGAACGGGCCGGCTGGAGCCCGGCGGACGCCGCCCGGATCGCGGCGCTCATCGAAGAGAAGCTGGAGTGGCCCCGCCCTTCCCACCGGGAGATCGCAAGACGCATGGCCTTCCGGCTGGGGCGTGAATACGGTCCGGACGATGTCGCCTACGCCGTCATGCTGTGGCACATGAACTGCCTCGTCCGCCAGCCGGACGTCCGCAAGGAAGAAGTGGTGTTCGCCGCGGTGGAGTACGTGCTGGCAAAGTACGCGGCGGGCCGCACGGGGGTGACCCTGGCGGCGATGGCGGACAAATACCGCGTGTCGGCCGCAGCCGTTTCCCGAAAGGCGGCGGAATTGAACGACATCCGCGTCGCCCTGCGGGAAATCGTGGACGAAGACCTGCTGCGGGAACGGGGCGGCTTGCCGCGCGGGAGCGGTCGCGACGGAACGCGCCGCCCGAAGGAGCCGGCTGCCCGCCGCGAATCCGGCGGTCCGGCCGATCCGCGAGCCGCCAGGGACCGGGCGCACCGGCTGCTCCTCGAGGCGTGGGACACCCCCGACGTGGCCGAGCGCCTCCAGCTGGTCGGGGAGGCCATGAAGCTGTATCCCCATTGCCCGGACATTTTCAACATTCTGGCCGAACTGGCCCGCACCGACCGGGAAATCCGCGAATTTTACGAAATGGGGATGGAAGCGGGCGAAACCGATCTCGGACCGCTCTTTTTCGAGCGGCACAGGGGGCGTTTCTGGGGGCTTTCGGAAACCCGGCCCTACATGCGTTCCAAGTTCGGCTACGCGCAATGCTGCGAACGGATGGGCGATCTGGCGGAAGCCGCGCGCCATTACGAAGAATTGCTGGAACTGGACCCGATGGACAACCAGGGCGTCCGCCATTCGCTCGTCGGCGTCTATTGCCGGTTGAAGCGGTTCGACAAGGCGGACCGTCTGCTGGACGACTATCCCGAAGATTCCGCCTTCGGCACCTACGACCGCGTTCTGGTCGAGTTCGGGCTGCACGGCCTGTCGGACAGGCTGGAAGCGCTGGTCGAAGAGGCCCGGCGGTGCAATCCCCACGTGCTTCCCTACCTGACCGGAAGGAAACAGATGCCGAAAACCGTGCCCGATGCGTACGCGCCCGGCCAGATCAGCGAAGCCGTCGTCTATGCCGGCGCGAGGCTGCGCGTGTGGGAACGGCAAAGGCCGCTGATCGAATGGCTGAAGGCGGAAGGATGGGACCGATGACGGAGGGATCGGACCGATGAAAGAAGCGCTGCTCGCGCTTGTCGCGGGCATTCTGGTGGGCATGCTGTTCAAATGGATCCGGCTGCCGCTTCCGGCGCCGCCGGTGCTGTCCGGCGTATTGGGCATCGTCGGCATCTACCTGGGCGGAAAGCTGGTTGAATGGCTGCAGCGGCTCCTGTGAAAAAGACCAATCAGGCCATGACCACAATGGAGGGACCTTGCGTGAATCTGGAACAGCGGATTGAACAGGTGAAGCGAGACGTATTCGCCCGGCTGGGCGTCGCCGGGTACGGGCCGGAAGCGGCGCCTGCCGCATCGCCGGCGGATGCGGCGGAAGGACGGGAGATCGCGCCGGCGGACGTGTTCCGGATGATCGACCATACGCTGCTCAAGCCCGCCAGCAGCCGGGCGGAAATCATCAGGCTGTGCGAAGAAGCGAAACGGTATGGTTTCGCCACGGTGTGCGTCAATCCGTACTGGGTGCGTCCCGCGGCGGAACAGGTGGCCGGCAGCGGGGTGGGCGTCACGACGGTCATCGGGTTCCCGCTCGGGGCCACCACCACGTTCGCCAAAGTCGCCGAGGCGCGGGATGCCATCGCCAACGGGGCGACGGAGATCGACATGGTGATGAACGTCGGCGCGCTGAAGTCCGGCGACCTGGAAGCCGTCAGGCGGGACATCGCAGCCGTCGCGGACGCCTGCCGCGGCCAGGCGCCCGTCAAAGTGATTCTGGAGACGGGACTCCTGACGGAAGAGGAGAAGATTGCGGCATGCGTCATCAGCCGGCTGGCCGGGGCCGCCTTCGTCAAAACGTCCACCGGCTTCGGACCCGGCGGCGCCACGGAGGAGGACATCGCCCTCATGCGGAAAACCGCCGGACCGGCGATGGGCGTCAAGGCGTCCGGCGGCGTGCGGGATCTGGAAACGGCGCGCCGGATGATTGCCGCCGGCGCGAACCGGATCGGCACGAGTTCCGGCGCGGCGATGGCCGCCGGCGCAACCGGCGGCGACGGCTATTGAACGAAGCTGTCGGGCCGGGCATCGTCGGCCGGACGCCAAAGACCGGCCGGCTGCCGGCGGCGGACAAGCCGCAGGCGGGCGCGGACGGCATATGAAAGGTTGCGGAATGAAGGCGCGAAAGGCCGCGGAGCGATCCGCGGCTTTTCTTTTTTTCACGTTTTTGCGCGGACGGGCGGAACCCGGATTGACAAAAGCAGGAAAGCGTGGTTCAATATCCATCAAAGAATTAGTACCAGGTACTAATACTTGATTACAATATCATGCCGGAAGCGGAGGGGTTCCGATGGCTTTTTCGGGGAACAAGGGGTTTGGCGCCAGGATCACCGGCATCGGCTCGCACGTCCCGGAGCGGATCCTGACCAATGTTGATCTGGAACGGATGGTGGACACGTCCGACGAATGGATCGTGACCCGGACCGGCATCCGGGAACGGCGGATCGCCGCGGAAGACGCGTTCACGAGCCATCTGGCGATCGCGGCGGTGCAGGACATGGCCGCGCGATGGGACGTGCGGCTGGATGACGTCGACCTGATTGTGGCCTGCACGCATACGCCGGATTTTCCGTTTCCGGGCGTGTCGTGCCTTGTGCAGCGGCATTTCCGGATCGAAAAGACGGGTGCCGTGGATCTCAACGCCACGTGCGCCGGTTTCGTCTACGGCCTGATCGCGGCCGCCGGACTGATCCGGGCGGGGATCCATCGCAAAGTGCTCGTGATCGGCGCCGATACGATGAGCAAAATCACCGATTACACCGATCGCACGACGTGCATCCTGTTCGGAGACGGCGCCGGCGCCGTGATGGTGGAGCGGGCGGAGGACGCGGAAGACGACTTCCTGCTCGCCGCCGATTGCGGAGCGGACGGCGCGGGCGGCCATCTCGCCCACCGGGCGGGCCTGGCGAAAGCCCTGAACGGCATCGCCTTCAATCCGCACGGATATTTCAGCCAAAACGGGCCGGAAGTGTACCGCTGGGCCGTCCGGACGGTGCCGGCCGGCATGAAGCGGCTGCTCTTGGCGGCGGGCTTGCGGGCGGAAGACATCGACTGGTTTGCTCCGCACAACGCTAACCTGCGGATGATCGAGGCGATTTGCCGGCAGAGCGGGTTTCCGATGGAACGGACCCTTGTCGGCATCGACCGGTACGGCAACACGTCGGCGGCCTCGATTCCCCTCTCCCTCGATCTCGGCGTGCGGGACGGCCGGGTCCGCCAGGGCGACCGGCTGCTCCTGTTCGGCTTCGGCGCCGGTCTCGTCTATGCCGGGGCCGTCATCCGATGGACGCTTTGAACGGCTGCGGCCGGGCGAGGCCGGTTTTCTCGCGTTGGCCGAGGACGGCAACGGCGATGGCGGCCGCGAGCAGGTTGGCGGCTCCGCACATGAGGCCAATGGGCCAGAAGGAACCCGATTGGACGATCTCGGCTGCCGGGCGTGCGCCACCCCCGGCGGCGGCTGCCAGTTTCTCGGCACCGCCGCCACGAGCCAGGTGGTGGCCGAAGCGCTCGGCCTCACCGTGCCGCATGCGGCGCTGGCGCCGTCGGGACAGCGAGTCTGGACGAAGATGGCCCGCCAGTCCGCTCGGGCGGTGCTGCACATGATCCGAATCGGGCTGACCGTGGACCGGATCGTGACCGACGCGGCGATCCGCAACGCGATGGCGGTGCACGCCGCCTTCGGCGGCTCCACCAATCTGCTCCTGCATCTGCCCGCCGTGTCCCACGCCGCCGGCAGGCGCGTGCCGGACGTGTCCGACTGGGCGGAAGTGAACCGGAGCGTGCCGCGCCTCGTCAGCGTGCTGTCCAACGGTCCGGTTCCCCATCCGACCGTGCGCGTGTTCCTGGCGGGGGGCGTGCCGGAAGTGATGCTCTATCTCAGGCGGCTCGGCCTTCTCGACGAACGGGCGCTGACCGCGACCGGCGAGACGGTGGGCGCCGTGCTGGACTGGTGGGAGTCGTCGGAACGCCGCCATCGCATGAGACGGCATCTGCTGGAGCAAGACGGCGTCGATCCGGACACGGTCATCTTCCCGCCGGACCGGGCGCGCGCCGCCGGGCTGGCGTCCACCGTGGCGTTCCCGACCGGGAACATCGCGCCGGAAGGGTCCGTCGTCAAGACGGCGGCCATCGATCCTGCACAGGTGGATGAAGACGGCGTGTACCGCCACCTCGGCCGGGCGAAGGTGTTCACCTCCGAACGGGCGGCGATCCGCGCGATCAAGGACGGGCGGATCGCGGGCGGCGACATCCTCGTGATGATGGGCGGCGGGCCCTCGGGCACGGGCATGGAGGAAACGTACCAGCTGACGTCGGCGCTTCGGCACTTGCCGTTCGGCGGCAAAGTGTCGCTCATCACCGACGCCCGGTTTTCCGGCGTGTCCACCGGCGCCTGCATCGGCCACGTCGGCCCGGAGGCGCTGGCCGGCGGGCCCGTCGGCCGGCTCAGGGACGGCGACTGGATCGACATCCGCATCGATCTGCGCCGGCTGGAAGGCCGCATCGACATGGTCGGTGACGGCGAAAACCCGGTTTCCCCGGCGGAAGGCGCCCGCATCCTCGCGCAGCGCGATCCCCATCCGGATCTGGCCGCCGATCCCGCGTTGCCGGACGACACGCGGCTGTGGGCCGCCCTCCAGGCGGCCGGCGGCGGCACGTGGCGAGGCTGCGTCTACGACGTCGACCGGATCGTGCGGCTGCTGGAGGCGGGACGGAAAGCGCTGGAAGGTGCACATTCCGGCAGAGAGGAGGTCGTTTGATGGCCGTCATTCGCAATCCCGTGCTGCGGGGCTTCAATCCCGACCCGTCCATCCTGCGCGCGGGCGACGACTATTACATCGCCACGTCCACGTTCGAATGGTTTCCCGGCGTGCAGATTCACCATTCCCGCGATCTGCGCCACTGGCGGCTGGCGGCGAGGCCGCTTGTTCGCAAAAGCCGGCTGTCGCTCAAAGCCTGCCCGGGGTATCTGAGGCTGAAGGGCCGGGAGTCGCTGGGCTCGAAGCACCGGCAAAGCCTGATCGCCCGGCGCCAGCAGGCTTTCCGCGCGGAAGCGGAAACGGCCCTCGAATTCGAGCCGGAGACGTTTCAGCAAATGGCCGGGCTCGTCTATTACCTACAACACGAACAATTTCTACTACCTGCACGTCAGCCGCGACGAAGAGGCGGGCAAATCGCTGCGGATCATGAGCCGCGACCGCGGCCTTCACGCCGATTTTGACTACTTTGCATATCGCGAAAACGACTCCGCATGAGCGAACGACCATCCGGTGAGGGTGAATCACATGATCAGCCTGAGAGTGGCAAAAACCGAAAACGGCCTGGTGCGCGGGCTGCCGGCCGCCGATCCGCGCATCACCAGCTTCAAGGGCATCCCGTATGCCGCCCCGCCCGTCGGGGAAAACCGCTGGCGGCCGCCGCAGCCGGCCCGGGATTGGGACGGCATGCTCGAAGCGGGCGCTGGCCAGCGGCGGATTTTGGGGCACCGCCATCGACGGGCGGTTCTGCGCGGATCATCCGTTCGACCTTCTCGTGCAAAACCGGCGGCCGGACGTGCCGATTTTGTGGGGCCACACGTCGTCGGAATTTTTCCAGTCGCCGCAAGCGGAAACGCCGGAGGAGTTGCGCAGGCTGGCCGCCGAACGGTTCGGCGGGGACGCCGATGCGTTTCTGCGGCTGTGCGGCGCCGATGCGGGCGACGTGAAGGAGGCCGTGCGGCGGGCTTCCGTCAGCGGCATCGAATACGCCATCCGCGTGGCGTCCCGGGCCCGTGCCGAGTCGGGAGCGTCCGCGCCGCTGTACTACTACGTGTTCGACGCGGACATCCCCGGCTGGGACAATCCCGGCACGTTCCATTCGGTCGATCTGTGGTTTTTCTTCGAAACGCTGGCCAAATGCTGGCGCCCGTTCGTCGGCAGGCACTACGACCTGGCGCGGCAGATGTGCAACTATTGGGCCCATTACATCCGTTCCGGCGATCCGAACGGCCCGGATTCGACGGGCGAGCCGCTGCCGCGGTGGGAACCGTACACCGAAGACGCCCCGTACAAAATGGTGTTCGCCGACGGGGCGGCGTTCGTCCGGGAAGGACCGTCCGACGTCATGGCCTTCCTCGTGGATCAATATTTCAAGCAGAGACGGTAGAACCGGGCGGATCCGGGTTTGGCGGACGCCGGGCATCATCCGATGCCCGGCGTTTCTTCGTCCAGCATGCCGTACTTGAGCCGCAGCAGGTCGACGGCGCGGTCCGCATCTTCCGGCGACGCGATCCGGAAGGAAACCCAGCCGGAATCCGGGAGGATGTGATGGGGCTCTGCCCGCCCGGCGGCGACCAGTTCGTCGCGGACCGCTTTCGGGAAGGGGATGTCGACGAGACGGCCGCCGTGCAGATGGCCGATTTCCCGGTTGCCGTACCGGAATTCGAGGCCGCCGAACCGGTGCGGCCGGCAGGTGACGCCCGGCCAGGAAAGCACCTTTTCGGCGATGATGTCGACGGCTTTCCGGTTCACGCGGGATCCCTCCTTTGCGGATGTTTCCGGGGCTCCCTGAAGACGGACAGATAGACGGCCAAAATCGCGGCGTGGACGGCGGCCAGCACGAGATACACGTTGCTGTACAGGGTGCTTTCCGCGCCGGCATGCAACGGATTCCAGCCGTCGGCGGCGCGCCATTCCACCGCGAGGCCGTACAGGCTGACGGCGATGCCCTGGGCGATGAAATTGAGCATCGAAAACAGCCCCATGCCGACGCCAACCTGCCCTTCGGGCAGCGAGCGGGAAACCGTGTTGCCCATGGCCACGCCGATGAACGATTGTCCGACCTGGCCGGGAACGAGAAATGCCGCGATCCAGAACGGGGGCGCGCCGGCAAAGGCGGACAGCAGGAAAAAGCAGGCCATGAGGGACAGGGAGGCGATCCGGAACAGGAACGGGTTGCCTTTCCCGTCGGCGAGTTTCCCGCCTTTTCTTCCCAACAGGGCGGCCGCGAGGGCGGCGGGCACCATGGCGAAGCCGATCCGGTCGGCGGCGAGCCCGTGAACGTCGGACATGAGCTTCGGCGTCAGCACGAACAGGGAAATGCCGACGGCGTGGAGGAGGAACGACAGCACGAGGGCAAGGGCGTACCGCCCGTTCCGGAAGAGCGCCGGCCGGATGAACGGGTGCCGGGCGGCGCGGATGCGCAGGATGAACAGCGCCAGGACCGCAAGTCCGCAAACGGCGAGTGCGCCGCTCCGGTTGGCGGTGCCGACGAGCAGCAGGCCGACGGTGACGGCCAGCAGCCCGCCGCCAAGCCAGTCGAACGCCTCGGACGAGCGCGGCTTTTCATGGGCCAGAAGCCGGCGGAAAAACGGGAGCAACGCCAGGACGAGAAGCGGCGGCGCGAACAGCCAGCGCCAATGGGCCGCGCTGACGATGAGGGCGGATACGACGGGCGCCAGGGCGCTGCCGAGGGCCACGCCGACGGCGGACATCGCCATCGCCCGGCCGCGCCGTTCGGGCGGGAAAAACCGCGCCGGCACGATCATCGCCATGGCGGGGATGCAGGACGCGCCGGCCGATTGCAGGCACCGCCCGATCAGCGCGGTCCAGAACGACGCGGCGGTCAGGCCAACCAGGGAACCGGCGGCGAACAGCACGAGCGCGACCGTCAGCACGTTTCCGAGCCGGAACCGGTCCGCCAGTTTGCCGTACGTCACCGTGCCGAAGGCGTACAGGACGGTGTAGGCGGAGGCGAGCCAGCCGGCCTGCCCATAGGACAGGCCGAACTCCTCGCTGATTTGCGGCAGCACGATGTTGAACATGAGCGCGTTCATCGAGGACAGCGTGACGGTGAACATGAGCAGGCGCATCAATGCCGGTCCGTTGCCGGTTTCCTTTTCGGCAAGTTGTGCGGTCATGGACAACGCTCCTTTTCCGGAATATAAGCAAGTACTTGCTTACATCATGCCCAAAAAAATCACGGGCTGATCCCCCGTACAAACCACGACACGCTTTCTTCGATGAAATCGTCGACCGCCGCGTCCGGCCCCGTCGTTTCTCCCAGCTTGCTGATGAAGGCCCCGTAGTTCATCCACATGAAAGACAGGGCCGCCAGATCGGGCCGGACCGATGGAAGGATGTGCCCCCGTTCCGCCATGCCGGACAAGTAATCGGCGAGCAGCCGCAGGAGCCGCTGCGGATGCCGAATCGCCCGCTCGTGCACCCGGTCGGGCAGGTTGTCGCCCTCTTTCAGCACGATCCGGATCAGGTTGCGGTTCCGGTTCATGAGTTGATGATACGTCCGGCTGATGAGCAGCAGGTCGTCCCGCAGCCGGCCGCTCAGTCCTTCCCGGAACAGCCTCTCCATTTCGTCTCCGTAATGGAACCGGTCGAAGGCGGCTTCCAGCAGCTTCTGTTTGCTGCCGAAATGGCGGAACAGCGTCACTTCGTTGACTCCGGCGCGCGCGGCGATGTCTTTGGTGGTGGCGGCGTGGTAGCCCCTCTCCGCCATGAGGTCGACGGCGGCCTGCAGCAGCCGGTCGGCGGTGCCGGGCAGCCGGCCGGAACGGTGTTCTTGATCCATGGGGGCCCTCCCGTTCTGTAAGCAAGTGCTCGCTTGCATCCATGATCATATGCCATTTTCCGTGCCATGTCAATCCCGAACGGAGCGGAAGGCCGGCGGCAACCTTGCCTGCGGCTGGACGGGAAAACGTGCCCATATCCGGTTTTGATATGGTATGCGGATGGATATTGAAGGCGCAACTTATGGTTTGCCGCCTTGACACGCAACCATATGGTTGCGTATAATCGGACCATGAACGCGGACCTTGATGCCATCTTCAAAGCGCTGGACGATCCGACCCGCCGGCTCATGCTGGACGAACTGGCCGGGCGGGGCGAGATGACGCTGTACGAACTGACGGCGCGCCTCACCATGAACCATCGTCTCGCCGTCTCGCGACAGGCGGTCGCCAAACATCTGGCCATCTTGGTAGACGCCGGTCTCGTGAAATCCGGGAGAAGGGGGAAGTTCCGGGTCTTGTCGTTCCGCCGGGAACCGCTTGCGGCGCTGCAGGCGAAAATCGCAAGCTGGCTGGAGACGGTCCGGTGACCGGCGTCTTTGCCAGACGGCCCGTTTCAGCGGGCCCATTTTGATCCGAAAGGGGAAACGCCGCCATGCCGAAAATCGAGGTCACCGGCATCTTCGTGGACGATCAGGAAAGCGCCGGCCGTCGCCATTCTCGACGACACGCGCGGCAACCTGATCCAGCTCATCCAGCGGCCGTGATCGCATCATGACATGGTTCCTCGTCGGCATGGCGGGAATGATCGGCGTTCTGCTGCGGTACGGCCTTGGCATGGCGGTATGGCAACTGATGCCGCAAACGGCGTTTCCGGCGGGTACGCTGGCGGTCAATCTGATCGGCTGCTTCGCCCTCGGCTCGTTTGCCGGATGGACGGCCAACGGCCGCCTCTCGCCCCGCATCCGCACCGCCGTCAGCACGGGGTTGATCGGCTCCTTCACCACCTATTCCACATTCAGCGTGGAGACGCTGGATCTCATCCGGCAGGGATGGTGGAGCGGCGCGGCGGCCTACGTGGCGGCCAGCGTGCTTGGCGGCCTGTTCCTCGCCCGGCCGGGCGCGGCGGCGGCCGGCGGCGGAAAGGCGGACGGCGGGCATGGTTGAGATGGCGTGTCTTGCGGCCGGCGGCTTCCTGGGCGCCGCGGCCCGGTACGCGGTGAACGTCCTGGCGGCCCGCCGCCCGGGGAAGCTGCCCGCCGGAACGCTGCTGGCAAACGTGTCGGGTTCCTTTCTGCTGGGATGGATCGCCGCGGCCGGACTGGACCGGCTGTGGATGCTGCTGCTCGGAACGGGGTTTTTGGGGGCGTTTACGACCTTTTCCACGTTCGCATCGGAGAGCGTGAACCTTTTTCGGAACAAGGAACGGCGCATGGGCGTTGCGTACACGGGACTGACGCTCCTGGCCGGCATCGGCGCGGCGTGGCTTGGAAGCCGGCTGGGCGCGTGAAGGTCCGGTCCCGCGGGCGCAATTGCGTCTTCCGTCGCTTATGCAAACTTCTCACATTTTGCTAAAATATTAAAAAAATACATCCTTTCACCGGCGTCAAACCGTCGCAACCGGTTCCGGCCCGGCGGCAGCCCTCCGGCCGGCGGTTTGCGATCCGGAAAAACAAGGACGAGGTGCAGTCATGCTTTTCATGCTTTTTTGCCTGGCGGTCGTGATCATCTCCTGGATCGCGTTCCGCATGTTCCACATCCGGCATCCGTTCTCCAAAGGAGTCGCCATCGCGGCCGCGCTGTCGATGCTCTCCACGATCTGTCTGGCGCAAAACTACACGGAAAGCCTCGTTCCGGGCGGCCAGGACGGCATCGCCGTCTCCAACCGGATCGCCTATTGGATCATCGGCGAGGACTTATGGTCCGTGCAGCTGTTCCGCGTGTATTTTGAAAGTTCGATCTACATCACGCTCATGCTGATCGTGCTCTATCCCGTCGTGCTCGTGCTCGAGACGAGGCTGTCTTCGGGCGTCAGGAAGCTCGAAGGCCGAGACGTGCGCGACGATGCCGGTCCTGTCCTGAATCCGGAGCGGCAACTTTGATTGCGGTTCGCCGGCATGCCGGCGCGGCGCCTGCGGCCGTGCCGGAACCCGGACGGTTTCCGGCAACCCGCCGGACCAAAAAAGCGGCGGCCATCCGGCCGCCCGGACCGCTGCGGGGCTCGCAACCCGCGCGGTTTCTTTTTTTCCGGAAACCTACAAAATCAAGAGCAGCACCGCCACCGCCGCCGCGACGTACATCCACAGACCGGGATCTTTCGAACAGGCCGGCAGCCTTTTCATTTTCCGTCACCCCGTGCCTTCGGTTTTCCATGCTCCGCATGATCGCGTGCCGATCCTTCTTCTGCATTCTATTATACGCGAAAAAGGTCCGGCGCGGTTTCATGCCGCCAATCGCCGGGTTCAGAAATGATACGGGGCGAAATAATCGAGCAGAAACGCCACCGGCACGGAGAGCAAGGCGGAGATCGCCAGCTGCCGGGGATTCCGGTAGAAGACCGCGCAGGCCGCCGCGTACATGACCAGCTCTTCGGCGTATACCAGCCAAATCCGGAAGCCGCCGTGAATCTGGAACCCGATCGCCATATCGAGCAAGAGCCCCGCAGGCAGCGCCGGGAGGAACCAGGCAAGGCGTTCGTTGTTTTTCGCCAGCCAGACCACGGCCGCCGCCGCCGGGGACAGGAGGGCCGCCGCGCCCCAGAACAGGAAATATTTCAATGGGAAGAAGCCGAACAGCCAGGCCGAATACGCATAGTAGCTGACCAGCATGCCGGCGAAAAAACAGGAACGTGCAGATCGCCGATCTCGCCATCGTTTTTCCGTTGGCGGCGATCAGGATGGCGAACAGCACCCAGACGCCGGGCCGCGTGAACAGATCCGCCAGATGGTGCAGCGCCGCCGTCTGCCAGCTGCCGTCCACCGCAACGGTGTCCAGATATTTGGCCAGGAGGCCGAGCAGGGCGCCAAACAGCAGGCAGAGCCCCGTGTCGGGCTGCCTGAAGGCGTTGCCGATTGAACGAACGTCCATGGTTCACCCCGTTGATGATTCATGCAATCTATAATATATCATTTTAATTGATATGTGTAAAATATGGAACGAAAAAGGAAATCGATTTGGCGCCATTGACAACGACCGGCGGCGGGAGTAACGTCGAAGGAGATGGCGGGGCGCATCATCGGGCCGGGAAGCGCACGGGAACGGACCGCGTGGCGCCCTCCGAAATTCGGGAGGCATTGATGATGGACTTGAAGCTGTCGGGCAACTGGAGGCTGCAATGGTTCGAGCCGGGCCAGCGGCCGCCGCTGGAGATCGCGTCGCCGTCGTTCGTCGACGACCGGTTCTGGATGGAAGCGCGAGTGCCGGGGGACGTCCATTCCGCGCTGGTGGAAAAAAGGGTGATCGACGATCCCTTCGTCGGCCACAACGATCTGAAATGCCGGTGGGTGGAGGACAAGGAATGGTGGTACCGCACCGCGTTCGTCCTGGATGAAGAGCCGGACGGGGACGAAACGGCGGAGCTGCGGTTCGAAGGACTCGACACGTTTGCCACGGTGTATCTGAACGGCCTCGAAATCGGCAGCGCGGAAAACATGCTGGTGGAACACGTCTTCGACGTCACCGGCCTGCTGCAGCGGGGCCAAAACGTGCTGGCGGTCCGGTTCGATCCGGTTCGCCTGCGGGTGAAGGACAAGGAGAAAAATTACTGGTGCGGTTTTGAAAAGGACCGGATCTGGACGCGCAAGGCCGCCATGAATTTCGGCTGGGACTGGGGGCCGCGGCTTGTCACGGCCGGCATCTGGAAGGACGTGTCCCTTCGCACCTGGCGAAAGGCGCGCCTGTTCTCCGTGTTTCCGCGGACGGTGTCCGCGTCGGAGGAGCGGGCCGTCGTGGCGGTGGACGCGGAAGTGCTGCGCCGGATGGATGGCGGCGGGCCGCTGGAAGTGGACGTGCGCCTGACGGGAGACGGCCGGACGTTCACGGCGAAGGCGGTGCTGGCGGCGGCCGGCCGGTCGGCGTCATCCGGCGGCCCGCAAGACGTCGGCGCCGGAAGCGGACAGACCGGCGCCGGGACCGGACATGCCGGCGGCGGGACGGGCGATGCCGGCATCGGGGACGCCGGGGCCGGCTTCGGCCGGACGCTGCAGACGTGTTCGGTCGTGCTGGAAGTGGACCGGCCGAGATTGTGGTGGACCCACGACGTGGGCGAGCCGTTCCTGTACCGGCTGGACGTGACGCTGAAGGATGCGGACGGCGGCGTCCTCGACCGGCAGACGCATCTCGTTGGCATCCGGGAACTCGTGCTGGAAACGAAGCACGAAAGCGGGGAAAACCTGTTCTGCTTCCGCCTCAACGGCGTCCGGCTGTTCGCCAAGGGCGCCAACTGGATCCCCGTGCACAGTTTCATCGGAGCGGCGGAGGACGCCCGGTACGAAAAGCTGCTTCGGCTCGCGCGGGACGCCGGCATGAACATGCTGCGCGTTTGGGGCGGCGGCATCTACGAGAAGGACGTGTTCTACCGCGAGTGCGACCGGCTCGGCATCCTCGTGTGGCAGGACTTCATGTTCGCCAACGCCCTGTACCCGGACTACAACCGCAACTTCATGGACAACGTGCGCGACGAAGTCGCCAAGGCGATCCGGCGGCTGCGCAAGCACGCGTGCCTCGCCCTCTGGTGCGGCAACAACGAAATCGACTGGCTGTATGAAAAGGAACTGGCGGCCGGCAGGGCCAACGCGCCGCTTTACGGCAAGCGGATCTGGCACGAACTCATTCCGTCGATGCTGCGGCAGCTCGACCCGACCCGCCACTACCAGCCGAGCTCGCCCTGGGGCGGCAACGACCACAATTCGATGGAGGCCGGCAACCACCACAACTGGCAGGTGTGGCACGGCAACGTGGAGCCGCGGAAATTCGGGGAACCGCTTGTGCAGGACATCTCGGTCGAAGGCGTGTCGTTCAAAAACTACAAGAAAGACACCTCGCGCTTTTCCAACGAATTCGGCATGCACGCCTCGGCCAACCGGCACACGCTGGCCAAGTACATCCCGGAAGGCGAATTCCGCTGGCAAAGCGGGGAAATGGCGCGCCGCAACAAAGACATCCACCATGAAAAAGGCCTGCTCCTGATGGAAGGCTGCACCGGCGTGCCGCGGGATCTGGACCAGTACATCCGCTATTCGATGCTGACCCAGGCCGAAGGGTTGAAGTACGGCGTCGAGCATTTCCGCCGCCGCAAGCCGTTCACGTCGGGCGCGCTCATCTGGCAGCTGAACGACTGCTGGCCGGGCACCAGCTGGTCGCTGATCGATTATGAGCTGCTGCCCAAGGCGTCGTTTTACTACGCGCGGACCTTCTTCGCCCCGGTGGCGGCGACCATCGACCACGATCCCGGCAAACCGGCGGCCGTCTGGCTCGTCAACGACCGGCGGGAAGCCGTGGAAGACGAGCTGCTGCTGGAAGTGAAGACGTTCGAGGGAAAGACGCTGCGGACGGAGGCGATGCGGATCGCCGCCGGGCCGGGCGAGGCGCGGCGGGTGGCGGTTTTTGCCGAAGAAGACCTGCTGAACGGGGGGCGGCCGGAATCGGCGGTCGTCCGGCTCCGGTCGCGCGGCGGCCTGTTCCCGGACAACGTGTATTACCTGCGGGATTTCAAGGATCTGGCGCTGCCGAAGGCGCGGCTTTCCGTCCGGCGAGATGCCGGCGGATCGGCGATCACGGTGGCCACGGACAACCTGGCGCGCTTCGTCATGCTGGATATCCCCCAAGGGGAAGTGGCATGTTCGGACAACTTTTTCGATCTGTTGCCGGGGGAAAGCCGGACGATCGAACTCCGGCATCTGTCGGGCGAGCCGATCCGGATTCACGACATCCGGGTGTCGGCGGTGAACGGGGACGAGCGTTTGGATTGACGGGACAGCGCCTTGAACCGGACGATTCCGGATCAGGGCGTTTTTCATGTCCGGCCGTTGTCCGACGGGCATTCTTAAATTTTAAAGATTAAAAATAAAGCCTGAATTCAAAAAAAGACTTGATCGCGACTGAAAGTCGCATTATACTAGGGCATAGACTGGTATAGACAACTACTCGTGTAAACCTTATCCCGGAGGTTTGCCCATGAGTGAGAACAAGTGGACCATCGACAAAAACAGTGTCATTCCACTTTATCATCAGGTGAAGGAATACATCAAAAGCCAGATTCAAACCGGGACGTACAAGATCAATGAGGCCATTCCTTCAGAACGGGAGTTGTCGGAGCAGTTTGAAATCAATCGGCTGACCGTGCGCCAGGCGATCAACGAGCTGGTCAATGAAGGATTGCTGTTCAGGCGCAGGGGCATCGGCACGTTCGTCTCGTCGCCGAAAATCGAACAGCCGCTGACCCGGCTGACGAATTTTTCGAACGACATGCTGAGCCGGGGCATCGTTCCCGGCGCCAAAGTCGTCTCCATGAAAGTGATTCCGGCGGGCGAATATTTGGCGTCGCGGCTGCAGATCGGCTCCAGGGATGAAGTGCTGGAACTCGTGCGGGTCAGAACCGCCGACGGCGAGCCGATGGCCCTGGAAAGAAGCTATCTTGTTTACGGGCACACCAAAGAACTTTACGGCATGAACATGGAAGACAAATCGCTTTATCAAACAATTGAAAACGTTTGCGGCCTGCGGTTCGCCAGAGCGCTGCAAACCATCGAAATCGCGACGATTCCGCCCGACGATGCCAAATTTCTGGGCATCGACGCAAGGGATCCGGTGATGAAGATCGAGCGGACGACGTTTGCCGAAAACATGGACAGGCCGCTCGAGTTCGTCCGCTCGTATTACAGGGCGGACCGCTACAAATTCATTATCGAAATGAAAATTTAACCTACATTACCTTAACATCCGCGGGAGGTCACAAGCATGAGCCATCATCTGAAGCTGTCGTTTGAAATCTGGCCCAACATGCCCTGGGGACGGCTGGAAATCGCCGGGCCGGCCTGGAACTCGTGGGGCGACAAATCGATCGAATGGTGCATCCGGCGCATCGCATCTTACGGGTATGAAGGTTTCGACGTCGTGTATCCCAAGATCCAGGAGATCCGTCCGCACGAGTATGCCGACGAGGTGAGAAAGATCCGGAAAGCCATGGACGAAACCGGGCTCGTCTTCTCCTCGATCGGCTGCCATACGACGGAGCAAATGGAAAAAGCCGTAAAGTGATCGGGGTAGCTCCGACGGAAAGGCGGGATCCAATGCCCGCCTTTCTTTCAACCTTAAGCGGGAGTGAAACGATGTGGATGCACTGGGGAAAGGGAAATTGTTCAACCGATTGTTGCCATACCTGCTTGTCGCCCCGATTGTGACCTGGCTGGTGTTCACCATCATCATTCCGCTTTTCAGTGTCGTCAGGGAAAGCTTTTACAATACGGGATTCGTGGGGACGAAAGGCGCCTTTGTGGGATTCGAAAATTACAGGGACACCATCTTCTCCTCCCTTTACTGGAGCACGTGGGGAAAAAGCCTGATCTGGGTGCTGGTCAACGCGATCCTGCAATCCATCCTGGCGTTCGGCATCGCGCTCTTGCTGAACAAAAAGAGCCGGTTCGGCGATTTCGCGAGAACGTGGATGATCATCCCGTGGGTCATTCCCACCATTGTCGTGGTGATCATGTGGCAGTGGATCTTCAACGGTTCGTACGGCATTTTCAACCATCTGTTGAAGTCGCTCCACATCATCGATCAGCCGATCAATCTGATCGGCCACAGCTTCTGGTCTTTCCCGACGGTGATGTTCATCAACACGTGGCACTGGTTTCCCTTCATGGCCGTGATCGTCATCGCCGGGATGTCGACCATTTCCGAAGAAATCTATGAGGCCGCCGACATGGACGGCGCCAATGCATGGCAGAAATTTTGGAGAATCACGTTTCCGTCCTTCGGAAAGGTGACGTTTGCGCTCGGCCTGGTTGGAACGCTCTGGTCGTTCAACATTTTCGACACCATTTATTTCCTGACGAGATCGTCGTGCCGGCCGGTTTTGCCCTGTACCGCATGCGGTTTCCCGGCCGGAAACTGATCGGCCGGCTCATTCTGGCGACGTACATTTTTCCCGGCATCCTGCTGCTGGTGCCGGTCTATCAGATGATGGCTTCGCTGGGACTGGTGGATTCGCTGCTCGGCCTGATCGTGATCAACGTGACGTTTTCCGCGCCCTTTTCGGTCTGGCTGATGCACGGGTTTTTCGATTCCGTTCCCCTGGCGCTTGACGAAGCCGCCGCCGTGGACGGAGCGGGCCGGCTGCGAACCCTGAATCAAATCGTCCTTCCGCTGATCATGCCGGGCATCGCCACCATTTCCATTTACGCCTTCATCATGGCCTGGACGGAATTTGCGTTTTCTTCCGTCCTGATCGCGGACGACAAGCTCCGGACGTTGCCCGTCGGGCTCAACGCCATCATGGGCCAGTATACGGTGCGCTGGGGCTGGACCACTGCCGGAGCCGTGCTGGCGCTGCTGCCCGTGGTGATTTTCTTTGCCTTCGTCGGCAAGTATTTCGTGAGAGGGCTCACGCAGGGGGCCGTGAAGTAAGCCTTTGGGGGGAGTGGGTTGTTGATGAAGCCGGACAAGGTTCGAATCGGCCTGATCGATGCCCACATCGAAGTCGTCGGGGAGTCGGCGACGGCGCAATACCGGCTGGCGCATGCGGGATTTTCCATCTGGACGGACCAAGGCATCCAGGTTCCGGACACGACGCTGTGGCCGACCGGGCACGACGGGGTCGGCGGCGCCATCCGGGCCGAACTGGAACATTTCGTCCGCGCCGTCGCCGGCGATGCGCCTTCGCCCGTCATGCCGCTCCATCATGCCGTGCACGCCATTGAAATCGCCGACGCCATCGTGGAAGCCGCTTCGCAAAAACGGGTGGTGGTCCTGCCGTGACCGCCCGAAGCGGCCGGCATGGCGGGATGCTGGTGAGAGCATGAAGAGCAAAAGCGGTTGTGGAAGAGAGATTCACCAATGGGAGAGACGCCAAAGACGATTTCCGAACGGCTGAAGGAGCTGAATCTGGTCATCCCCGACGTGAAGCCGAGATTCCGGTTCGTTCCCGGCGTGCAGGCGGGCAACCTGCTGTTCGTGTCCGGCCAGACGCCGGAAGTCGACGGCGTCATGCAATACGTCGGACGGCTCGGCAGCGATCTGGACATTGAAACCGGGAAGAAAGCGGCCAGACTCGCGGCATTGAACTGCCTGGGGGAAATCCAGGCCGTGCTGGGATCGCTCGACCGGGTGGAACGGATCGTGCGCGTGATCGGCTACGTCCGGTCGGCGGAAAATTTCGGGGAACAGCCGCTGGTGATTGACGGGGCGTCGGAACTTTTGATCGACATCTTTGGCGAGCGGGGCCGTCACGCGCGGGCCGCGCTCGGGACGAGCGAGCTGCCTTTCGGCGCGCCGGTGGAATTGGAAATGATCGTTCAGGTAAAGGAGAATGGGCGGCCATGAAGCTGTGCGACGACGTGTATCTCATCGGCAGCGGCTCGCTCGGGTTCGACTGGACGCATCCGGCGGACTGCAACGTCTATGCCGTCGATACGGGAGACGGCGTCGTGCTGGTGGACAGCGGAACCGGCCTGTCGGCGGATGACCTGCTGGACCATCTGGCCGGACACGGCTTTCGCCCGGATCAGGTCACCCACATCCTGCTCACGCATCTTCACGCCGACCACTCCGGCGGAGCGGCGGCACTGCGGAAAAAAACGGGCGCCAAAATCGTCGTCCTTGAAGCCGCCGCCCGGGTTTTCGAAGCGGGCCGCGAAGAGGACATTGAACTTCCGAGGGCCCGCCGGGCCGGCTATTATCCGGAAGATTACCGGTGGCAAGGCTGCAAGGCCGATGTGGAGCTTCATGACAGGGACATCATGCAAATCGGCAAATATCAGTTCCAGGCGCTGCACACGCCCGGCCATTCTTCTTTCGACACCTGCTTTTACATTCCCGACCGGACGTCGCCCATGCTTTTCAGCGGGGACACCGTCATGTACGGGGGAAAAATTTCGCTGCTGAACACGGCGGATTTTTCGCTGGGCCGTTTGGCGAACAGCATCGAAACGCTGTCGCGTTTGTCGCTGGAACGATTGTTTCCCGGTCACGGACAGCCGGCATTGAACCGCGCATCCCAGCACATTGGCAAAGCCCATCGCATTTTCAGCAACATGGGTGTGCCGGAGAGCATCGTGTGAATCCGACCATTTCAAAAAGCCGGGGAGATGAGGAAACATCATGTTGGCACAGGACTACTTCAACCAGTTGACCAAGGTCATGCAAAACATCAAACAGCACGAGATGGCATCCATTCGGCAGGCCGCCTCCTGGATCGCCGAATCGGTGGCCCAGGACGGCCTCGTCCATCTGTTCGGTTGCGGCCATTCCCACTTGCTGGCTGAAGATATCTTTTACCGCGCGGGCGGTCTGGTGCCGGTGAACGCGATCCTGGAAAGCAGCCTCATGCTGCACGAAGGAGCCGTCAAAAGTTCGAAGGTTGAACGGCTCCCCGGTTACGCGGAACTGATTCTGGACAATTACACGGTCAAACCGGGCGAAATGATGATCATCATATCGAATTCGGGCATCAACAGCCTGCCCGTCGAAATGGCCATGGCGGCCAAAGCGAAAGGATTGAAGGTGGTCGCGGTCAGTTCCGGGGACTACAAAACGGCGGAGTCCCGTCACCCTTCGGGCAAGCGGCTGCGCGACGTGGCCGACCTGGTGATCGACAACCACGTGCCGTTCGGAGATGCGCTTGTCCAGATGCCGGGTTCGACGGTCAAAATCGCATCCGGCTCCACCATTGCGGGAAGTTTGATATTGAACATGATCATGGTGACCGTCGTGGAGCAATTGCTGGCCCGGCAGATCCATCCGCCGGTGTTCATGAGCGGCAACGTTCCGGGAGGGTTCATGCGATGGGGTCGGTGTTCACGGGCGGCCTGGGCGTGGAGTGGGGTTACAAATTGCTGACGGGCAAAGAAAAACTGGGCTCCGAAGATTTTGCGGAAATCAACCGGCTGAGCCGTCAGATGGCGGACATCCCGCCCGGCAGCCGCGGGCTCGTCTTTCTGCCTTTTTTGACCGGAAGCGGCACGCCGCATTTCGATGCCAGGGACAAGGCGTCGTGGCTCGGGCTGTCGACCGGCCAGAGCACCGCCCTGCTGCTGCATTCCGTCATGGAGGGCGTGGCCTGCAACATTCGCGAGAACGTGGACGTTTTCGAGCATGACGGGCATGCCGCAAAGCGGATCCATCTCGGTGGCGGCGGGAGCCGCAATCCGGTCTGGTGCCGGATGATCAGCAACGTGCTGGGCCGGGACGTCAGGCTGCTCACGGTCCGCGACGCTTCCGTCGTGGGGGCGGCCATTTTGGCCGGCGCCGGCGTGCGGTTTTTCCCCTCGCTGGAAGAAGCGGCCGGCCGGGCCGTCAAAACGGGCGAGACCTATGCGTGTGACGGGGAGCAATCCGCAAAATACAATCGCCTGTATCAGCAATATCGCGAGGTCTATCCATGTTTGAACGCGTTCTACCGCGAATCCGTTGACGGGTAGGGTGTCGAATGTTCCCGCGAACTGTCCCGCAAAGGCGTCCGGATCGGCTGGGGCACCTACATGAAGGCGGGCGTCGTGCTGACGGTGCCGGTGCTGACGGCCACGTTGGCGGGACTTTATGCATGGTTGCGGATTTTGGCCCGACGGCCCGGCCGGCGGCCGGCAAATCGCTTCGTGATCGGCCATTTCCGGCTCGGATGGCTTGACGTTCCGGCGTGATATAGGTCATAATGGAGGCAGACGCAGCCCACCCGTATGGGACCAAAGCACCACGGGTGGGGTTCTTTTGCTTATATGCGCCGACATCCATCGAAGACGGGAGTACACTTGCCGTGAACAGGGTGTTGACCAGCGAAGAATTGAACCGCATAGCCGGCAAGGTGTTCGAGATGCTCAGCGACGGCGTCCTGGTGACGGATGCCGGCCAGACGATCGTCTACGTGAATCCGACCTTCACCAGGCTGACGGGGTACACGCATGAAGACGTGGTCGGCAAAACGCCCCGTCTGCTCAGTTCCGGACGGCATTCGAAAGATTTCTACAAAAAGATGTGGAAGCAGATCCACAAAACCGGCTCCTGGCAGGGGGAAATCTGGAACCGGAAAAAAAACGGCGACGTGTACGTGGAGGAGCTGACCATCACCCGGGTGACGGACGAGAACGGACGGGTCACCCATTACGTCGGCATTTTCAAGGACATCACCGCGCGCATCAACCGGGAAAACAAGATCCGGCACCTGGCGATGCACGATTTGCTGACGGGGCTGCCGAACCGGCTCCTGCTCCGGCAGCGGCTGGAAGAGGCGATTTCGCATGCGGAGCGGACCGGCACGATGGTCGGCGTCCTGTACATGGATCTGGACCGGTTCAAACGGGTGAACGACAATTTGGGGCACCATGCGGGGGACATTTTGCTGAAGCATGCGGCGGAGCGGATCAAGGAATGCCTGGAGGAAGGCGACACGATCGCCCGCCTCGGCGGCGACGAGCTGGTGGTGCTCCTGCCCGGCCTGAAGCGCAGCGAGGCGTGCGCCGACACGGCCCGGCGCATCCTGCAGCTGTTCGAGAAGCCTTTCCGCATCGAGGGGCATGAATTGAACGTGACGTGCAGCATCGGGATCAGCGTGTATCCGGAACATGCGGACAAGGGCGAGGAGCTCGTCCGGCTGGCGGACCACGCGCTGTATGAAGTGAAGAATGCGGGACGGAACGATTTCCGGTTTTATGCCCAGTGACAGGCGCCGTCCGATACATAACCCTCGCCCGTTCCCCATAAAGTGGAAAAGAAGATTTCTGGCATGGGGAGGCGCGCGAGGGTGCAATTTTATTACGGCTATCAAATGCCGCTCAGGGTGCTCGACGAAGCGGAGTTCTGGAAGATGCAGGAAGCGGAGCACACCGTGGTGATCCGGGAAGCGTTCGACGGCCTGGAACCGGGCTTCGTGGATGCGCTCAAGCAATGGGAGCAGGTGCTGAGGGCGACGCACCAGAAAGTGGTCGGCTACATCGAAAGCGTCATCCGCAGCCCGTACGCATACGGCCAGCTGTACCACCAGGTGATGCAGCTGGTTCATTATTGTCTGGAGGAAAGCACGGCCTTCATCGAATGCGTCCGGCGGATCAAGGCCGAAAGCGCGGCGGCGAGGGATAATCCCGTGGCACAGACGATCCTCGATCACATCATCCGCGAATCGGAATACTTCATCGGCATCGCCCGGGTCATTCTGTACGGCCCTGCGGCGGTGCATGGACACGGATGAGCGCGGCGCCCGGACGGAAGGTCCGGGCGTTTTTCGCTATAATGGATAAAGCAGCACGGGTGACTTCAGACCGAAAGGAAAGGGATGGCACCATGGCTTCACTTCCGGTATCCGTCCTCAACCTGGCGCCGGTCCGCGAAGGGCAGGGACCGCGCGACGCGATCCGGGCCGCCGTGGAATTGGCGCAGGCCGTCGAACGGATGGGCTACGTCCGCTATTGGATCGCCGAGCACCACAATACGCCGGCCTTGGTCAGCACGGCGACGGTCGTCCTGATCCAGCACGTGCTGGAACGGACGAACACGATCCGCGTCGGCTCCGGCGGCGTGATGCTGCCGAACCATTCGCCGCTCATCGTGGCGGAGCAGTTCGGCACGCTGGCGTTGCTGTATCCCGGACGGGTCGGATCTCGGCCTTGGCCGCGCGCCCGGCACCGACATGCGAACGGCCAATGCGATCCGGCGAAACCGCCATGAGGCGGTGTACATGTTTCCGGACGAAGTGCGGGATCTGCTCCGGTATTTCGGACCGCCGGAAGCGCAGTCGGACGTCATCGCCTATCCGGCCGTCGGAACGGGGGTGCCGGTCTACATTCTCGGCTCCACGACGGATTCCGCCGAACTGGCCGCCCATATGGGATTGCCCTATGCGTTCGCGGCGCATTTTGCCCCCGAGCAGATGGAAGCGGCCATCCGGACGTACCGCGGCCTGTTTCGGCCGTCGGCCTATCTGGACCGGCCGTACATGATCGTCTGCCTCAACGTGGTGGCCGCGGAGACGGACGAAGAGGCGCGGCGCGAACTGACGACGCTGCAACAGTTTTTCCTGAACACGCTGCGCGGCACGAACCGGCTGCTGCCGCCGCCGGTGGACGATCCGGACGAGGTCATGTCGCCGATCGAGCGGGCCGCCCTGGAGGCGAGAACCCGCATGCTGCTGTGCGGCAGCCGGGAAACGGTGCAGGCGCAGCTGGCCGCTTTTCTCGACCGGCATGAGGCGGACGAAATCATGGCCGTCACCTACATTTACGATCCGGCCAGGCAGATCCGTTCGTACGAGCTGTTCAAGCAGGCGGCGGACGCCATCCGGCGGTAATGCGGCGTCGGCCGGTTCGTCAGCTGGCGGGACTCTGTGCCCTTCCGCGGCCGTCCTAAGGCTCGCCGGCGGTCCCGCACCGGACCGCGGCCGGCCGGGGAATCCGGCGGCCAGCCGCGACCGGCGGGAGTCCGGCCGTTCAATGGCGATGGCGCAAAACTTCCCTGATGAGGGAAGACAGGTTCCGGATCCCCTTTCGCCGGACAACATTGAAGAACAGGGTGGAATGGAGGATCAGAACCAGCTGGAACAACGTGAAGAGAAGCGCGACATCCGGCGCAAACAGGGTGACCGAATGCAAGGGCGTCCCCATGGCGAGGGAAATCGCCGGCGGCAGCGCGAGGCCGATCAGGAGAAGGCACACGCCGAACAAAAACCATTGCGTTTTGCCGATGTCGGACTGCTTGGCGATTCTGGCCAGACGGATACCCGCAACCGGCACCGTTCCCAGGCCGATCACCAGAACGGCCACGAGCGCCCATTGGACGGCATGGCGCTGCCTGGAGGGTTCCGGCGGATCGCCGTTTTGCAGAATGGACCGGATGCCCTTCATGATTTGGGAAACCTGGGCGTCTTCCAGCGCATGGTATTTGTTCGTCAGCAGCACCGCGCCGATGTTTCGCCACCGTTGCGCGGCGGCGGGCCGCTGTGCTACACTGTGGATAGCAAAGCATGAGAGGTGATCCGGAACATGCGCTTTCTTGCCTGAGAGCGTCCATGAATGAAACCGATCCGTTTTGTTCATTCGGACTCGAGATTCGCTCGCAGCTCGGCAAGAAAGTTGCATTTGTTCCGCCATGCCCATATCCGGATGTTCCGGCTTCGCGCCAGCCGACCGTGTTCGGTGCGCTCGCGGCCGGGCGTGTTTCATGTTTGGAACGGCAAACCGCGGAAAAGGCAACTTTCTTGCGGTTTGCCTTTTTTTCATCCGGGGAGGGATGTGTGCATGGCTTTGATCCACGTTTCCAACCTCACCTTCGCGTATGAAGGCAGTTCCGATCCCGTTTTTGAGAACGTCAATCTCCGGCTCGACACGGACTGGAAACTGGGCTTCACGGGGCGAAACGGCCGGGGCAAAACGACCTTCCTCCACCTGCTCATGGGGAAGTACGAATACGGCGGCACCATTTCGACGAGCGTGTCGTTCGACTATTTTCCGTTTCCGGTGGCGGACCGGGAGGCGATGACGCTGGAAGTGGCGGAAGGCATCGTGCCGCACGCCGAAACCTGGCGGCTTTTGCGGGAGCTGAACTTGCTGGGCGTTTCGGATGATGCGCTGTACCGGCCGTTTTCCACGCTGTCCGGCGGGGAGCAGACGAAAGTGCTGCTGGCGGCCCTTTTTCTGAAAGAGGACAACGTGCTGCTCATCGACGAACCGACGAATCATCTGGACATGGCGGCCCGGCAGGCGGTGAGCGATTATTTGAGGAGCAAAAAAGGGTTCATTCTCGTCTCCCACGACCGGGCGTTTCTCGACAACTGCATCGACCACATCATGGTCATCAACCGGACGAACATCGAGGTGCACAAGGGGAACTTTTCCGCCTGGTGGGAAAACAAGCGGCGGGAAGACGAGCGGGAGCTGGCGGAAAACGAACGGCTGAAAAAGGAGATCCGCCGGCTGTCGGAGGCGGCGCGGCGGACGGGCGTATGGGCGGACAGGGTGGAGCGGTCCAAAATCGGGGCGACGGACAAAGGGTACGTCGGCCACAAGGCGGCCAAAATGATGAAGCGGTCCAAATCAGATCGAGGAGCTGCTGCTCGAGCACCGGCCGACGATGGTGTTTGTGGAGCACGACCGGGCGTTTTGCGAGCGGATTGCAACGAAGACGGTGGAGCTGGGGGACGGCCGGGACGCCGGGGGACGCCGTTGAGGACCGGCCGCCGCCCGGCGCGCGAATACGGCAAACGGCGCCGGATTTTGCTACAATGCCTTATGGAAACGCATCTTTTCACGCTTTGAAAAAGGAGCATCCTTCCGTGCGCATCATCTGGTTTGTGCTGTTCCTGGGCATCTACGGCCTGCTGTCGTTTCTGCTGGGCTGGAGCATCAAAACGTGGCTCGCCGCCCTGGACGCGTTCCGGTGGGAGCCGCTGTATTGGGCGGTCTTTGTCGCCGTGGCGGCAAGTCCGGTCATCGGCCGGCTGCACCGGTTTTTGAGGCCGTTCACGGTCGTCGGGAATGTGTACTTTTTTGTTTTTGAATACGGGCTGCTGTTCAGTCTGGCCGGTGCGCTGCTCGTCCGGCTGACGGCCCTCGGCGCGGGGACCGCCGGGAGCGCGGCCGCCCTCCTTCTCGCCGTGCTGGCGGCCGTCGGCTTCCGCAACGCCCATTCGCCGGTGAAGCGGCGGCTCGTGCTGCATGTGGACAAGCCGGGCCGAAAGGGGAAGCTGCGCATCGCGCTGGCCTCGGATTTTCACCTGGGCGTCATGTCGAGCCGGCGCCACCTGCGAAAGTTTGTGGACGGCGTCAATGCGGCGAAGCCCGACCTCGTCCTGCTTGCCGGCGACATCGTGGATGACGACGCCCACTGGTTCGTTCGCCGGAAGATGGGAGACATCCTGGGGCGGCTGGAAGCGAGGCACGGGGTGTACGGCATTCTCGGCAACCACGAATATTACGGCGGACAGATCCCGGCGGTGACGGAGGAACTGGCCAAGGCGGGCATCCGCGTCCTGCGGGACGAGACGGTGCTGGTGGACGGCTGGATCCGCCTGACCGGCCGGGAGGACGTCACGAACAAAAACCGGAAGACGCTGGCGGATCTGAAGCGGGAGGCGGGGCTTTCGGAAAACCCGGCATCGCCGCCTCTCTGGATCGTGATGAACCATACGCCGGACGATCTGAAGACGCCCGCTGAAGCGGGGGTGGACCTGCACGTGTCCGGGCACACCCACCGCGGGCAGCTGTGGCCGAACCATTGGCTCACCCGGCGGATTTTTGAACTGGATTACGGCTACAGGAAAAAGAACGGCATGCACGCCGTCGTCTCCAGCGGGTACGGGTTTTGGGGGCCGCCGTTCCGCACCAATTCGCGGTCGGAATGGTGGGACATCGTGCTGGTGTTCGTGCCGGGAGAAGCGGCTTCTGCGGCCGGACCGGCCGGTCGGACGGCCGGCGGGTTCTCGGGCGGTTTGGCGGATGCGAAACGGAAAGCCGTGGTGGCCGGCGCGACGGGGCTGGTCGGCATGGAACTGGTCCGGCAGCTGCTGGAGGACGACGCCTACGAATCGGTGACGGCCCTCGTCCGGCGGCAAACGGGGCTTGCGCATCCGAAGCTGAAGGAAGTGTTTGTGGACTATCGGAACCTGGCAAACGTTTGCCGGGAGATGGCGGAAGAGGCCTGGATCCCGGCGGCCGATCGGGTCGTTCGGGAAGAAGCGCATGTTTCGCAGCTGCCCGATCTCGCCGGAGCGGACGTGTTTTGCGCCCTCGGCACGACGATCCGAAAAGCCGGCTCGCAGGCGGCCTTCCGGGAAGTGGACGTGGAGTACCCGCTGGCGCTGGGCCGGCTGGCCCTTGCCCAAGGGGCGGCATCCTTCCTGATCGTCACGTCCCTCGGCGCGAATCCGGCGTCCCCCATCTTCTATTCCCGCGCCAAAGGGGACGTGGAAGACGCGCTGCGGGAACTGCCGCTGCCGGCGCTCCACCTGTTCCGTCCGTCGCTGCTGCTCGGCAAGCGGGAGGAGTTCCGGCTTGGCGAGTGGCTGGCCGCCAAGATCCTGCCCGGGCTGTCGCCCCTGCTCGGCAACTATCGGCCCGTCCATGCGCGCACCGTCGCGGCGGCGATGATCCGGGCGGCGAAATCGGGCGAACGCGGCATCCATGTGCACGAATCCCGCCAGATTCGGGAAATGGGGAAAGCGGGATCATGAACCGGGGCTGGCTGTACGTGGTGGTCGGCGCCGTTTTCGAAGTGGGCTGGGTCGTCGGGTTCAAGCACGCCCGCGGCCCGCTGGCGTGGGCGGGGACGGTCGCGGCGGTGGTGCTGTCTTTCGTGTACCTCGTGCGGGCGGCCGCCCGCATGCCGGCGGGAACCGCCTATGCCGCGTTCACCGGCCTCGGCACGCTGGGCACGGTGCTGGTGGAAATGGTTGTGTTCGGGGAACCTTTTCGCCTGGTGAAAATGCTGCTGATCGCGCTGCTCCTCGCCGGCGTCATCGGCCTCAAGACGGTGACCGGGAACGCCCGGGAACCGGCAGCGTCAGCCGCGGAGAGGCTGCGGGAGCGATCGGCGGACGGGCTTCGCGGGACGGCCGGGGACCAAGACGGGTCCGGTCCGCCGGCCGAACCGGAACCGGGCGGCGGCGCAGACGGAAAACGGGGCGGTGATGCCTGATGGCGTGGGTCGTGCTGGTGCTGGCGGGTCTTTTTGAAACGGTCGGCGTGACCGGCATGAACATGATGAACCGGAAACCGGACGCCAAGTCGGTGGCCGTCTTCGCCGGCGGCTTCCTGCTCAGCTTCGTGCTGCTTTCCATCGCCATGCGCGACCTGCCGATGGGCGTCGCGTATGCGGTGTGGACGGGCATCGGCACCGTCGGTTCGGCGCTCGTCGGCATGTTCGCATACGGCGAGTCCCGCGACTGGCGGCGCCTGCTGTTCATGTCGATGGTCATCTGCGCGGTGGCGGGATTGAAGCTGACGGAATGAACTCAAATTTCCCACCCGTACCAGCCGGCTTTGCGGCTGTCCTTGTGCTTCAGCCACTGTACGGTGTGGCGGATGGCGTGCGCCGCGTGGCCCCGCGTGGAAAACGCATGGTCGGCGTGGGTGATGATTTCCTTGTCGCAAAGGCCGCCTTCCGGCCGCATGCGGAACACTTTTTGATACAGGAAACTGTATTCCGCCGGGATGTCCGGGTCCGACGAGCCGTGGACGAGCAGCACGTCCCCTGCAAAACGCTTCGCTTCGATCAGCGGATGGGCCGCCGACAGCGACCGGAAAAACGAAGCCTGCAGCCGGTAGCCGGCAAACTCCGTTTCGCCTTTCGTGATCGCTTCCTCATACGCTTCCTTGCCGACGATGGACACGATGTCCTGAAAAGGATGCCCCCACCGGCGCCCACAGCACCAGATTTTTCACCCTTCTGTCGGCGGCGCCGGTCAGCACGGCGACGGCGCCGCCCAGACTGTGGCCGAGCAGCGTCACATGGTCCGCATCCGCAACCTCCAGCGTGAGCGCGGCATCCAGCGCCCGCCGCGTCTGTTCGATCCACGACTCCATGCCGGTGGCGCCGTAGTCGCCTTCGCTCTCGCCGCAGCCCGCGTAGTCGAAACGCAGGACGACGAACCCGTTCGCGGCCAGTTCCCTCGCCGCCTTGACGAACAGGCGGTCTTGGCCGATGCGGGAGCCGGCGAACCCGTGGCAGATCACCACCACGGGATGCCGGCGGTCCCCGCCGCTTTCCGCCGGTTCCGGCACATGCACGGTTGCCGTCAGCCGATATTGTTCATGGGGGATGGCAAAAGGTTTCTCCATGCCGCTCACGCTCCGTTTCTCCGATTGCCGCATCAAAAGGATCACAAAAGGATGCCGCGAGGCCATACTATACAATTCCTATTTGAATAGTATGAATTAACCTTCATTCTACTGTCCACGCCATTCATTGTCAACCGAAAACCTTCTGGCCGGTTTGCATCGTCCAATGGACATGAACGACTGGGAACGGGAGGCGCGGCGTGTGGAAGTCTTGCGAATCATGCTGCTGTCGGGCGCCATCGCCCTGCTGGCGTCCGGCGCAGGCTGCCCGGGTGCCGGGATTTCCGGGGAACAGCCGCAAAGGCCGGAACATGGCGGGTCCGCCGCCAATCCGGGCGCATCCGACTTTGCAGGCAGAACGGGTGACCGGTCGGGCGGCGGGCGATCCGGCCCGCGGGGCGGCGGAACCGTTGCCGCCTGACGGCCCCATGGTCCAAGACCGGAAGACGGACAGTCCGTCCATGGTTTCCGATTCGCCCGGTTCGCCGACGTATGCCCGGGTCGAACTGCCCGACGGCCAGGTGCTGGATCCGTGGACGGGGCGGGGCGAATGGATGGGGATGAAGGTGGAAGTGCTGACGATCGGCTATGACGCGGACCTGTCTTTTCATACCGCGGTTTATGGGCATCATGCCGAAGTGGAGGAAGAAGAGGAGATCGTCATCGGAGAGTACCGGGCAACGCTCGCCCATGTCCGGCGAATGCCTCCGGCCGCGGATGAGGGCGGGAAGCCGGTCCATGAAATCTGGCTGTCCGTCACGGAGCCGGACGGGAACCGGCCGGATGCCGGGTTTGCCCATTGTCTGATCGTCCACGCCGGAGAAGACCGGGAAGCGGCGGGGAAGGCGGCAAAGGCGGCGCTGGACCTCGCGGGCGCGTTCCGGCTCGTGCCCTGGAACGAAGGCGCGGAACGGACGGACCGATGATCCCGCATGCCCGGGAACCCATTGGTGCGGATGAACCGTCCGGGTTACAATGATAAAAGGGCAGACCCGATGCCAAGGCAGCGAAACGGGTCTGCATTTTTTCTTATGGAACGGGAGCGTGATGGACATGGTGGATGCGATGATGCGGGCCGTCCGGTTCCATCGCACGGGCGGTCCGGAGGTGCTGGAGCTGGAGCAGGTGCCGAAGCCCGTGCCGGGGGAAGGCGAAGTGCTGGTCCGGGTGATGGCCGCCGGCGTCATTCCTTACGATTGGAAGGTGCGCAAAGGGGTCATCCCGGTGCCGCTGTCGTTTCCGGTCATTGCCGGTTACGCCTTCGCCGGCATCGTGGAAGCGGCCGGGCCGGGCACAAGCGGCGCGGCGCCGGGCGAGCGGGTGTACGGCCGCAGTTCCCGCGGCACGTATGCGGACTATACCGTCGTCAAACCGGCGTCGATGGCCGCCATGCCGAAGTCGCTCGGCTTCATCGAAGCGGCGGCGCTGCAGGGCGGGGCGACCACGGCGTGGCGCGCGGTCATCGACGGCGAAGTGAAAGCGGGCGACCGGGTGCTGATCCACGGGGCGGCGGGCGGCGTCGGGCTGTTCGCCGTCCAGTTTGCCAAGGCCCGGGGCGCCTATGTGTACGGCACCGCCAGCGCGGCGAATCTGGACTATATCCTTTCCATCGGCGTGGATGAAGCGATCGACTATGCGGCGCGGGATTTCGCCGACGTCGTGCGCGACGCCGATTTCGTGCTGGACACGGTGGGCGGCAAGACGCTGGAGCATTCGCTGGAGACGGTGAAGCCCGGCGGCATCCTGCTGTCCATCGTCGGCGAGGTGCCGCCGCATGCGGCCGCCGCCCGCGGCATCCGCGTGAAAACCGTGTCGCCAGCCGGGCGGGAAGATCTGGAGGCCATCGCCCGGATGATCGATGCGGGCGCGGCCAAGCCCGTCATCCAGAAGGTGTTTCCGCTGGAGGAGGCGCGGGAAGCCCACCGGCTGAGCGAAACGGGACACGGGCGGGGACGCATCGTGCTCCGGATCGGCTGACCGGCCGGTCATCCTTGGGAGGATCGCCGGACGAGCCGGAAGGGTTGTACGGGCGAATAGCGAACCAGATGCGGCGCGTGAAAACAGACGGCAGGATTTCCCGGGGTCGGCGGAGAATGACTGGGAATCTTGCGAAACGATGCCGACCGGTCCGGCAAGTCCGGCCACACCCGGGCGGTTTCTTGCAAAAAATGCGCTGGAAAGGGTGAGACGTTCCCGTGGCGCAACTGCTCTACATCGAAGACGAAACGGATATCGGCGAGTGGGTGACGAAAGACCTGACGGAACGGGGCCACAACGTTTTTCCTGGCCGGGTTTCTGGCCTTCTTGCGCAAGGCGTTTTGAGAAATGGCGGAAAAAGGGATCGCGCGGAATCGCTCCGCGCGATCGCGGACGGTTGCGCCGCGGGTGTTGCGAAAAAAACGAAATGTTCGTCACGGCATGAAAAGGGACGGAAACTGCCTCGCGATGCCGTCCGTCATCATGTCGGCCATGGCCAGCGCCTGGCGCTCGATTTCGTCGGACACGGCCACGTTCTGCACGTAATCGCCTTCCAGCCGGAAGGCGATTTCATTTCCCAACAGCCGCAAATGTTCATGCAACATGGTCCGCCATTCCGCCTCGGACCAGAACGGATTGATCGTGCCCAGAAACCGGGCGATATTGTCGGCGTTTTGGAACCAGCGGGTTCTCGCGCCGGCGGCCGCCTGTTCATCGCCGTCGCGCAATGCGGTCAGCAGTTCGGCGGCGATGGCGAGATGCTGCCGCAGCAGGCCGGCAATTTCTTTCTCCAGTGTATGGGCGAAAAGGAAAGTCGTGATCGCCTCCGACGGCCTTCGTTTCAGCGCACCCGGTGCACCTGCACCGTTTCCAGCGCATGTCCGATGATTTCGAAGGGCACGACGGCCGTTTTTTCCATGCCGTTTGCATAGCGGATGGTAAATGCGACATGGTGGATGCCGCGCGGCAAGCCCCGGTCGATGGACGAAAACCGCTCGTCGTACAGTTCGCCGACGGCGAGTCCCGGCGTTCCGGACGGGACGAGGGAGGTCTCGACCGCCAGCGGGCGCCCGTCGGCTCCCGTCGTTTCCAGTTTCGCCGTGATCCGTTCCCAGGGCGCTTCGTCGTGCCGCGCGTACAGCAGAATCAACTCGCCGGAGTAAAATTGCTTGGGCGCTTCCGCCGTCCGGTGGCCGCGCGCTTCGTGATGGGCCAGCCATTCCGGGGCATGGCCGACGTCCGCTTCCAGGGTGAGGGGCAGCACCTGCACCGTCCGCGTCGTTTCGGCCCGGTCCAGACCGTCCGACACCCGGAGGGTCACCAGGTAATGGCCGGGTTCAAGAAACCGGAAAGACGGATGAACGTCGGCGGACGCATGCAGCAGCGCGCCGTTTGCGTCGCGGATGTGCCATTCGTGCGTCAGCGGATCCCCGTCCGGATCGGTCGACGCATTCCGGAACCGGACCGTGTCGCCTTCCCGGGGCGGCTGGGGCGTCCAGCTGAAGTTCGCGGCCGGCTGCCGGTTTTGCACGACGACCGTCGTCACATATTGGTCCGTCGCCCCTTTGCTGTCCGTCACCACCTGCCGGATCTCCATGACGCCCAGGGAACTGAACGTCTTCGTCCAGGTGCCGCGGCTGGTGCTTTGCAGCGTTTCCGGCGTCCCTTCGGCAAGATTCCGGATGTAGTAAGCGTGCTGCAGGTTGGCCGCCGGCCCGTCTTCCTTGTCCCAGGCCGTGGACGTGATCGTGAACACCGTTCCCCCGTGGCCGGTTGAAGGCGTGACGGTGAAGCCGGCCTTCGGCGGCTCGTTGGGGGGCGCCAGCTGCAGGACGGTCACGGTCTGTTCGTTCCAGTGACTCCATGCGCCGTATTCATCCTTCACCTGCAGCCCGACCCTGTACGTGCCGGCTTCCGCGGGTGCCACGAGCTTCTGCTCCACCCGCTGGCCGGAGGGCGTGACGTAGTAATATCTGCGCTCCAGAATCCCCCGCGTGGCGCGATAGTCGATGCCGGTGTTCTCCGTGCTGTAGCGGGTGTCGCTCAGCCAGCGATCCGGGTCGTAACTGGTGTCGTTCCAGACCAGGGTGCCGTCGGATGCCGCGGTGATGGTGTATTCGGCCACCGGCCGGCGGTGCACGACAAGCAGCTGCCAGAAATCATTGGAGTCTTTCCGATATTCCGCGAACACATGGCTAGGATACGGATAATCCGGATGGGGATCATCCTGCGCCCGCAGCGTGACCCGATAAAGACCAACCTTGTCAAATTCGGCAACAGGGGTTGTGAACGTTCGTCCGTGCAGGGAGGAGGTGCCCTGATCGTTCAGGAACTTGGGCGTGTGCTCGATCGTCCAGCGATAACGGCCGGCCGGCGGGTCATGTTCCGGATCTTCAAAGGCAATGTTGGTATAGCGCACTTCCGCTTTGGCAGTCCCCTCTTCCCAGATGGCATAGCCGGCCAGCCATTCAACATGCGGTTCGGCCAGCCGTTTTCGGGAAATGCCGGAAAAATCCGCATACGGTTTCGAGGAGAACGGACCGTACGTCCCGGATGCAAAGGTGCCATCCGTCACGTCGAAATACGGGACGCCGCCGACGAAAACCCGGATCCGGCTGCCCTCGGCCACGATCCGGATCGCGTATTCCCGATCGGCCTGCCAGGTAAAGGCAATGCTGTCCAGCACCGTCCGGCTGCCGCCAACGTATTTGGCCAAAACCAACGTCGCACCGTCCGTTTCCACCGCGTACCGGTTGCGCGGGTCGGCCATCCGGAAGGAAAACCCGGCCGTGTTCGTGTCGGCTTCGGGAAGCGCCATGCGCATCGTGAACGCGAACTCGGCATTGTCGGCGGAATCGCCCGACACGAACTGGCCGAGATCTGACGGATTGAACAGGGGCTGGCTTGCGGTCGGCGTCCCTTTGGTGATCCAGGGAATCAACGATCGATAATCAATCCATCCGGTCGACGAATCGGGATGGAACGAAAGATACAGCCCGTCGCCAATGTAGAATCCGATGCGCCAAATGGAAGTGGAAGGGTTGGCATATCGCATGCCGCCGCTGTACAGCTCGACATTCCCTCCGGCGCTCCACTGGTGCGTGCCGCCCGGCCCGGACGTGCTTGCATGCCTGGTCACGTTTCCCTCGGCCGTGTAGCTGAACGGCGTTCGGTCAAGGGTGATCCCGGAAACGTAATTTCCGGCGTGGTCCACGTAGAAGGTCGATTCATCCGAACGGTATGACAAGTCCATTGGCCTTGTCGAGCCGTCGGCCATGGAGACCGCCATGTAGCGGGCTTCCATGCCGTTGGGAATGCGCTGGAAATACCGGATCAACAGCTCCTTTTTTGCATGGTTGACGACGATGGGCGCCGCGATGTAATCCTCCGTCATTCGATAGTTGCACCCCACACCATAGGAGCAGACCCAGGATGTATCTTTGTCGCCGATTTGGATGCGCCAGTCGTGCCGGCCGTTGACCAGATCGATCTTTTCCATGTAGACGCGGCCCATGCCGGTTTCGGACCACCCACAGCCGCTGCCCGAACACTGGAGCCTGTAGAGCTGGTACAGGTTCCCGTTCTCATCGAGCGCTTTGCCATGCAGTTTCCGACTGAACGTCACATTGCCGACCTGTTCTCTGTGCAGATCCAGAACGAAACGATAGACAAGCTCCAGCCGGCGGTTCAGACGCATATAAACATCCGTCTCGGCCGTCCGGACCGCAATGACGAGATCGTCGCCGATGATGAAAAACTCCGGTGTTCCGATCACGTCGGCGACAAAAAAGCCGCTCTCAAAGCTGTTGGCGATTTTTTCGCCGGAAAGCGCGTCGTAAGTGACGAGTTCCCAAACATATCGTTCGAAGCTTGAGCTTGAAGGCATCGTGATGGTTGAAAACTGATAGATCGTTCGCGGCCCGACTTTGAATGTGATTTTTCCGACCCCGTCCGGATAAATATTCGTTTTGGCGGATCCGATATTCAGCAGGGACGGATCGAGCGTCCTCAAATAGTCCGCGCGATATTCCGTCTTGATTTTCAGGACATTGGGGACTTCCCTTCTCGTGTTCTTATCATCGGCTTTCAGGATGAAGTCATAAGGACTGCCGTTGTGCCAATGATGCGTGCTGTACGTGCCATGGGTTTCAAAATGGTACGTACCGATCTTGTTTTTGTTGAGCGCCAGCAGGCCACCGTCCCGCACCAAATACAGGTACTTCGGATTCGTTGCAATGTTTTCGATCTGCTTCCAGTAGCTGGCACTCCAGCCCGTGTCGTAGGTCAATTCCGCTAATTGGGGATTTGCATTCATGTTTACCGGCACGGGAAGCGGCTGGGAGTAGGCCGGATCGTTCATCCTCATGGCCCGATAGGGCGATATCCCGTTGTTGCCATAGCCGTAGTCCTGGAAGATGGCCATAACCGGCAGGGAGTCTCCGGTGTCAAACATATGCGTGTTGTAGATGGACAAATTCTCCATACCCCGCCCGAGCAGCCCGGTCAGGCGGCCGTTTTCGTTTTGCCAGCGCTGCAGCTTGCCCGTGATGGGTGTGGTGGAATTGACCCTGTAGAGCGACCAGCTGTTGAGGATGGTTGCCGCATCATAGACCCTCTTGTTTTCGGGCTCAGGCTGCTCATTTTTGCCTTCGATCCGGAACGACACGCTGGGCGCCAGATTCACCACGTCCACCACGATGGACGAAGTGCCCTGTTTCCCGTAATCCTCCGTCACCGTGACTTCCACTTCGTATTTGCCCACTTTGTCAGGGACAAGTTCTGCCTTATCCAGATTGCCGGCGAGCGGCTGCCATGCATCATCATCAAACCCGTTGTTGTTTCGATCATATCGGATCCGGTACGTCGCGGAAACGATCTTGTCGCCGTCTGGGCTGTGGGATTTGTTGAAAATGTCGATCGCTTGTTCGCGGATAGCCAGCGGATCGGCTTCCAGAACGGCAACGGGCGGTTCGTCGGGCAACACGGTCAGGAGATGGACAGCCGGCGACAGAGAACGCAAGCCGGCGCTGTCCACGACGTGGAGGCGGATTGTTTCCACGCCAGGCATCGTGTACCGGTCTTTTCGGTTCTCCCACTGATATTCGACGATGGCACGTCCGATCGGCGAATAGCTCCGGCTCCCGTCAAATGGTTTTGGCAATGGCCGGTTTTCCTTCACCTCCGTCGGCCCGTCGATGATCGGAATCGGGTTCTCCGGAATCACGTTGATGGTAGCCGTGTACCGGGTTTCCGCGCCAAACGGATCGCGGCCGATCACCGTTACGCTATGCCGGCCTGTTACCGTGGCAACCAGATTGTAGTGGGCTTCATCATGGGCGGACAAACCGTACTGGCTTGGAAGTGAACGGATCCATGCGCTGTCGCTGGATTCGAAAAGCCAAGTATAGGTAATCGGATCTCCATCCGGATCAAAAGGCCACGGCGGCTCTTTTGTAGGATCATGGATGATGCGAAGGTTGACGCGGGTGCCGACAACAACTTCCGTGTCCGGGATCCAGCCGGTCCGGTTGTATTCCTTGAAGAAGCCGGCGGAGAATTGCGGAGGCCGGTTATTGGCAGGCGACGTGATGTACAGATACTTTCCGGCCGTCCAGCCGGAATCGACGACTTGCTGGTTCGTTCCGCAAACGGCCGTAATCCGGATCTGGATGTAGTTGCTGCCGACGCCAACATTCGGCGGGTAGGAGGCATAGGTATAGCTTGTGTCCGCCGTTTGGCCGGTGACGCGAGGGCTTGTCCAGGTAAATCCGTCTTTCTGGATTCGGTACTCGTGATATTGATACGTGCATCCACTCGGGATCACGAAATTTTTGGGCCTCAGCGTGAAGCTGTCCCGGTACGTGATCGTGTTCGACGGGAGAATGTCAAAATCGCCGGTGATGGCATAAGTGACCGGCGTGAAGCTTCTCGTCATGCTGTTGTTCGTTTCGTTGCTCTCGTCGATCGCGTTGTTCGGGTCAGCCGTGGCCGTGAACGTTTGTGGCGCCGTTGTGAATGTCGAGCTGAAATCCACCGTCACCGTCTCGCCGCTCGCCACGCCGTTTTTGGTGTACTGTTTCAGGGTCGTCCCGGAGGCGTTCGTGATGCGGAAGACGACTTGCTGGGAAGAAGGAATGGCCGCCCCGTTATTGAAAAATTCGGCGCGGAAATTGACCGTCTGGCCGGAGACAACCGGATTCAGGTTCGTGATGCTGATCGCTTCAAGATCCGGTTTCTGGCTTTGTTCGCGGTATACGCCAATGATGGTTGTACCCCCGACAGCGATGGTCGTATTCCGGGTCCTTAGCGAAGGGTCCCCGGCATACTGCGGGTATCTTTCTTCGCCAGGCATCAGTTTGCGTTGAATATAGGATTTGTACAACACGTAGGTTTTCCCGTTGTGCTGGATCGTCTCCTCAAAGGTGTGACTGAATGTTTTGCCGGCTTTTCCGGTTGTAATTGGGATGGCCGGCAAATTTTCAACTGTCGAATCGGAATGAACCAGGCGTATGATCGCGTTGCCTTCATATACGGGTGAATAGTAGGTTATGGGGTTGTCAAAACGCTCTCTCAGATTCGCGCGGGTTTCCGCCGACCAGTTTTCTGCCGCCAGAATATCGTTCAACGTATAAAACAACTTCCCGGCATTCTTCGGGCTATTCTCGATCCGGAAAACGGAGCTGATGTAAACCGTATAACCATCTTCAATATCGAGCAAATCGGCGTCCTTGATGGCCTGCTCAACAACGGAACGGGGAACGCTGAAAAAGGTCAGAATCGGATCGCCGGGCTTTGCATTAGCTGGTTCTTCTCTCTCCTGAAAGCCTGGTGAACTGTCATTGTCCAGCATGATACCATGACTCGTGTGCCTAAGGGGATTTCCGTTCGTGTCCACCCTCGTGATCGTCCAGCCGACAGTGACGTAGCGGACAGCATTGGGGTTTGCTTTCACGTCATTGGACCAGCCGTCAAAAGTGCCAGTGTTCCAATTAAATTCAAAGATCACGTTTCCTTCTGCCAATGCTTTCTCAATAATAGGCAAAAAGGGCAACATGAAATTAGCGAGGATGGCCGCAATGAGAAAAACCGCAAGTTTTTTGCCACCTTTCATGGTTTGCCTCAATCCCCGATCGTGAATTGATTATTTATGAAGAAGGTGGTAACGGTGGAAGAAGGCCGCATGTCGATCAATGTATCCGGAATACTGATCATGTTGTGAAGTTGAATATCAGCATACCCGCGATACCATTTGCCGATCTTGAACCCTTCCTTCGGCTGGAAGATCATGTTGAACACGTCTTTGGGATTTTCTGCAGAGACGATTTTGAATTCCACTTTTGCTCTCATATACGGGTGACCCAGATCACTGGTAACCATGATCGACGGTTCCAGTTTCACATTGCCGACGATTTTGATCTTTTCCTTCTTCACTTTGTCCACGTAGCTTTTGTAGTCTTTCAGGATCGTTTCCCGCTTGATGAAGTAGTTTTGCAGATCGGCCATCGTTTCCGCCCATTCGTAATCAATGGTGCGGTAATCAATGTTCACCTGCTTGTTCAGCCATTGCTCCGCGCCGGGCAGCCATTTGTCGATGTTTTCCCTGATATATGATTTTTGACGTTTCATGAAACTGCTTTGCATTTCTCCCCAAACCATAAGGGAAAAAATCCTTGTTATACCCCATCTCGTACATCTCATTCGGGATCCCTTCGAGAATGTACGGGTATTGATCAGCATTTTTGGGCAGATTGGTCGTGCGAATGATGCGGCCCCAGGGATCGCTTTGGAGGTTGTTCACCTTCTCCACGGCCAATTCGTCTGTGGGCAGTTTTTGGCCAGCAATCAAGGACTGCACACGTTCGATAAACGCAATGGCTTGGGCGCGAGTGGTCTTTCCGGAGAGCTGCAGATCCCCGCCAGGCATGCCGTGCAAAAGTCCGGTCGAGACCGCTTTGCGGACGATTTCCACGTCCTCTTCCGTAAACTTGCCGCTGGCATATTCCGTGGCGCGGACCGCCAGACGAACCAATTCAAGCCGGCTGATGGGCTGCGTATAGTCCATAAAGTGGAAATCCGACTCATGATGGATCCCCACTTCCAGCAACACCGCCGCATACGGCTGAAACCACGGGCTGCCGCCCTGCGAATGCGGCAGCTGCAGCGCGTCCACCAGCATCCGCATGAACTCCGCCCGTGTCACAGGCTGGCTCGGCCGAAACGTGCCATCAGGGTAGCCGGACACATATCCCTTTTGAACGGCCGTTCTGACGGCTCCAGCGGCCCAATGGCCGGTCGGAACATCTTTGAAGGCATCTCCCGTCTCGGCAACCGCAAAGGGCGCCAGAGAAGCCCACAGAAGGCCGAAAACGAACACCTTGAACAACTGTCTCATCATTGTTGCCCCCTTCTACTCGCACAGAACCTTTCTGACGTGTTTTGTGTAAAGCCCCCTAATCCAATTGGACACATCCGTCGCTTCAAGATACATTTGAAGTATTGGAGGAACT
>Ga0065723_100061_pt1 | contig 39419 bp, 37 predicted proteins | sample TheenrcuSG05Z960_FD_59110 | JGI IMG/M metagenome (GOLD analysis project Ga0065723, IMG submission 59110) | Thermophilic enrichment culture from UC Davis - Sample SG0.5Z960 | ecosystem: Engineered > Solid waste > Grass > Composting > Bioreactor | place: USA: University of California, Davis
CGGGGTGCCTTCGCCTCCCGGGCTGCGCCGCGCCGGAGCCCAGGGACCGTGCAGCGCCCCGGGAGCCCGGCGGTCGCCAGCCGACCGCGGAGCCCAGCGCGGCTGGCGCCCTAGACCTTGATGAAGATCTTCCTCCGATACAACACCCACATGACGCCGAGCCAGAACAACACGTACGTCAGCGCGAACGCCAGCGACGCGTTGATCGGCGAGAGCCACGACGCATAGACGTTCTGGAAGATCCACGTCTTCAGCGCCATCCGCTCTTCCCCCGCACCCACACGGATCAGCGTCAGGATCCGCGCGAACAGACTCGAGAGGAAGAACGCCGCGATCGCGTTCATGCCGTAGATGACGAACGGCGTCGCCCAGCGCCGCTGCCCCCTCACGTCGATCAGCCAGTAGCACATGGCGAACACGTGGCACGCCATGCCGCCCGTGAACAGCACGTACGAGCTGGTCCACAGCGGCTTGTTGATCGGGAACACCGCGTCCCACGCCAGCCCGAGGAACAGCCCCACGTTGCCAGCGACGAACAGCCCGACCGTCTTCTCCAGCGGCGTGCGGTCCGTGCGGAGCCAGCGACCGACCAGCGCACCGATCAACACGGTGCCGATGGCGGGCAGCGTCGAGAGGAGGCCTTCCGGATCCCACGTCCGGCTCTGGCTCCAGAGGTGTTGCTCGCCGAACACGGCGCGGTCGATCCACGCGCCCAGGTCCTTGCCGGGCTCGAGCACGCCCGGGCCCACGCCCGGCACCGGCACCAACGTCATGAGCGCCCAGTAGCTCAGCAGCAACACGGCGCACAGCACCGCCTGCCCGCGCCACCGCAGCCACAGCACGGCCGGTGTCGCGCACAGGTACGCGAGCGCGATGCGCTGGAGCACGCCCGGGATCCGGATCGTCGCGAAGTCGTAGCGCGGGAACCCGTGCAGCACGAGCCCCAGTGCGAACAGGATCGCGGCCCGCCTCGCCGCCTTCGCCACCAGCGCGCCGCGCGTCGCGCCCCGTGCCTGGAGTCGCTCGAACGAGAGCACCATCGCCACGCCGACGATGAACAGGAAGAACGGGAAGATCAGGTCCGTCGGCGTCCATCCGTGCCATGGGGCGTGCCTGAGCGGCGCGTAGATCGCCGACCACGTGCCCGGGTTGTTCACGAGCAGCATCCCGGCGATCGTGAGGCCGCGGAACGCGTCGAGCGATACGAGGCGACCCGACGACGCTCCGCCCTCGGCCGTTCCGGCAGCGGCGCCGGTGGCGGGGTCGGTGGTGGCGGTGATGGTCGTGGCCATGGTGCTCGTCCGGTCAGGGTGTCGTTGAGGCGTCGAGGAGTCGGAACTTCGATTCTCGGATTCCCCGCTCCCTCCCCGCCCACCACGCTGCCACACAATAGCCCCGCCCCTGGCGTGAGGCCAGTGCGTCCCGTCGCACGGACCCCGCCCCCGTGGGGCGGCGTAACACCCTGTCGGGGCCTCGAGCGCGGGCGATCGTGGGCGCCGCGGGCCTGCCGCTGGGCTATGGCCATCCTCTTGCAGCACACCGCGCTCCGGGCCAAGATGACTCGAGATCGGACCCTTTTCCGCGAAGGCTCATGAGCACCGACCTCCTGAAGCTCGACGTCCGCAAGCGGCCGCCGCGGCTGCGGTTCGAGGGCCGCATCCTGTTCCTGGTCGACGATGCCGAGCTGATGCGCCGCCAGCTCGAAGGCGAGGACCTGGAGCTGACGGAGGAGCTGCGGGCGAAGCTGCGGGACCAGATCTCCACCGACGAGATCACGCCGGCCTACATCTGCTACTACTTCGACGAGACGCTGGGCGAATTCCCGTACCTGGGGCTGAGGGCCGGCGGCGAGTTCCCGGTCACCCGCGGCAGCGTGAAGAAGGGCGGGTTCGTCTGCTCGGTGAGCGGCAAGCGGCGCGGCAAGGGGAGCTCGCGGGAGCAGTCGCCCTACGCGGAGCTGATGGCGGGGATCCGCGTGATCATCGCCGAGAACATCGAGCGGATCTACAACGAGAACTGCCAGAACCTGGGCATCCTCACGTCCACGGACTTCTCGCTGATCGACCGGATCCGGCGGGGCGAGGAGATCCCGCTCTCCGAGTTCACGAAGGGCGTCGACCCGATCACGAAGGAGATCATCGAGTACGGCGGGCTGTTCGAGTTCAACGTCGCGCGGCTGCAGGGCAAGGTGAGGATCCCGCCGCCCGCCGCGCTACGCGAGGAGGCCGAGGCGGGCCAGGGCGAGAGCGGGGGCGAGGCGCTGGATCGGGGTGTGGCCGCCGCCGGGACCAGCGCGCAGGGTGCGGGAGCATCGCCGGCCGCTCACGCCGCGGAGCAGGTGGCGGAGACGTCGTCGCCGCCCCCCTCCGCACCGCACATCATCCGCTCGAGGCGCAGCACCCGGCGCGTGCGGCCCATGACCATCGCCGAGAAGATCTTCGCCTCCCACTGGGTCGTGGACGCGGCGGCCGGGAAGGTCGGCGTGCCGTGGGTGCAGCCGGGGGACAGCGGGTTCGTGCGGACGGACATCCGGTTCTCGCACGAGTACGTGTCCCCGATGGCGGCGATCTTCTTCGAGCAGAAGCTCGGTCCGGACGCGCGGGTCACCGACCCGGAGTCCATCATCATGTTCCGCGACCACCTCACGTTCCTGCACGAGGTGATGCCGCCGGAGCGCGTGCAGCTCGGCTTGCTGGACGTGGCGCGGCAGCTCGAGGTCAAGCAGCGCGAGTTCGCGGAGAAGCAGGGCATCAAGCTGTACGGCGAGCGGCTGGGGCTCCGGCTCGGGTCCGAGGCGATCTGCCACTCCAAGATCCTGGAGTCCTACGCCGAGCCCGGCATGCTGATCGTGGGCACCGACTCCCACACGCCGCACTCGGGTGCCATTGGCTGCGTTGCGTTCGGCGTGGGCACCACCGCGATCTTCAACTCCTGGATCACCAAGGACGTGCGGGTCGCGGTCCCGCCGTCGTTCAAGGTCGTGGTGCGCGGGAAGAAGCCGGCCAACGTGACGGCCAAGGACTTCATGCTGGAGATCCTGCGCCACCCCTACATCAAGGACGGGCACGCGATCGGGCAGATCATCGAGTACGCGGGCGAGGCGGTGGAGGCGCTGAGCGTGGACGAGCGCGCCACCATGACGAACATGGCCGCGGAGGTCGGCGCGTTCACGGGCATCGTCGCTCCGGACGAGAAGGCGGTGGACTTCCTGGTCGAGCAGCGCGGCATGGACCGCGGGCGGGCGGAGGCGCTGTGCGAGGGCCTGTTCTCCGACCCGGACGCGGAGTACGTCAACGTCATCGAGATCGACGCCTCGCGGATCCGGCCGATGGTCGCGCTGCCGGGTGATCCGGGCAACGGGATCTACATCGATGAGCTCGGGGACGAGCCCATCCGCATTGACATCGCGTACGCGGGCTCGTGCACGGCCGGCAAGAAGGAGGACATGGACATGTACGCCGCGGTGCTGCGCGAGGCGCGCGCCCAGGGCCTGCGCGTGCACCCGGATGTGCAGCTCTTCATCCAGTGCGGCTCACAAGAGGTGCGGGAGTACTGCGAGCGCGCCGGCTATCTCCAGCTCTTCGAGGAGATCGGCGCCACGTTCATCGAGCCCGGGTGCGGCGCGTGCATCGCCGCGGGGCCTGGCGTGAGCCGCCGGCCGGACGAGGTGACGATCAGCTCGCAAAACCGCAACTTCCCCGGCCGCTCCGGTCCGGGCCGGCTCTACCTCGCCTCGCCTTACACCGTCGCGGCCTCCGCCATTGCGGGCTACATCACCGCCTGGGAGCCGGGCGTGCCGATCCGGCAGCTCGAGCCAGTCGGCACTTGAGCCAGGCGGCCGACCCGCGCGCCGGCTTCGCAACGGTCGCGCGGGTCCGGCGAACGGGCGGCCGCGTGCCGACCCAGGCGACTGGCCGCTTTCAAGGAAGCGCGGTCCCGCGTGCTTGGCGCCGAAGGGAAGGCTGATTCCGACGCTTCGGAGGCCATCTCCCGCCTCCGGAGGGACCGACGAGGCCCCACGGCGCGGCACCGTTGGTGCTGAAGGGGTCGGCTTCAGATCGGAGCGGTCCGGCGCCGGTTCATCATCTGAGGTGCGCTCCCCGACGGTATCGGTCTCGGGCTCGCGCCCGCGGTACGAGGAGGCGCCCGGCCGGGACGGCGTCGTCGTGCTGAGCGAGCAGCTCTGGCGCAGTTCCTTCGGCGCCGACCCGACGATCATCGGGCGCACCGTCGAACTGGATGGCTCACCCCGCACGGTCGTCGGCGTGCTCCCCCAGGCGGCCCGGTTCCCGCCCAACGCTGAACTCTGGGTCCCCCTTGCACTCCAGCCCGAGGAGCGCCGGTACAACGACCTCGATGTCATCGGGCGACTGGCGCCGGGCGTTTCGCTCGATCGCGCTCGCGCCTCGTTGACCGCAGTCGGTGCGCGGGCCGCCGAGGCCGCAGGGCTGGACCGCGGCGGCTGGGGTGTGCGCGTCCAGACGCTCCAGGACTACCAGACCGGCTACCGACGCACGCTGCTGTCGATCCTGCTCGGCGCGGCCGCTTTCGTCCTGTTGATCGCGTGCGCGAACGTGGCCAACATGCTGCTCGCACGGGCGGCGGGCCGCGGCCGCGAGCTGGCGGTCCGGGCCGCACTCGGCGCGGGGCGTCGTCGCATCGCCCGGCAACTCCTGACCGAGAGCGCGTTGCTCGCCCTCGGCGGTGCCCTCACAGGAACGGCCCTCGCCGTCGGCGCGACCTCCCTCCTGCGGCGGTCGATCCCGGCCGAGCTGGCTAGCTTCGTCGCCGGGTGGGACCGCATGACCGTGGATGGCCGGCCCTGGTCTTTACTCCGGTGCTGACCGCTGTAACCGCCCTGCTCTTCGGCGGGGCGCCGGCGCTGCGCGCGAGTCGCGCGGACGTTGCGAACGCGCTGCGCGACAGCGTGGGTGGCACGGAAGGTCGCCCCGGCACGCGGCTCCGACGCGCCCTGGTCGCGGGTCGGATCGCGCTTGCACTCACGCTCCTCGTCGGCGCCGGCCTCATGGTGCGCAGCGTGATCCGGCTCGTCGAGGCGGATCCCGGCTTCCGGGCGGACAATGTCCTGACCCTCGAGATCGCGCTGCCGCGGCACGAGTACGCGAGCGGCGAGGGCATCCCGGATTTCCAGCGGCGGCTCATGGAGCGCGTTGCCACGTTGCCCGGGGTGCGTGCGGCCGGCATGGTCAACGTGCTGCCGATGGCTCGGTCCAGTCCCAGCGTTCGGTTCGCGATCGAGGGCCGCGCGCCAACGCGGCCCGACGAGGTCCTTCGGGCGGGCTGGCGGTCGATCACCCCGGGCTACCTCGAGGCGCTGGGCATCCGGCTGCGGCGCGGACGGCGGCCGGACAGGGGCGACGTCCGCCACGCGGGCCCTGCCAACCCGCCGCAACCTGAGATCGACGTCCCGCAGGCGCAGTGGCCGTCGCGCTCGGCTTACCTCGCGATCCTGGTCGACGGCGACCCGGCCGCACTCACCGCCGCCGTCCGGCGTGAGATCGTCGCGCTCGAGCCGGACGCGGCGATTGCACGGGAGCGCACCATGCGGCGCGTGATCGACGAGTACATCTCTCCCGAGCGCCTGACGAGTTCGTTGCTCGGTGCGTTCGCCGTCGTCGCGCTTCTCCTCGCGGCGACGGGACCCTACGGCGTCATTGCGTATGTCGTCTCGCGGCGGATGAGGGAGATCGGCATCCGCATGGCGGTCGGCGCGCGGACCGCAGATGTCGTCGCTCTGGTGTTGAGGGAAGGTACCGTGATGGTGCTGGCCGGCGCGGCGGTCGGCCTCGCGCTGGCGTTCGCGGTCGCCCGTGCGCTCGAGTCGGTCCTCTTCGGCGCGACGTCGACCGATCCGCTGGTCTTCGCGGGAGTGTCGTCGGGTTGCTGGTCACGGCCACGCTCGCCGCGAGCGTCGTCCCGGCGGTGCGCACCGCGCGATTGGACCCGATGCGGGCGCTGCGCGGCGACTAGGCCGCGGGGGGCGGCGGCCGGCTCCAGCCGTACGCTACGTATCCGGGATCGCAGCAGCTCGGCAAACAGCGCGTCCAGGACAGCCGTGTCCGGCGCCGGGGGGACGGTCCGCGCCGGTCCGGCTCAACCGCCCGGCCCCCGCCAGCGCGGCCGCCGGCCCTGCCCCCCACGGCCTTCGGAGACGATCTCCTCGACCGCCAGGTCGTCCGGCAGCACCAGCTCGCCGGTGTTCGGCACCTCACGCAGCTCGCTGGCGCCGTCCGGCGTCCGGATCCGGAGCGTGATCCGGTCCGTGGGATAGGCGTTGGCGTCCCAGCGCCAGGTACAGCGGCCGGCCTCGCAATCGAACTCGAGTTCCTTCGGCATTCGGAGACACCCTCCTTCCCCTCAGCCACCTTCCCGCACGGCGAGCGCCGCGCCGGAGGTCGCACCCGCCCCGACGACGCACACCTCCCTTCCACTCCGCCGCAGCGGACGCGCGGACCGGGCACGACACGGATCCCTCCGGCGTCCGGGCCGGACGCTGGCCTGCTCCCGCCGTGTTCCCTCCGAGCAGCGACCGTCGCGGCCGGACGGCCGGCGCCCTCAGCGGATGTCCATCAGCTCGATGTCGAAGACCAGCGTCTCGCCCGCGAGCGGATGGTTCAGGTCCAGCGTGACCGTCTCCTCATCCACGGCCGTGATGGTGGCCAGCGCGTCCTGCCCCGGCGCGACCTGCACGGCCAACACTTGGCCGACCTGCGGGTCCACGTCCGGGGGGAACTGGTCCCTCGGCACCGGCACCCGCAGCTCTTCGCGTCGGGGGCCGTACGCGTCCTCCGGCGCGATCCGGATCTCGCGGTGCTCGCCCACCGCCATGCCACGGACGGCGTTGTCGAAGCCGGGGATCACCGTGCCGCTGCCCAGCTCGAACTCGATCGGCGCCCCGCCCCGGGAGCTGTCGAACACGGTCCCGTCCTCGAGCCTGCCGGTGTAGTGCACGGCGACGTGGTCGCCGTCCTTCGCCCGCTGCGTCATTGGGGTCTCCTTGGTCGGGTTGCGGGTGTCGGTGCCCGTGGGACTGCCCTGCACTCATCGTGCTAGAGCGCGCTGCCCGCGCCCCGGGTTCCGCTTCGCTGGGCTCCGGCGCGGCCGAGCCGCGCCCGGGCTCCAGGGCTGCGCCCCTCGGCTCCGGCCTTCGGAGACGCAGGCTGCGGGACCCGGCCCCGTGGAAGCCGACGAAGTGGAGCCCACCGCAGCGGGGCCCGGGCGGCGCCTCGCGCCGCCGGTGCCAGGCGCAGCGGCACCCGGCGGCGCGAGGGGTGACCGAGCGGATCGCCGGTCCACCCAGTATAATGCCCGCATGCAAACCATGGTCGGATACGGGGTGGCGGTGCCCCTCGAGCTGATCCGCGCGGCGATCTTCTTCGCCGCCTACGTCCTGATCTCGTTCCAGCGCCTGCCCGGCGTGCCGATGAACCGGCCGGCGGCGTCGCTGCTCGGCGCCGTCGCCATGGTCGCCATCGGCCGCCTGCCCCTCGCCGAGGCCTACGCGGCCATCGACATGGACGTCATCGTCTTCCTCCTCGGACTCATGATCGTGGTGGGCTACCTCGAGGAGGCGCGCTTCTTCGAGTGGGTCGCGCAGCGCATCGTCGAGCGGGCGACGACGCCCCGCACGCTCCTCGCCGCCGTCGTCCTCATCTCCGGCGTGCTGTCCGCGCTCTTCGTCAACGACACGGTCTGCCTGGTGCTCACGCCGCTGCTGCTCGAAGTGCTGCGCCCGCTCGGTGTGCGGCCCGTGCCGTACCTGATCGCCCTGGCCACCGCCTCCAACTCGGGGTCGGTGCTGACGCTGACCGGGAACCCGCAGAACATGCTGATCGGGCTCCGCGGCGGCTTCACCTTCGCCGACTTCTTCCTCGCCATGCTGCCCGTGGGCGCCGGCGCGCTGCTCCTCAACTACGCGGTCCTCGCCTGGCTGTACCGCCGCGAGCTCGATCGCCCCTTCGCCACGCCGGTGCAGGGCCCGCCGGTCACCATGGACTGGCCGCTGGCGCGGAGCGGGCTGGCGATCTTCGCCCTCGCGCTCGTGGGCTGGCTGGCGGGGCTCTCCCTGCCGCTCGTCGCCGTCTCCGCCGGGGCGCTGATGATCGCCGTGGCGCGCCGCGACCCCGCGCCCGCCCTGGCCCGCATCGAGTGGCCCCTGCTCCTGTTCTTCGCCGCGCTGTTCGTACTCATGCGCGGCCTCGAGACCACGGGCGTGGTGGACGCGATCACGGCCGCCGCCGCGCCGCGCCTGGAAGGCAACGGCCTCGAGCGCGCGGCCGCCGTGAGCGGCATCATGCTGGTGCTCTCGAACCTGGTGTCCAACGTGCCCGCCGTGCTGCTGTGGGCGCCCGTCGTGCCCTCGCTGCCGGACGCACGCGAGCTGTGGCTGGTGCTCGCGATGAGCGCCACGTTCGCAGGCAACCTCATCCTGATCGGATCCATGGCGAACCTGATCGTCGCCGAGCGCGCCGCCGCGCGCGGCGTGCGGCTCGGCTTCATGGAATATGCGCGGGTCGGCGTCCCCCTCGCGCTGCTGTCCACACTGTGGGGCGCGCTGGTGTTGTCCCGATGACCGCCGCCACCGAGATGAGCGACGCCGTGCGACAGCCGCTGGTCGTGGGGATCGCGGGCGGCAGCGGCTCGGGCAAGACGACCGTCGTCGCGGAGATCGTACGGGCCATCGGCGCGGACCGCGTGACCGTGCTGCACCAGGACTCGTACTACAGGGACAACTCCCACCTCCCGCCAGAGGAGCGCGCGCGCCTGAACTACGACCACCCGGACGCGTTCGACACGCCGCTCCTGGTCCGGCACCTCGAGGCGCTGCGCCGCGGCGAGGCGGTGGAGTGCCCCGTCTACGACTTCACCACCCACTCTCGCCGCCCGGAAACGGAGCACAAGCCGGCGCGCGCGGTGATCGTCGTCGAAGGGATCTTGATCCTCTACGAGCCCGAGCTCCGGCGGCTCATGGACATCCGCATCTTCGTAGACGCGGATGCGGATGTGCGGCTGATCCGCCGCCTCCAGCGGGACGTGGCCGAGCGCGGCCGCACCGTCGAATCCGTGATCCGGCAATACGTCGCCACCGTGCGGCCGATGCACCTCGAGTTCGTGCAGCCCAGCATGCGCTACGCGGACGTGATCATCCCGGAGGGCGGCTACAACCGCGTGGCGGTCGAGATGGTCGTGGCGAGGATCAAGGCAGCGGTGGGGTGAGAGCCGGGGGCGGAACCGCCGCGCCCACTCGAACCGGTGCGGCGCGCCGCGACGGCGAGTGGCCGCGGCCCGGCGGCGCCCTCCGCTGGACGACCGGGCCAGGATCGCCGAGCTGATCCAGCGGGGCTGTTGCTCCCCGGCGGCGCCCTCCTCGCGCGCCCGCGCCGGCACGGGCACGGAGCCGGCCGGCACGCACGAAGGGGCTGTGTCGGCGGGGAGCAAGTCGCTCCAGCACGCCGCTCCAGCGGATGCCCACCTCGGGAGCGGGCCCGCCCCGTGGAGGGCGGCAAACGTCCGTGCTCGCGGGCCGTGCGACGCTGCGTCGTGGAACTTCGCCGTGCCCAGCACGGCGAAGTTCCACAGCGCCGGCCCGTGCGGGGGGCTGGGGGGCTTTCCCGCCCCCGGCGCGGTCAACGTCCACGTGCAGGTCCCCGTGCCGCGACGAGCACGGGGGTTTGCCGCGCCCTCGGCAGGCGAACGGGACACGCAGCCGAGCGGGACATGATGCCCGACCACACCGGAGCTTGGCGATCGGCGACCACGCCGGGGCCTGCTGCTCGGCGAGCGCACTGGGGCCTCCGACACGGCGACCACACCGGCGCATGCCGCCCGGCGAGCCACCGGGACCTCCGGCGCGGCAACCACACCGGCGCCTGCGGCTCGGCGGCCAGACCGGCGCCTGCGGCTCGCTCTCGCCGGGACGCCCGGGGAGGGCCCGACCCGACGCGACGAGGCGCGATCGGCACCTCCAACGGCGATCCGCGCCCGCCTTGCGCATCGGCCGGTCCCGGATACCTTCTCCGGCATGACCCCCATGAACGTTCGCTTCCGGACGCTGGGCAGCGCTACGGCGCTCCTCGCCGCGCTGTTCAGCGCCGCTCCGCCGGCGCACGCCCAGACGGCGGAATCCGAATACCAGGGCGCGGCCGCGCTGGGACTGGCGTTGCGCCGGCTCGGCAACACGGCCCGCGTGCTGGTCATCGCGGCGCACCCCGACGACGAGAACACACCGCTCCTCAGCGCCCTCGCGCTGGGCAGCGGCGCGGATGTGGCCTACCTCTCGCTCACCCGGGGCGAGGGCGGGCAGAACGCCATCGGGCCGGAGCTCCAGGAGGCGCTCGGGCTGCTCCGCAGCGAGGAGCTGCTGGCCGCCCGGCGACTGGACGGCCCGGCCCAGTTCTTCACGCGCGCATACGACTTCGGTTTCTCCAAGAGCGCGGACGAAGCGTTCCAGCACTGGCCGCAGGACTCCGTCCTCGCGGACGTGGTGCGGATCGTTCGCGCGTTCAGGCCCGACGTCGTCATCTCCATCTTCAGCGGCACGCCCCGTGACGGGCACGGCCAGCACCAGGCCGCAGGCATCCTGGCGCGGGCCGCGTTCGAGGCGGCGGGCAACCCCGCGCGGTTCCCGGAGCAGATCTCGGAGGGGCTCCTGCCCCATTCGCCGCGCAAGCTCTACCAGGCGCCGTGGCGCGGCGCGGACAGCGTCACGGTGCGCCTCTCGACCGGTACGCTGGATCCGTTGCTCGGCCGCTCGCACCACCAGATCGCCATGGCGAGCCGCAGCCGGCACCGGTCGCAGGAGATGGGGCAGCTCGAGCGCCTCGGGCCCGCGTCCGTCGACCTGGTCCGTGTCGGCCCGGACGGCGCGGTGTTGCCGGGTGAGGAAGCCACGCCGTTCGAGGGCGTCGACACGACCCTCGCGCAGCGCGCCGCCGCGCTCGGCAAGGCAGGCGCGCCCGTCGCCCGCCTCCTCGAAGCGTACAACGCCGCCGTGCTCGCGCTGCGGAGCGAGTTCAACCCGCTGGAGCCGCACCGCCTCGTCCCGGGGCTCGCCCGCGCCGCCGAGCTGCTCGCCCGCGCGGACTCCTTCCTCGCGGCGAAGCCGCTGCGCAGCGCCGCGGCCCGCGAACTCCGGTTCCACCTGACGCGGGAGGCGGAGGACGTGAACCGCGCCCTCGCGCTCGCCGCCGGGCTCGTGCTGGACGTGGTGGCGGACCACGAGCGCCTGGTTCCCGGCCAGACGTTCCGCCTCGAGCTCACCGTGTGGAACGGCGGCACCGAGCCCGTCGCGGTGCGGTCGCTCTCGCCCGTCCTGCCGGAGGGCTGGGAGGCGCGGCTCATCGCGACGTGCTCGGCAGCGACCGGCCGGGACTGCCCGGACCCCGCCCCCGGCGACACCGTTGTCCCCGGTGCACTGCTGGTGCAGCGCTACGAAGTCCGCGTGCCGGCGGACGCGCCCGTGACCGAGCCGTACTACCTGCGCACGCCGCGCGTTGGCGACCTGTACCGCTGGACGGGCGACGCGGCCATCGACGGGCTGCCGTTCCAGCCGGCGGATGTCCGGGCCCGCGCCAAGCTGATCGTAGCCGGCGCGCGAGTCACGCTGGAGCGGGACGCGCAGCACCGCATCGTGGACCGGGTGCTCGGCGAGATCCGCCGCCCCGTGATGGTCGTGCCCGCCGTCTCCGTGGCGCTGGAGCCCGGGACGGCCGTCCTCCCGCTGAGCACCGCGAGGACGGTGGGGACCAGCGACGACGGCGGGTCTGCCCACCGCCTCACGTTCCGCGCGCGCCTCGCCGCCTACGCGCCGGACGGCATCGCGGGCACGCTCCGGCTCGAGCTGCCCGCGGGCTGGCGCGCGGAGCCGGACGCGGTGCCCGTCCGGTTCACCGCGCCGGGCGAGACGCAGGTGATGGAGCTCACGGTCCACCCGCCGGCGGGCATCGCTGCCGGCGACTTCCCCGTCCGCGCCGTGTTCGCCGCCGAGGACGGCCGCAGCTACACCCGCGGCTTCCAGCTCGTGGACTACCCGCACATCCGGCCGCGGCCGCTGTACCGCGCGGCCGCCGCGACCGTGCGCGCGTTCGACGTGCGCGTTCCCTCCGGCCTGCGCGTGGGCTACATCGCGGGCCCCGGCGACGGCGTGCCCGAGGCACTCGCACAGCTCGGCATCGCCGTGGACCTGCTGGACGGAGCGGCACTGAGCGGCGCCGGCGCGCCGGCGCAGGGCACGGCGGGCCCGAACCGGCCGTCAGCGTCCGCGACCGGCCTCGCGCGCTACGACGTCATCATCGTCGGCATCCGCGCGTACGAGCTACGCCCGGACCTGCGCGCCAACAACGCGCGGCTGCTCGACTACGTTCGTGGCGGCGGCACGCTGATCGTGCAGTACAACCAGTACGAGTGGTCCGAGGGCGGCTACGCGCCGTACCCGCTCTCCATCGGCAGGCCCCACGACCGCGTGACGGACGAGGCCGCTCCGGTCACGCTGCTCGACCCCTCCCACCCCATCCTGAGCTACCCGAACCGCATCACCGACGCGGACTTCGAGGGCTGGGTCCAGGAACGCGGGCTCTACTTCCCGCGTACCTGGGACGAGCGGTACACGCCGTTGCTCGAGATGGCGGACCCGGGCGAGGAACCCAAGCGCGGGGCGCTGCTGGTCGCGAACGTCGGCCGCGGGACCTACGTCTACACCGGCCTCGCCCTGTTCCGCCAGCTCCCGGCAGGCGTGCCGGGCGCGTACCGCTTGCTCGCGAACCTGATCGCGCTCGGCGAACGGAAGACGCAGTGAACCCGAAACGGGCCGTGCCATGAGCGAAACGCCAGCCAACCCACCCGCACCCGGGGCGCCCGCCGCGCCCGAGCAGGACCGCCGCCGGCTGCGGCGCATCACGGTGCGGGTCCTGATCGTCCAGGCCCTGTCGCTGCTCGCGCTGTGGCTGCTCCAGGCCCGCTACCACAGCGCGCCGTGACCACCTCCGCGCGGTAGGACCATGCACGTCGTCAACTGGGTCATCGTCATCGCCTACCTCGTCTATGTCATCTACGACGGCGTCCGGCGAGCGAAGGGCACGCACGAGATCGAGGGCTACTTCCTCGCCAACCGCAGCCTTCCGTGGTGGGCGGTGGGCCTCTCCGTCATGGCGACGCAGCTCAGCGCCATCACCCTCGTGGGCACGACGGGCCAGGGCGCATCCGACGGCATGCGCTTCATCCAGTTCTATTTCGGACTGCCCGTCGCGATGCTGATCCTCGGCGTCACGCTCGTGCCGCTGCTCCACCGCGCCGGCGTCTTCACCGCGTACGAGTTCCTCGAGCGGCGCTTCGACTCGCGCACCCGCACCTTCACCAGCGCGCTGTTCCTGCTCTCGCGCGGCATGTCCTGCGGCGTGATCATCTCCGCCCCCGCGGTCATCCTCTCGGTGATCCTCGGGCTGAAGCTGCCCGTGGCGGTCGCGATCATCGGGCTGCCCACCGTGCTCTACACGATGATCGGCGGCGTGCAGGCCGTGACGTGGGTGGACGTGAAGCAGATGGTCGTGATCGTCGGCGGGCTCGTCGCGCTGCTCGCGGCGCTGCTGCTCGGTCTGCCGGACGGCGTGCGCGTCGACGACGCGCTGCACGTCGCCGGCGCGGCCGGCCGGCTCCGCACCTTCGACTTCGACTTCTCGCTGACCGAGACGTACACGTTCTGGTCCGGCCTGATCGGCGGGCTGTTCCTCATGATGGCCTACTTCGGCACGGACCAGAGCCAGGTGCAGCGCTACCTGACCGCGAAGTCCGTGGACGAGGCGCGGGGCTCGCTGCTCATGAGCGCCTACTGGAAGATCCCGCTCCAGGCGCTGGTGCTCATGGTCGGCGTGATGGTGTTCGTCTACTACCTGTTCACCCAGCCGCCCCTGCTCTTCAACGCCGAGCAGGAAGCACGCGTGCGCGAGAACGCTCCCGCGGAGTACGCTGCGCTCCAGGAGCGCTACGCCCAGGCGTTCGAGCAGCGCCGCGCCGCCGCCCACGCCCTCGCCGCAGCCCGCAACGCGGGCGACGAGGCCGCCGCCCGGCGGCTCGCCGAGGAGTTCCGAGCTCGGGAGCAGGAGGTCAACGCCGTCCGCAACGACGCACTCGCGTTGGCCGCGCGGGTGACCGGCGAGAACCCGCGGGACGTGAACTACATCATCCCGGCGTTCGTGATGAACGAGCTGCCGATCGGCCTGCCCGGCATCTTCATCGCCGCGGTGCTGGCCGCCGCGATGTCGTCCATCGCCGCGGAGCTCAACTCGCTCTCCACCGCGACCATCATCGATTTCTACCGCCGCTTCGTGAAGCCCCAGGCCACGGACAGCCACTACCTCCTGGTCTCCAAGCTCGCCACCGGGTTCTGGGGCCTGTTCGCCTGCTTCGTGGCGGTGTTCGCCGCCTCGCTCGGCTCGCTCATCGAGGTGGTCAACCGCTTCGGCTCGTTCTTCTACGGCTCCATCCTCGGCGTCTTCCTGCTCGCCCTCTACCGCCGCGCCACGGCCCGCGGGGCGTTCTACGGGCTCATCGCCGGGATGAGCGCCGTCGCCGCCGTCACGTTCCTCGCCCCCCAGGTCTCCTTCCTCTGGCACAACGTGATCGGCGCCGGGACGGTGCTCATCGTGGGCGTGGTGCTGAGCTGGGTCGCGGGGGGGAGGCCGGCGACGGTTGCGGCGGAGGGCGTGGCGGCGGAGGGGTGAGCACGTGATCTGCGGGTGACCGGTGAGGCGCGGTCGCACCGCGCCTCACCCCCGCTCCAGCGCGTACAGCCGCACGTACGACACATCCAGCTCGTCCCGCCACACGCCGAGGATGAAGTCCTCACCGATCTGACGCGGCTCGAACCGCGCCGGCAATTCGACGACGCCGAGCAGCCGGCCCTCCGGGGCGAACACGCTCCACGTCGTCGGCCCCTCGTGGCCCGGCAGGAGGTAGTCCTGCACCCAGAGGTGGCCCTCCTCGTCGACGAGCATGCGCTCGTACGGTGGGAGCGTGGCGGGGAACTCGACCTCGGCGAGCGCGCGCTCGATCTGCGCGCGTGAGGCATCATCCGTCGCGCGCGACCGCTGCTGCTCGCGGTACGCCTCCCGCGCCGCCTCGGTCACCGCGAGGTCGCGGTGCGACGCGCGAATCACGCGCTCGAGCGCGCCGTCAGCCGTGTAGACACGGATCTCGTAGCCCTCGGCTGGTCCGTGATAGAAGCGGCGGCCGTGGATCGCGCTGACGAAGCGGCGAGGGAACGGGGGCGAGATGTTGCCCGAGCCGGGCGGCCGTATCTGGATCTCGGGGCCCAGCACCCGCACCACCGTGTCCAGCGGCTCGCCCTCCGGCGAGTAGCGAATGAACGTCACGAGCGGCCTGGACGCCTTGCCCGGCTCCACGGGCAGCCAGAGGTCGGGCGTCACCACCAGCGAGCCGTCGCCGAACACGCCGCTCACCGCCCCGGGAAGCTGCACCATCAAGCTGCCGGCACCGGGCTCCCCGTGCTGGGACAGCTCGATCGTCTGCATCCGCCCCTGCCGCGTCTCCGGGGCGATCACCGTCAGCCGCCGCGCACCGCCATCCCACATGGCCAGCGAGTCTCCGCGGTAGGCACCTACCCACAACATTGACCGGAACTCGCCCGGCCCCGAGCCGCTCCTGCCGTACGCGTCCAGGAACCGGCCTTCCGCGTCGTAGAAGCGGAGCTGCGCCGCGCGCCGGTCCGCCACCACGATCCGGCCATCCGGCAGCCGGTGCGCGCCCACGATCTGCGAGAACTGGTACTCCTCAGGCCCGTCCACCACGCCGATCTCGAGCGACGGCTCCGCCGCCACACGCCAGCCCTCGTCCGCCCGCCACGCTGGCGCCGTGCTCTCCACGATCACGACGCCCGCGCTGTCCCGCACCGCGTACGTCGGCGCCGTGTCCGCCGCGCCGCAGCCGGCCGCCGCGCCGGCCGCGAGCGCGACGAGCACCACGGCCGTGGCGCATGCCGATGCACCCGCCCTGGAGGCCCCGTCGCGCCCGCCTGGCTGCTCTCTCATCGCCGCCTCCGTCCATGGCCATCGCTAACTACTATCCGCATAGTAGACCGCAACGCGCACGACGGCAAGGGCGGCGCGGGAGGGCGGGGACGTAACGCCGAGGGCGGTGACCGGCCCCGCCGTGCTGGCCGCGGTCGTCCGTGCGGTGCACCGGCTCGCGCGGGTCCGGCGTGATGAGCCCTTGCTGGCCGCTACGCGCCGGGCTTCACGATGCGCGCCCGCACGACGTACGGCACCTCGAGCTCGTCCACCGTGACGGCGTAGAGCGCGTTGTTCCGGAAGATGGGAACGGAATTGTGGGTGAACGGCAGGCGCACGGCGCCGAGGTAGCGGCCGCCGGGGTCGAAGACGTCGAACACGCGGCCGCTGTCCTCCTCGTCCGGCGTCGAGACCCGGACCCAGATGGGGTCGGCATCATCGGATGAAGAAGAAGCCCAGCGGCGGTTTGGTGTCCGGGATCTTGGAAGGATCGATCCTGCCGCCCTGGTCGGTGAACCACTTCAACTGCTCGGGGATCCGCGCGCGGTCTTCGGCCGTGACGGGCAGCGGTGTGAAGGCGCGGGTGATGGTGCGCAGCGTGTCGCCGTCCGGCGTCAGCTCGAACAGGCGGTACTGGTCGGTGACCAGCGCCCAGATCGTACCGGCCGGCGAGGGCCGCCAGAACAGTCCGCCGGAGAACGGCACGCGCGCGGAGAGTCGGCCGTCGCTTCTCGTGAAGTAGCGGTCGAACCCTCCGGGCCACGGCATGATCACGAAGCCGCCGGGCGCGTGCTTGCCCTCGAGGTACGTGCCCGCCGTGTCGAACACGGAGTGCCGGTTGTTGCTCGGGTCCATGACCCAGATGTTGCCATCCGGCCCGAGCTCGACCTTGACGACCTGCGCGAACTCGCCCGGCCCGCCGCCCTTGCGGCCCACCGTCCTGATGTACCCACCATCCGGCCCGAACACGCGCAGCTCCTGCGCGTGGCCCTCGAGCACCCAGATCCGGCCGCCGGCATCCACCGCAAGCGCGTTGATCCGGCCGAACAGGTCGGGCCCGTCGCCGTCTGCACGGCCGATGCTTAGCTCCTCGACGACCTGCCACTCCTCGCCGGGCCGCCACAGCGGCGCATCGGGGTTCTGGACGACGATGTGGCCGGACGGCAGCGTGTCCACGGTCCCGGCCCACCGGCCAGTGCTTCCGCCATCGGACGCGCCGCAGGCGGCGGTCAGCACGGCGAGGGCGAGGGCAAACGGCGCGGCGCGTCGACGCATCCTCGGGTCTCCTCGGGAGCGTGAGCGGGTCAAAGGTGGCTCACGCCCTCGGACACCGCCAAGCGAGCTGCCGTTGCTCCCCCGCCCTCACTCTCGCCCTCGCCCTGGCCCTCACTCCGGGTCCAGCCCTCGCCCGCCCGTGCGGCCGTCCTTCAGCACCCACAGGTGCTTGTCCTCGCCGCACAGCACCACGTCCACGATGGCGCGCGGGTCCATCTCGAAGCTCTGCCGGTCCGGCACCGACCGGTAGCACAGGTTGCCCGCGCCCTCGACCGGCGGGTGGTTGTGGGCGGTGCCGACGTAGCGCGGGCCCTGGCACGGCTGGTAACGGACGCTGCTGATGCTCGCCTCCTCCATGCGCGCCAGCCGGAAGCCGTCGATGTAGAGCACGCCGTCCTCACGCTGCTCGCCCTCGAGGCACAGCACGAACTCGACCTCGGTGATGAACTGGTAGAGGAACCTCCAGCCCTCGAGCACTTCCGGCGCGACGACCACTGCTTCGGCGGCGCGCACCGCCGCGCTGTTCGACCGCGCTGCATCCGAACCCCGCTGCTTCGGCGCCTGCGCGCCGCCCGCCGACGCGCATGCCATCAGCCCGAACATCGCGAGCACCGCGATCTGCCGCCCCACGTCTGCCTCCCCTCCGTCCTGCACCCGCGAGCGCAGCCGCGGGATCTTGCTCCATGTTGCCGGCGGCTAGACTGCCGCCGTCGTTCCTGCCGAGCGGCCCCGGACGGCGACCACGGCCGCACGTCACGGTCGCGGACGCCCCGCCACGGGGCCGCAGGGAACGCTCCATGCAAGCACTGCACCGGCGCACGCGTGTGCCCACGCCAGAGTTCGGGTGGACCGCATGGACCTGTGCATCGGCATCTCCGGCTGGGCGTACGGGAGCTGGCACGACGGCTTCTATCCGCCCGGACTGGCGCGCCGCCGCGAACTCGAGTACGCGAGCCGTCGGCTCAACAGCGTCGAGATCAACGGCACGTTCTACTCGCTCCAGCGCCCTTCCAGCTTCCGCCGCTGGTACGACGCGACGCCGCCCGGCTTCCTTTTCGCCGTCAAGGGCAGCCGCTTCATCACCCACATGAAGAAGCTGCGCGACGTCGAGACGCCGCTCGCCAACTTCTTCGCCTCCGGCGTGCTGCTCCTCCGCGACAAGCTCGGCCCCATCCTCTGGCAGCTCCCGCCCAACCTCGCCTTCGACCGCGACCGCCTCGCGCGCTTCCTCACGCTGCTGCCCCGCTCCACCACCGCCGCAGCGCAGCTCGCCCGCCGCCACGACCACCGCCTGACCGGCCGCGCCTGGACCCGCGCCGACCGCGACCGCCCGCTCCGCTACGCCTTCGAGGTGCGTCACCCGAGCTTTCTCTGCGCCCAGTTCGCGGAGCTGCTGCGCGAACACGGCGCCGCGCTCGTCTTCGCGGACAGCGCAGGGCTGCACCCCTACGCGGAGCAGGTCACCGCGGACTTCGTCTACATCCGGCTGCACGGCGCCGAGGCGATTTACGCGAGCCGCTACACGGACGCGCAACTCGACGGGTGGGCCAACCGCATCCGGGCCTGGCAGGCGGGCCGTGAGCCGCGCGATGCGCGGCGCATTCCCGGCGCGCCGCCCGCCCCTCGCGGGAGACGCGATGTCTACGTGTACTTCGACAACGACGCCCACGGCCACGCGCCCTTCGACGCACTCCGGCTCGCGGAACGGCTGGGCATCAGGGGGCCAGTGGGCGGACGCTGGCGGGCCGCACCCCCGAGACGCGCCCGGGCGCAACGGCGAGACGCGGCGGGACGCGGCCAGCCCCGGCGCGGCCCTGGCGGCCGGCGCCGCGCCGCTTAGGTTTCCGATCCGCCGTCCGCGTTTGGATCGAACGATGGAAAACACCAGGATCGACGCGCTCCGCAAGATGCTCGAGCTGAGCCCCAACGACCCGCGACTGCGCTTCGGCCTCGCCGCGGAGTACGAGCGGCTGGGCCGCTGGGAGCTCGTCGTGGACGAGCTACGCGAGTACCTCGCCCTGACCGACGACGAGGGCAACGCGTGGGGCCGGCTCGGCAACGCGCTGCGTCAGCTCGGCCGCGACGCCGAGGCCAGGGAGGCCTACCGCCGCGGCATCGAGGCCGCACTCCGCCACGGGCACCCGGGGATGGCAGCGGAGTACGAAGAGATACTCGAGACGTGGGACGACTGAGGCGGCGCCGTTGACGTGGCACCCGCCGATGGGTACAGCGCCCGCCCGCTCCGCGCTCGACCGTGCCGACGGGTGACCATGGACCGGCTCCAGTCCTTCGAGGCCGAAGCCCTACCGCAGCTCGACGCCGTCTACCGCTTCGCGCTCCGTCTGACCGGCGGCGTCGCGGCGGACGCCGAGGACCTCGTCCAGGAAACGTTCCTCCGCGCCTTCCGCGCCTGGGACCAGTACACCCCCGGAACCTCCGCGAAGAGCTGGCTCTTTACCATTTGCCGGAACATCTACCTCCGGCAGCGCGAGCGCGAGCGCAGGCACGACGAGATCGTCGAGCAGGTCGCCCGCGAGTCGGAGGCACCGTCCTCCCCTGCTGGCGAGCTGCCCCTCTTCATGCCGGCCGCGCAGAACGACCCGGAGGGCGAGCTGTTCCGCAACATGATCGACGCGTCCATCCTCGAGGCGATCGAGCGTCTGCCCCCCGACTTCCGGGACGCCGTCGTGCTGAGCGACCTCGAGGGGCTGTCCTACGCCGAGATCGCCGCCGTGCTCGGGATCCCGACCGGCACGGTGAAGAGCCGGCTGTTCCGCGGCCGGCGCCTGCTCCAAAAGAAGCTGTACAGGTATGCCGTCGAAGAAGGATACGTCCGCCCCGGCAAGCCATGAGTGAGGTCCGCTGCCGCGAGGCGCTCGCCCGCATCTTCGAGTACCTGGACGGCGAGCTCGCAGAAGGGAGCGCCGAGGAGATCCGCGCCCACTTCGAGCGCTGCCAGCGCTGCTACCCCCGCCTGCGCTACGCCACCGCGTTCCAGGAGATGCTCGCCCGCGTCGCTCGGGGCCAGCGCTGCGCGCCCGAGGAGCTGCGCGCCCGCGTCGCCGCGCTGCTGCGCGAGGAGCAGGCGCGGTCCGGGCAGGGCTAGGTGCCGAGGCAGCACGACGCCGCCCCCGCCCGGCGCCACGCCGCCGCGCCGCCGGGCCGGCCCATCGCGTGAACGCCGGCAACCCCGAACACCACCCGAACCCTCCTCCCCGCGCCGGGTATCCTCCATCATCACGCGTTCCCGAGAAGCCGAACATCACGCGTTCCTGACGGAGAAACCGAACCGCCCGGATCACGCGATCGGGGCACTGGAGGCCAACCGACGATGGTCATGCCGAAGAGGCGCGAGCGGGTCTTGCCGCGGCTGATCGAAGACGAGATGCGCGAGTCGTTCATCGACTATTCGATGAGCGTCATCGTGCAGCGGGCGCTGCCGGACGTGAGGGACGGCCTCAAGCCGGTGCACCGGCGGATCCTCTACGCCATGTACGAGCTGGGGCTCTTGCCGGGGCGGCCGTACAAGAAGAGCGCGAGTGTGGTGGGGGAGGTGCTGGGCAAGTACCACCCGCACGGGGATGCGGCGGTCTACGACTCGCTGGTCAGGATGGTGCAGGACTTCAGCCTGCGCTATCCGCTGGTGGACGGGCAGGGCAACTTCGGCTCCATTGATGGGGACAACGCGGCGGCGTACCGCTACACGGAGGCGCGGCTGACGCCGATCGCGATGGAGCTCTTGGAGGATCTGGAGAAGGGCACGGTGGACTTCGTGCCCAACTTCGATGATCGGCTCCAGGAGCCGACGGTGCTGCCGGCCAAGCTGCCCAACCTGCTGGTCAACGGCTCGAGCGGCATCGCCGTCGGCATGGCCACCAACATCCCGCCCCACAACCTGCGCGAGGTCGTCGAGGCCTGCATCCACCTGGTGGACCACCCCGACGCAGACGTCGACGAGCTGACCCGCTTCGTCAAGGGGCCGGACTTCCCGACCGGCGGCATCATCCACGGGCTGGACGGCATCCGGGAGGCGTATCGCACCGGCCGCGGCCGGATCATCATGCGCGCGCGGGCGATGGTCGAGGAGAAGGAGGGCGGCCGGCAGCAGATCGTCGTCACGGAAATCCCCTTCATGGTCAACAAGGCCCGGATGATCGAGCAGATCGCCGAGCTGGTCCGTGAAAAGAAGCTCACCGACATCACGGCCATCCGGGATGAGTCGGACCGTGACGGCATCCGTGTGGTGATCGAGCTGCGGCGTGACGCCATCCCGCAGATCGTGCTGAACCAGTTGTTCAAGCACACCCAGATGCAGTCCACGTTCGGGGTCATTCTGCTGGCGCTCGTCAAGGGCGTTCCGCAGATCCTGAACCTGAAGCAGCTCATCCAGCACTTCCTCGACCATCGGCACGAGGTCGTGGTCCGGCGGACCGAGCACGACCTGCGGGAGGCCGAAGAGCGCGAGCACATCCTCGAAGGCCTGAAGATCGCCGTGGACGCGATCGACGAGGTCGTCGAGCTGATCAAGACCTCGGCGGATACGGACACGGCGAGCACGCGGCTCCAGGAGCGGTTCGGGCTGTCCGAGCGGCAGGCCAAGGCGATCCTCGACATGCGGCTCGCCCGCCTGACCGGCCTCGAGATCGAGAAGCTGGAGCAGGAGCTGGAGGAAGTCCGCAAGCTGATCGCCGACCTCCGGGACATCCTGGCCAGCCGCGAGCGGCGGCTCGGCATCATCAAGGACGAGCTGCGCGAGCTGGCGCGGAAGTACGGCGACGAACGCCGCACCGAGATCGTGCGCGCCACGGGCGACCTCTCCGTCGAGGACCTGATCGCCGACGAGGAGATGGTGATCACGGTCTCTCACCACGGCTACATCAAGCGCCTGCCGGTCAGCGCGTACCGGCGCCAGCGGCGGGGCAGCCGCGGGCTCCAGGGGATGGAGACGCGCGAGGAGGACTGGGTCGAGCACCTCTTCCTGGCGCAGACGCACGACTACGTCATGTTCTTCACGCGCCAGGGCCACTGCTACTGGCTCAAGGTGCACGAGATCCCGCAGGCGGGCCGGGCGGCGCGCGGCAAGCCGATCGTCAACCTGCTCGCACTGCGGCCGGAGGAGCAGATCGCGGCGCTCGTGCCCGTGCGCGAGTTCCGCGAGGATCGTTACCTGATCTTCGCCACTCGCCAGGGAACGGTGAAGAAGACGTCGCTCAACGCCTACCGGCACGTGCGCGCCACCGGGATCAACGCGATCAACATCGCCGAGGGCGATGAGCTGATCGACGTCCAGATCACCAACGGCGATGACGAGGTGATCCTGGCCACGCGCGAGGGGATGGCGATCCGGTTCCACGAGTCGGACGTGCGCGAGATGGGCCGCGTGGCCACAGGCGTGCGGGGCATCACACTCGATGAGGGAGACCACGTCGTCGGGATGGTCGTCGTGCGCAGGGATGCTGCGCCGGAGACCACGCTGCTGGTGGTGACCGAGAACGGCCGCGGCAAGCGGACGCCCGTGGACGAGTACCGCCTCCAGCGTCGCGGGGGCAAGGGCGTGATCAACTTCAAGACCAACGGCAAGTCCGGCAAGGTCGTGGCCATCAAGGAGGTCCAGAAGGGCGACGAGCTGATGCTGATCACGCGCAACGGCGTGGTGAACCGCGTCCGCTGCGACGAGATCCGCGTCATCGGCCGCGCCACGCAGGGCGTCCGCATCATGGCCCTGGACGAGGGCGATGTCGTCGTCGACGTCGCGCGCCTCGTGTCCGAGGACGAGGAGAACGGCGGCGCGGGCACGGCGGAGTCGGCCCTGGACAGCGAGGCCCTGGAATCCGGGGAGCTGGCGCCCGCCGGCGGAGCGCCCTCGCTCGAGGACGAGATCGGCGAGTGAGCACGGTGGTCACGCCGGAAGCCATCCTCGACGCCGCGGAGCGGATCCGCGGCGTCGTCGTCCGTACCCCGCTCCTCCCCGCCGACTGGCTCGCGGAGGAGATCGGCGCCGAGGTCCGCCTCAAGTGCGAGAACCTCCAGCGTGGCGGCGCGTTCAAGCTGCGGGGCGCCTACACCATGATCTCGCGGCTGCCCGAGGCGCTCCGCAGGGCAGGCGTCATCACCTACTCGTCCGGCAACCACGCGCAGGCCGTGGCGCTCGCCGCCCGGCGCTTCGGCATCCCCGCCGTCGTCGTGATGCCGGTCACCGCACCGGAGGTCAAGATCGAGGGCGCTCGACGGCTCGGTGCCGAGGTCGTGCTCGAAGGCACCACCTCCGTCGAGCGGAGGGCACGGGCCGAAGCCATCGCCGCGGAGCGCGGCCTCACCATGGTCCCGCCGTTCGACCACCCGGACGTCATCGCGGGCCAGGGCACCGTCGGGCTCGAGATCCTGGAAGACTGGCCCGACGTCCGCGCCGTCCTCGTCCCCGTCGGCGGCGGCGGGCTCCTCGCCGGCATCGCGGCCTGGGTCCGCGCCCGCAGGCCGGACTGCGCGATCATCGGCGTGGAGCCGGAGAACGCCTGCGCCATGCGCCGCTCCCTCAACGCAGGCCAGCCGGTCACCATCGAGCCCAGGCCCACGATCGCGGACGGACTCGCCCCGATCCGTCCCGGCGACCTCACGTTCGCCCACGTCCGAGAGCTCGTGGACGACGTCGTCACGGTGGACGACGACGCCATCGCCACCGCCGCGGACGAACTCCTCGCCCGGAGCAAGCTGCTCGTCGAGTACTCGGGCGCTGCCGCCGTCGCCGCGCTCCGGGCGGGGCGCTACCGGCCGGCGGGCCGGCCCACGGCCATCGTCCTCTCGGGCGGCAACCGGCGTCCCCCGGCGCTGCGGTCCCCCGGACCCGCCGCTGAATCGCCGACCCTGCGGCGCCACGGTCTCGGCCGAGGGGGACAGCGATGCCCCGTTCCCCGGGCGGATGACGGATAATGATGTGTTTCGTCGGCTTTTCATGGATGATTCGGCTGGTCCCGCACTTGCGGTAAGATCGGGGTCATGGCTGATCACCCAGTGAAGATCTTCATTGCGGACGACGATCCGCTCCTGCTCGAGGGACTGAGCCGCGCCTTGACCGGCCGGGGCTACACGGTCCGGACCGCGGCCGACGGTCCGCAGCTCCTCTCGCTCATGGAGCGGGAGACGCCGGACCTGGTCGTGCTGGACATCATGATGCCCGGGATGAGCGGGCTGGATGTGCTGCGGCGGGTCCGGGCGGATGGCCGGTGGCTCGCCATCCCGGTGGTGATGGTGACGGCGCTGACGGACGCGGAAGTGACCCGGTCGGCGCGGGACAACGGGGCGTCGGACGTGGTGCACAAGCCGTTCCGTCTGAGGGACCTGGTGTCGCGGATCGAGCAGCGTCTGCGTGCGGCGGGCCGCAAGGTGTTGGGCGAGCCGGTGCACACCGAGGACTAGCGCGCGGGTCGGGGCGGTTCGGTGCGGCGGAAGGGTCTGCGGCCGTTCCGGCGCTTGCCGGAACGGCCGTTCAGCGTTCAGGTTCGGCTCTCTCCTCGCAGCAGATCGATCCGGCGCGTGCACTCGCGGAGGACGGGTGTGCGGCGGCGGTGTGTGTTCTCGTAGCGGCGGATGGTCTGCAGGGTCTCGATGTCGGGATCGGCGTCGCGGATCCAGTCGAGAACGCCGTCCACGTCGAGGCTGTCGAAGCCGAGGAACGGTTCCGGGTCGAGGGCGGTGCGTTCGTCGTGTCGGATCTGGTCTTTCGGGCGGCCGGCGCGGCGCCGTGACGCCGCCGGCTCGCCGCCGGTCTCCACCCCGCCGCCGGCGGGGGAGGGGGGCAGGTCGGGCGGTGCCGCGTCGTAGGTCTCGGTCCCGGACTCGAGGTCCTCGGGCGGGCGTGTCGTACGCTCGATCGGCTCGCGGTGCGGCATCGGCTCGGCCTCCGTGCTGTGCCCGGGGTCCGGGGGTGCAAGACGCGAGCCTGGGAGCGCGCTGGCCGGAGCATTGCAAGGAAGCGGGAGCGGGTGTGGGGTGGAGAGGAGCCGAGCCGGGCGCGGCGCGCCGGATGGCGCGGAACGCTGCCGGGAGTGGACTGCGTCATGGTCCCGCTCACCGCGATCACCGCGACCATCGTCCCCGAGGCGGGCGTCTACCGCCGGCCCGAGATCGCGCTGTACGCCGTGTACGTCTCGGTGCTGGAGCGGCAGGGGCTCGCGGCGGTGATGCTGACGCCTGCGCACTCGCGCCGGTCGTGTGAGGAGCTGCTGCGGCGCTGTCACGGGCTGGTGCTCTCCGGGGGCGAGGACCTGGACCCGGCCCGGTACGGCGAGCGGGCGCTGCCGCGGTTGGGGACGGTGAATCCGGCGCGGGACGAGATGGAGTTCGCCGCGCTGGAGATCGCGCTGGAGCGGCGGATCCCGGTTCTCGGGATCTGCCGCGGTCTGCAGTTGCTGAACGTCTTCTTCGGCGGCACGCTGTACCAGGACGTGGGGACGCAGTATCCGGGGGCGTTGCGGCACGTCCAGGAGGAGGCCTGGGGGCTGCATTCGCACGAGGCGCGGATCGTGGAGTCGTCGAGGCTGGCGGCGATCGTGGGCAGCACGCGGATCCGGATCAACTCGTTCCATCATCAGGCGATCAAGGATCTCGCGCCCGGACTCGTGGAAGTGGCGCGGGCGGAGGACGGGCTGATCGAGGCCGTCGAGGCGCGGGACCATCCGTGGGTGCTGGGCGTGCAGTGGCATCCGGAGCGCCATGAAGCGAAGGCGCCGGAGGCGGACCCGGACCGGCGGCTGCTGGCGGCGTTCGCGGACGCCGTGCGGGCGCGGGCGGCGGAGGAGTGATGGCGGGGATCACGGCGGTCCCGGGGATCCGGGTCGGGCACGCGACGGACCGGGAGGCGCGGACGGGCTGCACCGTGGTGTTGGGGCCGTTCCGCGCCGCGTGCGATGTCCGCGGCCTGGCGACCGGGACCCGGGAGATCGAAGCCCTCTCGCCGCTCCACCTGGTTCCGCGCGCGGATGCCATCCTGCTGACTGGCGGCTCGGCTTTCGGGTTGGCCGCGGCGGACGGCGTGATGACGTGGCTGGAGGAGCGGGGCCAGGGGTTCGACACCGGGGCGGCCCGGGTGCCGATCGTGCCGGCGGCGGTGATCTACGACCTGGCCGTGGGGCGCGCGGACCGGCGGCCGGATGCGGCGATGGGGCGCGCGGCGTGCGATGCGGCCGCCTCGGGCGAGGTGGCGGAGGGGCAGGTCGGCGCCGGCACTGGCGCGACGGTGGGGAAGCTGCGGGGGATGGCGCATGCCATGCCGGGCGGCGTCGGCACCTGGGCCCTGACGGGCGAGGGCTACACCGTCGGCGCGCTCGTGGTGGTCAACGCCGCGGGTGATGTGGTGGATGACGAGGGCCGTATCATCGCCGGCGCCCGCGCCGACGACGGCGGCTTCTACGACGCCGCGCGGGCGCTGGCCCGGGGAGGGCTCGACCCCGCGACGCTCGAGCGGCTCGGGGCGAACGGGCCCGGGACGAACACCACCCTGGCCGTGGTCGCCACGGATGCACCCCTCAGCCGGACCGGCCTCGAGACCCTGGCCCGCGCTGCCGCCACGGGCATGGCCCGCCGCATCGTCCCCGTCCACACGCCCTTCGACGGCGACGTCACGTTCGCGGTCTCGACGGCACCGGAAGCCGTGGATCTCCCGTCGTCCGTCCTGCTCGTGCTCGGGATCCTGGGCGCCGAGGCGCTGGCCCGCGCCATCGAGCGCGCGGTCACGGTCGGCCGCTGAAGCCGTCCGGGGGCTCCGGAGGGCTCGTGACCGGCGGCCGCAGCACCGAGTCGGCCGGCCCGTCCGGAGGGGTGGCGTCCGGCGGGGGGAGGCCGTCCGGCACCGGCTCGGGCACGGGGATCGCCGGCCCGGGCTCGACGACCGGCGGCTCGGGCGGGACCGGGAGTGACTCCGGCGCGAGGGGGGCCGGCAGCTCGGGCGCGATGGGCGGCGGCGCCGCCTTCCGGCCGGCCGGGCGCAGCCGGTCGAGAATGAGCCTCTGGCGCCACTGCATGCGGCCGGGGCGGTGCTTCGGGTTGGATGTGAGCGGGTGCGGGAGTGTGGCCGCCAGGGCGGCGGCCTGCTCGAGCGTGAGGTCTGCCGCCGACCGGCCGAAGTAGTGCCGCGCTGCGGCCTCCGCGCCGAAGATGCCGGGGCCCCACTCGGCCACGTTGAGGTAGATCTCGAGGATCCGGTCCTTGCTGAGGAAGCGCTCGAGACGGCGCGCGACGATCAGCTCCTCGGCCTTCCGCAGCAGCGAACGTTCCGGTGTGAAGTACAGGTTCTTGGCGAGCTGCTGCGTGATGGTGCTGCGGCCCCGGACCTCGGCGCGATGCTCGCGGTAGTAACGGATCGCGGCGAACAGCGCGCGCAGGTCGTTCAGGTCGGTCCACGAGAAGTCCGTGTCGCCGCCGTACTCCAGCTCTTCCCGGAGCGCCGCCCAATCGATGCCGCGGTGCTGGTAGAACCGTGCATCCTCGGCAGCGATCACGGCGCGCCGCAGATTGCGGGAGATGCGGTCCAGCGGCACCCATTGGTGCTGGATCACCAGTGTGTCGCCGCGAGCGGCGGCCTCGCGCATGCGGTACTCCATGAGCGCGGTGCGCTGCGGGTCGCGGGTGCGCAGGACCACCGGCCACGGCAAGGCAAGGTATTCGAACCACAGGGCGCCGATGCAGGCGAGGGGCAGGGCGAGGAAGAGACGCTTCACCATGATCGGCCGATCATGTCGAGGCGACGCGGCTCCGTCCCGTTCCGGGGCGAGGAGGCCGCGCGGCCGCCGCACCGCCTGACGGCGCGGAGGCGTCCATGCTGATCCTCTTCGACATCGACGGCACGTTGCTCTCCACCAACGGCGCGGCGCGCCGTGCGTTCCATCGTGCGCTGCTCGAAGTCTACGGCACTGCGGGGCCGATCGCCACGCACCGGTTCGATGGCAAGACCGACCCGCAGATCGCCCGTGAGCTGCTGCGCGCGGCCGGCCTGGCCGACGCGGCCATCGACCGCGGGTTGCCGGCGCTGTGGCAGGCGTACCTGCGCGAGCTGGCGGACGAGCTGGCCCGGCCGGGCCATCGCAACACCGTTTTCCCGGGCGTGGAGCCGCTGTTGGATGCCCTGGAGGAACTGGGCGACCGCGTCATCGTCGGCCTGCTCACGGGCAACATCGAGGCGGGCGCCGAGCTCAAGCTGTCCTCCGCCGGGTTGGCCGGCCGGTTCCGCCTTGGTGCATACGGCTCGGACCACGAGGAGCGCAGCGCGCTGCCCGCCATTGCCTTGGCGCGCGCCCGCGAGTTGACCGGGCGCGACATCGTGGGCCGCGACATCGTGATCATTGGAGACACGCCGCACGACGTCACGTGCGGCCGGGCGCTCGGCGTGCGCGCCCTCGGCGTGGCGACGGGGAGTTTCGATACAGCGGCCCTCGCCGCCGCCGGCGCGGACGCCGTGTTCCCCGACCTCTCCGATACCGCCGCGGCCCTCGCCTGGATCCTGGACCCGGACGCTGGCCGTTGAACCACGCGCAGGAATCGGAGGCGATCCCGCGGCTGCTGGCGGCGCCGCGCTGGTCGGCCGAGGCGCGGGAGGCGCTGGCGGCGGCCGGGATCGCGCAGGCCTGGGCGGACGACCACCTGTGTGAGCTGGCCGTCGTATTCGCGGAGCCGGTGCTCGAGCGGAGGCGCCGCGCCGTGTCACTCGAGTGGCCCACCCTCCGCGAGCTCTACCGCGCACGCCCGCTGGCCGCCGCGGCAACGGCTGCGGCGGACCGGGTCTGGGAGCGGACGCTCGCCGCGTTCCAGGAACTCGCGACGGGATACATCCGGTCCCGCAGACTCGGCCTGCGTGCCCGGCGCCGGGTCCGGTTCGCGCCGCAGGAGCTGGAAGGTCTGCGCCGCCGCATCGTCCGGGCCGCGGAGCCGCTCGCCCACGCCGCAGAGCGCTGCGGCCGTGCGGACGAGCCCACGCAGTGGCTGGAGGAGCGGGCACGCCTCGAGGCGCAGTGGGCCGATGCGTGGCAGGCCGTCACAGCCGCGGTCAGCGACGTGTGGGCCAACGCGTTCGCCCCGCGCCTCGCCGAGCTGCGGGCCATGCGCCCCGGCCCGGCGCCCTGGGCGATCGCCCTCGTGCTGGTGGCCGCGGTGATCCTGGTCCTGCTGCTGATCTCCTGACGGCCGTAGACGCGCGTTTCAGTTCGCGAGAACGACGACGCCGCGCTCCAGCGGCAGGATGCGGATGTCGCGGATCACCACGGCGCTCGCGGGCGCGGCGAGCTCGCTGGTGTCGAGCGACGGCGCCTCCCGGGGCGCAACGAGTCCGATGACGCCGAGCACGCTCACGGCCGCGCCCGGCGCGAGCGTCGCCCCGCCGCGGCGCTTCCATCCGCCGGATGGTAGGGCGACGTACACGATGTTGTCCCGGAGGTCGCGCACCCAGAAGCCGTCGCGCCCCACGGCCGCGACGGTCCCGTCCACCCGGACGAGCGCCCCCAGGTCATCGGTCGCATCCGGCAGGAGCCGGTGCAGCTCGACCGCGTCCAACGGCGAGGGGGGAGGCTGCTCGGCCGCCGTGGATGGGGCCACGCCCCGAGCCGCCTCCTCACGCATCGCGTCCACGAAGTCGAAAACGGCCCAGACCGAGAGGAGGAGGGCGACCCCTCCGATTCCCCACCACGCCCAACCCGCGCCGAAGCTCGCCCTGCTCACGGTCCCTCCCGGTCCTGCCGGCTATCCGGTTTCCAGATGCGTTCGCAGGGCGCGGACAGGGCGATCCGCGCCCCGCCGGGCTCCGTCGTGATCTTCCGGCCTCCTCACCGGTTGCGCTGGCCTTCGCCGCCCCGGCGGCGACGCTGCTCCTCGCTCTCCCCCTCGAGCCCTTGCTCACCCTCACCGCCGCGCATCTCCCTCACCCGGCCCCGCGTCTCGATGTCGATCTCCTCGCGCCGCAGATCCGCCTCGATCTCTTGCGTCTCCTCGACCGGGCGCTTGCGCACCACCAGCTCTTCCTTCACCCGCGGACGCTTCTCGACGACCAACTCCTCCTCGGACACCGGGATGCGGACCTCCTCCTCGCCGATCTCGCCGCGACCGTCCCGCACCGTCCGCCGCTCGACCTCGACTTCCTCGACGTGCCGCGTCACCGGGCGACGCACGTGCTCCGTCCGCACATGCTTCGTGATGTCCACCTCGCCCGCTTCCACTTCACGCCTGCCGATCGCGAGCTCCTCCTCGGACCGGGTCAGGTGCGTCTCTCCTTCTTCCGTCCGACCACGATGTCGGCCCGCGTAACCCTCCGAGGTCGCGCCCGGCTGCCGGGGCCGCTCTTCCCCCGTCATCCGGCCGGAGAAGAAGCCGAAGATCCGGTCCTCCGTGTCGCGCCGCAGCGGCAGCCCCTCGAACGCCGGCAGCCGTGAGACGTCCGCCGACGAGATCGCGTCCACGAACACCTGGTCCTCGTCCTCGTCCAGCCGCGCGTAGCCGATCGGGATCAGGACGTGGCGATCCCGCAGCTCCGTCGCGCCCAGCGCTTCTTCATCCACGTCCACGTCCAGGTATCGCACCTTCATCGCGGACGTATCCACCACGAGGTCCTTGACCTGCCCGATGGTCCGGCCGTCGGACGCGGTCACCTCCCAGTCCCGCGGATCGGGGTCGCCCTCCGCCACCGTGAAGTCGTCCAGGTCCGAGAGCATCGCCAGCCGGCCTTCGCCGCCGGACCTCAACTCCGGCCGGTCGCCCGTGAACCCGGACCGCGAGCCGGAGCGCGCGCCTGCAGCCGCGCCCGTGTATGCCGTCGCGAGCTGCCGCTCGTACTCGCCCGTGATCCGATTCGGGTCGTGGTCGTAGGCCGGCACGTCCTTGAACTGGTCCTTCGTCATGCCGGGGACCAGGACCAGGTCCTGGGTCTCGTCCATCCTGGCCTGGTCGATGGGCAGGAGTACGTGCTTCTGGAAGAGACCCAGATCCACATCCAGGTACCGAGGGTTTCCGCTGTCGTCGAGGATGATGTCGTCGATCTTCCCGACCTTCTCGTCGTCCGCCATGGTCCGCACGTCCCAGCCGCGGACGTCGAAGGTGCCGGGAGGGAAGGTGTAGTCCGGTTGATCCGAGAGAGCGATGAACGCCATGGTCTGCCTCCGCTCAGGTGTCGCCCGACCGACTGAAGCGTGGTGGTGGCGCCCGCGCCTGCCGGTCCGGGCGCTGCGGCGCGCCGAGGAAGGGAGGCGGTGCGCGGGTGAAACCGTTCGACGCAATCCCCATTCCAGGCAGGGCTTGCCTGGCCCCTCCGCCTCACCCATCTTAGATTCCGCGGCTCGACTGTTTCGAAAGCTGTAAGTGACGGTACAACAAGGAGATGTACTGTGGGGCGCCGGAACAAACCCGGGGCATCCGAGCGAGGTGGCCTGCGGTCGTTCTACCTGGTCCTCGCGCTGGTCGCCGTGGTGGGGATCGCGGCGCTGGGCTATGCGGTGGCGGGGCGTGGGGGCGGTGCGGTCCTGGAGCCGGTCCCGGTCGAGGGGCTGAATGACCCGCGCACGCTGGTGGCGAAGGCGGAGGGGATCGCGATGGGTGACCCGTCGGCGCCGGCGAAGCTGCTGATCTTCAACGACTTCCAGTGCCCGGCGTGCGCGAACTTCGCGGCTCAGATCACGCCGTTCCTGAAGGCCGAGCTGGTGGATGCGGGGAAGCTCCAGATCGTGTACCACGACTTCCCCCTGGCACAGCACCGGCACGCGTTCATTGCGGCGCGGGCGGCGCGGTGCGCGGGTGAGCAGGGCAAGTACTGGGAGTACTACAGCGTGCTCTTCGGGCAGCAGGGGCGTTGGTCGGCGCGGCCCCGTGCTCCGCTGAGCGACTTCGAGGATTACGCTGCCCAGGTGGGCGTGGACCGTGACGCGTTCGGCGCGTGTCTGCGGAGCGAACGGTACGCGGACGTGGTCACGGCGAACATGCAGTTGGGTCAGCAGCTCGGGGTCGACGGCACCCCGGCGCTGATCCTGAACGGCCGCCGGATCAGGGAGTGGCGCGGCTACTCCGACCTGAAGCGGCTGATCGAGGCGGAGGCGGGGAATTGAGTTCTGTCGCCGCGGACGCCGGAGCCGGGCGGGTCGAGACCCGAGGCGGAGCCGCGCCCCTGACGCGGATGGGGATCGCGGTGCTCTCGCTGGTCGGGCTGTTCATCGCGGCGTATCTGCTGCTGCACCGCCTGGGCATCGTGGGCGCTCTGGCGTGTGGCGCGGACGGCGGCTGTGCCGTGGTCCAGAGTTCGCGCTGGGCGGTGTTCCTGGGGATCCCGGTGCCGGCGTGGGGCGTGGTGGGGTACGGGCTCTTGTTCGGGGCGTCGCTGGCCGCGGTGCAGCCGGGGCTGGTGGGGGATCGGCGGATCGCGGCCGTGCTGTTCGGACTGAGCGCGTTTGCGTTCGGGTTCTCGCTCTACCTCACGGCCCTGGAGGCGTTCGTCATCCACGCCTGGTGCCGCTGGTGCCTGGCGTCGGCGGGCATCGCCACCGCGATCTTCGTGCTGTCCCTACCTGAGATCCGCCGGCTGCGGCGCGGCTGAGCGGTCGTCATCACCATGAGCGACGAACGGATACCGGTGCGCCTCGTCTTCGCCGACCGCGGCTCGTTCCACGAGCTCGTGGTCCGGCTCCCGGCCGAGGTGCTGAACCAGTACGAGCGGATCATCGACGCGATCCGGGAGGATCCCGCGATCACGGCGGAGATGTTCGTGGACCGACGGCGTCTCGTCGCCGCCTTCGTGGACGTGGGGGCGGAAGGGGGGTGATCCCCCGTCGCGGCGTCGCTCCTCCGCGCTCCCGCGATCCCCGTGTGGTCGCCCGGGTTCTCGTCGCCGTTCGGGGACCGAGGACGACCGAGGACGGTGGGGACGACCGCGGGATCACCGCCGTCCCGCCGCCGCCGCCCGCCGCAGCGCTTCCTCGAGCACCTGCTCCCACTCTTCGAAGCTCTTGAGCCCGACGACGGTCTGGTCCTCGCTGGTGAGGAACGCGGGCGTGCCACGCACGCCGGCGCGTGCTGCGAAGATCACGTCTTCGAGGATGAGGGGAGCGACCAGGTCGGCCTCGATGCACGCGCGGAACTCGGGCTCGGACACACCGCCTTCACGCGCGTATCGGATGAACACGGGCAGCGGATCCGCCAGTGCGGACCACTCTCGCTGGTTCGCGAACAGGCGGTCGTGCAGGAACCAGAAGTCTCCGCCAGTGGCGCCGGCGCAGAGGGCGGCCTCCGCGGCGGCCCAGGCGTGCGGGTGCGAGGGCAGCGGCAGGTTGACGAAGACCCACCGGACCTTGCCTGTGCGGATGTAGGCGCTGTCGAGGCGCGGGAACGTCTCCTTCCAGAACCGCGCGCAGTACGGGCACTGGAAATCGGCGACCTCGAAGACGAGCACGGGCGCGGATTCCGCGCCCTTTGCGCGGCTGGCCGCCGCCCGCTTCTGGAGTGACCGCTCCGGGGCCTGCGCGGCGAGCGTCGCCGCAGTGCCGGAGGGCGCAGGCAGGGCAGGCAGGGCGAGCGCCGTGACCAACGTCGCGCCTGCGAGGAGCGCCGCCCGGCGGGCGCCGCGCGCGGGGCCCGTCCGGCGCGTGCGTACGGCGTGCGGCGCAGTCAGCGCCCCCGGCCGTTGCATCGGAGTCCGGAATCTCACCATACCCTCGCCGCCTCGGATCTCGGGTGCCTCGGGTCCGGTCGGCGGTTCCTACAGCCCGGGCCGCCGGTATGTTTCCCCGCAGAGCCGCGGCGGTCACCTCCACTGGCGGCCCCCTCTCAGCCATCGCGTCCCGCGCGCAGCACGCGGCGGCAGCGCTCGAGCGTCCACTCGAGCACGGACGGCGGCGGCCAGGTTGGGCGGGCAGCTGCTTCCAGCAGCCGCGCCGCTTCGGCCCGGGCCCGCTCTTCCAGCTCCCCGCCGATCCAGCCGTTCCGGATCGCTTCCTCCAGCTCGTCCTCGTCCAGGAGCCGCGGCTCGCCGCGCACGCCCTTCCACACATCGAGGAAGAGGTCCGTGGTCCGCCAGGCGTCGTCGGCAATGAACTCGACGGGCGTGATGACGTTGGCGTAGAAGCCGGTGAACGAGCCGTCCCGACGGTGGAAGCGGCCGAGGTCGAACCACGCGCCGGGAAACGTGAACCACACCGCCGGCGCGTCCGGCTCGAGGGCGACCTCGCCGTCCACGACCAGCGGCCGCGCCAGCGGCGTGCGCTCCACGTACGTCACCACCACGTCTGGCGCACGGTGGACGAGGTGCTGGACGTACACCGTTTCCCGGTCCGGTGGGCGCAGATAGTGAATGCGAACGGAAGCCAAGGCGCGGGCGCGTGGTGAGCCGCGTCGGGCTCAGTCGTAGAACCCCTTGCCGGCGGCCGCCCGCTCGCGCAGCCACGGCGCCGGATGGAAGCGCAGCCCGAGCTCGCGCTCGTGGTGCTCGAGTCGCTCCAGGATCCTCGGCAGGCCGAGGGTGTCCGCGTAGCGGAGCAGGCCGCCGCGGAACGGCGGGAAGCCGATCCCCATGACGAGGCCGAGGTCCACCTCCCACGCGTGCCGGACAATGCCATCCTCCAACGCGCGGGCGGCCTCGTTGATCATGACGAGGATGGCGCGCTCCTGGATGACGGCGGCGGGGATGTCGCGTCGCTGGGCGGGGACCGCGTCGCCTAGCAGCGCATAGACGCCGGGGTCCGGCCCCTTCTCGCGGTCGTTCTCGTAGCGGTAGTACCCGAGCCCCCCTTTCCGGCCCAACCGATCCGTCTGAGCCATTGCGGCCAGCGGCGGCGCGGGGCGCATCCGGTCGCCGAAGGCCTCGTACATCACGTTCGCCGCGTGGCGGGCCACATCGAGTCCGACTTCATCCAGCAGACGGAACGGCCCCATGGGCATGCCGAAGTCGAGCAGCGCGCGGTCCACGTCCTCGATGCGTGCGCCCTCGGCCAGCAGCCAGCCGGCCTCGTTGAGGTACGGCGCGAGGATGCGGTTGACGAGGAAGCCCGGGCCGTCGTTGACGACGAGCGGCGTCTTGTCCAAGCGTCGCGCGAGCGCGACGACGGTGGCGATCGTCTCGTCCGAAGTCGCGGCGCCGCGCACGACCTCGACGAGCGGCATCCGATGGACGGGGTTGAAGAAGTGCATGCCGCAGAAGTTCTCGGGCCGCGCGAGGGCGTGCTGCATCTCGGTGATCGAGAGGGACGACGTGTTGGAGGCGAGGACTGCGCGCTCCGGGGCGCGCTCTTCGGCCTCGCGGAGCACTTGCTTCTTCACGTCCATGCGCTCGACCACCGCCTCGATCACTACGTCGACGGTGCCGAAGCCGGCGTAGTCGAGGGTGGGCGCGATGCGACCCATGGCCTGCTCCGCCTCGCGCCGCTCCTTGCGTCCGCGGCGCACCGCCTTGTCGAACAGCTCGCGGGCGTGGCGCATTCCGAGCGAGAGCGCCTCCGCACGGATGTCCTTGAGCCGGACGGGGATGCCGCGGTCGGCGAGGAGCTGGGCGATGCCGCCGCCCATGGTGCCGGCGCCGAGCACGGCGGCCCGGTCCACGGGCCGCGGCTCCACCTGCGGCCCGGCCTTCTTCGCCGCCTCGGTGAGCCGGAAGACGTGGACCAGGTTCTTGCTGACGGGGCCGACCAGGAGGGCGCCGAGCGCGCGCGCCTCGCGGGCGAGCGCTTCGTCGAGCGGCGCGGTGGGCGGCGTCTCCGCGAGCACGTCCAGCGCCGCCAGCGGGGCAGGGTAGTGGCCGCGGGTCTCACGCAGGACCCGCTTGCGCGCCTGGGACAGGACGAGCCGCCGGCCGAGGGGCGTCCGGTCCAGGAGGAGTGCCACGACGCCGCCGCGCCGGCGGCGTTCGCGCTTCCTCCGTCCCTGGCCCGCGAGTTCGAGGGCAACGCGGCGAGCCCGGTCGTACAGCACGGGCTGCGGGACGCACTCGTCCACGAGCCCGATCCTGGCGGCGCGCCGCGCGTCCAGCGTGCGTCCGGTGAGGATCAGGTCGAGGGCGGCGCGGAGGCCGATGAGTCTGGGCAGCCGCACCGTGCCGCCGAACCCGGGGATGATGCCGAGCCGTACCTCGGGGAGCCCGATGCGGGTTGTGGGCGAATCGCTGGCGAGGCGTGCGTCGCAGGCGAGGGTGAGCTCGGTCCCGCCGCCGAGGCAGGTGCCGTCAATGGCGGCGACGCTCGGGACGGGGAGCTGCTCGAGCCGCCGGAAGATGCGCTGACCCTCCCGCGACTTCGCCTCGGCTTCCCGAGCGTCCGTGATCTCGGCGATCTCGTCGATGTTCGCTCCGGCGATGAACGTGCCGGACTTGCCGCTCCGCACGACGACGGCGCGGACCCGGCCCGTGCGCGCGGCCTCCTCGACGTCCGCCAGCAACAGATCGAGCCGGGCCATCACCCCGGAGGTCAGGATGTTGACCCGGCTCTCCGGCCGATCGAAGACGAACCAGGCGACGCCGTCGCCGTCGATCTCCAGCGTCAGCGCCGCCTCGTCCACCGGAACCGTTCGCGTGATCGTCATGCGTCCCGGCCACGCACGCCCTGTACCGGGCGCGGGTCAGATCCTGGGCCGGACCTGCGCGTTCTGGCGCGTCAACTGCACGACCAGCGGATCACCCCCCGTGACCTCGACCGGCACGTTCCAGTACAGCTCCTCGTTGGGCAGCATGTAGCGTGCGTGTACCCACCACCGGCCCTTGGGCACCTTGACGCGGACCGTGCCGGTCGCGTCCGTGGTGTCCGCCACCTCCTCACGGCCCAGCGACTTGATCAGCGCAGGGATGATCGAGTCGAGCGGCGCGAACGCCTCGTCCTCCCAGGCCTCCTTCTTCAGCCGGAACTCCTCGAGCTGTGCGGCCAGCTGGCTCTGGAGGGAGGACATGCGCTGGAACGCAGCCTCACGTGCGCGGTTCGTGGCCCGCTCCTCGTCCTCGAGCCGCTCGAACTCCCGGTAGAGCACCCGGTACTGGCCGGACGTACGGCTGAGCTTGTTCATCTCGTCGAGGAGCTGCCGCATGCTGTCCCGGACCTCGTTCCAACGGGCCTCGTTGCGCTGCCACTCCGCCTGCGCGGCCAGCATCTGCTCGCGCAGTTGCATCACCGAGTCGGGGATCGTGGGCTCCGGCACGGGATACGCGGCCGCGAGGGAGTCGAACAGCGCGTCCCGGTCGTACGGAAGCACGCGTACGGGCAGGGACGCGAGGGTCAGCGGCTCCGCGCCGTCCTCCCCCTCGAGCTGCGCCTGCACCACGATCTCGCCTCCGCATCCTGCGGACACAACGAAGCCGGCGGCCAGCAGCAACACCAGTCGTCTCATTGGAAGCATCTCCGGGTGGGTTCGGGAATGGAAGGAAAAGTACGGCGCAGGGGCGCGACGATCAAGCGGGGCCGACGTTTCGGCGTGGTCGATGTCGGCTCCGGCGGGGGCGGATCACGCTCTCCTCCCCGGCGTCGGTCCTCCGCCCCGGGGGGGCGGCCCGTCACCCCGGGGCGAGGATGGCGCGGGCCGGGGGGCCGAGGGATGCGGCGGCACGGCGCAGCCGGTCGGGCGTGAGGCTGCGGACCGCCTCGTCCGGCGGCAGGTGGCCGTGATCGAAGAAGAGCTGGCGTGCGGCGTCCAGTGCCCGGGCCTCGGGCGTGGCGAGGTCGAGGAGCCGGTGGCCGAGGTAGCGGCGGGTCGTCTCGTGGAACCGGTCCTCGGACAGCGGGTCGGATGCCGCCCGGCGGATGAGGTCTTCGACCCGCTCGGCCCACACGTCGGCGCGGTCGGGGTCGATCACGAGGGTGATCAGCAGGGCGCCGCCGGCGCCGTGGCGCTCGATCTCGACGCCGAGGTCGTAGACCTCGGGCCGGGCCGGCGCAGGGCCGACCGCTTCGCGGATGCGGAAGGCGAGCAGTTCCAGAGCGGGCATGTCCGGCTCAGCGGGGAGGGGGAACGCCCAGCCGAGCCACGTGGTCACGGTCGCCTGGGTCAGCGCCCGGAGCCCATCGCGGGGCGGGGGCTGGGGGCGTGGGAGCAGCACGGGGAGCGAGGCGTCGCCGAACGTGGCGCTGAGCACCTCCAAGCCCTCCCGGGCGGTGACGGGGCCGACCAGCGCCGCCGCGGCGCGGGCGGGGATGAAGCGGGTCCGGAGCATCCGGCGGACCTCCGCCGCGTCCAGGGCGGCCACCTCCGCGGCGCGGCCGCAGGGCGGCCGCGCCCACCGGCTGTAGCGGCCGAAATGGGCCTCGCGGAGCGCCAGCCGTGCATCGGCGGCAGGGCTGCCCTCTGCCCGGGAAAGGGTCTGAACCAGCGCGGCGCGGGCGCGGGCGACGGCGTCGTCGGCCGGACTGGATCGGAACAGCGCATCCAGGAAGACAACCGCTGCGGCGCGCCAGGTGGCGGGCGGCGCCAGGAGGGTGAAGCCCATGGCGGCGGCGTCGCAGTGGACCGAGGCCACGGCGCCGAGGGCGTCGAGGCGCGCCGCGACCTCCTCCACCACGGACCTGGCGGCCAGGTGGCTGAGCCCGGCCTCCCGTTCCATCTCCCATGCGGTCCCGGCGTTCACCAGGACCGCCAGCGCCACGGCGGTGCCCGTGGGCTCCGGGAGGACGGCGATCCGCCGGTCCGCGACCTGCGCGGCGAAGAGACCGACGGGCCAGAGCGCCAGCGCCAGCACCGCGGCGGCGCGGGGCAGCGCGGCGCGGACGGCGCCGCGCCTCATGGCGCCACCTCGGCGACCTCTGGCCGGGTCTCGCGGAGCGCCTGCAGGGCGTGGGCGACGTCGTGCGCGCCCACCCGCTCCAGCGCCGCGACGAACTCCAGCGCCGCGTTCGGCTCACCGGTTCGGTCGAGCATGGTGCCGAGCACTTCGGCCAGCCCTTCGGCCGACCGCGCGGCGAACAGCACGTCGCGGACGGCGCGCCGGCGCGCCCGCGCGACAGCGGCCGCGTCCACCCCCTCCGCCACCGCCGCCACGGCGCGCTCCAGGCGTTGGTGCACGGAGCCGTCCCCGTCACCGTTCCGGCCCGGCGGCTCCGGCGCCAACAACACCAGCGCGCGACGCCCTGCGTTCCACCACAGCTCCGCCGATGCGCCGCCCAGCCCGCTCTGGCCCAGCTC
>Ga0065723_100174_pt1 | contig 39281 bp, 29 predicted proteins | sample TheenrcuSG05Z960_FD_59110 | JGI IMG/M metagenome (GOLD analysis project Ga0065723, IMG submission 59110) | Thermophilic enrichment culture from UC Davis - Sample SG0.5Z960 | ecosystem: Engineered > Solid waste > Grass > Composting > Bioreactor | place: USA: University of California, Davis
CGGTACCCGCCCTGATCGGCCAGAGCGCCCAGATACGGCGACAGCAGCGCCACGATCAGTCCGCTGGCTGTCACCGCCCGTGACCAGANCGTCGTGCCGGAAATCGGATCCGGCGCCACGGCCTGCGTGAAATAGGCNGCNTAGACGAACGTGACGACCAGCGTCGTAAACGCCGAGTTCGCGAAATCATACAGCGCCCACGCCCAGATCGTGCGGGGCCGGTAGGCGGGCGTTTCCACGAAGCGATCCGTTGCCTGGTGATCGACCGGATGCAAAAAACGCAACCGAACCCGCAAAAGGCAAGGGGCACCGCCGCAGCTGCTACGGCTTAACGGAAATACCATCGCACAAAAAACAGCGGCCGGGAATACAGAGCAGAAAACCTGTCATTTTCCAGAAAGAGATGCATGTACAGCAGCTGTATTTCACCTCCCATTGAAAACCGACGGACCGGGAAGTATTCCATGCCGGTAGCTGGTCCTACCAGAAAACCAATGCCTGAGCTTTCTGAGCGAATGATAACGTCCGAGTAGATGGGTTCGTCGCGAACAGACTGAAATAACCACATCAATCCCAGCCGACCACCCCAGTAACTCAGCAGATTGTCGGCGACATACCGCTGAGCAAAAATGCCGGATCCAAGTTGCAATACAAAACGCGTCTCTTCGCGCTCCACAGACGAAAAGTCTTCGCGAAGCAGACCGATTTCCGGCTCCAGGCGCAGTCTTTCTGTCTCGATAGGGAGATAGCAACTGATCGGCATCGGAAGTTCATTGCGGGCCCCACTTACCACCACCGCCGGGATCCCCATCCCGAGCCCCCATCGTCGCACCGTTTGCGCCCGCACGTCCAATGCGCAGGTCGTCAGGATCAAAACAGCCAGACCCAACAGCGCATACGCACGCATGACGCCGACCAGCATAATTGATCGACAGAGTGCAGAGAATCCTCCTCGACGCTGTGATTTGTCGAAGTAAAAACATGGACGCTACTTTGTCAACACCGACGGTGGATCGGAGCCTGTGGGCCGAAGCGGCGTTGCACCAGGGCACACGCCGCCCTTAACTTATCGATAGGCTGCCCACGTAGCTCAGTTGGATAGAGCAGCGGCTTCCTAAGCCGTTGGTCGCAGGTTCGAGTCCTGCCGTGGGCACACGCAACAGGCGTAAGCTCCTGTTTTTTAATCTGCAAATTCTCTGGTAAACCAGGGTAAAGCCCAAAGGGCCTTTCCACGGACTTCGGGAGACGAAAACAAAGACCGGTGGAAGGTCGATAGCCTGTATAAAACGCATGTAAGAAAACGGGCCCACACGGCGAAGCGCCCCTACCGGAAATCTGCGATCCCATATTGTCATTTTTTTAGAGTTAAGGTCTGGGTTGTTCTGGTGATACCACTTCCAATTCGTCGAGACGACATATGAGAAAGCTGCGTTGGAACTGGTCAAGTCTCTGGATGGCGGGGCTGTTACTGGCCGCCTGCTCGCTTTTCGAGCCGGAAAAAAAGACGCGTTTTGACTACGGGGGAGATCCTCTGCCCGGCACCGAGAACCTGTACAATCTGCGCTTATCTCCGGACGGCGAATGGGTGGCGCTGATCCGGGCCTATACGCCGGAACGGCTCGATCCGCCCAATCAACTCTGGCTGGTCCGTCGCGATGGTCGGCAGATGCGTTTTCTGGGAGCCAGCATCGGCAGTGTCGACTGGTCACCGGATGGTAAACGACTTGCATTGAATTACGAGCCAGGACTTTGCTGTGATACGTATGTGGTGACGCTGGATCTGGAGAGTGGCCAGGTGGCGGTCTGGACGGGAGCCGATACGTTGCTGCTGTCGCATCCGACCGCTTCGTTCCCGCACTGGTTCCAGGACGGCCGACGACTGCTGGTTTCTGTTATCGGAAAGGCATATGGCCAGCTTTACGAGACAGGCATCTACGTCTTAAACCTCGAACACCGACAGGTGGAAGGCCCCCTGGTTAAGTCGATGGTAGGGGCTCAATTAGGCGGGCGGGATCGTTTTGCGGTAGGGATTATGCCGCAGCCGCAGGGGAGGGTTTACCGGGAGAACGCCGTGCGATATGAATTTGCCACGGGCGCGTTGACGGTGTTGACGGATTTTGGTCCGGAGGAAGCTTTTCGGTTTGCAGNGACNCCCAGCCCGGTGGAAGACCTGATCGTGCTGGAGCGGCGNGTGGAGGGTGTGCCACAGCTTTTTCTGATGGACGGAAAGGGGCGCATNCTGCGACAATTGACCGAGCGGGGCGGNCACAACCCGCGCTGGAGCTATGATGGGCGGGCCGTGTTGTTTTTGCGGGATGTGGAGGCGGGTCCGGGGGCCCGGAATGTGCCCTTCGTGTACTGGTTGGACGAGGACCGTGAAGAGCCGCTCTGGCCGATGTTGCCGGACTCGGTGCCGGCGTTTCCTGCGCTGGACACGTTGCTTGCCGGGTGCATGCTCTGTGGAAAACTCCCGTAAAAGCAAAACGTAAGGTGCCATGTACCGAGGCTACAACCTGGGGCAGGCCATAACTTTAACTCTTCTGATATTGGCCTGCACGAAGGGCGAGCGCAGATCATTCCCGACATCCCCTATTTCCCCAACAACGGCCATATCTCTCAGAGATTCACCGGATCGAACCACCAGTAGCCGCGCGCGGCCAGCTCTTCGTCTGTCAGCAGTGCCCGCATTTCGGGCGTTTGCAGATGTGGGTTGCTGCGCAAGGTCTGGCGTAGCTCCTCCCAGAGCTCCAGGTACTGGTCCCGGGGCACGTCCTCTTCCACCAGGCGCAGCAGGGCATTCTCCAGACTGTAGGGATTCAGGCCCGAATGCCAGTCCCGCGCCCAGGCAATAGCCAGTTCCAGTGCCCGGCGGTGCCTGGCGCACTCTTCAGGTGCAGGGGTTGCTTCCGGCATCATATGACCTGTCGCCAACAGTGCCCGTTCGGGCTTTTCTGTGCATTGCTGCAGGGAATCAACGGGTCATCGATGGAAATTCAGGAAGGGCAGCCAGCGCAGGGCGGGCGGCTGGTTGCCCGCGTAGTTCAGCAGACCGAGTTGCAGGCCGTGCAACCGACGCGCGTAGTTGAGCAGCCCGATGGTCAGCCCGCGCTGCGCACCCCGAATGTGGTTGAAAGCGCTGACCGCCACGCCGCGGAAGTGGCCGTCCGGCATAATCCGGAAGTAAGCCCCGGCCACGGCCAGTCCGGTCATGTCCGAAGCACCCGCCAGCGCCCCCGCCAGCAACACCCCGCGNACGACCGGAGCCCCGGCGCCCACGCCGCCGACGGCCACCCCGCGCAACGTCCCGCCGGCCCCGACGCCCAGCCCGCCCACCAGGAGTCCGGTCGCATCCTTTCCGACGCCGGCGCCGAATCCACCGATCAGTATCCCTGCGGCGTTTTCGCCTGCTCCTGCGCCCAGTCCCCCCACAGCAATGCCCTGGATCGTCTTACCGGCTCCGGCGCCCAGTCCACCAATCACCGCGCCCACGATGTTCTCCCCTGCACCTGCCCCCAGCCCACCCGCTGCAATCCCTGTGACCGAACGACCGGCCCCAACGCCCAGGCCTCCAATCAGCAGACCGATGGCATCTGCACCGGCTCCTGCTCCCACGACCGCCCACGGCAATGCCCCGAATCGAACCACCGGCTCCGGCACCCAGCCCGCCCAGAAGTACCCCCTCGGCATCTGCACCCGCTCCCACGCCGAGGCCGCCGGCGAAAATGCCCCGCACGTCCTTGCCAGCCCCTATGCCTATCCCACCGATGCCGATGCCTGTTAATGGCCCGTCCGCTCCGGCGCCCAAGCCAGCCAGCACCAGTCCGGTCAGTTGCTCCTCAGCGGTCACACCAAACAACCCGACGCCTATCCCCTGAATGCGCCGGGCGCCCGTCAGCGGCAACCCGAGCGCCACGCCGTGCACGACCCCACGTGCCGGCTGGTAAGGAACCCAGATCGTCGCGTTCACGCCATCGACATGCTCCAGTCGGCGATCCCGAAAGTTCAGGCGCACACCGATCACGCGTCGCGAATCTCCAAGGCTGAGGCCCACACGATGTACGGTCAGATCCAGCGCCTGCGCCTGTAGTTCGGATGCGGTCGCCAAGAAAAGCGCCGGCCAGATCAGCAGCAACGCCAGCCGTTTACTCACCACCATGGAAGCACCCTGTTGCGTTTGTCCGGAAAGACCGGCCCGGTCTACGCAACAGAGCCCCGCTCGGGTTGCAGTCACTGTTCAAAAATGAGCCACCTCCACCTCGTACCGGCGGGTTTCTCCTGTTTACCAGACTACCAGATCCAGATCTGCCACGTGTTCAAAGTGCCGATCCCGACTGACGAGGGCCAGACGATGCTGACGAGCCAGCGCTGCAATCCAGATATCATTCTCAGGAATGGGGGTCCCCTGGCGACGAAGGTTGTCTTTCACGATCCCGTACCATCGGGCTGTATATACGTTACAGGGCAATATGGTAATGGCCGCCGCCAGACGATCTATTTTTGCCACATTTTCTTCTGCACGCGTAGACCGATACGCTCCGTAGTACAGCTCTCCCAGAACAATGACTGGAATAAAAATCTCTCTGGCTTCTATTATCGACTGTACCACACTCCCTTCGCCGGCCAGCAGCGCAATAACAATGTTTGTATCCAGCAAATATCTACCATTCATGCGAGTCAATGCGCTCACAACCTTCTTCGATAGCAGTTGCTATCTGAGCAAGTTGATCTTCTTCTATACAACCGACAAAATCAAGGAAAGCCTTTCCTTCCTTACCAACAGGACGCCCACTCAACGTTCTGGCAAAATGCAGCACCTGCTCCTGTTCTTCCTCAGAAAGCTGCACAAGTATTTCTTTCAGTTTTTTCTCGATAGATTTCATATTCATTCAAGTTTTGAGGCAAGCCCTGTTGATAGCTGTCCAATCTCCACCTCGTACCGGCGGCGGATTTCTTCCAGGCTGTCGCCGCCGTACTTTTCCAGGAAGGCGTTGGCGATCACGAAGGCCACCGTGGCCTCGGCCACGACGGAAGCGGCCGGCACACTGGTTACGTCGCTGCGCTCGTAGCGGGTCGGCTGCGCCTCGCCCGTGGCAATGTCGACGGTCTCCAGCGGCTTGATCAGCGTGGGGATCGGCTTCATGTAGCCCCGCACGATGATGGGCATGCCGGTCGTCACACCGCCCTCCAGGCCGCCGGCATGGTTCGAGCGACGCCGGAAGACCCCGTTTTCTTTCGTGATCGGATCGTGCACCTGAGAGCCGGGCAGCGAGGCGGCCGCGATGCCGTCGCCGATCTCGACNGCCTTCTGGCCCTGNATCGACAGAATCGCCTGCGCCAGCTGGCCGTCCAGNCGCCGGTCCCAGTGCACGTAGGAGCCCAGTCCCGGCGGCACGCCCGTCACGACGACTTCGTAGACGCCGCCCAGCGAGTCGCCCTGTTTTTTCGTTTCCTGGATGTGCGCGATGGCCCGCTCGGTCAGCTCCGGATCGAGCATCCGCACCGGACTCTGGTCGGCCGCCCGGGCCAGCGCCTCGGCGCCCTCGGCGATCAATGCGTCCACCCGCGCCTGCCAGTCCTCAGGCCGTTCGTACCCCACCTGCCCGATCCGGAGCACGTGGCTGCCGATCTGGATGCCGAACTGACGCAGCAGCTGCCGGGCGATCGTGCAGCAGGCCACCCGCATGGCCGTCTCCCGCGCACTGGCCCGGTCGATCACCGGCCGCAGGTCATCGAACCCGTACTTCTGCGCACCGACCAGGTCGGCATGACCGGGGCGCGGTAGCGTGATTTTCTCGATGCCCTCGCCGGTGCCCTCGACGGCCATCACCTCGGGCCAGTGCGCCCGATCGCGATGATAGGCGGCATTGTCGATGCGGAGGGCGATCGGGCTGCCGATCGTCTTCGAAAAGCGCACGCCCGAGTAGATATGCACCCGGTCCTGTTCGATTTTAGCGCGACCGCCCCGGCCGTAGCCCTGCCAGCGCCGGGCCAGCTGCTTGTTGATCACTTCGGCCGTCAGCGGCACTCCGGCCGGCATGCCTTCGACGATGCCGATCAATGCCTCTCCGTGCGACTCACCGGCGGTCAGATAGCGCAACATAGACGAAAACTCGCTTCAGGTTACTGCTCCGACAGGGCGGGGACGGGCACCTCGTAGAAGGCAATCGTGCCGTCCCGTTTCTTCACGCGGAAGAGCACCGTCTCGGCTTCGGACAGCTCCTCCAGCAGCATCAGGGCGTCTTCGAGCGCCGCGACGTCGATTCCCTCGATCTGGAGAATCACCACGTCGCGCGGCAATCCGGCCTCCTCGGCCACGCTTCCCCGCGCCACATAAGCCACGTAGACGCCACCGTCCACGTCGAAGGCCGTCCGCTCCGAGGCGGTCAGGTCGTGCAGGCCCAGTCCCCAGGCTTCCAGGTTGTAAACGCTGCCCCGGGGCGCTTCGGGCGTCAGCTCCGGCATCTGCGGAGGTGCCTCCTGCGTCAGCTCACTGAACCATTCGCGATAGGCCGGCGCGTCGCGGCCCATCAGCTCCACCTGCACCTGCAGCCGCCGCCCCTTCCGCCAGATCTCCAGCGTCAAGCGGTCGCCCGGACGGTAGCGGGCCACCACGCTCTGCAGTTCGTTGGGGGCGTTCACCGCGCGGTTGTTGACACGCAGCACCACATCGCCGGCCCGCACACCAGCCTGATCGGCCGCCCCGCCCGCTCGAACTTCCGAGATCAACACGCCCTGCACGCCCGGCAACCCCAGCTCACGTGCCTGCTGTGCGTCGATCTCCTGAATCGACACGCCCAGATACCCCCGCTGCACTTCGCCGTAGGCGATCAGGTCCTCCACCACACGGGCCACCAGGTTCACCGGCACAGCAAAGCCATAGCCTTCATAGGCGCCGCTTTCGGTGGCGATGGCCGTGTTGATGCCCACCAGCTCGCCGCGCAGGTTCACCAGCGCCCCGCCCGAGTTGCCCGGATTGATCGCGGCGTCCGTCTGGATGAAATCCTCCACCCGGAAAAAGTCGTCGATGATGTTTACCTGACGGCCCAGCGCGCTGACGATCCCGGCCGTCACCGTGGAGGTCAGTCGGAACGGATTGCCGACGGCCAGCACCCACTCGCCCACCTTGAGTTCGTCCGAATTGCCGAAGGCAATCACCGGGAACGTCTCGCCCTCCGGCGGATCGATCTTGAGGACGGCCAGGTCCGTCGAACGGTCAAACCCGATCAGCCGCGCCTCGAACTGACGCTTGTCGGCCAGCGTCACGCGGATTTCGCGGGCATCTTCGACCACGTGGTAGTTGGTGACGAGGTAGCCGTCGGGGCTGACGATCACGCCGCTGCCCACGCTCTGCCGGGGCGTGAACTCCCGGAAGAAACGCTCCTGATTCGGATCGAATCGGTGGAAGAAATCGCCGGAAAAGCCGCGCGAGCCGGCCGTCACCTCGATGTAGACCACGGCGGGCGTTACCCGCTCGGCCACCTCCCGGAAGACCTGGTTCAACACGACCGGATCCAGCGCCAGTCGCCGGCCATCCCCCTCCGGAAGCGTAACGGCGCCCACCCGTTCGCCACCACCCAGCTGGACGCGCTCCACAATGCGGGCCGGCGCAGCGGCCATCTGCACCTGCTGAAAGCGCCATTCCATCAAGAGCACGCCGGCCAGCAGTCCGACGAGCAAGAGTCCGATGCCGCCCAGAATCAGCAGCACCCGCGAACGCCCCTTTTCCGCCATGTCGATCTATGAGAGGAGTGGATTCAGTGCTTTCGGCCCGTCATTCAGAGACCGTGCCAGGCCCGGTTTGTTTCATGGAAACGGAAGAAAAGATACGATCATTGGTGGGAAAGGGCATCGCCTCCGTCAACATTTCCTGATACAGGGCACGTACCTGCTCGAAAGCTTCACGGGCCAGCGCTTTGCGGTGCCGACCGGCCGTTGGGATCGGCGCGCCGATGCGCACCTGAAGCTGCATTTGCGCCGTACCCAGCCAGCGAAGCAGATGACGCAGAAACGACAGCCCCTCGGTCCAGGCGTACCGGCGTCGCACCTCCGGTGTGGCCGGCTGCCCGTCCACCTGCTGCAGACACAGGCTCACGGGCAGCACCCAGCTTCCTTCCAGTCCGGCTACGGCTTCGAAGGCGCCCGTCTTGAAGGGCTGCACCGCATCGCCCGATCCGGTCGTTCCTTCCGGAAAGACCATGACGGGCACGCCGGCCTGCAGCCGCTCCCGAACCTGCCGGACGAAAGCGACCGAGCGCGTCCGCCGCTCCCGCTCGACGAACAGCACGCCGTAGGTGCGGCACAGCCAGCCGATCAGCGGCCAGCGGGCCAGTTCGGCTTTCCCCACGAACGCGACGGGCCAGCACGTGGCCAGCACGATGGGATCCAGCGCGCTGAAGTGATTGGCTACGAGCAATCCGGGCCGTCCGGCGGGGAGCGCCACCTCTGGCGCATGCACCGCAATGCCCAGCAGCCGGCACAGAATCCGGCAACCTTCCTGCTGCCGATGTGCCCGGTAGCGCGGTTGTCGCTCCGGCGGAAGGCGACGCGCCTGCCGGGCCGTTCGGGCCGTGTACCACAGCGTGATCGCCAGCAGTCGCGGCAATCGCCGCAGTGCCCGCCACCAGCTCCACCCCGCCATCGCTACATCTCGGATACCTCTCGATGTGGCAACCTTCCGGAAGTCGTACCCCGCTCCGGCGCCCGCGGCAGCACCACGGTGAACGTGCTGCCTTTGCCTTTTTCGGTTACCACCTCGATCTCCCCTTCCATGAGCTTCACCAGACGCGAAGCGATGGCCAGCCCGAGCCCACTGCCTTCGAATTCCCGATCCGCCCTGGAAGACTCCTGGCGGAACTCATCGAAAATATGGGGCAGAAATTCTTCAGAAATGCCCACGCCCGTGTCGCGCACGGCAATCCGCACATGTTTTTCGGCGGCCGTCACCGAAATGACCACCTCGCCTTCCGGCGTGAATTTGATCGCATTGCCCACCAGGTTGGTGAGCACCCGCTCCACGGCGCTCGGGTCGCCAAAGACCCGCAGCGGCTCCGGCGGCAGCTCCATCCGAAAGTCCAGCCCTTTCTTGCGGGCCAGTGGCTCCAGTAGCTTGTAGACTTTCTGGACCGTCTCGGTCACCTCGACGGGCACGCGCCGCACCACCATCGAACCGGAACGCAACCGGGCCAGGTCCAGGATGTCGTTGATCGTGGCCAGCAGCCGGTGCCCGCTTTCTTCGATGTGCTCCAGAAACTCCTTGTGCAGCGGATTGTCGGTCTCCTCCTTGATCACCGAAGCAAAGCCGAGGATGGCCGAAAGCGGCGTGCGCAGCTCGTGCGTCGTCGTGGAAAGAATCGTCTCTTTGGCGGCATTGGCTTCACGCAACAGGCGGGTGAGCATGTTGATGCGCGAGCGCATGGCTTCGATGCGGTCGCCCAGCATTGTTGCGATGTACATCTGGACGGCCCGCTGCTGGGCTACATAGTGCCGCCAGGTGAGCACCACGATGGTGACCAGCGTGATCAGGTACAGCGTATAGGCCCACCAGGTGCGATACCAGGGCGGTAGAATACGCACCACCAGCGTCGTGACCGGCGTGGTCATCCCCCAGGCGTTGCGCGCCCGCACCTGAAAGCGATAGACGCCCTCCCACAGGTTCGGATACAGCCGTTGCGTGACGGTCGTCCAGTCGGACCACTCCTCTTTACCCTCCAGCCGGTACTGATAGCGGTTGTCTTCGGCGCGGATGAAGCTGGGCAACGCGAACTCGAACTGCAGGTCGTTGAACGCATAGGGCAGCTCCAGCACTTGATCCTCCGGTTGCAGCGCCCGCAGCAGGCCATCGGGCCCCACGAACGCCCCGCCGAACAGGATATGATCACCGGAGGCCACCCGGCGGATCAGCACCGGGGGCGGCTCGGGCGAAAACAGATGCTCGGGGAACGTCAGCCTGGGATCGTAGCGGATGAGCCGATCCCGGTTGCCCAGCCAGACGATGCCCGCGTCGTCCACGTACACCTGCACGGGCGCGCCCCAGTTCGGGTAGCGAAACAGCAGGGGCGTCTCGAACCGGTAGCCTCCGTTCGGCAACGGATGGGCGATGTCGATGTGCGTGGGGAAGACGGTCCAGACCCGCCCGAAGCGGTCCACCACCAGCGCCAGGAGCTCGTCGTGCCCTTCATGCCCCGGCGCCAGCAACGTCGTATCCCGCTGAAATGCCGGCCGCGCGCCTGGAACGAAGCGATAAATGCCCTCGCGTGCATAAAAGAACAGCGTGCTATCTGTTTCAACCATCTGAGTTACGCTACCTGGCAGACCATCTTTTACTCCATAGATTGTCACCTCCGGATCTTGAAGCCAGCCATTTGGGAACTGCATTCGCACTACCTGACCGTCCCGCAAACTGAGCCAGAGTGTATTTTCCGAAAGTGCTATTCTCAGAACCTCTCCGGTTAAATTACCAATTTTGCGGCGAGCTACTTGCCACAGGTTTCCTTTTCTTTGCAACAAAACAAGTTCTCTGCTTAATCCAGCAAAGACCAAAGTATCATTGACAGAAAGAAGATCATAAGTCAATCCAAGATCTAATTTCTGTATTAAATCCCGCCCATTCAAAACCCAAACACCATCCCCCGCTCCTGCCATCAACACTTCTCCTACTTCAATAATCTTGAAAACTTGTTCGTTGACGTCACGCATTTTTCCAAAATGCAGCCAGTTCTCCTGTCGTTCTAGCCCAAAAAGACCAGTGCTAGTAGCCGCCAGAAGCTTTCCATTCCTCTCTTTCTGTAACCAGTAAGCAAACCCATCCAGCCCCAGCCGCTTATCCCAGACCGTAAGAAAAGGCACGGCGTCGGCGCGGGCCAGTCCCCGGCTGTTGAGCGCCATCCAGAGGCTGCCCTGGCGGTCGACGTACACGTAGTTCACCCAGCTATCGGGCAGCCCCACCGCCTCGTCGATGACCTGCACGATCCGCCCTTCCCGGTCGACGATGAACACGCCCCCGCCCAGCGTGGCCAGCGCAAAGAACCCGCCGGGCATGGCCGTGCCGTGATAGAGCGGATAGGTCCGGAGCAGCGGCTCGACCTCACTGGGCAGGTGCCGGAACGTGCGGCCGTCGTAGAGCCAGAGCCCAGCCTCGCGCGTGGCGATCAGGATCCGGTCCCCGTCGTAGGGCATCATCGCGTAGATGCGCAGGTGGGCGAAGCGTTCGCCGCCGGGCACCAATCGCAGCGAATCGCCCACGACGGTCTGCAGCCCGACGCTGTCCTGTCGCACGAAGAAACGGCCGCGCACGGCAAAGGCCGTGTGGAAGTAGGTGCGGGGACGCCACACGCGGATCGTGTCGCCGTCCCAGCGGAAAAGCCGCGCGTGCGTCTGGAAGTAGACGCCCTCGGGCGTTATGCGCGTGGCCCACACGTCCCAGAAGTTTCGGTCCGCCTCGTCGGCGATCTCCGGCACCAGCGACCGGTAGTGCAGCACGCCCAGCGAGTCGGGCCAGAAGTAGCCGAAGTCGCCCTGCGCGCCCACGTAGAGCCGGCCCGTGCTGTCTACGTCCAGCGAGCGGACCACCGTTTTATTGGCCACCTGATGAAAACGCCAGTGTGCGCCGTCAAACTCAAGCAGTCCACGCACATTCCCCACATAGATCACCCCACGCCGGTCCTGCACGACGGCCCAGTTCTGCGGGAACTGCCCGTAGTCCTGGGGGGCGTAGTGCTGCAGGTGCAGCGGCGCGCCGGTCTCCAGCCGATAGGGGACCTCCTGAGCCAGTGCGATCGGCCGGAGGCCGAGCAGAAGCCCTGGAACCACCATACGAAGCAGCAGGTGCCGGATCATCCGGCGGATCGGTTGTGGTCGATGTGCGCGCGCCATACCAGCGGTGCGTTGCCCCTGCTACAGTATCGGGAAATCCGGGCGTGAACTCAAGGGCCCTTCTGGCCTTTTACCCGCCTCTGGACCCGAACGATTCGTTTTTAGCGTGGGATTAATCCAGATCGCCTCTTTTACCTCTGGTCTTTTTTCCATCAAAAACGTCACTTCTCAGCGAGAATGTCCCTCCCCGCTACGCCAGATCGCTCGCCTTGTTCATCGACGGATCGGGGTGTTTTAAGTGAGGCCTCATTCACTCACCCCAACCCTTAAGGAACCATGAAGAAGTTCATCAAACTGATGGCGATGCTGGCGGTGCCGGCGCTGCTGGCAGGCGGTTCGCTGACGCTCACGGGCTGCAGCTCGGATGCTCTGACGGGACCGGTTGTGATGGAGTCAAGCGGTGGTAATAATGGTGGTGGATCGACCACAATTGGTGCTGGACATAATAATTATGGTGGTAATAACGGTGGTGGATCAACAACTATTGGTGCCGGACATAATAATTGACCCCCTCATTATATAGTGTACAAAATTGCATAACCCCGGCCTCCACCGAGGCCGGGGTTTTTATTGCGTGCGTGGGCGGGGCGGGGTATCTTGCGGGGAGAGTAGTGGTGGCCTGTCGGTATGGTGGACGTCTGTTTTGCGCTGGTCGGGTCGGTTCCCCACAACAGCCGGGCGCTCCGGCAGCTCCGGGCGCTGGCCCGGCTCGGGTTGCGTATTGAGGCGTTCGGCTTCGGTCCCCCGGCCGCCCTATCCGCCGATCTGCAGCCGCTCGTGCGTTACTATGCCCTGCCGCTCCCTGAACGTCAGGGCCCTCGTTTTTTCTGGCAGGCGCATCGGCGCCTCAGCGCCGCCCTGCGTACCCGCCGGGCGCGCGTCTATCACGCCAGCGATCTGTACGTACTCCCGGCGCTGGCGGCAGCCGCCCGTCGCCATGGTGGGCGGCTGGTTTTCGACGCCCGGGAACGCTATCCCTACGTGGCCGGTACGGCCGGCCGTCCGTTCCGGCAGCATTTCTGGAAGCTGGTAGAGCGCCGCTACATCCACCGGGCCGATCTGGTATTGACCGTCAGCGACGGGATTGCCGATCACCTGGTGCGCGACTACGGGATCGCGCCGCCGCTCGTGCTCTACAACGCACCCGAGGCGCCGGCCGCGGCCGACCCGTCCGCTTCGCTGCGGCGACGGCTGGCGCTCCCCGACCACGTGGTCGTCTTTCTCTACCAGGGGCATCTACGGCCCGGCCGGGGTTGCCTGCTGCCGCTCGAAGCATTGCCCGACGTGTCCGATGCTGTGCTGGTCTACCTGGGCGAGGGGCCGCTGGCGCCGATCATCCGGGAGCGCTCGACCGCCCTGGGCGTGGCCGACCGCGTGCACCTGCTACCGCCCGTGTTGCCCGATGAACTGCTGGCCGTGACGGCCTCGGCCGACGTCGGGCTTGTGCTGCTCGAAGACACCTGCCTGAACCACCGGCTGGCCCTGCCGAACAAGCTTTTCGAATACCTGGCAGCCGGCGTGCCCGTGCTGGCCAGCGATCTGCCCGAACTCCGCCGGGTGGTGGAAACCTACAGGGTGGGCTGCGTCGTTGACCCTGCTAACCCGGGAGCGCTTGCGGCCGCCATGCGTCGGCTTGCCGAAGATCCGACCCTGCGACGCCGCCTGGCGGCCAACACCGGCGCGGCTTTTGCGGCCCATAGCTGGGCGCACCGGGCGCCTCTTTTTCAGGAAGCCTACCGGAACCTGCTATGCGACGCCTGATCGTTTGCTGCGGGCTGATGCTGGCCGCCCTGCTTCCGCTCGGCGTGCAGGCTCAGTCTTCGCTCTTCGACCCCGCCATCATGGCCCCCATCGGCTGGAAACGCGTCGAAGAGGCCATGGCCGCCGCCGAAAAAAGCGGCAAGAAGGTGCTCATCGACATCTCGGCGCCCTGGTGCCCCTGGTGCCGCCGTATGCAGAAAGAGGTCTATTCCGACTCGGCCGTAGTGGCCTACCTGAAGGCGCACTTCGAGTATGCCCGGCTCAACGGCGAAGACACCGCCCGGAAGCTCACATTCCGCGGCTACGAGTTGACCGAGGCCGAGCTGGCGCAGGCGCTGGGCCTCACGGGCTATCCGACCACCGTCTTTCTCGAGCCCGACGGCACCTACATCACGCGCGTGCCCGGCTTCGTGCCCACCGAGACGTTCCTGCAGATCCTGCGCTTCATCGGCTCCGAGGCCTACCGCACCCAGAGCTTCGAAGAGTTCGCCGGGAAGCAGCGTTGAGCGAAGCGATCTCGGTCCGCTTCCGGCGATACGGTTCGCGAAAAACGCCGAGGCCCCGGCCTTCCAAAGACCGGGGCCTCGGAGCACAGTCATGACGCCTTCAGGCGTCGTTTTCCTCTTTTCTCAGATAGCCTTCGCGATAGAGATAGTCGAGGATTTTCTCGACGCACTGCTCGACCGTCTCCTCCGTGGTGCGGCAGACGATCTCCGGATTCGACGGGGGCTCGTAGGGATCGTCGATGCCCGTGAAGCCCTTGATGAGGCCGGCGCGTGCCTTCGCGTAGAGTCCCTTCACATCGCGCTGCTCGCACACCTCCAGCGGCGTATCGACGAAGACCTCGATGTAGCCGCCGAAGCTGCTGATGAGCTGGCGNTTGTACTGGCGGTCGGCCTCGTAGGGCGCAATCGGCGCGCAGATCGCAATGCCGCGGTGCTTGGTAATCTCGCTGGCCACGTAGCCGATGCGACGCACGTTGATCGAGCGGTCTTCTTTCGAGAAGCCCAGGCCTTTGCTCAGGTGCGTGCGCACCACGTCGCCGTCGAGCAGCGTCACCGGCCGCCCCGTCAACTCCAGCAGGCGCGTCATGAGCGCATTGGCAATGGTCGACTTGCCCGAGCCCGACAGGCCCGTAAAGAAGACCGTGAACCCCTGCTGGTGGCGAGGCGGATGTGTACGGCGCAGTTCGGCCACCACCTCGGGGTAAGAGAACCATTCGGGAATCTCCTCGCCCTCGGCCAGCCGCCGTCGCAGTTCGGTGCCCGAGATGCTCAACGTCCGCTCCCCTTCCTTTACCTCGTCGATCGGCTTGTAGGTGTCCTGGTCCGGCACGTACACCATCAGCTTGAAGGGCACCACGCCGATGCCCAGCTCATCCTGATACTTCTGGACCAGCTCCTGAGCGTCGTAGGGGCCATAGAACGGCTTGCCGCTGGAGTCCTTGCCCGGGCCGGCATGGTCGCGCCCGATGATCAGGTGCGTGCAGCCGTAGTTCTTGCGAATGATCGCGTGCCAGACGGCCTCGCGGGGTCCGCCCATGCGCATGGCCAGCGGGAGCAGGCTCAGCATGGCCCGCCCTTCGGGATAGTACTTGAGCAGCTTGCGGTAGCAGCGCACGCGTGTGTAATAGTCGATGTCGCCGGGCTTCGTCATGCCCACCACCGGATGGATGAGCAGGTGGCCGCCCACCTCTTCGGCCGCGCGGTCGGTCAGTTCCTTGTGGGCCCGGTGCATGGGATTACGCGTCTGGAAGGCCACAATGCGTTCCCATCCCCGCCGCTCGAACTCGGCCCGGAGCTGGGCCGGCGTGTGCCGCAGCTCCTTGAAGTCGTAGTGCACCGGAAGCTGCACGCCCTTGAGCGTACCGCCCACGTAGTAGTCGCCGGCTTCGTGCATCAGGTAGGCCACGGCCGGATGCTCGGTGCTTGTCGTTCCGAAGACCAGTCGGGCTTCCCGCTCTTTGTCGGGCTTCCACACGTCCTCGACGTGCATGACGGCCAGCAGCAGCCCGGTCGGGTCGCGCAGCGCCACCTCGTCGCCGGGGTTCAGCGTGCGGGCCACTTCTTCCGAAACGTCCAGCGTGATCGGCATGGGCCAGAGGATGCCATTCTGCAGCCGCATCTCCTCGACGACCCGGTCGTAGTCGGCCCGGTTCAGGAAGCCTCGCAGCGGCGAAAAGCCCCCGTTAAGCAGCAGCTCGATGTCGCAGAGCTGCCGGGGCGTGAGCGTAATGGAAGGTAGCGTCAGCGCCTTTTCTTTGAGCGCCTCACGTTCGGCTTCCGGTACGATCAACTCGCAGAGTGTTCCTCCATGTGGTTCGATGAGCGTGGTAGTAGGCATCGGTACGTCTACCTCGGGTTTGGTTAAACAATACGGCGAACGATTTACAGCCAGATCAACGAAATCATGGTCAGTCCGACCACGAAGACGAGCGCAGACACCGGAGCGCCGGCCTTCAGGTAATCGCTGAAGCGATACCCACCGGCCGACATGACCATCAGGTTGGTCTGATAGCCGATGGGCGTCAGGAAGCTGGCCGAAGCGGCCACGGCAATCGCGATGGCAAAAGCTCGGGGTTCCAGGCCAAGCTCGCCAGCCACCGAGAGTGCCACGGGCAGCATGAGCGCGGCGGCTGCGTTGTTCGTGAACAGCTCGGTCAGCATCATGGTGACCAGGTAGAGCACGGCCAGTGCGGCGACGGGTCCCAGATCGGCGGTCAGCGCCACCAGACCGTGGCCGAGTGCGGCGGCCAGTCCGGAGCGGTCGACGGCCTGACCGATGCCCAGCGCGGCCGCGATCACCACGAGCACCTGCAGATCAAGCGCTTGACGGGCTTCGTTGCCCGACAGGCAGCGCGTCGCCACCATGCCAAGCGCCGCGGCAAAGGCAGCCGTCACCAGCGGGACCCAGCCCAGTCCGGCCAGCAGCACCATGCCGGCAAAGATGGCCAGCGCGATGGGCGCGTGGCGCGGACGCGGCCGGGGACGCTCGGGGCTCCGGGGCGCCACCAGATAGAACTCGTCGCGTCGGGCGTTCCAGCGCCGGTCGAATCCGTTGCGGGCTTCGATCAGCAGCAGGTCGCCTGCCTCGATCGGGATGCGTCCCAGCGATCCTACGATGCGCTGACCCTGCCGCTGGATGCCCAGCACGACGCCTCCGTATTGCTCCCGGAACTGCACCTCGCGAAGCGTTTTGCCCACCAGGTTCGACGTAGGCGCCACGACGGCCTCGAAAAGCGGGAGCGTCTGTGTGGCGTTTTCTTCCACCGACGGCAGCGCCCGCTCCAGCCCGTCGCGTTCCAGCAGCCGCTCGATCATCCGGGCCGAGCCCACAAACGTCAGGATGTCGCCGCCCTGCAGCACCTGCTCCGGCGCGGCCGGGATCACACGCCCGCTACGCCGGATGTGCACCAGGTAGGCCTCGCCCAGCGCACGCAGACCGGCTTCCTCCACCGTCTTGCCCTCCAGGTGGCCGCCCGGCGTGACCCGCAGTTCGAACAGGCATTCCTTCAGCCCCTCCTCGAAACCGCCCCGATCGCGCCGTCGGTCCGGAAGCAGCCGGTGTCCGATCAGCGCAAAAAACAGGATCACGGCCACGGCCACGGGCAACCCCACCCAGGTCAGGTCGAACATGCGCAGGCCCGGCAGCCCGGCCTGGATCATCAGTCCGGAGATGACCAGGTTCGTAGAGGTCCCGATCAGCGTGATCATGCCGCCCACAATGGCCGCATACGAAAGCGGAATGAGCAGTTTGGAGGGGGCCATATCGTGCCGCTCGGCCCACTGCTGCACGCGCGGCATGAGCATCGCCACGATGGGCGTGTTGTTCAGAAAGGCCGAAAGGGCCGAAACGGGCGCCATCAGGCGTAGAACGGCACGACCCGTGGACGGCCTGCGGGGAAACAGGATGCGATCCACGAAAGCCAGCGCTTCGGTGCGCTGCAGACCGGCCGCCACCACGAACAGCGCCGCCACCGTCAGCACGGCCGGGTTCGAAAAGCCCGCGAACGCTTCCTGCGGCGTGAGCACACCGGTGAGCAGCAGCAGCCCCAGCGTCCCCAGAAAGATCAGGTCCGGGCGCGCCACTTCCCGCACCAACGCCACGACCATCGCGGCGATGGCCGCCAGCGTGATCCAGGCCTGCCATCCCAGCGCCTCCATGACCCGATCCTTTTACAACATCCCATGGTTAGCTGCCGATCAGTCCCAGCCGCTGCTTGAAGTATTCCAGCGTGCGCCGCAATCCTTCGCGCCGGCTCACTTTTGGTTCCCAGCCCAGCACGCGCCGGGCCAGCGAGATATCGGGCTGGCGCACCTTCGGATCGTCGGCCGGTAGCGGCTTGAAGACGATTTCGCTCTTGCTACCGGTCAGCTCGACGATCTCTTTTGCAAACTCCAGAATGGAGATTTCTTCGGGGTTGCCGATGTTGACCGGTCCCACGTAGTCGCTCATGAGCAGGCGGTAGATGCCCTCAACCAGATCGTCGATGTACTGGAACGAGCGGGTCTGGCTTCCGTCACCGTAAACCGTGATGGGTTCCCCCTTGAGTGCCTGCGTCATGAACGTCGGGAGCGCTCGCCCGTCGTCGAGCCGCATCCGGGGGCCGTAGGTGTTATGTGCACAGACGCCGTTGCCGGCTACAAAGTTTTCATAACCCTCTACGCTAAAATCGTATACATACGGCGTTGCTTCGATCGGTTCAATAGAAAGCACCTTGGCCCAGACCAGATCGCCCAGACGCGTCGCGTTCAGGCGCTGCGTAACCCCCTGATCCCACTCCAGAATGTTGAAGTTGGAAAGTTCACAGACCGTAACACGCCAGAATGGATACCGTCGCCCCGGTCGTTTCTGGATTGTGCTTTCGTACCGCCCGACCGAGGCCACAATGCCAAAACGTAGCAGCAGGTAAGTCAGATCGGTTGCAAGCCCCTCACTGGCCGTATTGAAGGCCAGCTCCCGCACTTCAGGATAGCGGCTGTGGGTTCCGTCGCCTTCCCGATAGCCCTCCAGAAAATGCTTGACCCGCTTCAGTGGAAGCTGAAGAATCCAGGCGGGCAGCCGCAGGCTTCTGGAAGGAGCCGCTACCTGAAAAACTTCGTGAAACAGTTCATAGAGCACCCGTCCATCGACGTACAGGGCAGGCGACCGTTCCGATTGCGCCGCAATCCGACGCGGACGAATGCCCAGATGCGTCTCCAGAATATGCGCCGCCCGATCCAGTAGCCGCTCCTCCGAACTGATCATGATCCGATAGGTGCCCTTCCGAGCAAACACATGCCCTTCCGCTACAAACAGCCCCAGTAGCCAGAGCAAATCGTCCGTAATCGGAATGTGGTTGGGTAGCGCGATACTACGCCCTGCTGTGTACAGCCGGATCCTGGCATCCTTCGGCCACATCAGTTTTCCGGCATGCCAGAGCGCAGCCGCCACATAGAGCGGCAGATAGGCACCTTTCAGGTACTTACGATAAGCACAGCTGGCTGTATTCCGGGCGGAGCGGCTACCCTGAAAACGGCCGCTGCGTAGCAGCACGTCCAGAATAAACGCGCGTTCGCGGGCAATCACCGTCCGTAGCGAAGGCGCCTGAAGGGCATAGCGCCAGAGTTCCGGTGCTTCTCGCGTACGGATCAGATGTTCGGCCAGATTGATCGCCGTCCGGTCCTGTTCCACGACGGGCAGTCTGGCCGGAATGGCGATGTAATCTCCGACTTTTAGCTCACGCACAGGCACGGCTTCGGGCAGGCCATCGGCGCCCCGCCGGAATACGCTGTGGTCGCCCGTTACGCGAATGGACCGTCCGTAGCGGGTTCGGATAAGGTAGGCATCCTTGTTCCACGACGGGTGCTTGATGAAAGCCCGGGCCAGCCGAAGCTCCATGCGGTAGGTGCGGGGATTGAAAGCAGGGACATAAATGCGACGGGGCACAACCAGACGCTCCTGTTCGACCGACCGCGCATAGTCTTCCACCGCCTCGACGTGCATCGTCTCATCGTTGAAAAGCACCACAGTCTCGTCGGCCATGATGCTGTTAAAGATGCGCACGATGCGCACGTCGACGCCGTGGTAGCGGTGGTAGGCCATCGTCATGGCCTCGGCAAAGCGCTTGGCCTCGTCGTAGACGCCCCGCAGCCCCACCGGGTTGACGTTGCCCCAGTAGTCTTCGGGCTGCGGGTGCACCAGCGGATCGCCATAGACCTCGCTGGTCGAGGCCAGCAGAAAGCGCGCACCTTTGGCCTTGGCCAGTCCCAGCGCCTTGTGCGTGCCCAGCGCCCCCACCTTGAGCGTCTGAATCGGATACTTCAGATAGTCGGCGGGAGAGGCCGGGCTGGCAAAGTGCAGCACGTAGTCGAGCGGTCCCTCCACATAGATGAAATTCGTCACATCGTGGTGGATGAAGTGGAACCGCTCGTGGCCGATCAGATGCGCGATATTGTCCGGGGAGCCCGTGATGAAGTTATCCATGCAGATCACTTCATGGCCCTCGGCCAGAAACCGCTCGCACAGGTGCGAGCCGATGAAGCCGGCGCCCCCCGTGATCAGCGTACGCGGTGGACGACTCATGCGCCTGTTTTTCCGTCGGTTGTGCTTGAGCTGGCCAGCAGGGCGGGATCCGGGTTGGCGTGCGGCGGATAGTGCGGCCGGCCGATCGAGTAGTACTCAAAACCCATCTCCGCCATCCGCTTCGGATGGTACAGGTTGCGGCCGTCAAAGATCAGCGGCCGCGCCAGCCGATCCCGCATGCGCTGAAAGTCCGGCCGCCGGAACTCGTTCCACTCCGTGCAGATGATCAGCGCTTCGGCACCGTCGAGCGCCTCGTACATGCCCGGTGCATACGTAAGCGCATCGCCGAAGACGGCCCGTGTGTTTTCCATCGCTTCCGGATCGAACACCACGAGGTCGGCGCCGTGCTCCAGGAGCTTGCGAATGATCACGTGCGAGGGGGCCTCGCGCACATCGTCGGTGTTCGCCTTGAAGGCCAGGCCCCAGACGGCCAGCCGACGCCCTTCGAGCTGTCCGTTGAAGTAGTCATAAACGCGCTCGGCCAGCAAGCGCCGCTGCCGCTCGTTGACGTCGAGCACGGCCTTCAGAATCTGAAACGCGTAGCCGTACTCCTCGGCCGTGCGCGCCAGCGCCTTGACGTCTTTCGGGAAGCAGCTCCCGCCAAAGCCGATCCCGGCATAAAGGAACTGCTTGCCGATGCGGCTGTCGAGGCCGATCCCGCGCCGCACTTCGTCGACGTTGGCCCCGACCCGTTCACATACGTTGGCGATCTCGTTCATGAACGTAATCTTCGTCGCCAGGAAGGCATTGGCCGCGTACTTGGTCATCTCCGAGCTGCGCTCGTCCATAACCAGGATTGGGTTGCCCTGGCGCACGAACGGCTCGTAGAGCTGCGTCATGATCTCCGCCGCCCGCGGGCTGCGCGTGCCGATGATCACGCGCTCAGGCTTCATGAAGTCGTCGACGGCCACGCCCTCCCGGAGAAACTCCGGATTGGAGACCACATCGAACTGCTCGCCGGCCTTCAGTCCGTAGGACTCGAAAATCTCCCGCACGCGGTCGGCCGTTCCCACGGGCACCGTGCTCTTGTTGACGATGATCTTGTAGCCGGTCTCCGGATGGGCGGCCATCCACCGGGCGATCTGATCGGCGACGCCCAGCACATAGGAGAGATCGGCCGAGCCGTCTTCGCCCGGGGGTGTGGGCAGCGCCAGAAAGATCACCTCGCTTTCGGGCAGGGCGTCTTCCAGCGACGTGGTGAAGTGCAGCCGGCCTTCCCGCCGGTTACGCTCGTAGTAGATTTCCAGACCGGGCTCAAAGATGGGCAGTTCGCCCCGGTTCAATTTTTCGATCTTACGAGCATCGATATCCACGCAGACCACCTCGTTGCCCATTTCGGCAAAGCAGGTGCCGGTCACCAGACCGACGTACCCTGTACCAACAATGGCCAGCTTCATGTTACCTCTTATGTTTTACCCCGGGTCACTCCAGCGCTGTAAGAAAAGCCACGCGGTGCCTCCACGCATGCGCCTGTGGCGAATGTGCCCCTGCACTTTTTGCGTGCCTCTGTCAGACAGTTCGGCGGATTAACGCGGAAGTAAAGTCTGAAGATGCCATTTTGCTGCGATACGCACGCTTTTCATGAAAATCCCGTCGAGGTGTGCCTTCAGCATGTCCGTGTGGCAGGTCGACACTGCGAACGTGCATACATCGGCGGACACAAAGGTCCGCCCCTACATGGTGAAAACGGTATCGCTTGCCCGGTAGGGGCGTCGCGCCGTGTGCTTTCAAGGATGCCGCGCACAGGCACCGGGATATCCGGCCGGCCCGAAGGGTCCCGGGATTGTCATCTAACCGCCAGGCCGTTTCTCCGGCATCCGACGATCACCCGGCATGCAGGCCCAGTCGGCGTTCCAGCGCTTCGCGGCGGCTGCGGCTGACCTTCAGGCGCACGCCGTTTTTCAGACGCACCGCATAGCGACCGCCGGCGCCACGCAACAACACGTCGATCAGGTCGATCCGCACGATGGCGGACCGATGGATCCGGATGAACAGGTCCGGATCGAGCCGTTCTTCAAGCGTCTGCATCTGCTCACGGATCACGTACACCTGGTCGCCCACGTGCAGCTCGGCATAGGGCCCACTGGCCGTGATGTAATCGATCTGGCGGACCGGAATGACGCGCACCTGACCGCGCATTTCGACGGCAATGCGTTCCAGGTATTTCGAAGGCTTCGGCGGCGCAGGCCGGTCGTCCTGCAGGAGTTGCAGCAGACGCTCGCGCAGCGCCTCCACTTCCCGGAGTTTCAGCAGACGGCGGGCGCGCTCCAGTGCCTGTTCGAAACGCTCGTCGTCGAAAGGTTTGAGCAGGTAGTCGATGGCCGCCACCTCGAAGGCTTTGAGCGCGTACTGGTCGTAGGCCGTCACGAAGATGGTGACGGGCATCCGCTCGGGACCGATCTCGCGCACCACGTCGAGTCCGGTCATGCCCGGCATCTGCACGTCGAGGAAGACCAGGTCGGGTTGCAGCGCGCGAATGGCTTCGACGGCCTCCCGACCGCTCGCGGCCTGTCCGACCACTTCGATGTCCTCGCGGCCTTCGAGCAGATCCAGCAGCCGCTGACGGGCCAGCGGCTCGTCGTCGACAATCAGTATGCGCAGCGGGCGATCAGGCGTCGGCATGGGCGCTCACGTGCAGGTCGGTTGCCGTATGATACGGCAAACTGATGCAGACTTCCACGCCGCCCTCCGGGGGCTGACGCAGCTCCATCCGGTAGGCGTCGCCATAGAGTCCCTCCAGACGGGCCCGTGTGTTGCGCAGTCCCAGCCCTTCCTGCCACTGTCCGTTGCCGGAGAGGCCCGGGCCATTGTCGCGCACGCACAGCCAGAGCTGATCGCCTTCACGCCAGGCGCGCAGCGTGATGCGGCCGGTCGTTTCCAGACGGCTTACGCCGTGCTTGATGGCGTTTTCCACAATAGGCTGCAGGATCAGATTCGGCACCAGCGCATCCAGCACGTCCGGGTCGATTTCCTGCTTCACCTCCAGCCGCCCCTGAAAGCGGATCTGCTGGATGTCGAGGTAGCCCTCCAGAAAGCGCAGCTCCTGCGAAAGCGGCACCTCCTGCGCCCCGCTTTCGTCGAGCGTGTAGCGCAAGAGCTCGCTCAGTCGTGCGATCATGTGCCGCACGCCTTTCGGGTCGCGCTCAACCAGCGCCGAGATGGCGTGCAGCGTGTTGAAGAGAAAGTGCGGGTTGAGCTGCATGCGCAGCGCCTGCAGCCGGGCTTCGGTCAGGCGCGCCTGCAGGTCGGCCGCCTGCGCCCGGAGCTGGGCGGCTTCCTGCTGGCGCTGCTGGTACCGAATGAAGTAGTCCCGGGCAAAGCCAGCCGCCAGCACGGCAAAGAAGGTCACCAGGTCGTTGATGAACCAGAAGTGGCGAATGCCCTCCAGCAGATCAACACGGCCACGTCGCCAGGGTAATTGATAGACGTAAAGGTAAAGGAAGTCCACCCAGACTTCCATCAGCAACGCCACGACCAGCCCGATGCCCAGCAGAAGCAGCAAGCGACCGACCCATTGGGGACGATCGAAGGCCAGTCGGCGACTCAGCCAGAAGATGCCCGGCGTCAGCAACGCCCAGGTGTAAAATTCCGAAAAGATGTGCAGGACCTGCCGGCGCACCAGCGACGCTTCCTGTCCGGCCCAGCGGGGATCGAGCAGTTTACCCGTCGCCACCAGCACCGCCAGAAACGTCCAGAACAGCCAGATCACCAGCACCTCTACCCAGCGTCGCCGCAGGAATCCTGCGCCGGCGCTTTCTGCTTCGTGCAAGGCGGCCATGTATTTCCGTTTCACTGTGAATACCCGGAACTGAAACGCCTGGATTTTCAAAAGGTCGCTCCGGTTGCATGAGCTGCACCGATGGGTTTATGAATGGCACCACCCTGCTTTATGGCACAACTTTACCATATTTTCACAAACAATCGGTTACGACTTTGCCGTGCCGTTGTCTTTCTCGTCAGCAGTGCGGGCTGCTGGCCGTTCTCGCGCCCGCTTTTGCGGATATCGATTGCGAAAGCCATTCGCATCAGGTCATGAAGCGGCAACTCCTCGGGTTTCTGGTCGCTCTGTGCGCCTTACCCGTCTATGCCCAGACGGTGCTTTTTCAGGAGCCGGTCGATACGACCGGAGCGTTTCCGGTCGGCTGGCTGGCGCGCCGCTGGACAACGACCGACCAGACGCCGTCGCCGGGCTCCGGCGGATTCAGCTTCGCATTGCAGGGGCGCCAGCTGGATCGGCTCTGCACGCCGGTGTTCGATGCGCGGGCGGCCACTCCGGACACGCTGTCCTATCTGGCGCGCCGGACGGGCTCGTATCCGGCGTTGCATCTGGTTGTGCGGGCATCCGTGGACGGCGGCCACACGTTTCCTTACGTCGTCGCGGCGGCCGGCGAGGCCCTGCCGGAGGCCGACGGAAGCTGGACGACGCTGCGCTTTCCCCTGCCGTCCGAACTGTCGGGCACACCGGCCCTGCAACTCTGCTTCGACGCCCTCGGAGGCACCAGCACCGGCGCCCGTGTGCAGCTGGACGACATTACCTTACAGGGCACGGGGCAACTGCGCCGGTGGCCGCTGGCCGCATGGCCTGCGCACATCGACGCGGGCTTTGTGGCGGTGGGCGATACCATGTCGCTGCCGCTTCAGGTACGCAACCAGACCGACAGCACGCTGATCGTTACGCTGCCGGCGCCGCCATCGCCCTGGTGGCTGTCGCGAAGCGCCGTGATCCTGCCGCCCCGCCAGACCGACACGCTGACCCTTTTCGTGGCGCCCACGCTGGCCGATACGTTTGCGGTCACCTGGGAGATACCGCTGGAGGGCGACACGTTCCCGGTGTCCCTGCATGTTACCTCGACGCCTCCGCTCCATGCGCTGGGCTGGCATACGCCAACCATTGCAGCCCGCGCGCAGGATACCGTGCAACTGGGATTGCAGCTTCAGCTTTCGGGCGAGGCGACCGTCCTGCAGGGGCTGCTGGTGACCGCCCTGTTGCCCGCGCACAGGCTGACCTATCTGGAGACGTTACCCGGCGCTTCGCTACCGAATCCGACGCAGTGGACGCTGCAGACCGCCCGGCGTGGCGATACGCTCCAGGTTTTGCTGCTGGGGGACGGCCTCCATGCGCTACCGGCCGGAAGTTATCCGGAATTGCTGCAGTTCCGGCTGGTGCCCGGCGACGTGCCAGACACGACCCGTCTGGTCCTGGCACTGAACGCTTTGCAGGCCACCACGGCCACCCCGGAGGCAGCTCCCATGGTGCTGGCGCTCCACCCACGGCGCCTGCATCTCACGGTACGTCCGCGTACGGCGCAGGCCATCCTTTTTCCGGATACGCTGCGGTTGCCGGCCACCGTGGCCGGAAGCCGTCAGACGGCCACCGCCTACCTGAGCAACCCCGGCGGCGAACGCACACTCCACGCCCGCGTCCTTCCTCCCTCGGACCCCACGCTGACCGTCGCGCCCGACTCGCTGGCCGTCACGCCGGACGATACGGCCCGGCTGACGATCACGTTTCACCCCACGCTCCGCGATTTCGGCTACCGCGTGGCAACGGTGCGACTCCGGCACGATGGAGTCGGCACCGATACCCTGCTGATGGTCGAGGCAACGGGCGTCGGGGGTCTGGGCGACGCCACCGAAGAAGGCGCCGTGGACGTGGCCGATCTGCAACGAGGCATCCGCTTCGTGCTCGCGCTGGAAGCACCCGAAGCGCAGGATCGGCTGGCACTCGACGTGGCGCCGTTTCCGTACGGAGACGGCCGGTTGCAGCTCGACGATCTGAGCGTGCTGGTGCAGGCCATCACACGCAACGTCTGGCCCGACGGACATCCGCTGCCGGTGCCTCCCCCCGCGACGCCGGCGGCCGGCAAGCAGGAGGCACCCATCGTCTTCCGTCCGGTCGTCGAATCGGACGGGCGCCTGCATCTGGAGATCGACGCCCCGCAACCCTTCGGCGCGCTGCAGCTCGTGCTGCCGCCCGTCTTCTGCGACACGATCGTCACCACGCTGCCCCCGGAGGCTCGCCTGCTGGCCGCGACCACAACGGACCGCCTCACGCTCCTGCTCTACCGCCTCGACGGGGCTTCCTTTGCACCGGGACGTTACCGGCTGGGCGTCCTGGAGACGGAGCGGGCCGATACGCTGCGCCCCGTGCGCTGGGTGGCCGTCGACGAGACCGGCCGCTATCTGCCCACGGCCGTTCAGCCGGCCGAAGGNACCGNGNTCGCGNCCGTTCCCGAAGCACCCGTTTTCTTCCCGCCCTATCCACAACCGTTCTTTGCCGGCCGGCACAGCGCGCTGGTGATCGCCGGCGAACTCCCGGCCCCGAGCCCCTTCAGCCTGGAGGTCTTCGACCTGCTGGGACGCCGACTGGCTGTCGAGCAGGGCTGGCTCCCCGGCGGATCGTTCCGGTACCGCTGGGAGGTCCGCACTGGGCAAGGGTATCGACTGGCACCCGGACTCTATCTACTCCGCCTGCGAACGCCTTCCCACACCCGGACCTTTCCGCTTGTCGTGCTCCGCTGAATCGCGCATCCATAGCGCCCGCGTGCCATTCGTAACAGTTCGGTGCAGCTCGTACCAGCGGCTGTATCCCGCTGTATTGCCTGTTGTATAAGATGCAGGCAAATGAAAACGATAGGTACGAGACATGCGCACGATTTTTCTGGGATTGCTGCTGAGCATGCTGATAAGCGGCTGGACGCAGGCGCAGGATCGCCCGGCGGGATTGGCCGCCACCCGGATCAGCGGCCAGGTGCTGGACGCCTCTACCAATCAACCTATCGAGACGGCCACCATTGCCGTCTGGCGCACGGCCGACTCGACGCTGGTGACCGGTACGGTGACCGACGCAGAAGGACGCTTCACTATCGAAGGACTGCGTCCCGGCCGCTACTACGTGACGGTCAGCTTCGTCGGCTACCGGCGCCAGGTCATCTCGGACGTCACGCTGCGCCCGCCCACCGCCCTGCAGGTCGATCTGGGCACCATTCGGCTGGAGCCCGACACGGCCCAGCTGCAGGAGGTGCAGGTGACGGCCGAACGGGAGGCCGTGGAAATCGGCATCGACCGGATTGTCTATAACACACGCGATCAGCTCGTCAGCGCAGGCGGCGCGGCCGTCGATGTACTGCGCAACATTCCGTCGGTAGAGATCGACGTCGAGGGCAACATCAGCCTGCGCGGCAATCAGAACGTGGCAATCCTGATCAACGGCCGCCCCTCCGCCCTGCAGGGCGAAGCGCTCACGCGCTTTCTGGAGGGGCTTCCTTCCGATGCCATCGAGCGTGTCGAGATCATTCCCAACCCGTCGGCCAAGTACGAACCCGACGGCATGGCTGGCATGATCAACATCGTGCTCCGGCAGAACCAGGACCTTGGTCTGGGCGGTAGCCTTTCGCTGGGTGCCGGCACGCGCAATACCTACAACGCCTCCGGTACGTTGACCTTCCAGCGGGGTCCGTGGAATCTGACCAGCAACTATGGCTTCCGAACCGGCGAGCGGCCGGTCGAGGGCACCCGCTTCCGCGAAAACCGCTACGAGGACCCGCTCACCTATCTGAAACAGCTCGACCGGGGGACGTTCGAGCGCTACGCGCACAACCTGAACACCACGCTGGAATACCGGCTCGGCCGCCTGAACACGCTGGGCGCTTCGGCCCTGCTCAGCTTCCGGGGCGGCGGCGAGGACACGCGCGCGCTTTACCAGAACCTCGACGCCTCGCAAACGCTGACTTCTCAGTACGAACGNCGCGTCGAAGGCGACCGCAACGACTTCAACATGGATTATCGCCTCTTCTTCCGCCGCATCGTCGATCCTTCCAGACACGAACTCAACGCCGAGCTGCGCTACGAGCGGGAAAAGGAAGACGACCTCGAGCATTATCTACAGCAAACGCTGACGCTGAGCGGGGATCCCACGGGCGAAGCGCAGCGCGAACGCAACGAGCAGGACGAACGCGAGGGTCTCTTTCGTTTCAACTCGACTACATGCGGCCGCTCGGCGACCGGCTCCGCCTGGAGGCCGGCTACAAGGGCGATCTCAACGTGAACGACTACGCCCAGCGCTATGAGGTGCAGGGCGAAGCCCCCTTCCTCAACGACTTTCGCTACACGCTGCAGCGCCATGCCGCCTATGGCATCCTCAACTACGACCTGGGCGTCTTCGGCGTGCAGGTCGGACTGCGCGCCGAGCAGGCCCGCACCGAGTTCGAGCAGCAAACGCTGGGCGAAACCTATCGGAAGGACTACTTCAGCCTGTTTCCGAGTGTCTTTCTGAGCTTTCGCCCGGTGCAGACCCATCAGTTCCGCCTGAGCTACAGCAAGCGCATCAACCGCCCCAATACCTGGCAGCTCAATCCGCTCAGCGATCTGGACGATCCGCTCTTCCGTCGTCAGGGCAACCCCTACCTCGATCCGGAGTACACGCACGCCTTCGAGTTCAGCTACTCTTGGATCTCGCCGGCCGCTACGCTGACGCTGACGCCGTATTACCGCTATACGGTGGACGTCATCCGCTGGTATGAATCGCTCGATCCGGCCACCGGAATTACCACCGTCACCTTTCGGAATCTGGCCTCGCGGGACGACTGGGGCTTCGAGACCGTCGGCACCTTCCGGCTGGGCGACCGGCTCAACGCCTTCGCCAGCGTGAACGTCTTTCGCGTCACGACGGACGGCAGCAATGTCGATACCGACTACGGTAGTGACGCGATCGGCTGGAACACGCGCCTGAACACGACGCTGAGCGTCATGCCCGGTCTGATGCTGCAGTTTTCCTACTTCTACAGCTCCCCGCTGGACGTCGAAAACGGCCGCATCTCCGGGCGCTCGATGGCCGACCTGGCACTGCGCCAGCAGTTCCTGAGCAACCGGGCCAGCCTGAGCGTGCGCGTCAGCGACCTGTTCAACACGATGCGCTTCCGGGTCGAGCGCGAGGACGCGCTGTTCTACCAGCGTTTCAACCGGAGCTGGAATGCCCAGCAGGTCTTTGTGACCTTCACCTACAACTTCGGCCATCAGAACCAGCGTCGGAATCGTCGCTGGGACGAAAATGGCGAGAACGGCCGGCCGGAAGACGTCGAAGGGGTCTTTATCCAGCAGTAAATGCCCGGATGTGCTTCAGCAAAGCCCGCGTTCGTCGGTGAACGCGGGCTTTTTCTTGAACGGGCGCCTCGCGGGCCTCGGAGTTCGGATACCGGGATCCTCTGCGTCGTCCGATTCGGTAGCGGCGTCCCGTGTCAAGGAGGGCCGCTCAAAAGCCGACGTGCGTCAGCGAGAGCATGAGCATGAAACGGGAGCCACTCCCCATCAGGTGGCTGCGCGGGCTCCCGGCTGCCGCAAGCCGCAGCCCCCAGGAGCGCAGTTGCAGCCCCGTTCCGCCATAGAGCATGAGGGCTCCGTCGCCGCCGGTCAGTACGCCGCCGAACAGCGGGAGGAAGCTCCATCGGGTTTCGGCGCCCAGCACAAGCTGTGGCACACGGGCGCCGTTCGTTCCGGTCCGGTTCAGTCCCAGCGAGAGCGTCGCATGCAGGCGCGTGGTGCCGCCCACCCAGTAGGTCGCGCCCAGATGCAACGCGGCCGGCAGCATGGTGGTTACGCCGGTTTCCTGCACGCGCACGTCTTCGTAGGCGGCCCGGGCCAGGCTATCGAGCTGGTGTTCGATGTAGGCGCCCAGGTCGCTATTGAACTCCGTGCGCAGCCGGTCCATGTCGAGCTGCACGCCTGCGAACGCAAAGACCGAATCGCCGGGCATGTGTCGCTTTACGTTTTTCCAGCGTAGCAAGCCCAGGTCGGTCAGGCTGGCACCGAGCAGCAATCCGGGCAGCAGCCGGTACTGCGCGCCCAGCGAGAGGCCGAGCCCCCATCCCTGCTGCCGCAGACCGGCCATCTGACGCGCAATGCCATCCCCGGCTTCTTCGTTCACCTGGCGATTGTCGAACAGATCGAAGCCTTCCAGCAATTCGCTCGCGGCCCCGGTCAGATCCAGCGTATAGGCATAGCGGTGCACGACCTCCGCCGTCCCGACGGTGACCGTCGAGCGCATCGTGCCCCGCACATAGTGGCTGCCCAGCAGCAGGCGCGGAGCCACGCCGACGATCAGGTCCGGGTTCAACTTGCGGGCATAGCCCACCACCAGTTCGTGATAGGTCATTGCCTGAAACTCACCGTTGACGGGCACCGTGCGCGGTTCTTCGGTGCCTTTCAGGAGCACGTCCGGCAGTCCCCGGTTCATCCACAGCCGCTGCTGCTGACGCACGCGCCAGGCCACGCCCCAGGCCGACCACCAGCCGGTATGCGTCAGCGCCAGCGGCGTCACCTCCACCGCCTCGCCTGCGGTACGCCAGGCGTCGGCGCTGCCGAACCAGGCGTCGAGCATGCGGTCCACCTCGGCCGGCGTCAGGTGCCGTCCGGCCGCCAGATACCGGTTGTAAAGGTCGAAGCGTGNCAGGCTGCCGCCCGCCAGTCCGCCCAGCTCCATCAGACGCAGTCGGGGCCCTGTCACGCCCGCGTTCATCAACGCGGCGGGATTCAGAAACAGCGCATCCGCACCCGAGACGGCGGCCGGGTTGAAGCCGGTCTGGGCGGCCCAGGCGCTCAGCCGGGTGTACTGCGCCCGCACCGGTCCCGCAAGCAGCACCAGCAGCGCAAATATTCCAATCCGTCGCAGGATGCGTACCATGGCCTTTTTTCTCATTCAGTGAACACGCGTGCGATAACGGAAAGCCCCCTGAAGCTGCAGGCGCAGCGCATCGGAGGCCCGGATGCGTACGGCCGACACCTGCTCGGCGGGCGTCTGCACCTGCAACACCAGCCGCGCCCGACGTCCCTGTTTCAGCAGCGCCAGTTGATCACGGGTCAACGTGACCGAGACCTCCCCTTCCCGATAGGTCGTGGCGAAGCCCTGTCCGTCCACGGGTGCCGCGGCGACCTGCAGCGTATTTTCCGCCGGAATGCGCACGCCGATGGGCTGCTCGAAAGCATCGAGCAGTTCGATCTCGGTGGCGACGGCCAGCGGAATGCCGTTCGCGTAGCGCAGCGTCAGCCGGGCTTCTTCGACCTGCACGTCGTCCTGGGGATCGGTGGGCAGATCCAGCGAGCTCAGATCGACTTCCACCGTGTCCTGCACCTCGATGACGTCTGCGGCAATGTGCAGCGGAATGCGCAGGCCGGCCCGGGCCGTCACCGTCAGCGGCTGGCGCAGCTGCACGGCCCCCTCGGCCACCACCCGGCCCACCACACGCAGTTCCTGCGGCAGCAGGCTGAGGAATTCGTCGATGTTGGAATTCGTCGCATCCAGCACATAGGTGTGCGTGACCGGCCGGTCGGGATCATCGGTGCCCACGAATGGCAACCGGATGAGCTGATCGGCACCAAGCGGCGACCCGTTGTAGCGCAGCGGGGCGATTACCGGATCGTCCGGCGCCACGGCATAAGCGCCTCTGCCGCGCAAAAAGCGTGTCGTTCCGTCGGCGGCCCGTCCCAGGATGGCCAGGTAGAGCGTGGCCTCCCCGCCGATGTTCGTAGTCAGACTGAGCGTCAGGTCGGTTCCCTGCACCTGCAGGCCGCTGACGCGTTTGCTGAGTTCGTCGAGGCCGTCCACGCTGGAAATCCTGGCCTCCGCATCCAGCGCCACGTCCAGCAGCCCGTCGCCGTTCACATCGTCGTTCAGGTCGGCCGTCAGGTTGCTCACCTGCACGTGGGCGTCTTTCAGATCCAGTCCCTCCAGGCGCACCGTGGCCCGCACGGAGTCCGTCGCTTCCAGCGCACGCGCCTGCGAGGCCGTCTCCAGCCGTCCGTAGATGTGGTACCGCAGCGTATTCTGGGCGGGATACAGGCGCAGATCGCGCAGCGTCAACGCCCGCGTCACGGCGCTTCCGGCCGGGAGTCCGGCAAACAGGTATCGGCCCGGATCGTCGACCGCACCGCGCACGAAACGGATGACCAGCGTGTCGCCCGGCCCGTAAGGAGGCCGACGGATGTCCGGAAAGCTCAGCTGAAGCGTGTCCAGGTTCACGTCCAGCGTACTCAGCAGATCTTCCAGCACGAGCTGTCCGTCGGCCAGCGTGACGTAATCGCCGGGCGCGAAGGCAACCTCATCGCTCTCAATCGCAATGGAACCATCGGTCTGAAACGTCTCCCCCTGCGGGTAGAAGTACAGTGTATTGAGACGGGCCAACCCCTGCAGCTCCATCTCCAACCGATCGGCCGCAGCAACGTCTACGGGCATGGCACTCCCCGGTGTCGAGACCATCGCCACCGCATCCACTTCCCGGGAGACCACGCCGAGCTGCACCGGCACCGTCACGGTCTCGCCTGGCCCCACGGCGACCAGCCCCAGTTGCAGCGCCGCATAGCCGGCCGGATAGCCGCCCACCGGCTCGCGCGTCCGGATCTGGAGCGATTCGATCTGCAGGGTCACAGGAAGCTGGTTGTGAAGCGTCAGGGTCAGCTCGCTGGAAGCCAGCACCGCGCCGAGCAACTGGCTCTCCCCTGCAACGGCGATTCGTTGCCGCTCCACCTGGACCGTCTGGCCGGGCACCGCAGCAAGGGCCCGATCGGCCTCCAGCGTGGTCGTCCACACCTGAAGCTGAATGGCTCCGTTGGGCTGGGCGGCCCCCCCATACGTGCCCAGATCCAGCTCGTAGATCAGTTCGGGAACCAGCCGCTTCCCGGCCAGGCTGGCCATGCCCGCAGCCGTCTCGCCAGGCTGCGGCACCCGTTCGAGCACGACTTCCTGCAGCAGCTCTCCGGTATCGGCGTAGCGAATGCGCAGGCGCGGTGGGCTGGCGACCCGACTGTCGGTCAGCGGCACGTCCAGCCCGTTGTAGAGCAACACGTGCAACTCGTTGACCCCGCCGGTGACGTTGCCGAGCATGACCTCGGTCCCCTCCTGCAGATCGATAAACTCCGTGCCCAGATCCAGACGGGCCGGCGGTGAGGGAAGCGACGCTTCCAGAGGCAACACGGGTACCGGCATCGTCGTATCGACCAGTGCCAGCGGCGCAATACGCAGCACCTGCAGGTCGAAGCTGTACGCAGCGCTCAGGTCCTGCTCCAGCACGTCGTCCACCCCGGCCGCCACCGAAACGGGTGCCGGCGTGGCCCGTTCGGCCAGCGTGCGACTCAATTCGTCCAGCTGGACGAAATCCTCCAGCTCCTCCTCGGCCACCAGTGCCAGCACGTTGTCCGACTCCACCCGGAAAAGCGTATCGACCCCGTGACGGGTCGTGTCGATCAGCGCGTCGGTCCCTTCCTGCGGTCCCAGCAACACGAACGTCTTTTCCAGGAGCAGCGGAGCCTGCAGGGACGATTCGAAAGAAAAGTCAGGGGCTCCGGTGGGCATCTCGCAGCGGCTGAGACTCAGACACAGCAGCAGGCCCAGGCACCCGGCCAGCGCACGTCGCATCGATCCGTAAACCGTCTGGTTCAACTTCGCAAACAGAGGGGATACGATTACCCTTCAAGGGTATCGGAACGGGATCGATGCGTCTTAAGCCGAGCCATGAAATGCGTGTTGTTACGTAGCGCGACTTATATCCGCCGCAGCCCTTCGGCCACCGTCTCCAGCGTGCGGTCTATTTCTTCGGCCGTGTTGTAGTAGGTGGGCGAAAAACGCAACATGCCGTTGCGCACCGAAGCGATGATCTGCCGTTCGCTGAGAAAGGCCGCCAGCGCCTCGGCCTGCGGGTGCCGGACGGTCACGATCCCGGAGGCGTGCGCCGGATCGTCGGTGCCGTAGCGCGCCAGTCCCAGCCGCCGGAGCCCCTCGGCCAGTTGCCGTTGCAATGCAAGCACCCGACGCGCGCACCAGTCCATCCCGAGCGCCAGGTACTGCTTCAACGCGGCATGCAGCGCCACGATGGCCGCCTGGTTGGGCGTACCCGTCTCGTAACGCCGGGCGTCCGGATAAAATTCCAGCCGATAGTCGAAAAATCGATTCCAGTCCACCGGGCCGTGCAGCCAGCCGGCCGGGGGACGAAGCACTTCCTGCAATGCAGGCCGAACGTAGCAGACGGCCAGCCCCTGCAATCCCATCAGCCACTTGTGCGTGCCCGCCGCCAGCAAGTCGATCCCGGTCGCCTCCACATCGATCGGCAGAGCCCCCAGCCCCTGAATGGCATCGACGCTGACCCAGACGCCGCGTTCGTGGCAACAGGCAACGATCTGCGCCAGATCGACCCGGAATCCTGTCAGGAACTGCACCCAGCTCAGCGTCACCAGCCGGGTACGCGGTGTAAGCGCTCGGGCTACGTCCTCGACGGTGAACGTCCCTTTCCGATGCGGAATCCAGTCGATCTGCACGCCCCGGTGCTGCAGGTTCATGAACGGATAGACGTTGGCCGGAAACTCGCAGGCCGGGATGGCAATCCGGTCGCCCGGCCGCCAGTCGAGTCCCTGCGCCAGCAATCCCAGCGCCGAGGAGGTGTTCGGCGCAAAGGCGATGCGATCGGGCGTCGTNCCCAGCACCGTGGCCACGAGCCGNCGCGTCTCGTCGATGATCGGNGCCAGNTCCTCGTAATTGTCGATCGGNCCNANGTACCGCTGCTGCAGGTAGCGCCGAACGGCCTGCACCACCGGACGGCTGAGCGGNCCCGTGGCGGCATGGTTCAGGTAGATCTGCGTCTGCGTGTGCGGAAAGCGACGGCGCAGCGCGCGCAGTTTCCGGTCGTCCATCGTCACGGTCGTTTCGTTCACAGAGGGACCACCTGGCTGTGCGCTTCCAGGAGCGCCCGCGCCTCGACGGGGCCCACATTGAACAACAGGTCCAGCGCCGTCATGCCCGGCACGAACCCCTCGAAGTGCTGGCGGTACACGGGCTCCTCGAATCGAAGCGCATAGACGCGAGGAGCCGCCGCCCGGTCGATCGGCGCCGTCGCTTCGGGTAGCAGCAGCGTATCGGCGGCCAGCACGCGGGCGATCTCCGCCATCGAAGCCGGGCGCCCCACCAGCTCCGAGGCGTGGACGACCGGCACGTCGATTTCGAAAAACTGGAGCGTCAGCAGCACCGTCGCGCAGGTCAGCTCGCCCAGCGTCCGCCATTCCTGCCGGAAGAGTTCCTCCAGCCGCGGCTCGTAAAACTCGAAGTACGGCGTCGTCCGGTAGTTGTAGCAGAAGGCCCGCCAGTGGCGGCGCTGCCAGCCGCGGAGCTGTCCAATGGCGGCCCGGTCGATCGGCACGCCGTGCTGATGCGCCCGGAGCGGCACGGAGATCCACTGCCAGCCCTGCGGGTTGCGGAGCCGCGCGCGGTTGTGGTAGGACTGCCGGCTGTACTGGAACGTATCGGCCAGCACCAGCCGACCGGCCCGGAGCGCCAGCGCCACGCGCTCCAGACGTGGGAAATACTCCGGCGGAACGACGGCCAGCATGCGCGGTCGGTTCTGCGTCAAACAAAACACTCCGGCCGTAATTTAACGGCCACGCGCCATTGTTTCTCGAAGCCCTGTCGCACATGATCGTTCTGACGCTCCTGCTCGGCACGCTGCACCTGCTGCTCTGGGGGACGCTGCTGGCCTCGCTGCACTATCTGCGGCGACAGCCCCGGCCGGCGCCGACGGCCGACGTGTGGCCGTCGCTCTCGGTGCTGATCCCGGCCCGCAACGAAGCGGCCAACCTGCGCCGCCTGCTGCCCACATTGCTGGGCCAGGACTATCCGCACTTCGAGGTGATCGTCTACGACGACGGTTCGGACGACGCCACGCCCTTCGTGCTGGAGCGCTATCGCGCCGACCGACGCCTGCGCGTGCTCCGGGGCGAAGGGCCGCCGCCCGGCTGGGTGGGCAAGGTCCATGCGCTCTACCAGGCCACCCGGCACGCCCGCGGCACGCTCTATCTGTTTCTGGATGCCGACACCGAGCTGCTGCGGACGGACGCGCTCCGCCATCTGGTGGCACGCTACCGGGCGCTGCCGCCGGGCTCGGTGGCCACGGCGCTGCCGTCGCTGCGGGGCGGCGGCCAGCTGCTCGTCAGCCTCGTGCCGCTCATGATCCTGGCCGGACTGCCCTGGCCCTTAGTGCGTCGCCTGCCTCATCCCCTGCTGGGCGCCCTCAACGGCCAGTGCTGGCTCATCGACGCCACCCACTACCACCGGCTGGAACCGCACCGCCACCACCGGAACGAAGTGCTCGAAGACGTGCAGATCGGCCGTTACCTGAAAAAGCACGGCCTGGTGCCCGAAATGCTGGACCTTCGCCGCGAACTGGCCGTGCACATGTACCCGGACCTGCAGGCGGCCTGGCGGGGCTTCCGCAAAAACGCCTACCTGCTCATGGGCGGTCGTCCGCTCCCTTTTCTGCTGCTCTGGCTCGGCTACGGGCTGACGTTCGTCCTGGCGCCGCTCGTCTGGGAACCGCTGCTCGTCTCCGTGCTCGGCCTCAAGCTGGTGGTCGATCGGCTGCTCGGCCATCCGCTCTGGCTGAGCCTGCTGGCGCCGCTTTCGCACCTGCTGGCCTGGGCATTGCAGCTCGACTCGGCCTGGAGCCACTGGCGCGGACGCGTCCGCTGGAAAGATCGGCCCGTCGGACAACCATCCGGTTAAAAACCGCACACCACTTCCCCGAAAGCCCGTGACAGGCCTTATCTTTGGTATCGATACGCATTACATCTGGACGTTACAGGCCATGCGAACCTCGTTTCTCATTCTGTCGCTGATCATCGCCATCCTGGCCGTGATCTTCGCCCTGTCCAATCCGGGGTACGTGACGCTTCGCTTCGGCCCCTATCAGACCGAGCAGTCCACGGCGCTGGTGGTGCTGGTCAGCTTCGCACTGGGTGTGCTCGTGGGCATTCTGGCCACCATTCCGGGCCGCATCAAACGCGCCCGTGAGCTTCGCCAGCTGCGCAAGCAGCTGACCACCGGTGGCGAGACAACCTCTTCTTCCGGGCTGGGATCGATGACCGAAAACCCGTACGGATGACGCACAGAATCTCCCGATTCCGCGAAATCCTTGCCCGGCGGCGCCGCAAGATCGGCCTGCCGCCGGGCACGCTGCTTCCTCCGGAGCGACCGCCGACCGAGCCCGTCACCGTCCACCTGATCGACTACGACGCCGAGCACCTCGAAGAGCGAGAAATCGCGCTCGAAGAGATCGAAACGATCCTCAACTACAAGGACCGGCCGACGGTCACCTGGATCGACGTCACGGGCCTGCACGATATCCGCCTCATTCAGCAGCTCGGCAAGCTGCTTTCGATTCATCCGCTCACGCTCGAAGACATCGTCAGCACGGGTCAGCGTCCCAAGCTCGAAGAAGGCGAGGCCTATCTGTACATCGTCTGCCACATGCTCACCTTCGACGAGCAAGATTACACGGTGACGGCCGAGCAGGTCAGCCTGATTCTGGGCCGGGGCTTCGTGCTGACGTTTCAGGAGCGGCCCGGCGACGTGTTCGATCCGGTACGTGAGCGCCTGCGTCAGAAAATCGGCCACATCCGCCAGCGCGACGCCAGCTACCTGGCCTATGCGCTGCTCGACGTGATCGTCGATCACTACTTCGTGGTGCTGGAAGCGATCAGCGAGCGGGCCGAACAGCTCGAAGCCAGGTTGCTGGAACGCGCCGACCAGCAGGTGCAGCACGAACTGGCCGCGCTGCGACGCGAACTGATCGGCATGCGCCGTGCCGTGTGGCCGCTCCGGGAAGTGTTCGCCGAGCTGCAGCGCCTCGAAAACCCGCTCATCGCACCGGAAACCCGTCCCTTCCTGCGCGACACCTACGACCACATCGTGCAGGTGATCGAAATCGTCGAATCGCTGCGCGAGCTGCTGGCCGGGTTGACCGACCTGTACCTGTCGCAATTGAGCCACCGCATGAACGAGATCATGAAGGTGCTCACGCTGGTGGGCACGATCTTCATCCCGCTCACCTTCATTGCCGGAATCTACGGGATGAACTTCGACTACATGCCCGAGCTGCACTGGCGCTACGGCTACCCGGCCGTCATGCTGCTGATGCTGGTGCTGGCGCTGGGCATGCTCTACGCCTTCCGGCGACGGGGATGGATCTGACGCTGCGACATCCGGCTCCGCTCCGACCCGGCGATCGTGTGGCCGTCGTGGCCCCGGCCAGCCCGCCCGATCCCGAAAAGCTGGAAGCCGGCATCCGGCGCCTGGAAGCGGCAGGACTGATCGTGGAGCGTGGCCGTACGCTCTCGGCCTACCGGGGCTATCTGGCCGGCGACGATCGGCTGCGGGCCGACGAACTCAACCACTATCTGCAACGCACCGACATCCGGGCCATCTTCTGCGCCCGGGGTGGCTATGGTTGCCTGCGCCTGCTGCCGCTGCTGGACTACGAGGCGGCGGCCCGCGCGCCGAAGCTGCTCGTCGGCTACAGCGACATCACGGCCCTGCACCTGGCCCTGCTGCACCGCGCCCGCCTGCCGGGTCTTTCAGGCCCCATGGTGGCCATCGACTGGCCCCTGCTCGACGATGAGACGGAGCAGCGCTTCTGGGAGCTGGCCGGAGGCGCCGCGCCCGATCCGCTGCTGCCTGTCGGATCGGCCTCGCCCCGCGTGCTGCGACCCGGCACGGCCGAAGGGCCGCTGGTAGGCGGCACGCTCTCGGTGCTGGTACGGCTCGTGGGCACCCCCTTTCTGCCCGATCTGACCGGTGTCATTCTGTTTCTGGAAGACATCGGCGAAGCCCCCTATCGCATCGACGGCATGCTGGCGCAACTGCGCCTGGCCGGCGTGCTCGACCGACTGGCCGGACTCATCCTGGGCGATTTCACGGACTGCGCACCAAGTGCTTCGAGCCCGTCGCTTGCGCTCGACGAAGTGCTTGCCGATTACTTCGGCGCGGCGCCCTACCCGGTCGTGGCCGATTTTCCCTACGGGCACGTTGCCGCCAAGAACGCGCTTCCCGTGGGCGTGCGGGCCCGACTGGTGGCCGACGCTTCAGACATACGGCTATCGCTGCTGGAACCCGTCGTGCGATAGGCCGGTCTGCTGCAGGGGCTTTTCCGTAAAAATTTTTCAGTAAGCTCGCCCTCTGAACGCTATACTTGGGGCGGCAACCGTCGCCACACGATCCGATGTCGCAACCCGCAACGCGACCGCCCCTGCGTCTGGCCGTCTTCGCCTCGGGGGGC
>Ga0065723_101290_pt1 | contig 36490 bp, 50 predicted proteins | sample TheenrcuSG05Z960_FD_59110 | JGI IMG/M metagenome (GOLD analysis project Ga0065723, IMG submission 59110) | Thermophilic enrichment culture from UC Davis - Sample SG0.5Z960 | ecosystem: Engineered > Solid waste > Grass > Composting > Bioreactor | place: USA: University of California, Davis
CGATCGCGCATCGCCTGGGAACGGTTCCGATCGGCGAAGCGAGCGTCGTCATCGCCGTATCGGCGCCGCACCGCGCCGAATGCTACGAGGCCAGCCGGTACGCGATCGACCGGCTCAAGCAGATCGTGCCGATCTGGAAGAAGGAGATCCGCGAGGACGGAGCGGAATGGGTCGGAGAGCGGCGGGAGTCCTGGGATCCGACGGCTCCCGCGGACGGACGGGAGCGATGAGGATGACGGTTTCGCCTGAACGATACGCCCGTCAGGTCCGCTTTTCGCCTTTCGGCAGGGAAGGCCAGGAACGGCTGTCGCGGGGATTCGCGGTCGTGGTCGGGATGGGCGCGCTCGGATGCGTCATCGCGAATCATCTGGTCCGCGCCGGCATCGGCCGGATCCGCCTGATCGACCGCGACATCGTCGCCTGGAGCAACCTGCATCGGCAGTCGCTCTATACGGAAGCGGATGTGGATGGAGGCGTGCCGAAAGCCGAAGCCGCGGCCGCAAGACTGCGCGCGTTCAACAGCGAAGTCGCCATTGAAGCCCGGGTGGCCGATCTGAATCCCCGGAACGCGGAGCGGCTGCTCTCGGACGCCGACCTCATCGTGGACGGGACGGACCATTTCGCAATCCGCTATCTGATCAACGACGCGGCGGTCAAATACGGCATACCGTGGATCTACGGCGGCGCGGTGGGCGCATCCGGCATGACGATGACGATTGTGCCGGGCGAGACGCCGTGCTACCGCTGCCTGTTCCCTTCGCCGCCCCCGCCGGGCTCGGCCGATACATGCGAGACCGCCGGCGTGCTGCCGCCGATCGTCGATCTGATCGGCTCGCTGCAGGCGATGGAGGCCATCAAGCTGCTGGGCGGACGGAAGGAGCGGCTGCACGGCGCGCTGATTCACGCGGATCTGTGGAATACGGAGATCAAGAAGATGAAGACGGCGGGCGCGCGGCGCGAAGACTGCGCTTGCTGCGGGCTTCGCCGGTTCGAATATCTGGACGCCGACGAGCGCGGGGATGCGCAAATCGTCCTGTGCGGCCGCGAGACGGTGCAGATCGCGCCCGCCGAACCGCTGCGGCTGGACCTGGACGGGCTGGCGGACAGCCTGAAATCCGCGGGACGCGTCGAGCGAAATCCGTGGCTGCTGCGGCTGACGCTGGACGAAGGCGTCTCGCTGGTCCTTTTTCCGGACGGGCGCACATTGGTGCAGGGCACGGCGGATCCGGAGCGCGCGCGTCGAATTTATGACAGGATCTTGTCGCCCTGATTCGGTTATTGTCAGTTGGTGGAATTGTTGGTACGATGAAATTGGCTCTTCCAGATTGCATTTTCTTTGGTTGACGAAAGGTGATTCTATGCAGGTCCACGTGACGGAGCTGAGAAACGGTGATGTCGTCAGCCGTGACGTGTTCAACGCTTACGGCCTGTTCGTGCTGCCCGCCGGGACGCAGTTGTCGCAGACGGAAATCGACAAACTGTTTCAGCACCAGATCGAATACGTCAACATCGAACCACGGTACGGTTACGTTCCGTCGGCGCTTCGATTGAAACCGATGTTCGAACAGGCGGTGTCCGGCAGCGAATCGCTGTTCCGGGAAGCGTTCGAATACGGCCTGATACGCCAGAACCAGTTGGACGAAGTATACCAGCCTCTCGCCGACAAACTTCCGGAGGAACGCGACGTCGTCTCAATTCTGCTGCTGCTCAACACGGAGGCGGAATACACGTTCAATCATGCCGTCCGGGTCGGCATACTCGCTTACTACATGGCGAAGTGGCTCGGTTGGAGCGAAGAGGAAGCGCTTACCATCAGCAAGGCCGGCTTTCTGTGCGATATCGGAAAATGCCGGATCGACCCGGCGCTGCTGAACAAGCCCGAACCGCTCACGGAAATCGAGCTGCGCAAGGTGCGGCGTTATCCGATCTTCGGATACGAGATCGTCAAGCGTTCGTTCAACAATGAGTTGATGGCCAAGGCGGTGCTTCAGCATCTGGAGCGCATGGACGGATCGGGCCATCCTTACGGCATCAAGGGGGAGGACATCCACATCGCGGCGCGCATCCTGGCCGTCGCCGACGTCTGCAGCGCGATGATCTCGACCCGGACGTACCGGGAGCGGCGCGACCTCTTGAATGTGCTCCGGGTGCTGGACAGGCTCAGCTTCGACGAGCTCGATCCGACGGTCGTCCATACGTTCATCCGCCGGCTGCTCCCGTTCTTCGTCGGCAAGACGGCCGTCCTGTCCAACGGCGAGTCCGGCGTCATCGTCATGACGAACCCGCTTGACTTCTTCCGGCCGCTCATCCGGTGCGGCGACGTCTTCGTCGATGTATCGCGGCGCAAGGATCTGGAAGTGGTGGATATTGTCATGTAAGCAAGCCCTGCGCATCCGGCGCAGGGCTTCAATTCGCGTCAGGGGCCGCTCTGTTGTGGGTTGTCCGCCGGAATGAAACGACCGGCTTGGCGACACCCGGACTTACGCCGGCTTCGCCGTCGGCTGCGCCGCCAGAATGTTCTCGATGCGGAAGGTCCGCGGCGCGCCGGAGGTGATGCAGAACGCGCGGACGAAGCCGTCCCGCACGTCGAGCACGCGGATGACGCGCTTCGTCAACCTGCCGCCCCGAGCCATATAGATGATCTCGATGCGCCGGCCGATATACTTGTGCATGCGGATCACCAACCGAACATGTGTTTGGTTTCAGTATACACGAACGTCTGTTCGCGATCAAGCCGGCGGCGCAAAGAGCCCCATTCGATGCATGACGGTCACCAGCCTGTAAAAATCCAGGCCGCCTTCGTCCGGCGTATCGACAACGCCGGCCGCAACCGCCGCGTCGACGGCCGGCTTCGCCCACGCCGGCACTGCCATGGCGGACCGGCTTTCGAGCCGACCGACGCGCCGTTTCAGCTCTTCGTTCTCGGCCGCCAGTTGATCCATCCGACGCTTCAGATCCTCGAGCATATGCATCGCCGCTGTCGCCTCCTCGTCGTATTGCTTCAGCCCGTGGCTGCTGATGATGCGCTTGATTTTGTTTGCGTACTGCGGGTCCGTGGCGTATCCGCAAGCTTGAAGCATATCCGCCTGCTCCTCCGGCGTACGGGCGGTTCGAATGCGGGCGTAGCGAGCGCTCTGAAAGAGCAGATCCTGATCGCGGAAGCAGTCCTCGATCGACCGGTAGGCGCGCCAGTCCGCCGCCGTATCGACGCGCTGCCCGCCGATGACCTCCCATGTGCCGGTTCGCACGCTGGAGCCGTCCCAATACGGGTTCGGTTTTCCCGAGCCGACCTTGAGCCCAACGAGGTTGTTCCAACTGTTGATCTTCCACCCGGTCTCATGCGCCGACTGCGCAATCCGCACGGACGGAAAAATCGGCGAGCCCTCGAAGCGAAGATGCACCGCAACCGGCGCGACCCGGGAGATGAAGGCATCCGCGTTCATGAAGAACCGCCGTCCTCCGATTTCCCGCGCAGCACCTCGATCGCGCGCCTCACGGCCGGCGGGATCGGGGCGTTCAGGCGGCCGAAATTTTCGGTGATCGAGAGGGTTTCGTTCGCCAGATAGAAGAAAATGGCGGCGTCCCGGAACAGGTGCGCGTCGCCGAGCGCCGTATCGATCAGGTGCGCGACGGCCACGACCGCGAAGATCGCGATCTTCCGCGCAATCCCCCACAGCCCGGTGTCGCTGCGCAGCTTGCCCTCCTTGGCCGCCGCGGCGACGCCGGACACGTAGTCCAGGACGACGAGTACCAGCAAAACGGACAGCAAATACGACCATCCCCCGAACAGGAACGACGTGACGGCGCCGACGACGGCCGCTCCGGGCTTGAAGGCCGGAAGCCAGGTTTCCATGTGACATCACCCCCCTATAAAAGGAAGAGGCCCCGCTTATTCAGCGGAGCCCGGATATGCCGAACCCGTGATCGATTGATATTGTTCCGGCGTGATTTTGCCGGCGGCGACGAATACGGCGACCTGCTCGGGCGTATACCGGCCGGCGTCGTAATGCCGCTTGACGATCGTGTACCAATCCATGGCTCAGATCACCTCCCGGCTGACGAGTTCGAGCAGCAGCGCGGCTTGCTCGCGTTCAGCTTGTTCGAGCCGGAATTGTGTCCGGGCCAATTCGAGCGTCAGCAGCGCGCTTTCTTCTTCGAGCAGCTCAACCCGCGATTTCGGCGGTTTCGGCCGCGCCGCGCGCTCGGCATCGATTTCCTCGGGCGTCTTCTCCCGTATCGCGTCGCCGTCCCGCTTGTACAGGCGCGGAGCGGCGGCGTATGTCCGCCATTTTTCTTCCTCAATCTCACGCGCCGTGTCCGGGATATTGTCTCCGTGTATCCGATCTACAAAGAAACCCGAGATGTTCCCATCTTCATCAAAAGCGGCGAAATATCTCGGTTTTGGCGGCTCCGAATCTCCCGCCTCAGGCAATTCAACGCTGGGCATTTCCTCTTGTTTCGTTGTACTTTCGTCCTGTTCCATCGGTGAATTTTCTTTCTCCGTCATCGATTTCCCCTCCCTTTTAGTAACCAACTGCGAGCAACATAATGTCCCGATTAACCGGGTCGTTGTGTACAATATCACACTTCGTATTTGTGATATTGAAGACTGACACCGGTGACGGGACAGTGCTATCTACCGTGGCGACCACGATAAAAGTATAGTTCGGAAAAGCGACTGGAAAAGCATGTGTTATTGGTGTATTCGGAGCGATATTTGTAACACGACTCCATTGGAACATGAGACCATTTGCAAATCTTGATGCCCCGCCGTATGGAGTGGAGAAAAAGATGTTATTCCCGGAATTCCAAATTTCATGATATACTTGGTCGTCTTCGGAAATATATCCGTCAAACCGAATATACCTTTTCAACCCAGTGCTGGAGCCAATCTGAATTTTTCCCAACGCGAACTCATACAATCCGTGTATGACATTATGTCCGGTTGTTTTCGCGAACTGGTCGGCGTGATACCCATCCACGGTGTCGGCATATCTTGCTAACCCCACAGGAACATTTTCTGTTAAATCCACGTCGACCAAGACGGTCGGACCTTCACCCGGAACTTCGGTGAGCCTCAAAAATATTGCATTATGTCCTCCGTTCTTGTTTCCTACAAAATCCCTTACAAAATCGCTTGCATGCACTCCATCAAGCGTGTCTGCGTCAAGACCGCTTCCATGGCCGTCAGACTCAGAAGTCCAGACTGTTATCCATCCTTTGGTGTTGTTTTCCAGTATACGAAAGTAAATCCGCCCTTCTCCTACTCCGTGATCGTATTTCAGCGTCTGCATCGTTGCATTCATCCCCGCTAGTACGGTAAGTGTAACACGACGGGGTCCTGGTTCTGCGAACGGCTCATTCACCTTCGGGTTTTCGTAAACAAAATGATACTCCCCCGGAGTAGTCAATTCGTTATAGTCTTCAAAGAGAGGCGGAAGTATCGGCGCCCCCATAAATCCACGGTCATTCCCGTCATGCCACAATCTACGCCACGGTTGCCACGAACCGTTCCCTCCGATCGCATCCGGATTTCCTTGTCGCATATAAAACTGGCTGTTTTCCCACCCTGTTGCGATTTGAAAAATTGTGTCCACCCCGGAACATACGATCATCTGCCCGTCCTCAACACCTGGCGGCGCGTTGAGATGTTGATTCCTCAGACGATAGAATCCTGGAGCCTTCACGTCGTTCAAATCGGCCCCTTCATCAAGGGTTATTGAGCCTATTTTGGGCGGCTTTACCGACCCGTCCGCAAGTTTATTCGTGGTTACGAAACCGTCGTCAGATTTGCTTGTCCATACTTCAACCCAATCTGTCTCCTCTATCAATCGAAAATATATGCGCCCTTGTCCTGCTCCGTTTTCATATACAAGTTTCTGTGCTGTGACGCCAAAGCCGGAAAAAACCGCGACCGTAACACGCCGGTCTCCAGGATCAGTGACAGGCTCATTCAACTTCGGCCCATAGTAGACGCCATGATAAAGACCGCTTGTTGTCAGTTCGTTGTAATCGGAGAAGTTGGGCAGAAGATCGGGAATTGTCCGAGCAGACTTGTCCAGTTTATCGTTGATCTCCTGCCCGATCTGGTTCAGATCATCCGGCAGCACGGTATCGCCCATCTTCCAGTTCGTCTTCGCCATCATGCCTCACCTTCCTTAACCGTAATCGACTGAATCATCAGGAGGTCCGCCGTGATCGGGATGTTGACATCGTGCGAACTGATCACGTTGCCCGATGCGTCCTTGAGCTCGATTTTCGCAATGACCGACAGGTCTGCGGCCGGCACAATATACTTCAGCGCCAGCACATTGCCGGTCACCCGCTTCACTTCGAAATCCGTGATCTCGTAGTCTCCGTTGATGACCACCTTCGCGACGCGCTGGTCGACGTAGTTCGCAATTTCATTCAGAAACGCTGTCATGATCATGCCACAGGCACCTCCGGTCCGAGGGTCGCAAACGGTTCAGCGCCGAGTTGCCAGGAGCCGAGCGTGTAGTTCCAGGTGATTTCCTGCATGACGACAATCTCAACGAGCACAAGGTCGTCGTTCAGCGCCGTATTCTGCTGATACACGATGTTGGCCGGCTTGATCTGCTTGATCGTATGCTCGACTTCCCGGAACACTTCGGCGTCGTCAATGGCCGCGGTGATGATCAGCAGATAGTTCTCCGGCTCCACCTCAACCAGCGTGCGACCCGGACCGACGAGTCGATCAAGCTGCTCCTGCAGGAAGCGCACCGTAAACGGTGGTTTCATCGAATAACGATTGATGAGCCGGCTGCGTCGGAAGGCAATGGACTCGTTGGCCGGATCCGCCTGGATGCCCAGCATCCGCTCCCGGCGCCTCACGGCGGCAATGCCGGATGTCTCGACAAANTGGTCGTCCAACAGCCCGCGGACCGCGTTCTCCAGATCGTCCAGTTCGGCGCTTTCCGTCCTGTCCAGCTCCGCGAAATCCCTGATGCCGCGGTAGAATTCGGGCAAGTGCTGCATGATCCGGTCACGCATGGATGACCACCTCCCCGAGCACCGGAATCTGCTCCGCGCTCAGCGTCACGTTGGCGGCGCCGCCGTTCAGCTTCGTCCCGGCGATGTCGATGACGCCCGGCACGGCGAGAATGGCCGCCTCGATCTGCGAGATCCGGACGATAAGCTGCGGCAGATTCGCCCATTCCTTGCGCAGACCGAGGAGATAGGCATCAATCGCATCCTCGATCGGCTCCCGCACCTGCTGGACGCTGACACCGTCATCCAACGTGACGGCCGTTTCCACGTCGATCGCCACGCCTTGCGCGCCGCCGATCGTCACCTTATGGCCGATCGGCGCCAGCCCGTATCCCAGTCCGCTTAAGGCCGGCGGATCGATCGCCTGCTGCACGTCATGGACCAGCGCCGGCGACGGCACGCTCCAGTCGGAAGCGATGATCGTGCACTTCACCGTGCCGCCCCCGTTCCATACCGGAAACACCTTCACGCCGCCGACGCCGTCCATGGCGCCGACTTTCTGCTTGTAGTCCGCGACATTTCCGCCGAACGCCGGCCGGCTGATCTCCTCGAAATACCGCTGCCGGAGCGTCTCGTCGTCTTCCTCGTCCTCGCCCGGCACGAGCACCGCGCCGAGCTCCGCCCGGGAGAGGCCCGGCACGAACGTGATCGGCAATAGCGCGCCGAAGTGCTGATTGCCTACCGTGCCAGCGGTCTCGCATTCCAATGTGTAGACGCCGGCGGCGATCCGGGAGACGGCAGCGTAGTTCACGCCCTCAATCGAAAACCGGCTGCCGAGCGGGATGTCGAGCGGCGCGTCCTCGGCGCCGTAGAACCGCCCTTCCCGCCGGGCCCTGGTGGCCGGCCGACGGATGATTCCGAATTCTGCGGTCCGCCGGCTCAAATATTCGCCACTGGCTGTGTCCGCAAAGGACAGGTTGTAGTTGATGTCGAGCTCGGCATACAGCTGCGCGAGCTCTGCGGCAGCCGGCGCCAGGGCGTCGTAGATGACCGATCCCGGCCTTTTGTCGACATCGGCCGGCACCCGTTCCATCATCCGCTGCAGGATCGCTTCGAAGGTCTGATGCTCATACACGCGCCGTCACCTCCTCCTGGAATGAACCGAACGACGACACGACTGTGAACCGGACGGTCGCGGTGTCTCCAGCAATGTTGATCTGAAAGTCCGTGACGCTGTCGACCCGGTCGTCCTGCGTGAGCGCCTCGGTGATCCGCCGGCGCAGCTCGGACTGGACGAACACGGGATCCCGACCGACCAGGTTGGCAAGCTCCACACCGTAGTCGGCGTCATAGATTATGTGCCGGAAGCGTTCCGTCTGCAGGATTTTGGTCACCGCCTGCCGGACCGCGTCCAGTCCGTCGATCGTCCCGGCTGCACGGCCACGGTCGAAGTCCAGCCGCCACGTGCGAGACGGCTGCGTGGTCGTTTCCGTGTTCTGCGTGTCAATGCTTCCCCCTGCCGGAATCATGCGCCCACCACCTTGTCCAGAATCAAGTATTTCTGGCCACCCTGGACCCGGAGCAGCGCCACCCGGTCACCGGCCTGGAGTCCCGGGCGGATGACGACCGGCTCCGTCAGCGCATCTTCGGTCGTGCCGCTGGGTGCGGTGTGCGCGTGCCGCAGGTTGATCTCCAGCCGGGTCAGGGACTCGGGCACAATCAAAAAATCCGCGTCGAGCGTGAACCTCTGATCAACGTTCACCTCGAGCGGATCTGCGCGTGTTACCGCCCCAAACATCACGGCCACCGGGGCGGCGGCTTCCACGGCCGTCAGAGCGGCCTGGCGAATTGCGTTCAGCATATCAGATCACCTTCAACGTGATGGACATCGTGTGATCGGCGCCGTCGAACCGGTGCGTCACCTCGTCCACCATCATCGGCTGGTTGATCCCGAGCGACTCAATGACGACCGGCAGGTACATGCCGGTGCGAACCCGGATGTCGCCTATCGCCTCCAGCTTGAGCGTGCGCTGCTCCCTGTTCTTGAGCGCAGCCAGTCGGTTCAAAAGCTCATTGATCTGAGCAGCGTTCATCTCCTCATCCACGGCCTCGTACAGCTGGAGCACGCCCCACCGGGCAATGTTGGCGCTGTCCTGCACCATATAGACCTCACGTTTGCCGGTCTTCTGGTTATCTTTGTACAGCTTGATCCGGTTGTACGTGTCCGAGTCGATATCTCGGCCGTACTCAAAACCGGTCATCAGGCTGCCGTCGCCGATGTAAAAACCGGCCTCGAACGCTCGCACGTCCCGGAGCGACAGGGCGCCGAAGTCGTCGAAGAACACGAAAAACCGCCCCGTGGCCGACATGGTGAGGGTGTTCGCCTTCTCGATGATGTCGAGCAGCGTTTGGCCGTCTTCGACCATAGACGGGATCCGGTAGCCGGTATCGTCGATTCGACCGACTTTCAGCTTGAAATCGGCAGCGATTTTCCGGATGACGTCGCCGGTGGTGACGTTCTTGAACACATAGGTGTCTTTGTTGAGCAGATATCGGACCTGGTCGTAGGCTTTGATGCTGATCTCGGCGTCGCGGTTTTGCTTGACGTTGAACACGTACCCGTAGAAAACATTGACGTCGTCCTTCCGCACCCGGACAATATCACCGTTTTGGACCGTGAACGCCTTGTCCTGGTAGATGCCGCTGCCGATGAGCGTAAAGTCGACGCTCGCCGGTCGGCCGACGCGCGTGGTCGTCCAGGTCAGGTCCTTCGCGATCTCCGAAACGTCCCAAACACGGCCGTTTTTGTTGTCGATGAGGATTTCAAGCAACGCCCCCGCCCCCCGTGGGCAGCTTGAGCACCGTCCCTACCGGCAGGGACTTAAGCTGCGCATCGGTCAAGCCGTTCAGGCGCTGGATCTCGCGCCACCTGCTGCCATCACCCAGCACCTTCTGCGCCACCTTCCATAGGCTGTCTCCGGCGACGAGCGTGTACGTTTTCGGCGGAACACGCTCATCCGGGCGCTTCGGTTTCGGCTTCTGAACGGTCGTCCCGCCGCCAGTCTGCTGCGCCACCTGCACCCGCCGAGCAGCATAGAACCGGTATTCTTTCAGCCGAAGCGAAAAAGAAATGTCGCCGGGGCTGCCGGCGACTTCTTTCCATTCGAATCTCTCGATACTGACCGGAGTATTTACTTCCATCGTGGCTGTCACGGCAGTGAGCCGGATCGGCCGTTTCGAATCCCACCATTTCATGATGTAATCGACGTAGACCTTCGGCTCCAGCACGATCGACGCCGTAATAAATGGATACGGCTGCGCCGGGAACAGGCTTTCGATCGTGTACTCGGCGAGCTCCCGGTCCTTGATGACGTTGATCTTGCCGAGCTTGTACACGTCATGCCCGGCGCCGTCGCCGCTCATAGACGGACCGATCTCATTCGGGAGAACCGGCAGTTCAAAAACTTCCTGCTGGTTGTTCCAGGAAAGCCAGATACCATATTTGTTGGCCAAAATACCACCTCCCATGCAGGTGATAGAAACATTTTACAGAATGTTGTAATTGCGGGGCGCGAGAAGAGAAAGGTTGATGTTCATGGATCTTGATCTCGAATCATTATTTGGCAACGAGGACATCGAAATTGATTGTCCTCAATGCCAATCGAAATTTAGCGTCAAATTCAGAGAAATAATGACGGACGGCAACATCGTGCAATGTCCGCATTGCCAAGTCGACATACAGCTGAATCACGACGAGACGACAAAGAAAACTCTCTCAGATGTTGACCATGCGTTTGGGGAATTTAACAAATCCTTCAAAAAGCTTGAACGAACCTTAAAGAAGTTTGGCAAATAACCCTTCTTCGCGCCCCGTATTCAGGTGGTTAGCCGTTTCAATTCATCGACTGCTTCATGGACGGCGGTAACAACACTGTCATCCATTTTTACGATTCCAACCAGCTGCCCTTCCTTTCGGTCACAAACCACTTTCGTCGAGCGAACGATTTTTTCCCGTAATCTATCAATGGTATTTTTGATGATGTCCTCAGCCAACTCCGTACACCCCCTTTGCCGACGAGGCGATTTGTTCGGTGAGCACCATTTCGATCTTTGCCATCACTGTATCAAAGTCAACATCTTTGCTGATCGGTCCGGTCTGCACCCGAACCGACGGGCGGAGTGTCACGAAATTGTTGATCGCGTTGATTTCCGCCAATTCCCGCATCATTTTCAGATCTTCGCTGCTGATATCCACGGTGTCGCGGATTTTGCCGACTTCGCCGACTTTGTTGATGTTCCCCAGCTCCGGCATTCCAAAAGCACTATCAAGCTTAGGAATATCGAACATACCGCTGACTGCACCAAAGGCTTTCTGCACACCATCCGCCGCGAAACGTCCAACAGATCGGCCAATTTTTTGCCCAAATTTAAACGCTTCACTGTAATCCTTTTGTTCAAAGCGCATTAACTTCACAACATCTTCTTCGCTTTTAAGATTATCACGGGCATCTTCAAGACGATTCAAAAGGTTACTTAACCCATCTGTAATATTCACTTCCAAACCCGGAATTTTGTTAATAATGTTCTCAATCCCTTTGGCCAAATTCTCCAACCATTGCAGGGCGTTAATGACGAGGTCATAGAAAAGTTTTTTCACGGCATAAACAGGGTCTTTCCATACGTTGATAAAGAACTCTGCAACAGACAGCACGATGTTGGCAAAATAAGCAAATCCGTTGTAGAGGAATCCAAATAATACCCCGAAGATCCCGCCGACAAATCCAAGAACTTCAGCAACCACGTCGCCCCATTGATAGAGCGCATAAATCAAAAAGCCGATCGCGGCACCAATGAGCAGAATCGGCCAATTGGCCGCCAACCAAGCAGCAGCCTGAGCCAAAATCGGACGGACGGTCGCCCAAAGCGCTTGTACCCACATCCAAGTTTGCTGAATTAGAATCGGCAACAGCGCCGAGCCGATCGTTACCAGAATCGGTTCGATGATCGACCAATTGGATTGGATGGTGTTAGCGATCCAAATCAGCGTCCCGAGCAAGACGTCCGCCGCCTGTGCTGCAACATACAGCGCCTGCGTCAGTTTCTGTATGACGGCTGCACCTTGTGCCGAATTCAGCCATTGATTCCACCGTTGAAAGACTGGTTGGAATGCCCGGAAGGCTTCGTTTTTCAGCTGTTGAAGCAAATCGCCAAACGTTTTCGGCATAGTTTCGAACTTTTTGTTGATGTCATCGGCTGCCATAAACAAAGCCGCTTTGATAATGTCCGCCGTAATCTCTCCTTTGGCTGACATTTCCTTCAGCTCACCTTTAGCTTTCCCGGTAAATTTGGCGATTGCATCGGCCAGCATGGGCGCGTTTTCCATGATGGATCGGAATTCGTCTCCCTGCAGCTTGCCAGCCGCCATGGCCTGCGTCAGTTGGTACATACCAGCCGTTTGCTCTTCGATTGAAGCCCCGCTTACTTTGAACGCCTTCTGCATCGTTTCCGCGAAGGCGACGATTTCGTCGTTGTTTTTGAATGCATCGCCTGCCAACATCCCGAGCTTGGCGACGCTGTTGGCCATAGCCACAAAATCGCCGCGGGCTCTCTGCGCTGCGGCGAAGATTTGGTCTTGCAGCCGTTCGACCGACTGACCTTCATCAACGATCAAATTCAGGCGCGCCTGGGTGGAAACGAAAGTGTCTGCAGCCTGTACCGCGCTTTGTGCTGCCTGAGCCGACAAATATGCAGCAGCCACTTTCTTGGTGAACGCCAATAATTGATTGGTCTCCGATTTCGCCGTTTGAACCGATTGGTTGAACCGCTTCTGGGCTGCGGTTGCTTGGTCAATTGCCTGGCGGATACTTGCTTCAGCCGCAGCCAATTGTTGCTTAGCGGCAATTAATGTGCGGTCGATTTTAACATTTTGATCGACCGTGCTCTGCATTCGCTGCATGGTCGAAATGACCAAATTTAAACTATTCGTGATGTTTTTTAACGGGCCGCTCATCGCGTCAAACATTTTTAATGTACTGGATACCGTAGGCATTTTGTTCGCCACCTTTTAAGAACATATAAAAAGCGCCCCGTGCGGGACGCATTGATTTCAAAGTGATATAGTTTGCCCTGTGCTTATTGGTAGCTTCGATTTTACAAATTTCGCCAATTTATTTGCCTTTAAAATATTTTTCACATCAAAGATTAGAACTTTTGGTTCTGCTTCCCCGGATGAAAGATAATTTATGATTAAAAAATCCCCTTTTATTTTCTTTTGGCCTATGCCGGACATCCCGCCTATTATGGCGCCAATCGGGCCAAGCAGGAGACCCCCCATAACACCGCGCGCGATTACGGATTTATCCTTTTTTAACAAATCGCTTTTTCTTACCCCTTCGACGGCCGTCACTTGTGAATAATTTAACTCAAAGAAGTTTTTGTTCGTCTCAATAATGATTTTTTCATCGGTAAAAAATAGATTTGCCAAGCTGTGTTGTGGAGCTCCTGGTATTCCATGCATATGCACCGCAACACTATATTCTTTTGCTCTAAGTTTTTTGGCTTTGGATGCCGTTTTTCGACTAAGAATGAATCCAATTATCCCAAGTGCAAATATTACGATCAATACAATCAGAATTGGATCCACATGATAACCCTCCCTGCTTGGATAAGTTTTCCTTTCTAATCTTATCATATTTTTACGCAGGGAGGGCTATCTCCGTTTCTTTTTTCGCCCTCGCGGCTGCTTCTTTTCCGCTTTAATTCGCTCGTCGATCATCGCGATGAGCGCCGCTTTTTGATACACGTTCAGTTCCGCGAACTCCCACGGCATAATGCGCAATTTGTGGAAGGCGTAGTAAGCGTAATTCCACTCACTATCGCCCTCCCGAATCAGTTTTTTACCTCATCGATCAGCTCGTTGACATCGCGGTCGAATCCGTTAACCTCCTGCACCTTCTGCACAAGCCGCGCATACTCGCCGGGCAACAGCATCTTTTTCAAAAGTTCTTCTGCTCCCATCACACCGTATGATTGCTGCAGCTCGGCATCCTTCAGATCGGGAAAAACAACACTGGCGACCGCGACTTTTGCCAGATATGTGTCCGGCTGAATTTCGGGCGCATCGCCTCTTTTTCTTGGCGGTTGCATGGACGCTCGACGAAGCTGTTCATTTTCCGCCTCAGTCAGTGCACGGACTTTCCAAGGGATCGGCTTACCGTCCTCTCCGATGAACCGATCAGACACTACGACTTCTTCAACAGTTGCCGGCCGGACATTTTGAGAGAAAAACGCTTTGAGACTGCTCATAATCTACCCTCCTGAAAAATAGGGCGCCCGAAGATCAGGCGCCCGTGATGGTGTTAAAGCTTTCCAAAATTTCGTAATCGCTGAACGTAAACGGCAGCTCTTCTTCCAGCCGGTCATCGCTGGTGGCGTCGAACTGCGCCGCCGACACGCTGTCCAGGTTGCAGCCTTTCAGTACCACTCGCTGCCGGCCGGCCGAAGACTGCGGGTCTTCGTTCACAATCATGAGATCGAACCAGAAATCCCGGCCGGTTTTCACGTACTCCTGCATCAGCTGGCGAAACAGCGACGTTACGTAATACACGGTCAGCGTACCGCTGCCGCTCCAACCGGACGAAACCTGCGGCGTATTCGTCCGGCCTAGTACCGGCACGTCGACTTTGTTTTTCTCGATCGTGGCCTCGATGGACTTTGCGTAGAAGAGCTCTTCCACGCGGCCGTTGATCGTGATAAACGCCTTGGCGTGTTTCCCGCTGATGGCATCCTGTTCCCGCATGACTGCCACTTTGATCACCTCACCGGACCGTCACGGTCATATAAATTTTCTCAATGCTGTCCACCGGCTGCACCCACTGGTTCACAACGACGGCGTCCGGATCATTGCCCGGCAACACTTCCAGATCCGCCTGTGGGTCAAAGTTTTGCACGGCGCCGATGTTCACGTACTGGTTCGTGATGTTGATGATCTCCGATTTAAACAGCGCACGCCCGTCGTCGTTGTTCGGCACCTTGCCGATGTACGACTGGCTGAACACCCGCATGTAGTCGTTCGCGAGCCCGTCCAACACCCGCAGCACACGGTTTTTCGAAAACGCCTTGCCTTTCTCCGGCGTGAACGTGTGCAGGGTGTTGATGTCCTGCTCCACCACCGCGCGGCCATCCATCGGGATGAACACGAATTCGCCATTCTGCAGGGCTGCGATGATCTGGCTGTTCGTGTACCGCGGCGCGACATCGACAGCGCCGTCATACGCCTGGTAGGTCAGCGACTGGTTGGCCGCCGCCCCGGCCGTCGCCCCCGCCACCCAAGCGACCGCCTGCGCCGCCGTGAGCGTCGTCCCATCGGCCAGCACGACGCCGTTCTTGACACTGATGACGCCCTCGTAGTCGGCCTCCGGATAGTTTTCCACGACGACCTGGATCTTCTTGCCCTCGTCCTCCCGGAGCCGCTTCACGAACGAAATGAACACTTCTTTCGTCGCCGTATCCGTCGCCGTGAGGCCGATCGTCTGGAAGTCGTGGACCTCGACCGCAGCCAGATAATCGAGGTAGTCCTGCGCCGTTACGGTGCCGTCCGTGCCGCCCGTCAGCGGCGTGCCGGCCGTCGGCGTGATCTCGCCGGTTCCGGTGAAGCTGACCCACGCGTTACCTGCCAGTTCGTCGAGAGTGGCGACGGTTTGCGAATCAACTTCCTGGCCGGCGACGAGCGTCTTCACGTCGAACTTGGCCGGGTCGTCGATGTTCGCCTGGATGACGACGCTGATGTCGTTGCCGCGGGCGCCGCCGTACTTCGCCGTCACGGTCAGACCGCCGACTGTAGCCGATGCCTGCGTGCCGGTATTGAGCCGGTACAGGAGCAGCGTCCCGGCCCGTTTCAGCGCCTCCCGGACCAGCAGCAGCTGCGGCGCCGTGATCGGATATCCGAGCGTGTCGAACGTATCCGCGCCGGCCTCGACCGTGATTACCTGCTTTGCCGGGCCCCACGAGAGCGCCAGCGGCAGGCTGACGATGCCGCGCTCACCCAGCGTCCCAAGCGCCTGCTGTTCGCTTCGGAAATTGATGTACACGCCGGTGCGTGTCTTGTTTTGAGCTGTCCACGTGCCACCCGCCACGTTACTTCACCTTCCTTTTCGCGTAATCGTCGATCAGCTTTTGCGCCTGCTCGACGGTATAGGTCTCGCCGTCCTTCATGAGCGCGCGCAGCACGTCTTTCTGGACGGCGGTGAATTGCTTCGACGCCAAAAACTGCGCCTTGGTGTATGCGGGCACGGCGGCTTCCGCCGTTTCGGACTTCTTCACTTCAACCCCTCCTGCACGTCCAGGCTGCCCATCGCCGGATCATCCGGCCGCGGCGCCCAGACGTGGAAATCGTAACTCACGAAAAAGTGGAGCACCTCGTCAACAATCTCAAACTGCATTCCCGTCCCGCGGACCGGGCGGCCGGCCACCTGGATCTGCTGAAGCGCCTTCGTCAGCTGCTCCGCCATGTCGTACATGGCGGTGTTGCTGCGATCCGGCGCAAAATACCGGACCACGAACGGGTGATACCGGAAGAACCGGCGGCCGAGCTCCTGCGTATGCTCCGGCTCCAGCAGGCGGACGAAAAAGCACGGCGGTTTGAGCTCCTGCGGAATCTCCTCGTCGTGGATCGGGATGTCCGGGAACGCGGCGTCAAGCGCGGCATGGACGGCATAGCGGACGTCGTTGAATGTGACCGGTTGGCCCATGACATCACCCTTTCCTCGGCGGCCGGCCGTTCATGAGATCGTTGAGCAGCCGCGTCACGCGCTTTTCCAGATAGCGCGGCAACTCGCGCTCAATTTCCTGCATGGAGATGGTCATCATGAAACGACCCTCGACCCACTTCGTGAGGTCTTTCCCGGTCCGATGGCCGTACTCAACGAACTGGGCATAGTGCGTATTGTTGTAAATTTCGACCTGGTACGCATCGCCCCGGCGCTCGACCCGGCCAACCTGCCAATTCTGCCGCAACTGTCCCCGAGTCGACGCTTTCGGATCTTTGTTAACCGGCGTCCGCTTTTTGATTTTCCTTTCGGCACGGTAGGCCATCTCAAGCAGGAAGTCCTGTATGAACCGCTCGATGACACGCTCATCCAGCGCCTTCTTGAACGTCTTGGACAGCCGCTCGAATTCGGAGAAGTCGAACTTACCCCACTTGGACATCAGAGCCACCTCAACCGAATCCGATCAGCCAAACGTTCGTACCACCGAGACGGCCGGCCTTCCGGTTCGATGTACCCTTCGATGTCCACGCCCATTATGTGTGCATGGTTCAACATGTGGATTTTCTGCTCGGCCACCACATGCCAAGCCCAAACTTTGTGTTTCCCGGGATCCCGAAACCAGTCCATAAATTCCTGCACGGCATCAGCCTGGTCGATCGGCAGCGGCTGGACGAATAAGTTCCCGTCCACAAAATGGATCGTGATCGTAATTTCGTCCCGCACAGAACGACGTTCGAGCAGATCATTCATCACGCCCACTCCTCGCGCTGCAGGCTGACCTCCTGATGGGTCGAGTACAGGAACGGCTCGCCGGCCGTATATTGTCGCGTCACACCATTCCGGGTGACTTCGATCGAGTCGCCCTGCCGGATCTCCAGTTCCGGCGCGATGAACAGTTTCGTTTCATACCGGATTTCATTCTGCGCTTCGGTCTGGTTATTCGTCGCCAGTGCGCGCTGCGAGATCCGGCAGGGCTGATCCACATAAACCGGCTGCGGGACGAGCTTCGTCGTTTTCGTTTCTGGGTCTTTCACCGGCTGGTACCGGTAAATCGTGCACCGGTCCGTGTACATCCGTTCGATCGCCCGGCGGTGCCGCGTAAGGTTCATCGTCACCACCTCAGCTTTCGGTACCGGTTGAGATCGACCCGGTAATTCAGCACGACCTCGTCGATCACCGACTTGGCCGTGTTGGTCAGCCCAGCAGGCCGGACCGGGGCCGTCGACGTGTCGCCGACCGTGACGGACTCGCCCCCGCCGGTCGTTTCGGCGATCCCCGGCAAATTCGGCTGCTCGATCCGGAGCACGTCAATGACCATCGAAGCCCAGGTGTGTTCCAGAGTGGCCGGGATCTCGGACAGATTCGTGTAGTGCACGATGCGCTGACCAATCTCCTGCACGTAGGAGTCGATCAGCGCATCATGCGAGTCGTCCAGCCCCAGCCGGAGCTTGATCGCGGCCAGAACCTCAGTCGCCGGCATCGCGGTCGCCGCCCTTGCGTTTGGGCTTTTCCTCTTCCTCGACGGCGTAACCGTGTTCCCGGAACCATTCGAGCAAACGAGGGTCGGAACACTCTCCGACCCCATTCACGAACGTCACGCTGGCCGAGACACCGGTGTATTGCTTGTTAGGCGCGTAAATCTTCGCCAAACAGACCGCCCCCTTACGCAACCTTGATTTTCCGGAAGACGCCGGCCGCCTTGGTAGCTTTCAGGGCAACCGCTGCAACCATTTCGACCTCGCCCTTCTTCACGGCGCCGGCCGTCGAGAAGTCCGGTAGCCAGGTGCGGACCGGCGGCTGGCCGGCCATCGAAACGCCGTGGAAACCGTCGAGGCCGAGGCGAACCGCATACAGGCTGGTTTCGCCGGTCGTTCCGTTCACCGGAATCACCGGATTGTTCGAGCCGGGTTTCTCGCCGACATCAATCAGCGGGATGCCGTCGTAGGTCGAAACGTTCCGGCCGAATTCGTCTTTCGTCTCCGTGTACGCGCTGGAGCGCCGCGCGCAAGCACGGATTTTCGCCCACAGCTTGCTGTTCATGAGCAACGCCGAGGGGCGGCCGTCAAGCAGCGCGAGGAATTCGTCCATCAAGTCCAAAAACTTCTTGTAGTTGGCGTCGATCGCATCCGACGTCGAAAGGTCGATCGCCTCACCCGGGATGAATTCCGTCGAGCTGCCCGTCAGCGCTTTTTCCAGCCCGTCGAAGGCGTTCACGTCAACCGCGCTGTCGCCGTTGATGACGGTGTCGTTGAACAGCGCTTGCGCCGCCTTGATTTTTTGCTGCATCTGCAAGGTGACCTCATTGATAATGCCACCCATGCCGGCGATCACCCGGTCGATTTCGAACGAACCGCCGAACACTTTCAGATCGACCGTGTAGCGCTGTTTGGTCACTTCTTGCGGCGCATATTCCGTGTTGATCGCACGGAACGCGGCCGTCGGCTGCGTCACCAGCCGGGTGTATCCATAGGTGAGCGTCGCCCCGCCGCCCGTCGGCGAAACCGCGTCATCGAACGTGATGTTGTTAAGCAACCAGTTCGACTTTCGGAACTCGTCGATAACGCCCAGCGTTAGGGCGTCCTGTACGTTTTTCTTCGCTTCTGCCAGCGTTACAGGCATTCTGCACTACCTCCCGTTAGGTTTTGTTGTAGTAGGCGGCCACAGCGTCGGCCAGGGATTGAGGCTGCGGCTGCCCGTTGCTCTTATCCCTGCCGTCCGCCGGCGTGGCGCCCTTAAACTGCGGTTGTCCGGTCGACGACTTCTGCTCGATAAACAAAAATCCCTTGCTCTCGCGCAGGGATTTCAGTTGATCGTCGAGCCCAGCCTTCACATTGCCGCTCTCGTCGATCTCGATTTTCGTTTTGTCCAGCAGCGTGGCCACCAGATCCGGATCGTGCACCTGGCCGGCGACCGCCAACTTGATGGCCGTCGTGATAGCCATTTCCTTGATCCTGGCCTCGTACTTCTCAGCCGCGGCTTTGTTGTCGGCCTGCAGCTGCTCGATCTGTTTGCGCAGCTCTTCGTTACTCTCGGCCGCCTTTTTCAGATCGGCGAGCTGCTTGTCGCGCTCTTTGAGCACCTCCTCGGCTTGCTTTTTGGCCTCGTTGATCTCGTTGAATTTGTCCTTCGGAATCCAATTTCCGTCGGATACGATAGCGATTTTGTGCTTGTCGCCGAGTTTGACCATGACCTGATTGTACAAGTCCTCACCCAGCAGCTCTTTCAGATCCACCTTTCAACACTCTCCCGATTAGGTTTTTAGGCTGGTAACCCGCCAGCAATCGGCTTCCGTTCAGTTTGACCCCGAACCTTTAAAGAGGGCAATAATTTGGGCCCCGGAAGTCTCATCCGGAGCCCACGGGTTCATAATTCGCTTCGAAATCCGCCTGTTTCACCGTTTCCAGCCTTCCGTCCGCGTGCTTCACGATGTAATCGCTTGTGTAGGCGACAACCACATCGAGGGCACCGCGGATCACGCGCAGCTTGACTCTGCCGTCTTTCTCGTAATCGATCGAGATCGGCAGGCCGACGAAATCAATGATTTCCTGCACGTGCGCCGGATCGGCCGACGTGAATTGGATCGCTTCGCAGTACGAGCTGCGTTTGTATTGGCCTATCGGCAAACGGCATCACCTCCCTGCGTATTTTTCCAGCCACTCCCGGTAAGTGATGTTCCCGGGCACGTAATACGTCTGCCCATCCTCATCCCGCGCAATCCGCTCACCCGGGTCGATCTCGTCGTCGAAGTACGGCACGACAGTGGAGCGGCAGCGCGCATGCAGCGGTGGGTAGTTCACCCCGACTTCGCGCTCGGACAGCGCAAACACACGGCCGTCCATGCTGCGGCAGACTTCGGACGTCCGGCTGTCCAGCGTGGCGAGGAACTCGTACTTGTGTACGACGCCGCTGGCTTTGTATCCGGCCGCCGTAGCCTCCCCAACAAAAAACGCCGTTTCCGTCTGCACCAGACGTTCGGCATTGGAAAGCGACACCCGCATCCGGTCCGCCAGCTCGCGCGCCGTTCGGTCCGCGGACTCGCCGCGGATGAACGCCTGCGCCAGCCGCGTGCGCAGCTCGCCGATCAGCTTGTCCCGGTCCCCCCAGATCCGCTTGGACCAGTTGGACCCGGCAAATTGCGTCCCGAGGACTGTCTCCAGCGCGTCCCGGTCAATCTTTGCGAACGTTACGCCGAACCCGGTCCCGCGCTGGATCTCGTAGATCGTCCGGTAGTAGGTGTCCTCGTAGATGTCACCGAGAAGCTCCCCGGTGCGGCGCTGCCGGCTGCCGGCGAGCAGCTCGACCACCTGCCGGATTTCGGTGAGCAGCGCCTCGTAGCGGCTCACGCGGACCCGATAGTAGACTTCATTCAGTTGCTTGGTCCAGCGGCCGTCCGAGTTGTTTTTGGCCTTCTGGATGAATTCCTCCAGCGTCATCTTGAATTGCCGGAGCTCAGGCCCGGACAGCTGCCGGCGGGCCTCCGCCATGCTGACCTCGTTGTTTTTCGCATAGCGCTGATAAAAAACCTCAATCGCCCGTCGGATCTCCTCCGTCGCCCGGGCGTACTCCCGAGAAAGCTCGTCCAGATAGGCGTCGGCCTTCGCGAACTGCCGAGCGGCGACCTCCTCGCTGCGGCGACGCCAGTATTCCGCCGACTTCATGCGGACTCACCGGCGCCGGCCGGCTGCTGCCCGCCAACCAAACGGTCATATCCGTCTAACAGCCGCGCTTCCTCAGCCCGCTGTTTCCGGATCCGCTCAAGTTCCACCTGAACGTCGGTTACCCACGGGTGCTGGGCGACAATCGTTTCGTCAGAAATGAGACCGACGCTGTTCTTCGCGTTCGTAATCGCCTCGGTCTCGTTGATGATGACGTCGCGATTGAAAATGAACTCGACCTTTTCGTCCATGAATTCGCCAGCGCCGGTGTTGGCCAAGTGGACGTTCACGAACCATAGCAGATGCTCCAGCGACGCCTGGAATTCGGTTTCGATGGTGTTGCAGTCCAGATCCAGATCGGCATACAGGAATTTCAAAGCGATGCCCGACTTGTCGCCGAACCGCTCGGATTGGGTGTCCACCCCGCGGCCGAATTCGTAGATGTCCTTGCGGAGCCGGTCCAGGTGCTTCTCGGTCGCCTCGGTGTCGATGTCGATGCTAAGTGTATCAACCCCGCCGTCACCCATAACCTTCACGGCCCGATACGTGGACATGTTCCGCCGGAACTCGCCAAGATCCTGCCCGTCGTAGTTCTTGAGCACATAAATGCTGTTGGGCAGATCCTCCAGATTGTTCGCGTGGTCGGAAGTCTTCGCGTCGTAGTCATCGACGAGCGACTTGATAACCTGGATGAGGGGCAGTTCCTCGTCGTTGTACTTGAAACACACAAACGGGACGCGCTGCCAGTTCATCCCCTGCTCCTGTTCGCCCTGCACAACGACGAAATGGCTGCCGACCTCGCCGACCTCCACATCCGGGACCAGACCGCCATTGTCAAGCACGTAACGGCGAACGCCTGCCGTGTCCCAAAACTCGACTTTGGTGATGATGCGTTTCTGCGTGCCCTCATATGCCTCGATCTCGTAAACCCGGATGGCCGCATCCAGCTTCGTATGATCCGCATCGCGCCACAGCGGGATGATCTCCTCGGATGGGATTTTCTTAAAGCTCAGCCGGCCATCTTCGTCGTAGTAGACGTGCAGCCACGCCTTGCCTTTGTTGACAGCCTCTTTGCCGAGATTCTTCAGAAGACGCAAAAAGGACTTGTCGAAAATCTCGTTCAACAAGTCCAGGTATTCCTGATTCTCGGTTTGGATGCTGAGCGGCTTTCCGAGAAGGTAGCCAACCTTTTGATCGACGAGCTTGCGGACGAACGCATGAACAAGCTTGTTGTTGGAGAGATTTTGAACCTCAATCAGTTCGCCATCCTCACCGATCGCCGTCCGCTTCCGCTGCAAAATGTCGTGGTCGCCGACATAATACCGCTGCCCAGTCAGCATCCATTGACGTTCAGTGGAACGAAGCCAGATGTCGATCTCGTTTTTGATGATCTGGTCCAACGTCATCGCCGACCTAGCGCCGGATTCGATGATCTCGATGATTCGCTGCGTTTCAGTGGGCATGCCGTCACCTCCTGTCATTTGAAGCTGATGGCAGGGCCCCTGCGCACGCCTTCCACGGCGTATCGTAAGGCGGCCATCGCGTCATCCATGAACTCCACCGGCTCGTCCAAATAAACTCCGAGTTTGTCGTCGTATTTCCATTTCCACTGCTGAATCTCTTTGAGCGTGTTCACGCAGCGCGGGTGGATGTGAATTTTGTGGCGCTTCAGGAAGTCTATCTGCGCCTGAACACTGCCAGGTTCCTTTTTCACGGCACGCGCATTGAACCCCGCATTTCGCCACGTCTTGATTCGGTCCGGTTCCGCCGAATCGCAATACATCACGATCCGCTTGTCCAGTCCTTTCTTTTCCGCGATCTGGATGATTTCGCTGGTGTCCTTCTCATGCACGTAAATTTCATCGCAAATAAAAATCTCGCCGTCCTTGAATCCGACGTCGAGAATGGCGTTCGCGTGGTTAAAACCGAAGTCCTGACCATACACCTTGCGATCGAAGCGCTCGAACGACGTATCGAATTCTTCGACTACATAGTTGGTCAGGATCAGGCCGCCCAGCTCGCCCCATTCGCCGAGGCCGTACACCCGGTAGCCTTCCGGATCGAGCTCCTTCCGAAGCATCATGCGGCGGTGGTAGGCCTCATCAATGAACCGATTGTCCAAATACGTGCTGTGGTGCGTGAAGATGTCCGGATGAACCACGTCGAAATACCGGCGCTTAATCCAATGCGTCGCGCTGACCGGGTTAAAGGTGAAAGTGATTTGGTAATACAGATTTGGATTGTCCAAGATGCCCCGAAGCCGGTCATCCAAGATGTCGACGTCACTTTCCAACAGTTCCGTCGCTTCCTCAATCCATATCCAAACCAATTTTCCGCGTTCAAAATTGATCGACTTGATTTTCTCTCGTTCGCTTTGTCCTTTTACACCACGGAAGATAATTTTGTTACCGGTTATGCGGCTTTCCAGTTCAAGCGGATTTTGCTTAATGCTCCAGTACCGACGCCACTGATCGCCAAAAATCCGGTACACGGCCGCGCATAACTCGGCGTATGTAGAGTACCGGTTTGTCGCATCGACCTTCCGAACGACAAGCAGATTGGCGCCTTTATACTTCGGGTCACTCAACTTAATGATGTAATCTTGGGCGACGTTCACTGACTTCCCAGAACCGGCTGACCCTTTCATAACGCGATAACGATGGCGGCTTTCATTGGCGCTACGGAATATGGGATTAAACTGCACCCTAACTGCCTTCACTTCCACTGCCATCGCTATCACCGTAGTCAATAATGATGTGTATCGGAGCTTTGTAGCCAGGATCTTGGCCAGCCAGAATTCGATGTTTCAAATCTAATAGCTTCGCCTTTTTCTCCTGCACCCGGGTCAGCGCTTCTTCGATCGCCTGGATCTGGCCAAGCGTTCCCTCGGCTTCCCGCAGGTCCGTCTTTTTCCCTTTCTCGATGCCAACCGAATGGCGCACGACCGTGAAATCCCCTGCTGCGCGCAGGCGCTCGATCCGCTGCAGCATCCGGCGCTCCCGGATCGTGATGAGGCGCAGCTCCTCGTCGATCTGTTTCAGGACCTCCGTGTCGACGACATGAAAAAGGACGCGTTCCTCGGGATCGAGGGCGTCCATCCAGATGGTTTCGTATTCACCGGTTTTGACGGCATTTTTATTGCCCTTCGGCGGGCCAGTCGATTTGCCGCCGTGCATCCGGCAGCGGCCGTTCGCCATCGCACGGTTCCGGCACGGCAGCCCGCTGCGTGTTTTGGCGCCGCAGTAGTTTTTTGCATGAGGTTGTTTTTCCGCTGCCACTACACGACCACCACCTCACCAATTGACCAATGTGTTAATTTCTGGTATTATCTCATTGACCGCTCGGGAAGCACCCGGCGGTTTTTCTTATCTCGAAGAAACACCGGACACCGCCCCGCACCGATCCGGACTCGGCGGGATGAGGCGGGCATGGCTCCCACCCCGCGAGTCGGCGGACGAAATGAGAAAAGGCCGCCGGTGATCGGCGACCTCGTACGTCTACACTACTTCGACAGTACCATTTTAGCACGCAAATTTCGGCTTGTCCGGCCTTTCTTCGGCATAATTCCGGCACATTTCCGGCATATTTTCGGCATCACCCTGCGAGCCGGGCAAATTCCTGCTCAGCTTTCTTCTGCCAGGACCGGAATGTGCGCTCCGCGATCTTTAACTCCGCGGCTACCTCAGACGGTTGTTTACCTTCCACGTACCGGAGCCGCAGCACCCGTGCCAGATCCGGCTTGTAATTCTCCAGCGCCGCCAGCACCGTATCCACCCGCTCGATCTCCGCCCGCAGGTCCTGGTACTCAGCCAGCCTGTCCAACACCTCGTCAATATCGTCCCGGATGTCCCAGCCGCGCGCCGCGATCACCTTGCGGATCTTCACCCGCAGTTCCCGCAGCAGCTTCTCGTCCTCTTCGTCCGCGCCCTCACGCGGCACCGCCGCCAGCTGCGCCCGGGTGCCGGCCGGGTAGCGCTCGAGATAGGCATGTGCCACGGTCTCCAACTGCTGCTCACGCTTCGACAGGTACATGTAGCTCGGCAACCCACGCAACTTGCGATGCAGCTCCTGCAGGTGGTCGTCCTCATTGAGCCGGCTGATCGTGATACCGGCGCCGACGCTGTAGCTGGACAACACCTGCAGGCGGGCCTGCTTTTGGCGGTAGCTGCTCAGGAGTTCAATCGCTTGCTGCTCGGTCATCACGCTTCCGCCTCCTTCCCTGCTGATTGAACTGCCCTTCCGCGCGCAACACATAATCCCGCCCGTCCACGCGGATCGCAGTCGGCACGCCGCGCTTCACCTTCCGGACTGTTACCAGCAAGCGAAATGACTCGCCGGGTTTGGGCTGTTTCAGGCCGATCATTGCGTCGTCTCCCCCTTCTGCTCCAGCTCCTGCCTGATCGCTTCCCAGCCTTCCGGGTCTTCAAACCGGAGCTCGCCGGACACAACGACATCATCTGGCTCCAAGTAACGATTGCAATACTCCTGACAAGTCCGGCACCAGTAGGCTGTATCAAGCCCCCTGTCCGCGCTCGTTACGACCTTCATTTCCGTCCCCGGCGGATACTTGATGCCGCAGCCCCAACAAGCGTGCGGTTTCCGGGTCGTCACCGTTTTGGCCGAAAGGATAGTGCTCATCAAAACTCACACCTCCCGTCCCGGCAGTCAATCCCGTACACGCTCGCCTCATCCGGCACCGCTACCAGCTCCACGCCCGGGCCGCAGTGCTCACAGTACGTCTGGTTGTCCTCGGTGATCCGCCCCGGGCGGCCGCACTCCCAGCATACCAGCACATGTTTCGCGCTCATGACTCGCTCAGCTCCTCCCTCGCAAGTTCCGCTAGCATTGCCCTCCGCTCAGCCGGTGACAGTCGCCGCAGGATCACCGCGATCTCTTCTTTCGCCGCCCGGTACCGGCTCGGTCCCTGATCGCCAACCAACGCCTCGATCGCGCAGCCGTGCTCGCTGCTGACGCGGCTGCTGTGACGGATTATCCTGTGCGGCTTCATGACGTCGCCACCCTTTCAATCCGCGCCTTCAGCGCGTCAATCAGCGCCTGCTGCGTCTTCGCCTTCGATTCCAGGCGCTTCGCCACTTCTTCGTCCATGCTATCTTTCACCATCAGCAGGTGCTCAATAACCTTCTCCTGTTGTCCTTGCCGATGCAGCCGTTTCTGCGCCTGTTCATACAGCTCGAGGCTCCACGGCAGCGTAAACCAGCAGATATGATTGCCGCCGCGCTGAAGGTTCAGGCCGTATGCCGTCGAAGCCGGATGTGCCAGACCGACGTGGATCTTCCGGGCGTTCCAGTCTGCGAAATCCTGCGCGCTCTTGAGCTCCCTGACCTCAAGCCCCTTATGCTTCCGCAGCGCCTTGAGGATCCGGTCCCGATCATGCTGGAAGCCATAGAACGTCAGCAGCGGTTTGCCCTGCAGGCTCTCCACCAGTTCCAAAAAGGCTTCGATCTTCGCGGCGTGAACCTCGTGGACTTCGCGGTTCTCGTCATACACGGCGCCGGCGCACATCTGCAACAGCTTGTTCGTGACAGCCGCAGCCTGGGCGGCGGTGATGACCTCGCCGTCCAGCTCCAACACTTGCCGGCGCTCAAAATCCCGGTACGCCTTTCGCGCCTTCGCGTCAAGCTCGATCGGAATCCGGTTTTGCACCAGTTCCGGTAATTCGAGATAATCCTCAGCCTTCATGCTGATGCAGATGTCCCCGATGGCGGCCTTGATCGCGTCCTCCGCGCCAATTTTCGCGTCGTACTTTGGATAGTCCATCCAGACGGCCTTGTCGAAATAGCGGCTCCGGAACTGCTCATACTTCGGATACAGCCGCTGACCCTGATCCAGCAGGTACACCTGCGCCCAGACGTCCAGCAAGCTGTTCGGCGCCGGCGTGCCGGTCAGCCCCAGCACGCGCTGAATCTTCGGCCGGACGAGCCGCATGGCCTTGAACCGGTTGGAGCTCGGATTCTTGAAGCTCGACAGTTCGTCCAGCACCACCATATCGAACGGCCACGCCTGTCGGTAATGATCGACAAGCCATTGCAGATTGTCCCGGCCAATCACGTAGATATCCGCCGGCGTCGCCAGCGCTCGCAGCCGCTGCCGCTCCGTCCCCAGGACCGTCTGCACTCGCAGTAACCGTAGATGTTCCCACCGCGCCGCCTCATCCGTCCAGGTGGCCTCGGCGACTTTCTTCGGCGCGATGACCAACGTCTTCCGGATCGCGAACCGGTTGTACATGAGATCGTTGACGCCGGTCAGCGTGATCACCGTCTTGCCGAGGCCCATGTCGAGGAAAAGCCCCAGAATCGGATCGGTCACGACGCGGTGGATACAATAGCGCTGGTAAGCGTGCGGTTTGAAGATTTCCCGCGGCGCCACGTCAGCTCGAAGCAAGGTCATCGAAACATCCCTTCCTGGATGGCGTACTCCAATAGCCCCTCTTCGTGATACTCCAGCAGGCTGTCGACCTTCTCTCTGCTGTCGATCACGGCCACAAGCTGGCCGAGAGCCCGAAGACGTTCATGCTGAACTTTCTGCAACTGCGTCGGCTTTCGGCCGGGCGCCTTCAGCTCGACGAAAACCACCCGGCCACCAGGCAGGAATACAATCCGGTCCGGTACGCCGTTGTTGCCGGGACTGGTCCACTTCGGGGCCCAGCCTCCAGCTTTCCGCACCTGTTCCCGGAGGTATGTCTCGACGCTCTTCTCTCTCACGGTTCAACCCTCCCGTGTTACTTCGTTACGTACGCGCGCGTATAGAGGTATAATCAGGCGTATTAGGCGCGCGTGAGAATTTATATCCTCTCTATTTCTCTATTTGTACCTTTTATATAGAAATCAAAGTAACAAAGTAACAAATTGCCTATAAACCCCATCGTTATGCGGTTTGTCGCTGTTACTTTGGGTGTTACTTTGCTGTTACTTTCAGATTCAAAGTAACAATTGGTGTTACTTTCCAGCTTCAAAGTAACAAGTCAAAGTAACAAAGTAACAGGCTCAAAATGCCTCTCGATAGAACCCTTTTTGGAGCCCGTACGGGCCGCACCTCATCGCCACCGGCTTGCGCCCCCACCCCGGCAACCGCGCCAGAATGCTGTTAATTTCCATTGTCTCCGCGCGCCTCATGTGCTTCAGCTCTCCGCCTAAGCACTCCACCCAGATCTCGGCTGCGCAGACACGATCCCTCGGAACCGTCTCGCCTTCGTACTTTCCGAACTCGGCCGCCCAATACAGCCGCCTCGACGCTATATCGCGTTTTTCCCATCCCACCGGAACTGGGCGCTCGACGAATTCCCGGATCAAGCCCTCTTTGGCGTTGCCCTCCCGGTGCTCTTCCTGTTGCTGTTTGGCGATCTCGGCCGCTTCGCCTGTGAGAAACAGTGGCTCACCCTGTTGCCAGTAGACGAAAGCCTCGGCGTATATTTGGTCGACCTCGCGTTCCAGATCCTCGAAAACTGATTTCTTCGGCGGATTCAGCCCAACATCGACCGGCCAAAAACGCCTGTTACCGGTCGCGTCCCGGAGGAATTCAGCGTCGTTGGTTGTACCCCAGAAGACGCACCGCCGCGGAAACGCCGTTGTCCGCCGGCCGTACGGCTCCCGGTAGATGTCCTCCGTGCGACTGAGAAACTGCTTGATGGCGTTGGTTTCGGATTTATTGAAGCCCTGCAGCTCAGCCACCTCGATGACCCAGATGCCCTGGATGAGCTCGCTGGCCTCCTTGCCCTCGAACGTGGTCAGGCTGTCGCTGTACCATTTGCGGCCGAGGACCCGGAGGAACGTCGATTTTCCGATGCCCTGCGGTCCGGCCAGGATCGGCATGTAGTCGTATTTGCATCCAGGTTGCATGGCCCGGGCAACAGCCGCCACAATGGCCTTTCGGGCGACTGTCCGCGTGTAGACGTTGTCCTCGGCGCCCAGATAGTCGATGAGCACTGTGTCGAGGCGCGGCACGCCGTCCCAGGTGAGAGGCGTCAGGTATTCCTGTACTTCGTTGTACCTGTAACGGTGCGCGACGATCGCAACGGCGTCGAGAATCTTTTCTTTGCCGGTGATGCCGTAGGTATGCTCCAGGTAGTGCCGGACGCCCGGCGTCCGTCCACGTCAGTCCACTGCCGGCGCTCCGGTCGGGGATCCCACGGCAGGGAGCCCAGCACCATGCCGCGGACGGCGAACTCGTCGTAGGCGATTTTGCCGCGCAGGAGCGGATCGTGCTCCAAGATGATAAGGATGTTGTCTGTTGTTTTGGCCGGTCGGCCGGTGGTCGGGCTGAGCTCCAGCAGGCGAATCCAGTCCGTGCTCTGCTCTGCCGGCTGTCCGCCGGCGCGGGGCAGGCCGCCGGCCGGTGCCGAGCTCTGGAATGCCTCGACTGCGCGTTCGTACCGCTCCTGCTGCATGGCGGCTGCCACGCCGGCATCCTGCAGCGCGAAGGCGACCATCGCCGTGTAGCTCGGCAGCCGGTTCGTCGGAGTACCTGGCGCAGCGTCGTCGTCCAGGTCGCTGAACTTGTGCAGGCGCACGAGGTCAAAGGCGTTGACCAAGCGGCCGCTGCACGGGTCCGTCGCGTGGTGGCTGTACAGGAATTTGCCGTCATCGTAGATGACAGCGCCGCCGGTCGTGGAGCCGGCCGCGTACGTCCAGCGCGTCGGGTCGTCCGTGGGTGCGTAGACGCCCGGCAGGAACGTCTCCATGGCCGTGAGCACGTCATACTGCCGGCAGAACGCCCCGACAACGCCCGGTTTGGCATGCGGATCGCCTTGCTTCGCGGCCAGCCGGACGTGCTGGGTGTCGGCACCCGGCACCTGCGGCCAGCTCATCCAGTCGCGCCAGTCCGCGTACAGCGCCAGCATGCCATCTGCGCTCAGGAACGGCTTGTCGCCGTAATGGTAAATGTATTGGCTGTCCGCGCAGCAGCTCGGCCAGTACATGAGCCGCGCCACTTGGAACGTCGTCGGGTCGCACATTTCGATACCGATCATCTCGGCCAGCTTGCGCGCGATCGGCTCGTATTCGTCGGCCGTCACAGTGCGGTCCGTCGGCACGATCAGGCGCAGACGCGGCCGGTCCGGCGAGTGCTTGCGGGTGGAATAGACGACGTAAGCACAGCCGAGGCTGTCGATCCGCCGCAGCACGTCGTCCGTTCCAAACGGCGGGATGGTGTCAATGTCGAGTGTGATGAGGTCGCGACCGGCGACAGCGGACGCCTTGCGGCGACGGCCATTCAGCGCACCGCCGACGAAGCCGCCGATGTCCTTGAGATCGTCCTGCTGGCGTTTGGGCAGTGCCAGATACTCGGTCAGCGTCTCCGTGCCGCGTCGAGCCATGCGGAGCTGCTCGATGAGCTCGGACCACCAGATGGTTTGATTCTGCCAGTTTGTGCTGTGCCGGTCGCCGGCGGTGGATATGGTCAGCTCTCGGTTGTAGAGCATTGGCGGTCATCCTTTTCGTGGTCTCGGCGGCTCTGTCGCCGCACGCTCCGGCGTCCAGCCGCGATAGATACGGGTGCGGAAGGTTATCAGCGATATGCCGTTTACCTCGGCGACCGCATACCATTCGGACCAGTCCGTGCGCTGCTGCACAGGCTCAGTCAGCGCGCGATCCTTCGGCCAACCATAAATCCGGACGCGGAGGTTGAGTGTCTTTCGGGAGATGCCGCGGGCGGCTGCCGCCTCGTACTCCTCGGGTGTGATGTAGACGTGCATGACGTCCGCTCTCCTTAGCAGTGGTTTCTTAACTCGGAGCGGATCGCACCCAGGCTCTTGAGCATCGCCTCTTTCTCGGCCTTTGCGATCTTCGCCCGATGCATGATATTAAGCAGGTAATGTACCTGATCGTTGATTTCCCGCAGCGCTGCAGATTGGCTTTCCAACTGCACCTCGTAGCTTCGCAGGTCGGATTCCAGGCGCTGTTGCACGTCGTTGGCTTTTTCCGCGAGCTCGCGGAACATCTGCGCCGCGTCGTAGCCGATTTTAACTTCAACGAGCTGCGCGAGATCGTCAGCGTTCCGGATGATTGCCAGCTCTCCGTCATTGGTGTAGAACTTGCCGGAGATCAATTTTGCTTTCACCTCTTCCTTTTGCGGGCGCTGATTTTTTGAAGCAAGTCGGCCATGATGACACCTGTTTTGGTCAGTTCGGCGTTATTCCGAATTAACCCGTGCTTGTTCATGACGGCCAGCTGTTGGCGAGAGACGAGAATGAGATTCTCGGGATCAAAGTTTCTGCGGTTTCCGTCTCCGAAGATTACTGCGTAACCTTTCGGGACCGGCCGTCCGTGATGCTGTTCCCAGACCAGCAGGTGTTTGCCTCTCCATTTGTTCGGGTCGGCAATCTTGACGTCTACATAGCCGTCTGCGTTTACCCGCTCGGATCCGACAGGCATATAATTGTGAGGAATATGACCTTTTTTGAATCGTGTCTCTTCTCCACCAGTCCACGTTCTGGGCTTGCCTTTGTTCGGAGGGGCCATTCCCTCCGAACCTTTCAGTCCGCTGGAATACCCGTGATTTTTCTTCCAGGCTTTGATCTGCTTCACCGTTACGGAAAGGCCGAATCTCTCGTTTATCAGGTCGGCCAGCTCGCGGTTATGCCTCCCCGCGACGTGCTGCGCGATGAACTCCCTCTGCTCCTTGGTGAAAAGTCCATCGCCGCCCCTACTTCTGGGAACACCGCTCTTGATGTTGTGGTTTTTCTTGAGTGCCCGGAGCTGACCGACGGTAAGATTGGCGCCGAATCTGGCGTTAAACAGCTCGACGATCTCATCGGCATATCGTCCGGGCGCGATTTCATGGATGAAGGCGAGTTGCTCCGGAGTGTATTTTCGTCTCATTTCCCGCCCTCGAGCATCTTCGGCAACTTCGCATCCGCGTCCATCTTGTCATCGATGAATCGTTGGGCTTCGAGCACAAGGGTCCCCGTGTCGATGATTTTCGTTGCGATGCCCATGATGGCTCGCGCCCGATTGATCTCCTCGTTCAACGCTTCACCTTTCAGACTTTCGTCCGACAAACGCTCCAGCTGTGCGAACAAATGGTTATTCAGATCTCCGAGCGTGTTCTTCATATCCGTGTCACCTCAATCCTTCATATAGAAATCAGTTATGAATCCAGCCGCATCGAGCGGCAGGCCCGGCGCCCACGGGATCGGCTCCCGCATGAGCTCCAGCATCTCCTCCAGCCGGTCGCCCTCCACTTCGGCCACGATCTCGTCGTGCACGTGCATGACGATCTCAAAGCCCGCGGCGTCGAGCTTCACCATGGCATTGGCCAGGCAGTCCCGGGAAATAGCCTGTACGACGTTCTCGGTGAGCTTTCCACCGTAAGTGGAGAGCACCGTCCATTTCCCGCCCTCGAGGCCATAGTAGTGCACCGCCGGCCGGCCGAATTGGTTCTCGACGATATGCGGCCGTGGGTAGTAGAGCTTTCGACCGCTGGGCAGCCGGATCGTCATGAAGTCCTGCCCGGTGCGGGCATCCATCTCCCGGGCGATCACCAACCCGCGGAGGCCGACAGCTTCACCGGTCTGGACAGCGTGCAACGCAGCGCCTTCGATGCTGCGCCAAAACTCCACGATCGCGCGGTTTGCGTTTCTCCAGCGCTCGACGATCTCGGGCAGCTCATCCTCGCTCAATCCCATATCCAGAGCTCCCATGCTGATAAGTGCGCCAACGCCGCCTTGGTAGCCCAAGGCAAGCTCCGCGATTTTGCCTTTCTGCCGCAGCTCGCTTCCCTTCGTGATCTGCTCAATCGGCACGCCGAACATCTGTGACGCCGAGGCTTCGTAGATTTTTCCGTGCGTCCGGAAGACGTCGATCCGCCACTGCTCTCCGGCAAGCCAGGCGAGCACCCGAGCCTCAATCGCTGAAAAGTCGGCAATATGCAAGCAGGTAAACGGTCTGGCGATCAGCGCGGTCCGGATGAGCTGCGAGAGCGTATCAGACAGGCTGCAGTAGAGCAGTTTCAGCGCCGCTGCATCCCCCCGGACGGCCAGTGCGCGCGCCAGCTCGATTGCCGGCAGGCTGTTCCGCGGAAGGTTTTGCACCTGTACCAGTCGGCCGGCCCATCGGCCCGTCCGGTTCGCTCCGTAGAACTGCAGCAACCCTCTGATCCGATCGTCGTCGCAGATCGTTTCGCGCATCGCGGCGTACTTTTTGGTGCTGCTCTTCGACAGCTCCTGCCGTATCTCCAGCACCCGCCGGGCCTTCCCCGGCTCGAGCCGGTCGATCATTTTCGCAACGGTACCTTTCCGCAGGTCGGCTACTTCCTCGCCAGTCTCCTCCTCGAGCCACTTCGTCAGTTGCTGGACGGACTTCGGATTTTCAATTCCGGTCAGCTGCACGGCCTCAGCGATGAGCGCGGCCGTCTCTGCGTCAAGCATCTGGATCGCTGACTCAACAAGCTGTCGGTCGCATTGCACGCCGCGCTCGTTGATCCAAATATCAAGCATCCAAAGTACCCACTCTTGACCTGGCACCGGAAAGGCGTCGAGCCTCTCTGCGATCGCCATTTCAGCCACCACGTCGCCGGCGCAGTATTGTTTGAACAGTCGCCATTTTTCCGGCTCGTGGTGTGGCAGCGTGCGCGTGCGGTAGCCGTTGGACTTTGTCGGCGTCTGCGGCACGCAGAACGTCCGGATCAGCGCGCTGCCGACAGACAGCTTTTTCTTGTCGGCAGGAATGCCGACCGCCTCGCCGGCCGCCGCCAGGCTGCCCGGATAGCCGCAATAATAGGCGTGGACCATGCTGCATTTCCATTGATTGATCCATCCGCGTAGCATACTGGGTGGTAAGTTGAAATGCCGACCCAATGCGTACCACTCAAACGCTGCATTCCATGCGCGCTTTTCAACCTTCTCATCAAACAGCGCGAACAAAATGTGATCCGGTATCTTTTCGCCCTGCGCGAGATCCACCACCTGAACCGGCTCGCCATCGAGACTGTACGCGAACAGCAGCACCTGGAAATCAGGGGCCTGTACGTAGCGGTACAGGCCCGATTTCTTGATGTCGATGCTGGAGTACGTCTCGATGTCCACTGATAACCGGCTCATATGCCGTAGATGCCGCCACCCAGCGGCTGCCCGGTGATGGGATCAATTTGCTGAGGCGCGGCTTGCGTCGCCGGCTGACCGTATCCGACCGGCGGTTGCGGTGCGGCCGGCACAGGAGCGGCGCCGAATGCATCAGCAGCAGTCACGCGGCCGCCCAGCGGCTCGCCGTCGCGGAGGATCTGCACCGGACCGAGGCCAGCAGCGATGCCGCGGTTGCCGGACTGCGAGTACGCAAAGAAATTGACATGCACTCGACCGTAGACACCGGAATACACCTTCGACTGGTCGATGATCGGGTTGAGATTGGCGTCCACGATCTCCGGCCGCTGTTTCGACGACGCTGTGAATACCCAATGCCCGCGGCATTCCGGCCCAAACGGCTCGCCGCTTGGACGAACGCCGTCACCGTCATGAATTGTGTGCTTGAGCGGCGGCCGCGCGCCGTTCCACTTTTCGACGACGCCCTTTTCATACGCCGCCTGGATCGCCTGCTGGATGCGCTGATACGTCGCCGTGTCGCTCTTCGGCAGCAGGATCGTCACGCTGTACTTCGGTTCTCCGCCCTGTTGCGCTGCACGCGGCTGGAACAAATTGACGTAGCTCAGACGCACTTCACCCGTTACGACACTCGTTTGACTCATTGACTGATCGACTCCTTATCATGTGATTTATTGGGCATCGGCAAATACTGCCGCTGCTTTTGAATAGGCGGGACGCTTGTCCGACTCCGGCACCAGCGTCGGCTTGCCCGGCTCTTTTACCACATGTCCGGGCACTTCGAGCAGGTCACGGTATTGCTCCTTGCCGAGCGCTTTTTCCAGCTGCGCCGGCGTGAGCGGCCGGCGCTCGTAGAGGATCGCTTCGTCGATACCGGCCGCTTTCAGGGCCTCGAACGCTTTATCCAGGTCGGTGTAGACCCGGGAGGATCGCCCTTCGACTGCCTTCCAGCCCGGCACCTCGCCGCCGTCGAGGATGTGCGAAAGCGCCAGCTCCTTCAGATCGTTGTACCAGCTGACGATGCCCTCGGCTTTCCGAAGCACTTCGCCCACCTCGTCCCAGCCGATGATCGACGGCTTGTGCGGCGCGAGCTCAGCGGCGCCGAAATACTGTTCGATCCGTGCCCGGCAGCGCTCTCGCGCCCGGCAGAACTGGCAGTGCTCGCCGACGACATATTCGCCTTCGCCATTCCACGCCCGCTGCGCGATCGGCGCGATTTCGGCCGCCCAGCGCTCCAGCTCCTCGACCGTGATCTCCTCTTCCTGCGGCTCGTCGTACACCTTCGGCTGGATGATCGCCATGCGCACCCGGCTGACCGGGAAGATTCCGGCGACGAGCCGGAGCGCGCCGAGCGCGTACAGCCGCATCTGCGGGTTTCCTTGGACGGACACCGGCTTTCCTTGGCCGGTCTTGAGATCGACGACGATCATCAGGTCGTCACCCACGGCCACAAAGTCGGCCGTCCCGAATCCGCCCGGCGCCACATGCGAATAGTCGACCCGGGACTCAATCATGACGTAGGGGCTGGCGCTAAACGCCTGCGTGCCTACCGCCTTGCAATACTCAACGAAGGTATCCGCGATCTTCTCCAGCTCCGGCGTGTAGTGCTCGCTCTCGCGGAACTGCTTCATGAGGTTGGCAAACTTCCGCGGCCCGATCGGATCGGTGTAATACTTCCGGAGCTTTAGCTCGGCCATCTCGTGCGCGAGCCGGCCGGCGTCGGCGTAGCTGGATCTGCGTTCCGGCAGCGTTTCCTCTAACCTGGCGCTCGGCGTGCAGACCAACCAGCGATGCGCGGAGCTGGCGGAGAGGAGCGCGTGCTCCCTCTCCGCGTGCGAAATCTCCGTCATATCTTCGCGCCCCTTTGCCGCAGCACCGCCGCGTACTCGGCGTAGCGCTCCTTCGGCAGTTGGTTCAGGAATTGGACACCGAACTGCTGGAATATCTCAAAAACGTTGTGCCCAGCCTCCTGCAGCTGCATGGTCGCCGAGGCGATTTGATGAAACGTATACTCCGGCACGGATGTCGGCGCAGCCGGAGCGCTGGACGCCGGTTGTGCCGGGCTCGCC